>MAAC01011318.1_pt1 | contig 116100 bp, 93 predicted proteins | sample 1115981 | NCBI WGS metagenome assembly MAAC01 (sample SAMN04961126, study PRJNA320927) | seawater metagenome | isolation source: sample BD02T64 sea water enriched with oil for 64 days | place: USA:Gulf of Mexico | collected 2013-07-27
CAAAGGCCATTTCTAATATATCCAATTCAAGGATTTCAGCTCTTTTGAACATCCTTTGATTTCTTTGTTTTCCCATGCTGCAAATTTATCTATATTTGCTAGAATCTTTTCATTCTGAGGCAGAATTTATTTAGAGAATTTAATCTTTGAAATTTTACCAGATGAAAAGAAAAAGCGACAGATAAGATTATTAACAATACTAAAATAAAAAATCATGAATTCTCAGGAGCTTATTGATTTAGAAGATAAATACGGAGCACATAACTATCATCCACTACCAGTAGTACTTACTAAAGGTGAAGGTGTCTATGTTTGGGATGTAGAAGGAAAAAAATATTTTGACTTCTTATCAGCTTATTCAGCAGTAAACCAAGGTCACGGACATCCAAAAATTGTTAAAGCTCTTACAGATCAAGCTCAGCAATTGGCACTTACCTCTAGAGCATTTCACAATGATGTTTTAGGGAAATATGAGCAATTCGTTACTAGTTATTTCGGATTCGACAAGGTTCTTCCTATGAATACAGGTGCTGAAGCTGTTGAAACAGCTATCAAACTTTGTAGAAAATGGGCTTATGAAGTAAAAAAAATTCCTGAGAACGAAGCTAGAATCATTGTGTGTGAAAATAATTTTCACGGAAGAACTACAACTGTTATTTCCTTTTCAAATGATCCGGATGCTCGTAAAAACTTTGGTCCTTTTACAGCGGGGTTTGATAAGATTCCTTATAACGATCTAGATGCATTAGAAGCTGCTCTTGAAGGAGATAATATTGCAGGATTTTTAGTTGAGCCGATTCAAGGTGAAGCAGGTGTCTACGTACCTAGTGAAGGTTACTTGAAAAAAGCTGCTGAACTTTGTAAGGCAAATAATGTACTATTTATTGCTGATGAAGTTCAAACAGGTATAGCAAGAACTGGAAAAATTTTATGCGTAGATCATGAGGATGTAAAGCCAGATGTATTGATTCTAGGAAAAGCAATTTCCGGTGGTGTTTATCCAGTATCTGCTGTATTTGCAAATAATAACATCATGGAGGTTATTAAACCAGGTCAACACGGGTCTACATTTGGAGGTAATCCAGTTGCTTGTGCTGTTGCCATGGCTGCCTTAAAGGTTGTTACAGATGAAAAACTAGAAGATAATGCAGAAAAATTAGGGATTATCTTTAGAGCAGAAATGCAAAAAATAATAGATAATAGCGAACTTTTTGTAAAAGTAAGAGGTAAAGGATTACTAAATGCTGTTATCATAAACGATACTCCAGAAAGCCATACGGCTTGGAATTTCTGTATCAAATTGAGAGATAATGGACTCTTGGCAAAACCAACTCATGGAAACATCATTCGTTTTGCCCCACCTTTGGTTATGACTGAAGAACAATTGATGGAATGCGTTGCTATCATCAAAAAGACGGTAGCCGAATTTTAATTGTTGCATTACTATATTTTTTAAAAGCCCTATTTTTAAATAGGGCTTTTTTTATTTCTAAAAATTAAAATCTGATGTTACTTATCTTTCATTTATTGAGTAATTTTATAAGAGATCCTATATAACTCATCAAAAATGAAAACATTCAAACTAAATAATAATGATCAAATGCCAGCCCTTGGTTTAGGAACCTGGAAGTCTTTACGTGATAAAGTATATACGACTATTATAGAAGCAGTAAAGGTTGGCTATAGACATATAGACTGCGCATACATATACAATAATCAAGCAGCCATTGGACACGCCATCAATGAGGTTATAGGACAAGGATTAGTAAAAAGGGAGGAACTTTGGATCACTAGTAAATTATGGAACAATTCCCATAGAGAACATGAAGTTGGACCAGCCCTACAACAAACCCTTGACGAACTACAACTCGATTATTTGGATCTTTATTTAATGCATTGGCCTATTGCTTTCCCAAGCAATATAAAACATCCTGAAAATGGATCAGACTTCTTAAGTTTGGACATAGTCCCCCTAACTGAAACATGGAAAGGAATGGAAGCCCAAGTTGAAAAAGGATTAACCAAACACATAGGTGTATCCAATTTCAATATTCCCAAACTATCCTTATTGCTGAAAAATTCAAATATTGCCCCTGAAGTCAATCAAGTAGAATCTCATCCTTATTTACAACAGAACAAACTATTAAAATTCTGTCAAGAAAATGGTATAATATATACCGGATATTCTCCACTTGGTTCTGGTAGTAATGATGAAAAAATTGAATCTCTTTTGGAGAGTAACATCATTATTGAAATTGCAAAGATACACAATGCCACACCTGCTCAAATCCTTCTACAGTGGGCTATTCAAAGAGATACGGCAGTAATACCAAAAACCGTTCAAAAAAATAGACTCACTGAAAATTTCAATTCCCAACACATTTCATTGAGCGAGAAAGATCTAGTAAATATTTCTTCACTCGAAAAGGGATATAGATTTATAGATGGCAGTTTCTGGATGTACGAAAACTCCCCCTATACTTTGAATGCATTATGGAATCAATAAAGTTATAACAGCAAAACAAAAACCAATTACAAATACCTGTTTTTCAGATAGTTAATTAACTTATATTAACTATCTTTGTAAACGTTAATAGTTAGGAATAATTACTAATTAATTAATCGTAAAATGGAAAATTTAGGTACTTATAAAATGATTGGGGGGATACTTTTGGGACTCACAGTAAGTGTCACCATTGGATTCCTAACCAATGAATTAGGATTAGGGATAGCCATAGGTGTTCCTCTTGGAATTGGTTTGGGGTATTTTCTAAAAGGAGATTCCAAATCTGATATAGAATAGTTTTTTATGAAAATAACTTGATTTTCAATTTCAAAATAGCCTTGTGTAAAATTGCGCAAGGCTATTTTGATTCCTAACAAACTAAATTTACAATTGATCCTAGAAACTTAAAGAAACCATATTCTCAACGAATCAAGAATTTCAAGTTATATAAATTTTAATTTCATATAAATAGTACTACATTCCATTACTTAAGACATTCAATATGGAAAAATTAATTTGGCTACACGCTGGAACTGGCGGAATTGCCTTACTTTTTGGAATGATTGCTCTTGTTTCAAAAAAAGGCGGGAGTAATCATAAAAAAAGTGGAAAGGTATTTTATTACTCAATGTTATTTTCTGCAATAGTAGCACTGATTATTTCCCTAAACCCCGACAAAAAAAACTATTTTCTTTTCATCATCGGAATCTTTAGCACCTACCTTCTTCTATCCGGTTTTCGAGCCTTAAAGTTTAAAAAAATAAAAAGTGATACGAATTTATTAATCGATAAAATGATATCCTACGGAATGCTAACCGGGGCTATTGTCATGATTATTTGGTCTTTTCTTCCTTTAATAAAACAAGGTAATATTCAGATTGTATTATTGGTTTTTGGCTTGATAGGCTTTTCATTATCCATTAGAGATGTTCGATTTTTCAAAAACAGAACAAAATTAAAAGAAGCATGGTTGAGAATTCATGTTGGAAATATGGTTGGAGGATATATAGCCGCTTTTACAGCATTTATAGTTGTAAATCAGTTTATCCCTGCGTTATTTGGATGGATAGGACCTACTCTCATTGGAAGCCTATACATAACCTATTGGATGACTAAACTATCACCAAAAAAACAAAACACATAAAAAAAGGTGGTCTTTTAAGACCACCTTTTTTTATTATATAAATCAAATAGAAATTAACAAACTTTCATGATCCAACTTAGATCATCTGATTGATTACCCATTCGGATATTATCCATATTTTCTTTTATTCTTAAACCAAACTCAGGATTTTCATCTAGCACGATTTCTGAATCACCTCTACCAATATGAGAAATCACACTAACAGTTGCCGCAGTACCAACTCCAAAGGCCTCAGTTAGGGTCTTATTTTCATAAGCTTCAAATAATTCATCTATTGAAATCTTTCTTTCAACAACAGGTATACCAATATGTCTAGCCAATTTAATCACACTATCTCTAGTTATACCTTCAAGGATAGTTCCCGATAATTCTGGTGTAACAAGTTCATCTCCTATTCTAAAGAAAATATTCATTGTACCTGCTTCCTCAATATATTTGTGCTCTATTGAATCTGTCCACATCAATTGGTCATATCCTTTTTCCGCAGCCAATTTCGCTGGATAAAAAGAACCTCCGTAGTTCCCTCCAGCTTTTGCTGTACCTGTACCACCGTATGCAGCTCTAGAATATGTTTCTTCAATAAGTAATTTTACTGGTTTAGTATAATAAGCAGAGACAGGTGAACAAATAATCATAAATGTATATTCTTCACTTGGTCTAGCTTGAACACCTTCTCCAGAAGCAAACATAAATGGTCTTATATATAAACTAAATCCATCGTAAGAAGGAACCCATTCACTATCTACCTCTAATAGTTTTTTCAAACCATCCATAAATAAATTCTCTGGCAATGTTGGCATACACATTCTTTCAGCACTTTTATTCAATCTCAATTGATTTTCAATTGGACGGAACAAAACCACCTCATTCGATGAATTACGATAAGCCTTCATCCCTTCAAAAATGCTTTGCCCATAGTGTAGTACTTGCATTGCAGGTGAAAAAGAAAAGTTTTCATAAGGTTGTATCTTTCCGGCATCCCATTTTCCTTCTTTATAGGTACAGATATACATATGATCCGTAAATACTCTTCCGAAAGGTAATTCGCGAATATCTAAATTCTCTAACCTACTGTATGTTGCTTGCTCGACTATCATCATTAGCAATATTATTTATGTTGTTTTCTATCTATTACTTAGTTTTAGAAATCTGTTATTGTCTACAAAATTCAACAATTAATAAGACATTCTGTGGGCAGAATATAAAAAAGAATTTATTTTTGCCTAGAAAATAGAGAACTATTTTTCACAATCGTAAATCATTTTTCACAACTTGCTAGAATCCAAGGAAATACTAAAATCTAATAATCTCAAAATTACGAGCAATCGATTAGATATTATTCAATTTTTTGTTAAAAATAAGCGTGCCTTATCTCATTCTGAAATTGAAAAATCTCTTCAATCAAATATGGATAGGGTAACTATTTATAGAACGTTAAAATCTTTTGAAGAAAAAGGAATAATACATCAATTTGTTGATCTAAATGGAATCCAAAGATTTGCACTCTGCCAAGACCAATGTGATGATGATCATCACAAAGATCATCATATCCATTTGCAATGCTCTGAGTGTGATCAAACATTTTGTTTAGACGTTCATATTCCAGATTTGAATATTCCTGAAAATTTCCAAATTACTCAGGTTGAATTTATGGTAAAAGGTATTTGTGAAAACTGTCAAAAAAAATAAACATGCTCAAATCATTTCCCCGTTATTTCTTATTCGGCATAACTCTAATGTTAGTTCTAATAGTTGGCTATGGATTTTTCAAAGATAAGAATGTAAGTATTACAACTAAAACATTAGTACTCAACAGTACACCATCACAAGTATACTCTATACTATCAAAACCAGAGGAATGCAGAAAATGGAGCAGCCTATTTAAATCTGATAAGGAAATTGAATTCAAATTTGAATCCAATAAAATCCACTGGAGATTGAAAGAAACGGATTCATGGTCAATCTTGTCCATTAGTAAAACCACATTTCCCACAGAGCTTAGATACCAAATAAGTATCAATGGTGACCAGCACAATACTATGGATTGGAAATTGATTCCTGCTGGAAAAGATACAGAATTGGAATGTACTTTTAAATTAGAACTTCCATGGTACTTCAGTTTTTTTAAGGAGAGTTTTGAAGTAAAGATGAATGAGAGTTTAGAAAAAAATATTCTTGGTTTTAAAACTTATTTTGAAACCAGACCCACCTCAATAGAAGCAGTATAAAAAAAGCTCCTCCGATTATTCGGAGGAGCTTTTTTTATAAACCTAAGTAACAATACTTATTTTATTGGAATATAAATAACGGTTTTCCAATTCGCAGGATTTGGTTCAGTCCCAGGATCAGTTTCAAAAACCTCCATAGGAGCACCTACTGTTTCCAATTTATTCTCTTTCATATACTGCATTGCAAATTCCCATGCCTTTGCCAAATAGATATAATTCCCTTTAAATACTACTTTAATTGCTTTAAAAGAATCCATTTCACCATAGCTGAAATTTCCTAATTCCATGTCTGGTTTTTCAAGAACGGGTATTCCTATTTCAAATTGAGTAGTCTTATTTTTTTCGTCCCAAACATTGTACTTGGTAAATGGCATTCCTGCAGACTCAATATTATTCATAGAAAAGAACATCCCTAATTTTGGCATATAAGTTTGTATATTCATTCCAACCTCCTCTTGTGTTGAATTTCTAGAAATATAAATATATTTCATTCCTGGGTGCTCTACTGTTCCATCAACATTCATATATGTTTTATTCATTGCAGCAAGGGATGCTTTTTCAATATTTTCCAATCCTTTTTCAAAATCAGGTCCTACCATAGCATCTAAACTCCCCATGAATAACATCATAATTTTCCCCATTATATTGTCTTCACCATACATTGCCCAAGTAACTTCTACTCCAGTATCAGTAGATTTAAAATTCCATGCCGTATGACATTCAGATTCCCAAGGTTTGATGAATTGAAGATGCTGAACCATTTTCTTATTTTCTTCATATTCTAAGGTTGTCATCTTCCCTTCTCCAATATGTTCGTCCTTCTCATCTTTTGCTTTCCAATAATAGCTAGAACCAATACCTTTCCCTTCTTTTCCTAATTCAAAAATCGCATCATCAGGATTTTCAATCCAAGGTGACCAATCATTCCAGTTATTGTAGTTACCTACAAATTCAAATACCACTTCCTTTGGTGCAGGTATAACTCTTGTTCGCTCTACATGATAACTTCTATCAGCAGTCATCGACCAAATCAATAATCCAGCAATACCTACGACGATAAGTAATAGCAATCCCTTTAAAACTTTCATGATGAATAATTTTGTGTTGTTAATTTTTGATGGTAGATAAAGGTAATAAAATTAAAAGTCAATAAAAAAGGGCTATTCTGATTGATTCAGAACAGCCCTTTTAATAAAAGATATATAGAACTTACATGTGTAAGGCTCTTTTTTCAGTTGCATCTAATGCTGCCTCTTTAAAAGACTCAGTAAAGGTAGGGTGAGCATGACAGATACGTGCGATATCTTCAGCAGAAGCTCTAAACTCCATTGCTACAACCGCCTCAGCGATCATATCAGCAACACGAGGTCCAATCATATGTACACCTAAGATTTCATCAGTTTGAGCATCAGCCAAAACTTTGATAAATCCATCTACATCCATAGAGGCCCTTGCTCTACCACTTGCTTTAAATGGGAATGAACCAGATTTAAATTTCACTCCGTCCGCTTTCAATTGCTCCTCTGTTTTACCAACAGCAGCAACCTCAGGCCAAGTATATATAACCCCTGGAATCAAGTTATAATCCATATGTGGTTTTTGTCCTGCCAATAGTTCAGCAACAAATACCCCTTCCTCTTCTGCTTTATGCGCTAGCATTGCACCTTTGATAACATCACCAATAGCGTAAATATTTGCAGCAGAAGTTTGAAGATTTGTATTTACATCAATTCTCCCCTTATCATCTAGCACTACACCAGCATTCTCAAGGTTCAAACCTTTTGTATTTGGTTTTCTACCAACAGAAACCAAACAATAATCAGACTCAAGAACAACCTCTTCTCCTTTTTTATTATTTGCTTTTACCGTTACAACGTCTCCATCTCTAGAAACATCTACCACACCGTGGTTTAGATAGAATTTAAAGCCTAATTGTTTTGTCAAGACTTTCTTCAACTCCTTTGCCAAAGATTTGTCCATACCTGGAATCAATGTGTCCATAAACTCAACAACACTAACTTTAGACCCAAGTCTTGCATATACAGAACCCAATTCCAAACCAATAACACCACCGCCAATAACGATTAGGTGTTTTGGCACTTCTTTTAAGTTCAACGCTTCCGTAGAAGTGATCACTCTTTCTTTATCCAATGAAATGAATGGCAAACTTGCAGGTTTGGAACCTGTAGCGACAATGACCTTGTCTGCTTCAATTTCTGAAGTATTCCCTTCACTATCAGTGATGATAATATGATTAGCATCTTTAAAAGACCCCATTCCTCTAAGAACATCTATTTTGTTCTTTTTCATAAGGAAATCTACTCCATCACAGGTTTGAGATACTACCTCATTTTTACGCCCGATCATCTGAGCGATATTGATAGTAGGTTCATTGATCTCTATTCCGTGATCTTTGAATTGATGCTTTGCTTGATGAAAGTGCTCTGAAGAATCTAACAATGCCTTTGAAGGAATACACCCTACATTAAGACAAGTTCCACCCAAAGTACTATATTTTTCAATGATAGCTGTTTTAAAGCCCAATTGTGCACATCTGATAGCAGAAACATAACCACCAGGTCCTGACCCGATAATTGCTACATCATACTTGCTCATAACATTTCTTGTTTTTAATTATCTAGGCAAATGTAAGAATATTGATGTTAAATAAACTGTGCATTTGATCATCTTTTAATAATTTTTTTCAACATTATTTCAAGCAGCTGTTCTATTTTCCTTAAGTTTGGATTTTGCAGCAAATAACGAATTATATAAGTAGTGCACTATGATGAAAATTTCCTCTTTTATTCTGGCATTCCTCGTCGGAAATTTAATTAGTATAGCTCAGAATCCAGGTGACACCTTACATGTTGAAGGACACAATAAGGTTCATATGAACTGGTATGGAAACTATGATCAAGAAGTCGAATTTCCAGAATTAGGTGACAACTATCGAGAGGTCTTGATGAAATTCACATTAAGTTGTCCAACTGGAGGTTGTAGTGATTGGGATTATGATGTAGAAGTATATAAAAGGCACTTAACTGGAAATATCGATTCAAATCTAGTGAACTTTCCAAGTTTCCAAGTAGATGGTGCAACATTAGATTCCCTACTTTATACTTTGGACACAACCTATGTTACATTTTTCAATGGAACAAACAACAATACTGATTCAAGCATTAACGAAGTAAGTGTTCAACTGTATGGAGATAGTTTAAATCCACAAGATCAAACGGATTCTCTAAATGTATTTTTGGGTGATTATTACAATTACTATTACGACACACTAGGAGTCGCAATTGATTCTACTTGGGTGGAAGCTGATAGTGTTATGAATACAGTATTTACTCAAGATTATGTGTATTTTGATGAAGTAATCAATATTGAATTAGGGAGAATTATTACACCTTATGCAAACGGATTAGATACGACATGGAGTAGAGAATACCTATTCGACGTTACAGATTTTGCATCTATTCTAAATGATGAACAAACAATACGAGCTAAATACAGTGGATGGTCTGATGGATTTACTGTAACATTGGATTATTATTTCATTTATGGTACAGCACCAAGAACTGTTCACAATGTTTACCCTCTTTGGTCTGGATACTTCAACTATGGTAAATGGGTGGACAATATTCATACCATTGAAAAAGGAGTGGACGAAAGACAGTTCGAAAAAGAAAGCGCAAGTCATGCAAAACTAAAATTCACACCATCAGGTCATGGAATGGCTGCTGAAAACTGTGCAGAGTTCTGTATAAAATCATATACAGTAAACGTAAATGGATCAGACCAATTTGAAGAAAATATTTGGAAGGATGATTGTGGTTCAAATGCGCAATATCCTCAACCAGGAACATGGTTATACGATCGTGCGAACTGGTGTCCAGGAGAACTGGTTCCAATGCACGAATATGAATTAGGGGAATTCTTAGTAGAAGGAACTAACAGTATTGATGTAAACTTCGAAGAATATAATAACTATACAAGCGATGGAGCCGGATACAACATTGCATCAAACCTAATCACCTACGGAGATTGGAATTTCACAAATAATGCTGCTCTGGAAGACATTTTGGCTCCAACAAAAGCATTCGATCATAGCCGTTTTAATCCTATTTGTGGTAGACCAGAAATTAGAATAAAAAATAAGGGAGGTGAAAACCTAACTTCATGTACTATTGAATATGGAATTGAAGGTGTTGTTTCTGCAGTATATAATTGGACAGGGCTAGTAAAACCTTTACGATCAACTGATATATTATTGCCTTCTTTTGCTCCTTGGGAATTTGCTCAATCTGTTAATAACACTTTCTACGCAAGAATTATTACCCCAAATGGACAAACAGATGAAGACCTTACAGATAATGAAAAAGAATCTACTTTTGATATAGTCCCTAACCTTCCTGCTGCCTTCAGATTGAAATTAAAAACAAACACAAAAGGAAATCAAACCAACTGGCGTATAAAAAATGTCGTTACTGGTGAAACAGCATATTCAGGATCAAATCTTTCTAATTCAGAATTATATGAACTTGAATTAAACTTTGAACCAGGATGTTATGAATTTCAAATTAACGATACAGGAAAAAATGGTCTGAAATTCTGGGCAAACCCAGGAGACGGAAATGGATATGTGAAATTTAGTAAGATTGATTCACCTGCCTCTCTAGTCAACTTTAATGCAGATTTTGGAGCATTTATCAACTATAAATTTACGGTTGGAACAGAATTATCTACAGTAGAAAACTCAGTAGAAACTTTCAATATTGTACCAAACCCATCAACAGGGGTCTATTCAATTACTGGAGAATTAGATTCAGAAGAATCATCTATAATTGAAATTTACAATACACTTGGTAAACTGATTTATTCAGCTCATTTATCTGGAGATCATATGGATCAAACTATTGACCTTACAGAGCAAGCTAATGGAGTTTACCATGTGAAAATTAAAACTGGAAACTCAATAACTACTCAAAAATTGATCAAATACTAATATCATTTGATTCTTTATTAATGAACGGGCCAACTTTCACAAAAAGTTGGCCTGTTTTTTTTGTGATCATTTTATTTCAAATCTGGGATCAAGGCAATTTAAATACTGAGTAAATTATTGTATTTTCGCAAAAAAAAATTCTTCTATGTACAAGTCGATTATCAGACCCTTACTTTTTAAACAAGACCCCGAAAAGGTTCATCATTTTGTTTGCAATACTTTAAAAAATGCTCATAAAATCCCAGGTGTAAAAAGCATACTAAAATCAGTATACAAGGTCTCTGATAAAAGATTAGAGAGAAACATTTTTGGTATTACCTTTCCAAATCCTGTTGGTTTAGCTGCTGGTTTTGACAAAGATGCTTTGATGATCAACGAACTGGATTCATTGGGCTTTGGTTTTATCGAAATTGGTACTCTTACTCCTAAAGGTCAAGATGGAAATCCTAAACCTAGAATGTTTAGACTACCTGAAGATCAAGCCCTCATCAATAGAATGGGGTTCAATAATAAGGGAGTTGATATAGCCATTGAACATCTTAAAAACAAAGGGAACATTATAGTAGGTGGAAATATTGGTAAAAATAAAGTGACTCCAAATGAGGAAGCATTAAATGATTACCTATATGCTCTTGAACAATTGTATCCTTACGTGGATTACTTTGTAGTGAATGTTAGTTCTCCAAACACCCCAGGATTAAGAGAATTACAAGATAAGGAACCCCTGCAAAAGCTATTAATTGCTCTTCAAGAAAAACGTGACACCTACCCAAATAGAAAATCTATTCTACTGAAAATTGCTCCAGATTTAACAGATGGTCAATTGGATGATATCGTTTCCTTGGCACAAGAAATCAATTTAGATGGTATTATTGCTACTAACACTACAATCTCTAGATCTGATCTAAAGACCTCAGATGAAAGAGTACAAGAAATAGGGGCTGGTGGATTGAGTGGCAAACCCGTAAGAGAAAGAAGTACAGAAGTTATTCGTTACCTATCGCAATCCTTAGGTGCAGACTTCCCAATCATTGGTGTAGGAGGTATTTATACTGCTGAAGATGCTTTAGAAAAATTAGACGCTGGAGCTTGTTTAGTACAGGTCTACAGTGGTTTCATTTACGAAGGGCCAGCCATGATTAAGAAAATAAATAAGGCATTACTGAAAAGGAATTAACAAAAAAGAGGCATTGATTAATCAATGCCTCTTTTTTTTACCTTCAAAATAATAACTAATCAACATCTTCAAACTCGACGTATTCTCCCATATCCTTAGTAGACATTTTTTGCTTATTCGATTTTTTTTTCTTCTCTAGTGTTATTTCTCCTTCTGGTCTTTTGTCAAATCCTCTTGGATTTGATCTGCCTTGTTGCCCACTAGCTCCACCTGAAGCCTGTCTCATCTGCTCTTCCATTTTCTTCTGAATTTTGGACATAGCAAATTTAGCCAAGAATGGACCTATCAATCTCCATACAAACTTCCATGCATAGTAGATAATCGCAATAATTAATAATGTCTTAAACAAACCAATAACCATGATAAATATTTTCTTTCAATTTTAAGAATATTGAAGTTTATTCAAATTTTGATATACTCCTTCTTCTTTCTCTAACAACTCTTTATGTGAACCCATCTCCACAATTTCTCCATTTTCCAAGACAAAAATTCTTTTGACCTTTTTGATAGTGGATAATCTATGAGCAATAATGATTGAGGTTCTATTCTCCATCAATTCTTCCAATGCACGTTGCACATACATCTCAGACTCTGAATCTAGTGCGGAAGTTGCTTCATCTAAAATCAAGATCTTAGGATCCTTTAAAATAGCTCTCGCTATAGCAATTCTTTGTCTTTGCCCTCCTGATAATTGAATTCCGCGATCTCCAACTTTCGTATCAAACCCTTCTGGAAAACTCTGTATAAACTCCATGGCATAGGCCTTTTTGGCCGCCATTTCGATATCCTTTTTACTGGCATCAGGATTACCATAAGCTATATTTTCATATATACTCGCTGCAAATAACATCACTTCCTGTGGAACAATGGCAATTTGGTTTCTCAAGGAGAATAAATCAATATTTTTCACCGATTTACCATCAAATTGTATTGCACCATTCGCATTATCATAGAACTGCATGATTAAGGAAATCAATGTGGACTTCCCAGCACCAGATCCACCAACCAAAGCAATTTGCTCCCCTTTTTCTATTCTAAAATTGATATCTTTTAATACTTCAATTTCAGATCGAGAAGGATAGGAAAAATTCACATTTGAAAAACTTATTTCTCCTTGAATTTCATCGTATACACCATCCTGTCTAATAGCTTCTGGATGTTCATCTAAGATATCCATTAACTTTTCAGAAGCTCCAATTGCTTTCTGTACCTGTGCATATAAATTCCCTATACTTCCAATACTAGCAGCAATAAAAATAGTCAATAACAAAAACTCTGACAAACCACCCACTGTCAAGTCTCCGATTTTAATTAATCGAACACCGTACCAAACTACTCCTACTATGGCTCCAAATACACCAAAAACAATAAATGATATAAAAGCACCTTTTAACTTTCCACCCTTTATCGAGATTGCCTCAATAACATCCACATCCTTACGATATCGATCCATCTCAAAAAGCTCATTGGTAAATGCCTTAACATTCGCTATACCAGAGAAAGCCTCCTCTACAACAGCATTGGAATCTGCAATTTTCTCCTGTATATTCTTTGAATAGTTCTTTAGTTTTTTACCATAAAAAACAGCCAATAGAATGATGACTGGCAATACTGCTAACATAAATAATGACAACTTTGGAGAAACTAAAAACAACATGACAATACCTCCAAACAAAATGACAATTTGTCTTATAAATTCAGCAGAAGTGGTTGTAAAAGTCTCTTGTAACAAAGCAATATCAGATGAAATACGACTATTCAATTCACCTACTCTATGTGTATTGAAATAGTTCATAGGTAAATGCAGTATATGTTTGAATATCGCCTTTCTTAATGAAGCTAATGTCTTTTGTGTTACATTCACAAAAAGAACGACCCTGAAATAGGAAAAGACAGATTGAAAAGCAAACAGTATCAATAATCCAATCGCAATTGAATTGATATTGTCAAACTCACCCTCCCCACTTGTCGCTTCCTGTATTAAATTCCCCATTAACTTAGGAAAGATAAGTGAGACAGAACTTGACAATATTAGGAAAATCAATCCTACTATAAAGGTCCATTTATGAGGTAATAAAAATTGAAAGACTCTCATAGCCTTTCGTATACCTTCCTTTGTTAATTTAACTTTTTCCTTGGAGTTATCTCTCTTCTTACCAAACAGCGCCATTCAATTTATTTTTATCAAGGCAAATTTAATAAAGAATCTCTAAAATTAGGATATTTAAAGGTCTGGCTTTGTTAATTTATACTATTCATTAAGCTCTTAATACCTTCAATGAATCTTTGAGGACTTCAATATGGATTTTTTTTCCCAAATCTCTTGGCTCACCATCCAAATGAACTAAGCCACCTTCCAACTCAAGATCGAAATATTGGGCTCGGTAAATTTTCACATATGGGAATTTATAAAAACGATTAATCATAAAGAAAAACACCAATATTGGAGTTAATATTTTAGGAAATTTCTCCAATACACAGAGATCAATCATTCCATCATTATCCACAGCCAATGGAGCAACTCTTACATCATTTCCATATTGAGTACCGTTCGCAAAACTGATGAAAATTGATTTCAATTGAATATCCAACCCTTCAGTTTGAATTCTATAATTCTGAGCTTTGTAACTGAACCATTCTTTTATTATCAACTGACCATAAGTCCATAAACCTCTCTTCCCAGCCTCATCAAATTTCTGGGCAATATGTGCATCGAAACCAACTCCTGAAACATTCAAAAAGAACTCACCATTTAATAAACAGCTGTCCATTGTATTTATACTGGAAGTATTTATTTGAGCAATAGCCTCTTCTACCTTCAAGGCAACACCCAAATGCCTCGCCAAACCATTCCCACTTCCACAAGGCACCACTCCTAAAGCTGTATTGGAACCTACTATTCCTTTAGCGACTTCATTTACCGTACCATCTCCGCCAACCGCTATGACAATATCTACTTTCAAATCAACGGCACTTTTTGCTAGATCAGTAGCATGCCCTTGCCTTTCAGTATAAAGTATTTCATAGTGAAACTCATTCTTGTCCAATATCTTTTCTATTGAACTCTCTATACCCTTTTGTTTTCCAGTACCGGACTTAGGATTGATGATAAAATGTATGTTCTTTAAGGCAGTCATAAATCTTTTGCTGGTAGTAATCTATTGTTCATTAATCGGAACTCATAATCTTGAATAATAGCCTTCAAGGTATCCTCATTTTCTTTGAATGAAACGAAAGCATCATCCATTATATTTTGCCTCAAAAGGCTATCCGTTTGATAGTTGAAAATCCCAGTAATCTTTTTTCCATCAAATTGATACAGCTTATCCTCTTTCACATACTGATAAAATTCATTGATATAATTTATCGCATAGGCCTTTTTCTCAGACCCAAAAACAGAATGTCCAAAAGAAACAAAAGGATCCTCACAACCAACCAACTCCAATACCGATGGCATAATATCAATTTGTTGAACAACCCGATTACTATGCTTAGCAAAAGTGGAATCCTTTGGATAATATAAAGCCAATGGAACACGGTACTTACCTAGTGTTGTTTTATAATGATCTCCCTTTGATCTAAAAGAGTGATCTGCGGTAATGATAAACACAGTATTTTCAAACCAGTCTTGCTTTTTTGCTTCCTCAAAAAACTGTCTTAAAACTTCATCCACATAACCGATACTTTCATGAATTTTCAACTCTCCTTTTGGAAATCTATTCTGATATTCCTCTGGAATACGATAAGGATGGTGAGAAGACAAACTGAACATAGTATAAAAAAATGGCTTCTTCTCCTTATTTATATGGTCCAGAAAATAAGGGAAAAATTTATCATCATAAATACCCCATTTACCATCATCATGTTCTGGATTAGGATAATCTTCTTTTCCATAATATTTTTGAATCCCTGTAGCTGTACAAAAACCATCAAAACCCATTGTACCGGTTGCTCCACCATGAAAAAAAGCAGTAGAATATCCTTTATTATTTAAATAATGAGGTAATGCATTTAATACGTTTCCTCCATAAAATGAAGTAATATATGCCTCTGTAGACAAAGCTGGAATAGAAGCAAGAAGGGAGGGTAAACTTTCTATAGAACGTGTTCCGTTGGCAAAGGCATTTTCAAAAACTAAGGAAGCTCCTAATAGAGAATCTAAAAATGGAGTGTATCCTTTATCATTATAATAGCCAACATACTCTCTACTAAAACTCTCCATGATCAACAATACAACATTTGGAGCAATTGCATTAGAATCAATTTGAGAAATTACTTGTTGATGATTAACATAATTCACCAACTCACTTTGATGATAATATTCCTTTCCTTGCAATTCTGTTTTTTTCCAGGTGGACATAATGCAGAAAGGATTATTCAAAACCAATGGAATCATTTCTTGTTTAGTTAATTCTCCAGCATTGATAATTTTGATTGGCTTATACTGCCACCCTCCTCTGATCCCCAAAACAAATGGAATCAATATTAATAGTGAAATAGGAAGTTGTTTCAAATAGAATCCATGCCACCTATCAACGGATCTGATTTTCAGTTTAGGATATTTGATTATAATCACAGCTGAAAACAGAACAAATAAGATCAACAAGGGCCAATTTTGTAATAGAAAATCTACAGCAACTTTCTCACTTTCATTTCCCATTTTCATGAAAGACAGAAAATCATAGGCAATTCTTCTTCCCGAGAATTTAAAATAAACTACATCCGAGAGGTTTAAAATAACAACTACTAAATGAGAAGTTATGAAAATGCACTTTTGAATTAATTGAAAAGGTTTATTAACCTGAAATTTAAAAGGTACATAGAGAAACACAAATAATGGGATATTCAAATAAAAGGAGGCGAAAATATCAAATCGTATTCCTAAAACCAGAGACTTTATAATTTCATCAAGTCCATTATTATTGAATTCAGCAAAGAAATATAGTAGAAATATTATTCTACAAACAGCAAATATACCAAGCGAAAATAGCAGTCGCCTGATAAATAATTTCCATAAAGTAGAATTGCTTGTTCTCATACTTTTTTTTTCGGTTATAAAAGTAAAATAATTCATCCATAAATGATTCAATTTTTATACAATTTATGCACGTCATATATTCCTCCTTTATAAAGTCATATCTATCCCTTTTTTCATACCTTGCGAGAAATTTAAGCTTAGCAAAACTTCTACTGCAAATGCAAAGAAAGAATCACAAAAAGGGGTTGAAAAAGACCAATAATAAGCCCGGTAAAAATAGACAGACTTTTTTTAATGTAAAAGAGCCTGCCGAATTGCTGAATTTTCTTTTGAGTCAAATGCAGGGAAAGAGCAAAACAGCGGTTAAATCTCAACTTTCAAGAGGACTAATTACAGTTGATGGTAAAGTTGTTAAGCAATTTAATGAACCTCTTACTACTGGTCAAAAAGTAACTATCAATAGTCATCCTACCGAAAAACCTTCCAAAGACGCAAAGATTGATGTTATTTTTGAAGATCAAGATGTAATTGTTGTTTTCAAAAAAGCAGGCTATCTATCTATTGCCAGCAATAAAGAAAAAGTAAAGACTGCCTTTAATTTTGTAACAAGTCATGTTAAAAAAGAAAAGGATTCCAATCGAATCTATGTAATCCATAGATTAGACAGAGAAGCATCTGGATTATTGGTTTTTGCAAAAAATCCTAAGGCAGAAGCACTACTTCAAACTTCTTGGTTAGAAAATATCGATAAACAAGAATATTTAGCCATTGTAGAAGGAGAATTGAAAAAGACCAGTGGGAAAGTAAAATCTTTCTTAAAGGAAAATAAAGCAATGGTAATGTACTCATCACCAAGTGCTAATAATGGACTAGAAGCCTTAACTTATTTTGAGGTTATAAAGAAAAATGAATCATTTTCATTAGTCAAAATCAAAACTGGTACATCTAGAAAGAATCAAATAAGGGTTCATATGAAAGATCTAGGTCATCCGATAGTTGGTGATGAAAAATACGAATCATTCATCGATCCAATCAACCGAGTTGCACTTCACGGATCTCTTCTAGTCTTTAAGCATCCAAAAACCGGTGAAATGATGGAATTCAAAAAAGATATTCCTACAAAATTCACCAACTTAATGAGAGGACGCCTTAAATCAAATGAATCATAATTATTTGCGCTAAATTCATTTAGTTTACTTAGAACTTTACTGGCCTTCATATTTTTACTAAATTTACATAACTACTTAATAATTAGATAATTAAACATCTATAGTAGAATGTAAAAATATGATATACCAATCCAGACATAGTATAAGTTGGGGTATATTGCTTTGGATACCTGATATATTCCTGTTCCTATCTGGACAGGAATCAGACTCTTTATTACTTAATTTAATAGCCATTCTTTACCTTATTCTAGTTGCTACCGCATGGTTTGGAACTAGATATATTATAGAAGGGGAATTTCTATTGATTAAACTAGGCCCTATTCTCACACATAAAATCTGGATTCCTTCAATACAAAAAGTACAAAAAACTCACTCAAACATACTTGCTCCCGCCTGGTCTTCAGAACGTTTTATTATATTCTACGAAAAAAGAAAGACCTTACAAATTTCACCAAAAAACCCAAATCAATTTTTACAAGATCTCAACTTATAATATACTAAAATGAATAATATTCGTTTTAATGAATCTTTTCAATACCATCTAAAATCATTGATACAATAGGTAGAAATAAAAATTTTATTAAAGCAATGAGTATACGAGTATTCAGGAGCTCCTTATTAACATTAATTTTCCTATTTTTGATGCTATGAATTTTTCGTCCAAAGTATTACAAGAAGCAGTTGATCAACTTTCCATTCTTCCAGGAGTTGGGAAAAAGACAGCACTAAGGCTAGCTTTATTTTTATTAAAAAAAGATAAAGAAGTGACTGTCAGATTTACAAAGGCAATTTCAAATATGAAGGAATCACTTCATGAATGTAAAAATTGTCATAATGTATCTGATCTAGATATCTGTGAGATTTGCTCCAACCCAAATCGGGAAGAAGAAATTATTTGTATTGTAGAGGATATCAGAGATGTAATGGCCGTTGAAAATACTGCTGAATTCAAAGGTAAATACCATGTTCTTGGAGGTCTTATTTCCCCAATGGATGGTGTGGGTCCAATGGATTTACACATTGAAACCTTGAAATTTCGTTTGGAAAACAATACTGAAATTAAAGAGGTGATTTTTGCTTTAAGTCCAACCATGGAAGGTGATACCACTCAATTCTACCTTTTTAAACAATTGGAAAAATTCAATAAAAAAATTAGCACACTAGCAAGAGGAGTCTCCTTTGGTGAGAACCTTGAATTTGCTGATGAGTTGACCTTAGGTCGCTCAATTGCTAAAAGACAACCTTACGATAATACTATTTAAAGCATTTGTTCTACATGAAGCTTTCTATCATAATTGTTAATTACAATGTAAAATACTTCCTTGAGCAATGTCTTATTTCAGTTCAAAAGGCATGTTCAAACTTAACGACAGAAATTATCGTAGTAGATAATAATTCTGTTGATGGTTCTGTGGAGATGATGAAAGAGAAATTTCCAGAAATTCAATTAATTGCCAATAAAGGTAACACAGGTTTCTCTAAGGCAAATAATCAAGCCCTGGCAATTTCTAAAGGAAAATATGCCCTATTACTTAATCCCGATACCGTAGTCCAGGAAGATACTTTTTCAAAATGTATTGAATACATGGATGCCCATCCAGACACAGGTGGCTTAGGAGTAAAAATGGTAGATGGAAAGGGCCATTTCCTACCGGAATCCAAAAGAGGCTTACCTACCCCAGCGGTGGCATTTTATAAAATTTTTGGACTATCCACTTTATTTCCCAAATCTGAAAAATTTGGACAGTATCACTTGAGCTTTTTGGACAAAGAAGAAAACCATGAAATAGAAATATTATCAGGTGCTTATATGTTCATGAGAAAATCAGTATTGGATAAAATTGGATTCCTTGATGAAACCTTTTTTATGTACGGTGAAGATATTGACCTTTCCTATAGAATTATTCTAGACGGTAATAAAAACGTTTATTTTTCAGATACAAGCATCATTCACTATAAGGGTGAAAGCACAAAAAAGGGAAGTTTAAATTATGTATTTGTATTTTATAATGCAATGATCATTTTTGCAAAAAAACACTTCTCTCAGAAAAATGCGGCCTTATTTAGCTTTCTAATAAACTTGGCCATTTACCTTCGAGCGGGGATATCAATTATTAAAAACTTTGTCAGAAAAGCAAGCCTCCCCCTATTTGATATTACAATGATATCTGGAGGATTTTGGGTGATTAAAGATTATTGGGAAGCCAATCATCTCTATGTAGTAGGTGGGCAATATCCAGATTTTTTGATGCAATATTTCCTACCAACTTATGTCCTATTTTGGCTAGGATCGGTATTTCTTAATAGTGGCTATGACAAACCTATCTCCCTGATTAGAATACTAAAAGGAGTCAGTATTGGTGCTCTTGCCATCTTAGTTGGATATGCCTTATTAAGTGAAGATTATAGAACATCTAGAGCACTCATTATTTTGGGTTCAGCATGGGCAGGAATATCACTTGTAGGAAGTAGAATACTATTTAATGCCCTTGGTCTTAAATCATTTCAATTCCAAATTGACAAGAAAAAAAGAATAATCATTATTGGAGATCACGAAGAATATGAAAGGGTAAACCAATTACTCCATAAAACTTCTAGTAAAACTTCATTTGTGGGGAAGGTTTCTCCTAAACCTTCTATGGATGGGGAAGGATTTCTAGGTTCTATTGAAGATTTAAAGGAAATTATCCGTATCTATAATATTGAAGAGATCATTTTCTGTTCAAAAAATTTATCCTCCAACGAAATTATTGGCTTAATGTCCAATATACAATTAGGTGATTTAGAATTCAAAATTGCCCCTATTGAAAGTCAATTTATCATTGGAAGTAACAGTATAAATGCAACAGGAGAATTATATTCATTGGACATTATGGGAATAATGAAAAAAGAAAACAAAAGGGCCAAAAGAATTTTTGACATCTTAGCTTCTTTATTGCTATTGGTACTTTCTCCTTTATTTTTTCTTTGGGTACTTGACCCTGTTGAGTTCATCAAAAATGCAATTACCACCTTATTTGGTCAAAACTCTTGGGTTGGATTTACTCCTGGCGGTAATCAACAGGCAATTCTTCCAAAAATAAAACCTGGTATTTTATATCCTACAGATCAATTGGATAAAAAAGACATTAACAAACAGGTTATTGACAACCTTAACTTACTTTATTATAAAGAATACCAAGTATCCAGCGATTTTAAATTATTGATTAAAAACCTGCCAAAACTTGGTCGAAAAGTAAACTAGCCATGAATTATTTAGAATTTACTATCCCTTTGGGGCAAGAACATACCTGTGACTCGGATGAAATTTTTGCAGATATTCTAACAGCCGAATTAGGTGAACTAGAATTTGAAAGTTTTGTTAATGAAGGAAACTTATTGAAATGTTATATTCAAATAGACCTTTGGAATGAAGAAAATTTCAATGCGAACGACTTTCTTTCAGGAATTGAAAAAGACATTATAGAGATTGAGCAACAAAACTGGAATGCAGAATGGGAGAAAAGTTTTTCACCTATCGTAGTTGATGATAAATGTATCATTCGTGCTTCATTTCAAGAGGTTCCAGAAAACATCATTTATGATATTGTTATAGATCCTAAAATGTCTTTTGGAACCGGTCATCACGAAACAACCTATCTGATGTGTTCATTTCTAATGGATGAAGAGGTTGAGAATATGACTGTTCTAGACATGGGATGCGGTACAGGTGTATTAGCCATCCTTGCAGCAAAGAAGAATGCCAATTATGTAGAAGCTATTGATATTGACGAGTGGGCATATACCAATACTTTAGAAAACATAACAAACAATGGTACTCCTGACATCATTGTCAAAGAAGGTGGAGCAGAAGTCATTTCTGATAAATCATTCGATGTTATTCTTGCCAATATCAATAGAAATATTCTATTGATGGACATGGATAAGTATGCATCAAAACTTCCAAATGGAGGCGTCTTATTCCTTAGTGGCTTTTATGAGCAGGACATCCCTGTGCTAGAAACCAAAGCGAATGAATTAGGCTTAGAAATTATTGATAAAAAAGTTAAAAATCACTGGACCTCTCTCAAATTAGCCAAAATTTGAAAAAAATAATCTGGATAGTATTATTCATTTTAGGCAGTCTGAGCACTTTTGCTCAAAAGACAGCCCTCCAATTCACTAATCAAATTAATCAACAATTAGTGGGAATGGAAGGCTCTGCCTTTTATGCTGTAGCAAACTCCTTCATTCATCATCTAAATGACAATCATTTTGATGATGATGTTGAGGAAAAATTTCTGAAACTAAATGTGCTATTGAGGCAAAAGAAAATAAACTCAAAAGCCATTTACATAGACTTGTTTAGACTGTACAATTCCTTGGCTGAGGATAAAATAAGCAAGGAAAATTTTGAAATACTACAATACAATATTGGACTAGATATTCAGGATAATTATTTCGATCGAGCATTCATTGTTTTAGAGAATACTGCAAATTTCCTACAGTCAGGTTATCTTTATTCTGACGGTAATTTTAAATGGTCTTGTTCAAGTACAAATTGGAACGTATCAGATAATATTTATCTTTCTATTTCCTTTGAAAATACAGACATTCAACTAGATGCTGAGAATGCTTCTTTTACTATCCAAAATGTAGAAGGAGAATATCGATTGGATCAGGGAATTTTTATTGGACAAAAAGGATCTATTAATTGGAAAAACTATGGATTTCCTCAAAGAAAAAGAACTACAAAACTAGGTCGATTTGAAATCCAAACCGTTCAACCTAGATTTTATGCTGAAGATGTTCTTTTAAAAGACACTGACATTGCCAAAGAGGAAGAAATTGCTGGAAATATATTCTTCAATAAATTAAATAAAACTGGCGTTTTCCAATTGACTTTCGAAAGTTATTCAATTTATCCTTTAAACAATTTCCATCCTAATATTGAGGCTAAAACAGGGATTAAATTAGTGAATGAAGACTTTATTCCCTTTGCTCCTAAATTCCACAAGATGGAATTTAACATTTCAAATAATAAACAAAAACAAGTCCAAATTGCAGCGACCAATTTCAAGTTAATTGATGATGTTTTTAGTGTAAAAGAAGGTGCCTTCAAGTTTTATTTCAAGAAGGATTCTATCAGCCATCCAATGATAGACTTTAAATACCAGATGAATAAAGGATTATTCCATGCTGCACTGCCCAAAAACCCAATTGGGAAAAAGACCCCATTTGAAGATAGTTACCACAGTCTCCATATTCTATCAAATCATTGTTTTTGGGATGAGAGTTTAAATCAATTGATTTTTGAGAATAAAGAAATGTCTCAACTTGTACCCGTTAAATATCAATCTCTAAGATATTTTCACCCAGACTGGTTCTTGAATATGTTTGGTATGGAGGATACACACCCTACCTCTCTTTTAAAAAGATTATCTAAACAAAATAACTGGGCGAGGAAATTTGATTTAATTGAGGTACAGGAGATGTACAAAGTGGATGCAAATACACTGCACACCTTAATGGTTGAATTTACCAATCATGGGTTTATAGACTACGACCCTATCCAAGAATATATAATTATCAAGGATCGCTTCTTTACCTTTTACGATGGACTAAAGAAAAAGAAAGACCACGATCAGTTGAGAATTGTATCCAATATAAATAATCGTCCGAGTGGGATCATCAACCTTGAATCAGGAATATTGGACATTTACAAGGTCAAAGAGGTAAATATCAACACACAACAAATGACCTCTATTTACCCTGAAGATGAGATCATTCATATCCATGAAAAGATGAATTTCTCATTTGATGGAACTACCATTTGTTCAAAATTTGCCTTCTTTGGAACAGAGCAGTATTTCGATTATGACAATTATAGTTTTACCTTTAATGAGATTGATTCCATTCGGTATTTACTTGAATTACCAATTAAAGACAGTATCCACATTCAACCATGTAATACAGTAATTCAAAAATTTACAGGAATATTAGAAATTGATAGACCGAATAATAAAAGTTCAAAAAAGGAACTTAAACAATACCCAAAACTTACAACTGAGACTTCATCATTCGTATTTTATGATGAAGTAAAAGATGGTATTTACCCAAAAGACAAATTCCACTACGAATTGAATCCATTTAAAATCAATGGTTTAAAAAATGTCAATACAAAAGAGTTAACATTTGAAGGGAAATTATTAGCAGGCGAAATTTTTCCAGAAATAAAAGAAAACCTAGTATTGAACGAAAGGCAAGAATTGGGTTTTAAACACAAGATCAAAGGGAAATATAAGTTATATAATGTTGCTGACTTCAACAATACATTAATTCTATCCAATAGTGGCTTGACAGGGCTTGGACAGATGAATTATAATGGACTATCACTAAAATGTGACAGTGTGGACTTTTACCCTAATTATTCATTTGCCGATATAAAAACGATTAAATCAAACCCTTTACGTTCTCACTTTTCAATACCTCAATTAAAAGGTGAAAATATTAGGATGGATTGGTTCCTGGAATTAGGAATAATGGAGTTGAAGAATAAAGATAAATTTTTCGAACTTTATAGCAATCAAACATTGAATGGAGGCTTAGAGATGACAGATACTGCCTTATTGGCCTATGGTACAATAATAGTTGATAATATAGTGAGTCATTCAGAAAATATTCATCTTAAGCAGAAGGCATGGAAATCTTCTAATTCTAAGCTTAGAATTTTCCAAAATCCAAACCTTACCAATTATCATACAGATGAGGAAATTGTTCAGCAGGAGGATGCACAAGTAATTTACTTAACAGATGAACGAAAATTAATCTCAGGGATTAGGAATAAAAGTTCTGCTTTTCAATTGCCTATTAATCAATATCAATTGAGCATGGAAAAAATGAGTTATATATCGACTCAAAATAGAATTCATTTTTCCACAACAGACACCTTATTAATTGGGAATTATACATCCCTTCACCCCTACCAAGATTCCTTAGAAATCTGGGGGAATATTGCTCGATTAGATCTATTTAATCTGGAATTGGAATTTGAAGATATTAAAGGAGTCCGTGTTGCAGATGCATTGATAAAACCAAAGCAAGATAATTTACAGATCAACGAGCTTGGATTTCTGGATACCATATCAAACGCAAGCCTTCAACTGATCAATAAGGACCACCAAGTGAGGTATCAGTTTCAAAAGGCAAAAATTAATATTTATGGTAAAGAGGATTATCAAGCTTCGGCTGACTTTGTTTACACAGACCGTTTAGGTGATCAACAATCTGTTCATTTTGAAGATATCCATGTCACAGAAAATGGTAAAAGTGAAGGAAGTTCTGAATTGACTGAAGAAGATGACTTCTATATTGATCCACAAATATCCTTTCAGGGAACATTATCTATCAATGATTTGCACGGAACAATGATAGCCGAGGGTCAAACTCAATTCCATGATCATTGTTCCTATTTAGAAGGTCCACTTTATCAATTTAAGGACAGTCTAAATAAATTTAATGGATACCTAGATGAACAAAAAGAAGAAAAACCCTTCTTCTCATTGATGTTCAATCAAGATAATTATGAGCTTTATCCTGCATTCAGTATTCATAAGAAAGATGAACAAGATATTGCACTTCTAACCATTGAGGGAAAACTAAGTTATGATAATGAGTCCAATTACTACAGTATAAAAGGACAACATACAGACGACCATGCTAACTTAAATGATGCCTGCGAATATTGGATGGAGGGTTATTTCAATTTGAGTCATTCTAAATTCATTTCCGATCTATCTTACGGAACAATGCAAATGAATTCAGATAAAAATGAATCACCAGAAATAGAACTTCATTTTGGATTGAATTTTCCGATTGCTGATAAGGCCTTGAAATGGATGAGAAAGGATTTTGTTCGAAAATTGAAATATGCTGAACAATCAGATGAAGACCAAATTAGTTATATAAACTTTTTAAGATCCTTAATTGGTGAAGAACAAAGTCAACGCTATTTTAAGGCAAAATCTAAAGGGAGGTATTTTGTTCATCCATCCATGCGTTCAGATTTGTTTTTCACAGGACTAAAAATGCAATGGAATGAGGAATTGGAATTATTTGAACATTCTGAAGAATGGATCAGTTTAAATCATATTGATGGCACCAAAGTAGATAGAATGGTCAAAGGAAAAATACAATATAGGCCAAATTCTGAAGGAGATTACTGGTATTTTTACTTCGAATTCGAAGAAGGAGGTTATTATTTTATGGAAATTGATGGAAATATTTTCTACACCTATTCCTCTGAAGAAAAGTATAACAGGCTGATACAGAAAAAATCAAAAGATCTAAAGAAAAAAAGAGAAGTTTTTCAAACAAGCCTAAGTCCTGCTTTGAAACGCTGATTTATCATAAAAATTAGATAAAAAGTGAATTATTTGTAAATTGCAGCTTGGTTAGAAACTAAACTATGAAGATATTATTGTATCTCCTAGCCTACCTAATTGGTTCTATTCCTACTGCTGTATGGATAGGAAAAGCATTTTACAAAATCGATGTCCGTGAATACGGAAGCGGAAATGCTGGAGCAACCAACACCTTTAGGGTATTAGGAAAAAAGGCAGGTATTCCCGTATTATTGATTGATATTTTAAAGGCATTTGCTTCAGTAAACTTAGTTTTACTTGTAGATGCCCAAGATAATATTCCATTAAAAGTTACTCTAGGTGTTATTGCCGTTATTGGCCATATCTTCCCTGTCTACGCAGGATTCAGAGGAGGTAAAGGTATCGCTAGTCTATTGGGTGTCGTGTTAGCACTTCATCCTCTTGCTGCTCTATTGTCTCTTTGTTTATTTGTAATATTATTGAGTATTACCCATTATGTTTCATTGAGTTCAATTATTTCATCTATTTCTTTCCCTTTATGGTTAATCTTTATTTTTGAAGTTACCGATCCATCCTTATTATTGTTTGCAATTACAGTTGCTGCATTGGTATTAGTATCCCATCAAAAAAATATTGAAAGGTTGATGAGAAAAGAAGAAAGTAAGATTTACATAATCAAACGGAAAAAAAAGGCTTGATTTAATAATAAAACAGCAAGAAAGTGCCCTTTTTTCTTGGATTATCAAGATATTTTAGCGGTTTCTCTCTAGAGTATTCATTAAATTAATATAATTTATTATATTTCTTTTTTAAAAGAGCTGAATGGGTTAATTTTGTTAGCAGTAACCTAATAAATTTATCAATCAATTGAAATTAATCTTCGACGAGGACATAATAGATAAGTTATACTTTGGTGAACAAGATCTTATCAACCAAATGTTCAAGCTATTTCTTGAACAATTAGTTGAATCCAAGGTTATCATATTGAAAGGGTACCAAAGTAAAGATTTTGAAATGCTAAAAAGTATATTTCATAAAATGCGACCTTCTTTTAAAATGGTTGGATTAGTGGAAGTATTTGATCAGTTTGAAATCCACGAACGCAAGATGAAAGATAAGGACTTGCCTTACTTGGATGAAAATTACCAAAATATCCTTGTTACAATTGATTGTGCTTATGAATTTATTGAAAAAAGATTACAAGAGAACTAAATAGAAATAGATATGATTAAATGTATTGTTATTGACGATGATAAAATGTCAAGAGAGTTGATCTCATCGTACATATCTAAATTAGATAGTTTAGACCAGGTAGGAGAGTTTGACAATGCACTTGATGGGATGAAATTCATCAAACAAAATGAAGTAGACGTCATATTTCTAGATATTGAAATGCCAGACTTCTCAGGTCTAGACATGCTGAAAAGCACCAATGAATTACCACAAGTTATTTTTGTTACATCAAATAGAGAATATGCTGTAGAAGCATTTGAGCATAGTGTTTGTGATTTCCTAGTAAAGCCTGTTGACTTTTCTAGATTTGTAAAAGCATCTGAAAGAGTTGTTCCTAAGCAAGAAGAGGTTCAAGAAAATGGGGCTGTAAATATTTCTGATTCTGCTACCAATAATACAAAATATATTTTCATCAAGGTTGATACAAGATTTGTCAAATTGAATCTTGACGACATCCTATATCTTGAAGCGAATGGTGACTATGTTGTTTTCAAAACAGCAAACAAAGGTTATATTGTTCACACCACAATGAAAAAGATCAATGATAAATTACCTGATACCAAATTCATCAAGGTACATAGGTCTTATATCGTCAATATAGATAAGATTGTAGATATAGAAGATACTACACTACTAATCGATAAAAAAATTATTCCGGTAAGTAGATCTAAAAAAGACGACCTAATGAAAAGCCTTAATCTATTCAAATAGTATGGTCATATTAGTCGATAATCAAGATAATCAAATCGGCCTAATGGAAAAGCTAAAAGCCCATGAGTATGGTTTACTTCATAGGGCTTTTTCTGTTTTTATACTGAATTCTAAAGGGAAAATGCTTCTTCAAAAAAGAGCAGCGTCCAAATATCATAGTCCAAACCTATGGACTAATGCCTGCTGTAGCCATCCTCAACCAAATGAAGACCTACAAGATGCATGTAAACGTAGACTTAAAGAAGAAATAGGCATTCATACTACACAAGACCTAGAGCATATTGGTCATGTTCTATATAAAGCTCCTTTTGAAAATGGATTAACAGAACATGAATACGATCATATTCTTGTTTTAAGGACAGAAGAGCAACCAATTCTAAACCCTGATGAAGCATCTGATTTTCGCTATGCTGACATTCAAGATATTAAAAAAGAAATTGAACAAAGACCAGAAGAATTCACTGTTTGGTTCAAATTGATCCTAGAGAAAGGCTTTTTCAATTAAATCATCAATCTGGATATTCAATTCTTAAGTGATAAATATTTCTCAATCTATGCTTTAAGATTTTCTTTATCATATTGATTTCCTTGAAAGTAATATCTGCATTATCAAACTGACCTTCCTTCATTTGATGTGCAATGATCTTATCCACCAAAATATGAATATCATCCAAGGAAGGATTTGATAAACTCCTTGAAGCTGCCTCCACAGAATCTGCCATCATCAAGATAGCAGTCTCCTTAGAGAAAGGTTTTGGCCCTGGGTAACTAAATGCATTTTGATCTAATTCTCCCTCTGGAAAAGACTTTAAATACTGTCTATAAAAATACTGAACTGTACTTGTCCCGTGATGTGTTCTAATAAAATCAATTACCCTGTCTGGAAGATTGTATTTCTTAGCAATCTCAATCCCATTAATAACATGCCCAACAATAACACCTGCACTCTCCTCAAATGGTAATTCATCATGTGGGTTCACTCCTGTTATTTGATTTTCAATAAAGAATAATGAATTATTCATTTTACCAATATCATGATATAAAGCACCTGTTCTTACCAATAATGCATTGGCTCCGATTTCAGTAGCTGCATTTTCAGCCAAATTAGCCACTTGTAATGAATGCTGAAATGTTCCTGGCGCTTCCTCTTGTAATTTCTTTAAAAGTGGGTTATTAGTATCCGACAACTCAAGTAGAGATACATCAGAAATTAAACCAAATAGTTTTTCAAATAAATAAATAAGAGGATAGGCCATTACAGTAAGTCCCCCTCCTATTGCGAGATACATAAAATTCCAATAATTGATTTCCGAAAGTGAATTGTTTTGGATGATCGCTAAGGCAAAATAGGAAATCACATACACTGTGATAATTTTTGTTGCCGATAGAAACAAATCCGCACGCTTGTACATACTAGTTACAGCCAGTATCGAAATGATCCCCCCCATTAGCTCTATATAGATAAATTCAAAGCTATTTGGAACAATAAAAGCAATCAGTATGGTTGTAATTAAATGGCAAAATAAGGCCAGCCTGGTATCATAAAAAGCCTTTAATACAAGAGGAAGAATACAAAATGGCATTGCATAAATCAGCTCAGGACTTACCTCCAAACACAATTTAGCCATCCCAAACATCAACACTACATTAATAAGGATAAACCTTAAGTTATTGGTATCCTCAATAATATCCTCTCGAAACTGATTAATGAAAAAGAATAGGATTATTACACAGATGGAGACCAATAAAACCTGACCAAGAACCATCAGAAAAAAATTGGTATTGTTCGTGTTTTGTTTTACAAATTGTTGCTTGTAGGAAATAAGAACTTGATATGTTTCAGGACTAATTAATCTTCCTTTAGCAACTATCAATGAATTTTCTTCAATACTACCCTTAACCTTTGTAATCTTTGTTAGTGTTGATTCCAAATCCAACAAACTTGCATCCTCATCATAAAAGACATTATTTGCCAATGCATTCTGTAATAACGGTATCAAAAACTTTTTCTGATCGTCTTGTAATGGAAATTGTAATAAATAATTTGATGCCTGTTGAAGTGAATAAAAATTATGAATATTCAACATTTTCACCACCTTATCTTTTCTAAGATAAACGAATTCAGTATTCTCTTTATTTAAGGCAATAATTCCCCTATCAAAAAGGTCCTTTAAAACAGTTTCACCAATATTTTTTAGGGATCTCAAATTTGCTAACTCTTCTTTTTCGTCACCAGAGAAGATGGCTTTTAACCCTTTGGATTGAGCTTCCTCTTTTTCTTGAATCAATAAATCAAATTGATCTTTGAAAGAGGTCAATTGTTTCGTACTTATTGACTGATCTTTATAATAATAGTGCTTTGCATTTTCACGAATCAATGTTTCCTCTTCTAGGAGCTCATTCTCTGTTTTTAAAACAGAAAAGGGAAAACTAGCATATAAATGATCATACTGCCATACTTTACCTTTTGAAAACTCATATTTGAATCTAACTTCACGGGGTAACAAATAGGCCAACAACCCTATTGTAAGGGCAAGAACAATAATATTATATATTAAAGAGTAATATTGACCAATACGGGCAAAAAATGACTTCATATAATCATGTTTAGGCTGTAGTTAAATGCACTATTCACAGGATGATCCTTCTGTTTCTTGAGCAACTACAGGCACAATAAAGTACTAATATAAAAAAAGTATAGCTATGATTTGAGGGAATATTCATATTCCTAAAGCAAAGTAGTCTTCCCTAAAACAAAAAAAGCAACCTATCAAGGTTGCTTTTATCTATTTGAAACTAAATTAAGCTTCTTCTGTAGTCTTTTCTTCTGTTTCATCTTCGATCAAACCAACAAAACCTTCTTGGTTTAATAGGTTGTACCAGCTAACTACTTTCTTGATATCTGAAATGTAAACTCTATCTTGATCGTAATCTGGAAGTATCCCTTCGAAATATGATTTCAATGTATCAGCAGATTCTTTATGACTAAGACATTCCTTACCTTCCTCTTTCTTGAAGATCATTTCCATCACATTTTTCAATGGAATTTCTTCGTCATAAGTAAAAATAGCTATATCCTCTAATGCACTCATACGAGTTGATCCAGGAACAGGGAAACGTTTTGACTCTCCCAATTTTTCAACCAGAACACCTGATTTCGTTTGACCAATAATTTTGTATAATCCAGGTTTTCCTGCAATAGATAAAATTCCTTGTAATTTCATGTTGGTAACTTATAATTGAACGACTAAGGGTAAAAATTAAAATTTCAATGAGATCATTCTACAATGTATCCTCTTCATAAAAAAACAAACCCCTTGTATATCTTTTTCTTTCAGCACAAATGTAAAGTTTTCTTATTAGTTTACAATAATAATTTCCTCCAGAAAATTGCTATTACCTCCATTCAATACTAAAAAATATGCACCAGACTGAAGCCTTATATTTAAATTTAATTGATTTTCACCAATTTGTAAATTATCTAACTTTTCTTTCATTAATTCTCTTCCCCTCAAATCTAAAATACGAAGATCATAAGTCTGCATCTTTTTTAATCTAAACTGGATATGAAAATCTCCATTTGAAGGATTTGGCCAAGTAATAAGATTGGAAAAGTTAGAATTTCCTTGCTCTTGAGCAGAATACAAATTCAATGCTCCTTCTCCCAATTTATTTTGATGTTCATTGGACAGTCCAATATGTTCTTTTGCACCCAACAATATCCTCTCCTTAATTTTTGCAGATGATTCATTTGGATAAACAGACACTAGCCATGAGGCTGCACCACTAGTAAATGCACAAGCTCCAGAAGTTCCACCTGTTGTTGAATAAGATCCATTAGGTTTAGCTGCCCATAAATTAATTCCTGGGCTTGCTATGTCTATCCATTCACCAAAACTACTACTACTTGTTTTGTTCCCTTGTTCATCAATTGCCCCTACACACAATACATCATCATGAGCACAGGGATAAGTTGGATTTTCATTATCAAAATTTCCTGCAGCTGCTACTATTAATATGTTATTTTCGGAGGCCATTTCAATAACTGACTTAGCATAATTCGTTAATAAATTTTGGGTCCAAGAACAATTGACAATATCACAGCCCATTTGAATAGCATAGGCCACGCCCTCGTATGGGTCACCAATTGAACCTTGATCATTAGTAATTTTTATAGGAAGATATTGTACTATTCTTCCAGCACTTGCTATCCCATGAAGGTTATTCGTTGGAGCAGCAGAAAGTGAGGTCATTTGAACTCCATGATCAAGCCCTATACCTTCTACTATTTGAGCATCATTATCTTCCATTCCAAAATCCCAACCTCTAAAATCATCTATATAGCCATTATTATCATCATCAAGTCCATTGACAGGATCCATAATATTCGTATAGAAATTTTGTAAATCTGGATGAGTAAAATCGGTCCCGGAATCAACGATTCCAATTAATATAGTGTCTTGTTGAAATCTGGTAGCCCAAGCAATATTAGCATCAATAAATGATAAATTCCATTGCAGAGGGTACAAGGTATCATTTGGTACATTTTCACTAGCGAATGTAGTTTTAGGTACTTCTTCTAAACTTTTTATACAATCAGAATTCTCAAGGTATTGAAACAAGTTGGCCTCTTTCTTCTTATTTAAATAAATGGAATAGAAATGATTTTCATTCTTATTAATTGAAGGCTTTTTTTTGAAGGAATAATTGCCCAACTGCCTTTTCTGCAATTTTTCATTCAATAATTTCAGACAATCATCCGTCTCCACTTGAATAGTAAATTGCCTATTCTGGGCAGGTAAACTCAAAAAACAAAGGCAAAAAAAAATGAATAGGATCTGAATTATTCTCATGATTTAATCTTGTACTCAATAAAACATCCTATGGCTTTCGTTCTTTTAACCTCCACCTCATTATTGTTTAAATGAGCATTGATGGCATCCCTAAGATAATAATTATCTATTGTTCTTTTTCTTCTTCCTAATTCTAGTAACCAGTTATCCAATTTTCCTTGGTATATTATTTTACCATCAGTATCTACAAGAACACATTCCGGTGTTATTTCGGCTTGAAAATAACTTGCCATTTCAAATTCCAAATCAATTACTGGAGTTATAGGTAATTCATATTCTTTAAAATACCGCATAATCCTTTCCTCAGAATAATAATCACCAGGAAATACCCCATAAAATGAAACACCCTTTACAGAATATTCTTGATAAAGGTCTTTAAAATCCTTTGTATAATTTTCACATAATGGACATTCTGGACTCAAAAAATAATATACGGATAATTGCTCCGGGCTTTTATAATTAATTTCAGAAGAAGCCAACATATCCCATTTATTCCCAGAACATGAATTTAATATCAGGATAGTAAAAATGATAGTTATCTTAAAAATATTTCGCATATAAAGAAGTCCTTCTTTTCGATTCTAGATTTTCAAAGTTACATGGTTTTATGTTAAAAATTTGATGATTTTGTAAAAACTGAGAATTATCAGTGTTTAATTTATTGGAATAAACAACATTTGTATCGTAGCGGAAATGAACCCATATTTAAAAGAAAAATAGTGGTTTTAGGTAAAAGTTTAGGGATTGGCTACCTCCACTAAATAATTAGTAGGAAAATGAAAAAAGACATTACGTCCAGAACAGATATAGAAACCTTGGTTAATGAATTCTACATTAAAGTAAGAAAGGATAATATGTTGGGACCTATATTCGATGAATCATTTAAAATCAATTGGGATACTCACTTGCCTAAGATGTATTCATTTTGGGAAAGTATATTATTTCAGACCGGCAGTTTTAATGGTAATCCTATTAAAAGTCATAAGGAGGTTCATAAAACTTGTCCTTTTACTCAGGCTCTTTTTGAAAGATGGCTACACCTATTTAATGAAACTGTAAATCAACATTTTGAAGGTGAAGTTGCCAATCTTGCAAAAGTTAGAGCTCTTTCTATTGCTACGGTAATGCAAATAAAAGTATTATACCCTACAGATCCTCAACAAAGCTAATTCATAAGAATTATAACCTTGGGTAATCAAGGATTTAGAAATAAATGATGTAGATTGATTAATTAAAAGAAATTCAATGATCTCCACTACTGATTTTATTGGGTATTTGGCGGCAGGTATCTTGATGTTTTCATTCACAAAAAAAGACATTAGGACACTCCGATATTGGAATACCACAGCCTGTTTCCTATTTGTGGTTTATGGTATTTTACTCAATTTTGAATGGCCTATTATACTGAGTAATTCCTTTATTGCCTGCACCAATTTGTATTATATATATATCAAAAAAATTCCGAAAAAATAAAAAAGGAATGCAATTTTGCATCCCTTTTCTTTATCTTAATAAGAAGTATGTCTAGAATCTCCTGTGTTTTGAACTCAATTCAAAAACAGTATCTAAAATAGCTCTTTCTTTCTCATCAAAACTCAAACCTCTTCTTTTCATGACAACCTCAGCCACTTCGTAAGCTTTGTTTGTTTTGTATTCTTTCATCCCAGCAGCACTCCCCCAAGCGAAGGAAGGCACAAAGTTTCTGGGGAATCCAGCACCATAAATATTTGAATTGACACCAACTATAGTCCCCGTATTAAACATGGTATTGATTCCACATTTTGAATGGTCCCCCATAATCAAACCACAAAATTGAAGCCCGGTAGGGACGTATCGTTCCTCACGATAAGACCATAACCTTACTTCTGCATAATTATTTTTAAGATTGGAGTTATTGGTATCAGCCCCTATATTACACCATTCTCCTAAAACTGAATTACCTAAAAAGCCATCATGTCCTTTATTGCTGTAGCCTAAAATTACTGAATTATTTACTTCTCCTCCTACTTTGGAGTGTGGACCTACAGTAGTAGGCCCATAAATTTTAGTACCTAATTTTAAAGTAGCATGTTCACATAAAGCCAAAGGTCCTCTTACAATGGAACCTTCCATTATTTCAGCATTCTTACCAATATATACAGGACCATTAGTCGCATTTATAATAGCACATTCTACCTTGGCACCCTCTTCAATAAAAACATTTTCCGGCCCCAATACTCTATTCGTATCACTTAGAAATTGAGAGGTTCTTCCATCTGTTAGAACATCGAAATCCTGTTGAATGGCGTCGCCGTTTTTACTAAAAATATCCCATGGATAATTCACCATCAGCAATTCTGAAGTATAGTTATCAGCCCCAACTTTATGAGACATAAACTGCTCTTTGCTTCCCCTGAAGGATATTAATTTATCATTTTGATAAACCCCTTCATTTGGACCCAAATTCTTAATGGCAGTAACCAACTTCTTATTAGGACAAACATTACCTCTAATAAATGTCTGATCTTCTCCTACTATATAGGTGAATTTATCTTGTAAATAATCCTCCGTTAGATATCCTATTCCATCTTCAAAATACTTTTCCCATTTTTCCTTAATAGTTAGAATCCCTATTCTGATTCCAGCAATAGGTCTTGTATAGGTCAATGGTAATAGGTCAATTCTTTCCTCACCGTCGAATAAAATGATCGCCATGTTTTGTTGAATTTTCATTTAAACGACTAAAATAAGTATATTAATTCTCAAAGCACTCCAATACTGCCAAAGAATATTAATTTTGCATAAACTAATTACGAAAAGACAACAGTCATGACTACTAAATTAAGAGGAACCGGAATTGCAATTGTTACTCCATTTAATGAAAACAAAGAAGTGGATTACCCTGCATTAAAGAAACTGGTAAATTACCTTATTGATGGTGGCGTTGAACATTTGGTAGTAATGGGTACTACCGGTGAAAGTGCCGTTTTAACTGCTTCTGAAAAGAAACAGATCCTAGATACGGTTATTGCTGAAAACCAAGGAAGATTACCAATTGTTTTAGGACTAGGCGGTAATTGTACTCAAGCTGTTGTCGATCAAATAAAAAGCACAGACTTTACAGGTGTTGATGCAATTCTTTCTGTTTCTCCTGCTTATAATAAACCTACGCAAGAAGGAATATATAAGCATTTTGAAGCCGTTGCAACAGCCTCTCCTCTACCAATCATTTTATACAATGTACCAGGTAGAACTTCTTCAAATATGTCTGCTAGTCTAACTCTTCGTTTAGCAAATAATTTCGATAATATCATCGCAGTTAAAGAAGCTTCAGGGGATATGATGCAATGCATGGAGATCTTAAGAGACCGTCCTGAAGGATTCCTAGTATTGTCAGGCGACGATGCACTTACTCTTCCGCTGGTACTTATGGGTGGTGATGGCGTTATTTCTGTACAAGGAATGGCCTATCCAAAAGAATTCTCGGATATGGTAAGAGAAGGTCTTGCTGGGAATAATGAAGAAGCAAGAAAGCTTCATTATATGCAACTAGAGATGATGGACTTAATCTTTGCCGAAGGAAACCCAGGTGGAATTAAGGAAGTATTGAAACTAAGAGGTGTATGTGAGAATTATGTACGTTTACCTTTGGTTGAAGTTTCATCAAACCTTGCTGACAAAATTAAAGCGGAGTTAAAATAATCCTCCTCACAGAATATTAAAACGTCCTTTCGAGCAATCGAAAGGACGTTTTTTTTTGTATTTAAAACAGCTTTAATTTCCCCCACCCAAATAACACCTAAAAGTTCAAAAAGCTTTAACTTTGTGCTTTCATAATTTTTGACGACAAATACACACATGGAAATAGCCAGTAAATACAATCCCGCGAATACGGAAGATAAGTGGTATGCACAATGGATGGAACAAGATTTGTTCAGCTCTACACCAGATGATAGAGAAGCATTTACTATTGTCATTCCTCCTCCGAACGTTACAGGAATATTACACATGGGTCATATGCTAAACAATACGATTCAAGATGTATTGATCCGTAGAGCGCGTATGATGGGTAAAAATGCATGTTGGGTACCTGGAACGGACCATGCATCAATTGCTACTGAATCCAAAGTCGTTGCTAAATTAGCAAATGAAGGAATCAAAAAATCTGATCTTACTAGAGATGAGTTTTTGAAGCATGCCTTTGAATGGAAAGACAAACATGGTGGATTGATTCTACAACAATTGCAAAAGCTAGGTGCCTCTTGTGATTGGAATAGAACCAATTTCACAATGGATGAAGGCTATTCTGAACATGTAATCAATGCATTTATCGACCTTTATAACAAAGGAAAAATATACCGCGGAACCAGAATGATAAACTGGGATCCTGCAGCTCAAACTGCACTTTCTGATGAAGAGGTAATCCATTCAGAAGAACAATCAAAATTGTACTATTTACGCTATAAGATAGCTGGTTCAGAAGAGCATTTAATTATTGCTACTACTCGTCCAGAAACCTTATTGGGTGATACTGCAATCTGTGTGAATCCAAACGATCCAAGATTCCAACACCTAAAAGGTAAAAAGGCAATTGTACCTCTAGTGAACCGTGAAATACCTGTCATCTTTGATGAATACGTTGACATGGAATTTGGTACAGGATGTTTGAAAGTTACACCTGCACATGATATGAATGACCATGAACTTGGGAAAAAACACAAGCTTCAGGTTATCGATATTTTAGATGCCACAGGAAAATTAAATGAAAACGCACAAGTATTGATCGGTGAAGACCGTTTTGTAGCGCGTAAAAAGATAGTTCCAATGCTAGAAGAAATTCAAGCTTTGGAAAAAATGGAAGACTATACAAATAAAGTTGGTCGCTCTGAACGAAGTAATGCCGTAGTTGAACCAAGATTGTCCATGCAATGGTTCTGTGGTATGGACGAAATGGCAAAACCTGCTTTGGAGAATGTAATGAATGATACCATTCAATTCTTCCCAGAGAATTCGAAAAACACCTACCGTCACTGGATGGAAAATATCCGTGAATGGTGTATTTCTCGTCAATTGTGGTGGGGTCATCAAATTCCAGCATTTTACTTTGGACCTGATACGAATGACTTCGTTGTTGCTAAAACAGCCGAGGAAGCATTGCCATTGGCTATTGAAAGAACAAGGAACAGCAAATTGACAATTGCTGATCTAAAACAAGAAGAAGATGTATTGGATACATGGTTCTCTTCTTGGTTGTGGCCAATTGGCGTATTTGATGAAAAAGAGTTGGATTATTACTATCCTGGTGAAACCATCGTTACTGGTCCAGATATCATGTTCTTCTGGATTGCTAGAATGATCATGGCTGGATATGAATACAAAGATGAAAGACCATTTAAAACGGTTTACTATACTGGACTTATTCGCGATGGACAAGGACGTAAAATGTCTAAATCACTTGGTAACTCACCAGATGCTCTTGAATTGATCAAACGTTTTGGTGCAGATGGTGTAAGAGCTGGTCTTTTATTGACTTCTGCGGCTGGATCTGATTTGAAATTCCCTAGCATTGAGAACAAAGACGGATCATTCGACTTCCCATTGTGTGAGCAAGGAAGAAACTTCAACAACAAGGTATGGAACGCTATGCGTTTGGTAAAGGGTTGGGAAATTGAAGACAAAGAATGTCCAGAAGCTAGTGAATTGGCTTATACTTGGTTTGAAAATAAATTAAACGATAGTATCATCACTATCAATGATCATTTTGAAAAATACCGTATCTCTGATGCTTTGATGTGTATTTACAAATTGATCTGGGATGATTTCTGTGCTCAGTATTTAGAGATCATAAAACCAGCTTATTTATCTCCTATAGATCGTATATCATACGACAGAACAGTTTCATTCTTCGAAAGATTAATGAAATTGGCGCATCCATTTATGCCATTTATTTCTGAAGAGATCTGGCATTTATTAGGGAATAGAGATGAAAAAGATTCTATAATGCAAACTTCTTGGCCAACAGCCAATGCAGATGCTGTAAATGCTGAAACATTGAAAGCCTTCGACCATGTTTTCCAAGCGGTAACACAAGTTAGAAGTGTAAGAAGTTCAAAAGGAATGAGTCCAAAAACTGTTTTGGATCTTTATATTTCAAATGGCGCTGCCGTAGCCCCGCTTTCTTCTGTGATCAAAAAGATGGCAAATATTGGTGAGTTCCATTTCGATGCTGAAAAACCAAGTCAAGCTTTATCTTTCATGGTGGGAAGTACAGAGTACTTTATCCCCGTAGAAGACAATATCAATATTGAGGAAGAAGTTGCAAAAATCAATGAACAATTGAAATACCAACAAGGATTCCTGAATTCTGTTGCAAAGAAATTGAGCAATGAACGTTTTGTAAACAACGCACCAGATAAGGTTATTTCTATCGAAAAACAAAAACAAGCAGATGCTGAAGCTAAGATCAAAGCTCTAGAAGAGCAATTGGCTGCTTTGGTGTAAACTGATAGATTAGGTCGAAAGACAATTGATCAATAAATCCTCCTTTGAAAATTCAAAGGGGGATTTTTATTTTAATCACCAAAATTAATTTCACCTTAATTCAAAATAGGTTTAAAAAGCTAAATTTGTATAGGTAGATCAAGTAGCCTTTCAATAAAATAAAGACACTATGAAAATATTAATGGTTTGTTTAGGCAATATATGTCGTTCACCCCTTGCTGAGGGTATTCTGAACCATAAGGCCAAGGATAGAGACTTATTTGTAGATTCTGCAGGAACCTCCTCCTATCATGCTGGAGAATTACCAGATAGCAGATCCATTTTGGTTGCCGATAAGCATGGAATTGACATTACAGGTCAACGTTCCAGGCCATTTGTTTTGGAAGACTTTGCCATTTTTGATATCATTTATGTTATGGATTCCTCCAACTATACCAATATCATAAAGTTAACCGAAGACAGTGAATACCATAAAAAGGTGCAGTTGATATTAAATATGTCCGAACCAGGAATGAATAAAGCAGTCCCAGATCCCTATTACGATGCCGAACATGGCTTTCAAAATGTATATAATATGCTGGATGAAGCTTGTGAAATCATCATTGATAAATATGATAAAGGGGACTTATAAAGATTCTTTATCTAATCATAAAGAAGTTTTAACTTAATTATACCATCTAGTTTACATGGAATGGTAAATTTGCACTCAAGTATTAAGAACACTAATTAAAAACAAATAACATGGCTGTACTAGTAGGAAGAAAAGCACCACAGTTCAACGCAAAAGCGGTAGTAGAAGGATCTCAAATGGTTTCAGATTTTTCTTTGGAGCAATTCATCGGAAAGAAAAATGTAGTCCTATTTTTCTACCCAAAAGACTTCACTTTTGTTTGTCCAACAGAATTGCATGCATTCCAAGAGAAATTGGAAGAATTCAAATCTAGAGATACTGAGGTAGTTGCTGTTTCAACTGATACTGAAATGAGTCACTGGGGATGGTTGCAAATGCCAAAGAACCAAGGTGGAATCCAAGGTGTAACTTATCCATTGGTTGCTGATACTAACAAAACAATCTCTAAAAACTTTGATGTTTTGACTGGAGATTACGGTTACAACGAAAATGATGAATTGGTAGCTGATACTGAATTGATCGCTTACAGAGGTTTGTTCCTTATCGACAAAAATGGAGTTGTTCAACACCAATTGGTAAACAACTTGCCATTAGGAAGAAATGTAGATGAAGCTATCCGTATGGTTGATGCTTTGACTTTCTTCGAAAACAATGGAGAAGTTTGTCCTGCAAACTGGAGCAAAGGAAAAGTTGGTATGAAAGCTAGCCACGCTGCAACAGCTGAATATTTATCTGCTAACTAAGCACAAAAATATTAGTACCTTTAAACCGTCTCAAGATAATTGGGACGGTTTTTTTTATTTTAAATTATACAATTATGGCACTTACCCCATCCAATATGCTTGCTTTAGGGACCAAAGCTCCCAGCTTTGAAGCCCTTGATGTAATAAGTAATACAATAAAAAAATTAGAAGATTTTTCATCAGATAAGGCCACGCTACTATTTTTTATATGCGCTCATTGTCCCTATGTCATTCATTTAAATGAAGCTATAGCTCAATTGGCTGTTGAATATAAAAAAAAGGGGGTACAATTTATTGCGTTGTCATCTAATGACATTGTAAACTATCCCCAAGATGGACCAGAACATTTGAAAAGACAAGCAAAAGAGAATGGATTCTCATTTCCCTATTTCTTTGATGCTGATCAGTCTATTGCCAAAGCATATGATGCAGCATGTACACCTGACTTCTATCTTTTTGACGGAGAAATGAAATTGGCGTACAGAGGGCAATTTGATGATTCTAGGCCTGGGAATAATTCACCAATAACGGGTAAAGATTTGAGCTCAGCTATGGATGCTGTGCTTCAAAATGAAAATGTTGGTCCAGTACAAAAGCCCAGTATGGGATGTAACATTAAATGGAAATAAAATTTATACCACAAAAAAAGGTGGTTATAATAACCACCTTTTCTAATTGATTGAATATTTATATTTTAAAGATCATTAAGTACCGATATAATCCCCATTACTACGGTGCTTTGTATTTCATTATATAGTTCAAACTTATATCATTATTATTTGTAAAAAAAGGTAAACTTAGGGAACGTGCCGATTGACTTAGGGAACGAGACAATATTATACTTAAAGAAGATAAACACTCCTCAACTCCTATAAAATAAGGCTTTACAGAAAACATTCACTTGGTTTTCAATATCCTTTTGACTACATTTGGTGCCAATGAAAAAAAGCAATTACATATTTATTTTTCTGATTTCCATTCTATCTATACAAACTGTATTTGGAAGTAGTTATCAAAAAGAAAAGATTAATATTGAAAGGATAGATTCAACAGAAACAAGTCTATTTAATAAAATATTGGAATTTGAGGTCTCCATTAAGAATGAGCCAGAAAACACTATTGACCTACTAAATAATATTCTCCCAATAACTATAAAGCAAAATTCCTATAGAGAAACTGGACTGTGTTATATGCTTCTTGGAAGGTGTTATAAAATTCTACAACAACCGAGCATCTCACTACAATATATGAAATTGGCAAAGTCCCAATTTGATATTAAAAAGATTGAAGTTTTTTTAACCTTAGAGGAATTCCAAGAAAAAAATACATATCCTAATAAGAAATTTCGAAATAGAGAAATTTATACGAGTATTGAATTAGAGCAGAATATTCTCCCTTTAATTTACTATCGGGACCTTGCCGAAATTCACAGACAATTGGGGGATCACAATAAATCGATTGAAACATATAGAATTCTCAAAGAAAGAAATAATAATATTACAAGCCAAGATGAAATTGAATATATCATTGCTCAAAACCAATTTGAGTCAAGGGACTATAAAGCTTCCATAGCTACTTATAAAAAGTTATTGATTCGGGAAAAGCATAATAATCATAATTTAAATATTACAAATTGTTGTAGAAGATTAGCTGCCTGTTATTACGAATTAGGAGATACAGAAAAGGTTCAGACTTACCTAAAGCTTGCCAAAGTAGGTATAGACCAAACGGTTAATGACTCTATTTTTACTATTATTCAAGAAGATGAAATTTCAAATAATACGAAAATTAAAACCTCTTTATTCTCACAACAACAACTAAAACAAAGACATAAAATTCTAAATCAGAAGAATCTAAATTCATTAGATTATCTAGATCTAGCAAAGAAATATTATCGAAAGGGGGAATATCAAAAAGCGGAAAGAGCCATAGATAAATATTTTGCAAACATTTGTTATGCGCTTTTTGAGGAGATTGAAATTAAAATAATCAGAGATGTAGCGCATCAATTGAACAATTCAAACAGGCCTAAGAAGGCATTGGAATATTTAATGCACTATGAGGCTTTAAGAGATACTATAAAAAACCATCAAATTGCAGCAAGTAATAAATCTCTACAAACGGGAGCCAAAGGTTTGCAGAACATATTATTTACTGAAAAACTTCAAAGAGATAAAGAGTTAAAAAATAAGGAATTCTCATTTCTTCAAAAGGAAAAAAAATTCGCGGAAAACATCATTTTAATCCTTCTTATAGGAATAATTCTAGTAACAGTTGGTATTATTTATTTGAGAAAAATATCAAAACAAAGGAAGGTAGCCAATCAACAATTAGCATTAAGGTCATTGCGTTCCCAAATGAATCCCCATTTTATTTTCAATGCTTTAAACTCTGTAAATAGTTTTATTTCCTCAAACAATGAACGAGAGGCCAATAAATTCTTAAGTGAATTTTCCAGTTTAATGAGAACTGTAATGGAGAATTCTGAATATGATTTTATCCCTTTAACAAAGGAGTTGGAAATAATCAATATATATCTTCAGCTAGAGCATCACCGATTTAAGGATAAATTTCAATTTCAACTAAACGTTGACGAAAATATTGATGAAGATCAAATACAATTGCCTCCAATGTTGATTCAGCCCTATATTGAAAATGCTATTTGGCATGGCTTACGCTATAAGAAAGATAAAGGATTCTTAAGTATTCATATAACTCATGAAAATGACGCTCTTATTGTACAAATAGCTGATGATGGAATTGGACGTACTAAGAGTAAAACACTAAAAACTAAAAACCAGAAAAAAAATAAGAGTATAGCACTTAAAAATATTGGACAGCGGATTGACATTTTGGGAAAATTACATCATATCAAAATCGAGGTGAAAATATCAGATCTCAATCCAGAAGAGGAAGATACAGGAACAAAAATTGTTTTAAGAATACCTCAAAAAAAATAGATTAGGTAAATTTAATTTTTCCAAATTCTTATTTAAGCGCTCCCTACATATTGTGAAAAAACTAATCTTAATTATTATTCTTTGGCTAATTCAAAGCCACTGTATTTTTGCAAATACAGAAAAAGTTCCATTAAATGGACCATTTCCAGTTATTGCTGGTCCACATACTATTTTTGATGTCTTATTAAAAATAGAAAATAGAGTTACCCACTATCCAGACTACTCCATCAATTACCTAAATGAATTAATTACCATCAGCCTAAAAAATAATTTAGACAGAGAAACTGCCTTCTCTTATATTTTATTAGCAAATTCCTATTTAAGTAAAAAAGAAACGCAAAATTGTGAAAATAATATAATATTAGCCAATGAATTTCTTTCCAAACTAGATATAATTCCCATTACAAGTCTTCAAACTATACTAGACAATCCTACTGAATCCAAAGATAAATTATTCCACAGACATATTACTTCTAGTAAGATATTACTCCATAATAGAGTTCCAATTATATATTATCGGACACTCTCGGAATTGTATCGATTACGTGGTCAATATGATAAATCAAATGAAATCAATTTAATTATAAGAGATCAAATTGGCAATCCAAGATACAAACGTGAAATCGATTATTTAATAGCTGAAACTTATAGTGAAAATAAGGATTTTGAAAATGCATTAAAATGGTTCAACAATTTACTAATCGAAGAAAAACATGGGAATTTAAATTTCAATATAAAAGATTGCTACCGTAAAATTGGAGATTGCCATTTTGAATTGAAGAACTATTCAAAATGTAAGGAATATTACTATTTGGCCAACATTGGCATTGACCAAACTGTTACAGATTCCATTATGTTTATTATTAATTCGGATCAATTATCAAATTCAGATAACCCTATTTCAAATGAACAATTAATTAAACTTAGTATATTTAAGAATAGGAGTATTAATTCATTAGAATATCTAAAAATAGCGAAACGTTATTATCTAAATAGTGAATTTCAATCTGCTGAAAAAGCTATAGATAAATTTTTCAAAAAGAAATGTTTCGCCTTATTTGAGGAAGTAGAAATTAAAATAATAAAGGACCTCTCTAAACATTTAATGAGCACAAATAAGAATGAGAAGGCCTTGAAATATTTACTAGAATATGAAGCTTTAAGAGATACCATTTCTAGTAATCAAAATAAAACTACCAAAGTAGGTCCAATCCCTAAATCAAGACTAGTCACTAATTCTAATAAAATATCAAGGGACAAAAAACTTAAGGATAATGAAATCTCAGATTTAACTAAAGAACGTGAATTGATATCAGATATTAATCTTTTATTGCTAATTGGATTCATCTTGTTAACAATAGGGATTGTATATTTAAGACGTATTTCTAAACAAAGGCAGGTAGCCAATCAACAATTAGAATTAAGATCATTGCGCTCACAAATGAATCCACATTTCATTTTCAATGCCTTAAACTCTGTAAATAGTTTTATTTCAACAAATGATGAGCGGAAGGCTAATAAGTTTCTTACTGACTTCTCAAACCTTATGAGGACGGTCATGGAAAATTCTGAATTCGACTTTCTTCCCCTTTCGAAAGAATTAGAAATATTGGAAGTTTACCTTCAATTAGAACATCATCGGTTCAAGAATAAATTTCACTATGCATTAAACATAGAGGAAAATATTGATACAGATAAAATATTGCTACCCCCTATGATTATCCAACCTTTTATAGAAAATTCTATATGGCATGGATTGAGGTACAAAAAGGAAATTGGTGAATTAAATGTTAATTTAAAACTGGATAATGGTGATCTTATTATTGAAATAAAGGACAATGGCATTGGAAGAGTGAAGAGTAAGGAATACAAAACCAAAAATCAAAAGAAAAATAAAAGTATAGCAATCAAAAATATAGAAAATAGAATAAAGATATTTGAAGATTTACATCATATTAAAATCCAATATTCAACCTCTGATTTAAATCCTGAAAAAGAGCAACCTGGTACTTTCGTTATTTTAAGAATACCTCAAAAAAAATAAGGATTATTTATCTTAAAGAATAGAAGACTTCCAACTTAGGATGATATTTTTCATTTGGACAATTACTTGAGGCAAAATGCATTCTGCGATAAGGTTTTTCTGTGCGAAGTTTCATCATAAAACCAAAATTATTTTCAGGATCAAATTTCATTTTTTGTATAAAGGTAGTAACATCGATATCTTCGTAATCCTCATTGTAAGCAACACTCTCTATCAAAATAACCTGATCTTCAGTAGTTGTTGAAGGTTGACTTGCCCAATTCACTGTTTTGTGGTCCCAATCGGACTTTATCAATTGTAATAAACATTCATTCGACCCGCCACTTGATGTATGATAACCAGTAGAAAATGAATAGATAGTATATAATGACAAATATGCTTTTTCAATTATAGCATTATCTGGGATTTCAGATAAATTAAAATTAATTAAAGTTCTAACTACAGCTTTCTTTCCCCTCGCTGTCCATGCTGAAGCCTCAAAATCTTCATAATAATCAAATGATTCATTCGGTAAATGGGAAAAAATGCCACAAACCATCCCTTCTTCAGCATTAGGTTGTAGGGTTAATTTATACTGAGCTATTAAAGGAGTGTTTAAAAACAAACACATTAGCAACAATAAAAAAGTAGATCGTGTATTCATATATCTCATTTAAGAATCTTTAAATCCTAGACAAATAAACATAAAAAAATAATGATATTTTGTAAAGATCAATCGATGTAAAAATATCAGACCTACATCCAAATAGAGATGACACCGGAACAATGTTAAAACTCAAAATTCCTCAAAAATAATTCAATTTTATCCTTTCTTACTTTTCGGAATATATAACCTCCAATTTTGGATGAAGCTTTGATTTTCTATTTTTACTTGAAGCGAAAATCATCCGTCTGTAGTATTTCTCCTTATCCAATTTAAATAAAAAACCAAAACTCTCAGAAGGATAATTTATCATATCCTGAACCAATCGAGTAACATCAATATCTATATAATCTTCAATTGATTGTATACTTTCTATAAGAAATACTTGATTTTGCTCTGTACTAGATGGTTGGTTATTCCAAGTAGCAGTATTTGGACTCCATTCTTCTACAACCCTTCTAAGTACACATTCATTAGGACCTCCACTAGTTGAATGATTTCCATTGGATCTAGAACGATATGAATAAAGAGACAAATAAGCATGTAACACTTTTGAACCTTGAGGAATAGTGCTAAGATCAAATTCTATTAATCCTCTTATAAAAGTTGGCACCCCACTTGAAGTCCATGCACTGGCCAATAATTCTTCTTTTCTAGGAAAAGATTTATCCTCCACACTACTAGCTACTACACAATCCTTTCCAGATTCGCCATTTGGCCTCAAGATTAATTTTGTTTGACCATAAAAACTTAAACCCAAAAAGTAATTGAATACAAAATATATGAATATAAAATAACTCCTATTGGATAGTACCATCTGACAAAGGGTTTAAAAGTAAAAATAATGGAATATTGTATCTTTTTCCATCCTTCTGTAATAAATCACATAATATTAAATCCAAATCAAATCCATGAACAAAATAGTAATACCTTGTGGTGATCAAATATCTGATAAAAATCCTCCATTTTATATGATAACTTTAAAAACAATTTTAGTTGAAGATGAAGAAGCTAGTAGATTAACTCTTCGTAATTTTCTTGAGAAATATTGTCCACAGGTTGATATAATAGGTGAAGCAGAAAATATAAAAGTAGCTGCTAAACTAATTAATGAATTGGACCCTGATCTTGTATTCCTTGATGTAGAAATGCCATTTGGAAATGCTTTTGACCTATTGGAACAATATGATAACCCAAGGTTTGAAACTATTTTTGTAACTGCCTTTAGTAGTTATGCCATTCAAGCTATTAACTTAAGTGCAAGTAGGTATTTATTAAAACCTGTTGATATAGATCAATTAATAGAGGCTGTAGAGGTTGTAGAAGAACAAATAAATAATAAACAATCTATTCAAACTTCCAGTATTCTATTGGAAAACCTCAACATTGAAAATAAACAACTAAAAAAAATGGTATTGCCTACCCAGGATGGATTTGAGGTAGTATTATTAAAAGATATTCTACATTGCAAAGCCAACGACAACCTTACTGACTTTCACTTAATAGATGGCTCTAAAAGAACCATTTGTAGGACTTTGAAATTTTATGAGGAAACCTTATCAAATTATGATTTTGTAAGGGTACACAAATCACATTTGGTCAATATCAATTATGTCAAAAATTACAAAAAAGGAAAAGGAGGGGAAATCATTCTCACAAACGAAACCAATATCCCTGTTTCTTCTACAAGGAAAAATGATTTTTTAAAGAGTTTTAATCAATAAATCACTCTTTTAATCCCTCAATATTCAGCCACTAGACTTAGTGGTGCAATATCAAGTATATAGGTGATAAATTGGCAATACTTTTATATAAAAAAGGGGGACTATATTCAATACAGTCCCCCTTTTTATCTATTTTTTTTGCTCAATTAAACCGCAACGCTATGATCTCTCAATGCTTGATTTAATGAAGTCTTTTTATCTGTACTTTCTTTTCTTTGTCCAATGATCAAAGCACAAGGAACTTGATAATCACCTGAAGGGAAAGATTTAGTATAAGAACCAGGAATGACCACTGAACGAGCAGGAACTAATCCTTTATATTCGATTGGTTCGTCACCTGTAACATCTATAATCTTTGTAGAAGCTGTTAATACAACATTTGCTCCTAATACAGCTTCCTTCTCTACACGAACACCTTCTACAACAATACATCTTGAACCAACAAAAGCATCGTCTTCAATAATGACTGGCGCAGCTTGTAATGGCTCCAATACACCACCAATTCCAACTCCACCACTCAAGTGAACGTTTTTACCGATTTGTGCACAAGACCCAACTGTTGCCCATGTATCAACCATGGTTCCAGCATCCACATAAGCCCCTATATTCACGTAAGAAGGCATCATGATTACGCCAGCTGATAGATAAGCTCCATATCTTGCAACTGCATGAGGAACCACACGAACACCTTTTCCAGCATAGTCAGTTTTCAATTTCATTTTATCATGAAATTCAAATGGACCTACTTCAATAGTCTCCATCTTTTGAATAGGGAAATACATGACTACTGCTTTCTTTACCCATTCATTTACCTGCCAACCATCTGTAACTGGTTCAGCAACTCTCAAAGTACCTTGATCCAATAATTCTATAACTTCACGAATGGCATCTTGCACATTCGATTCTTTAAGCATTTCTCTATTATCCCAAGCCTTTTCGATGATTTCTCTCAAAGCATTCATATCTCTGGTATTTAATTTTTCACAAAGGTAATTCTTTCTATTAGACCTTTACTGTATTTGTAAAATTCCAACAAAATGTTGAAAATTAACACAAAATATAAATTTTAAACATGGAGATTCAATCCATTTGGACACCTCTTCCAATTTTCTGCAATAGCTGTTTCCAAAGTCATATGGTTACTTGCCAATTTCCCTCTTGAATTATCTTCATGGTGAATATGATATTGGATAGCTCCAAATTTCAATTTTCGCTTTACAACTCCACTATTCATCAACCGTACAGCCAATTCAGTATCTTCCCTACCCCATCCTTGGATATCTTCATTATACCCATTGACCTTGACTAAATCATCTTTCCAAAAGGCAACGTTACATCCTCTTGTCCCTGACAATGACGTAGATGGCCTATCCATTATTTTTCTTAATATAGGAAGATGTAAAGCATTCAATCTATTGACAATTCCCTTGGAAAAGAAAGGTATTTTAAAGCTAAAATCTTGCAATGCTTTTTCCGATTTTATCGGATTCATGAAAACTCTGCTCCCTTGTCCAAAACTTCCTTTTGAAGCGAAATCTATGTGATCTTTCACAAAAAAAGGATGACAAACACAATCTCCATCCATTTGAATAAGATAGTCTCCATTTGCCTTGGCAATGGCTTCATTTAATATAACTGTTTTTCGAAACCCATCATCAGGATGCCAAATATGATATAAGGGTATTGGGAAATCTTCCTGGTATCTTTCTACCAACAATTTAGTATCCTCTTTGGACCCATCGTCCACAACCAAGACTTCATCCGGCAATTGAACTTGGTTCAAAACACTCTTTAATACCAGCTCTAAGGCAGCTGGCCAATTATAGGTACAAACTAATAAAGATGTCTTCAGCATACTATCTATTTTGCTTAAAAGTTTCACCTTCTTCAATACGCCACATTTTCACTGCACGAATGAACACATCGTAGGCACTCAATGCAGAAATAATAAAACCAACTCTCCCATCTAGGAAACCTAACTTCATAATATAATGCTTAAAGAACTTAAACCATGGTTTAATAACAAAATGAAATGCCGTTACCTTGGGTGTCTTTCTTCTTCTATCATATGCTTTCCAAGAAGAATAGGTATCAATCTTTTTAAGAATAATGGCAAAATCCTTATACGCATCATGCTTTATCTTCTGTTTTAATCTTCCAATTTTTCCAGATGTTTCAATTTCAGAATGAACGTGCTTATCTTGATATTTACAAGTATCTCTTTTAAATAATCTAATGACAGCATCGTTTTGCCAACCTGAATATTTCACCCATTTCCCCATGTACTTATTGATCCTGGGAATCCAATAAGCATCGCAAGGATTTTTTAGCTCAATGGTCTTTTTAACCTCTGAAACCAATTCCTCTGTTGCCATTTCATCTGCATCCAATAAAAAGATCCATTCATGCTTTGCTTGGGGTATAATCCAATTCTTTTGAGTTGCTGAATTGACATATTCATGTTCATAGATGGTCACAGGATATTTACTAGCAATCTCCAATGTTGAATCAGTAGAAAAGGAATCGACAACTATAATTTCATCCGCCCAAAGAACCGATTTAATTGCCTCTTCAATATTCTTTTCCTCATTATAAGTAGGAATAATGGCTGTAACTAATTGCTTCATTCTTTATTTCTTTAACCCAGTCCTTATAGACTTCTATAAACCTTATCTAAATCAGCCATGATAGCGGATTCATCAAATTTGCTCACGAAGGTACGACTTTTGTCGATACTCATTTTTCGTAGATCCTCATTAGAATACAACTCTTCTATCACCCTCGTCATCTCACTGTGATCTTCAAGATCTATATAGAAAGAATTGGGGCCTCCCGCCTCTGGAAATACACCTAATTTATTTGTAATTACTGGCACTTTACTGTAGAGAGCTTCTATAATAGGAATTCCAAATCCTTCAAATATCGATGGGTAACAGAAGACATGAGCCAATTGGTAAATAACAGCCAAATCCTCCATACTTTCAACGGACTTAAAATGGACCCTATCACTTAAATTATTATCTTCTATGAAGGCTTTCACCTTTTTCATATAATCTGTTTCCCTACCTACTACAACCAGTTCAACATCCTTCAACGGAAGCATAGCATTAAGTGTATAAAGCAAATTCTTTCTTTCCTCAATGGTGCCTACCTGAAGTATAAACTTCTCTGGCAATGCATATTTTTGTTGAATGGTTTGCTTTTCAGTTGCATCATATTCCTTCTGGAAGGCTTTATGACAACTTTGATAAACAACAGAAATTTTATCTTCCCTTATACCAAAAAAGCTGATCAAATCGGATTTAGTTTGTTCACTAATTGCGATGATTCTATCTGCATAACTTGCAGAAGCTTTGAATTTGGAATAATATATCATTTTATCCAGGAAAGGATACCAGCTTGGGTATCTCATAAAGATGAGATCATGAATTGTAACCACCTTCTTGAACTTCCCATATTGAATCCCCGATGGAAGTTCATTGCTCAAACCATGGAAGATATGAACCTCTTGTTTTTCAGCTAATTTCACCAATGAGAATCTCCGCCATAAGGATGAAAATAAATTAGAAAACCATCCTGAAGGTTTTATCTCCTTCAACATTTCCTTTCCATTTAATTCCTCTAGTCGATCTGATTTTTTAGGATTAAATAATATTAGTTCATTTTCAGGAAAATGTTTTACCATCCCCCTGATTAGATCTCTACTATAATTTCCTAATCCACTTGTATTATGATAGGCTCTCTTGGCGTCGTAGGCTATTCTCATTGCCGTTAATTTTTAACAAAAATATAATTTAAATGAATGCGGAACGCAACTGAAATTAAAAACATAAAAAAAAGGCCATTTCTAATTAGAAATGGCCTTTTTATAAATAGATGTTCAATGATTAGTTTTTATATAAACCAACCAATTGCTCTACCGCATATTCTACTTCCTCTTTCGTACTGTATTTTGAGAATGAAAAACGTATAGTTGGTCTATTTGGATTAGCATTGATACCAGATAATACATGAGAACCTTTATTGGCTCCAGAAGTACATGCAGAACCTCCAGAACAAGAGACTCCTAGTAAATCCATATTAAATAGTAACATAGCGCCTATTGGCGTTTCTGGTAAAGAAACACTCAATATAGTATAAAGACTCTCATTCAAATCTCCACTAGTTCCATTAAATCTAACTCCCGCTATCTTCTCTTTCAAAAGACTAATCATATGAGTTTTTACAGACTCAATATGTTTTCTATGTCCATCAAGATCATCATAAGCAACATCTAATGCTTTAGAAAGTCCTATAATACCGTGAAGATTTTCAGTTCCACCTCTCATATTACGTTCCTGAGCTCCACCATGAATCAAAGGTTGTATTTTCACCTTATCGCTAACATAAAGAAACCCAACACCTTTAGGCCCATGGAACTTATGCGCTGCACAAGTAATAAAATCAATATCAAACTCCTGAAGATCATATTTATAATGAGCCATTGATTGTACCGTATCCGAATGGAAATAAGCTCCATACTGACGACATAGGGCACTTACCTCATCTGCAGGCAATAGATTCCCTATTTCATTGTTTGCATACATCAATGAAACAATGGTTTTATCAGGATTGCTTTGTAATAAAGAGGCTAAGTCTTCAAGATCAACATGACCATTTGGTAATAGTTTCACATAAGAAACAGCTATACCGTGCTTTCGCTTTAAATCCTCAGCAGTATGTCCCACCGCATGGTGTTCCACTGAAGAAGTAATGATATGTTTCACTCCTAAATCCATAACAGAACAAGCCAAAGCCATATTATCAGCCTCTGTACCTCCTGAAGTGAAAAAGATCTCCCCAGGTTTACAATTCATATGTTTTGCAACATTTTTCCTCGCTCTTTCAATCAGAGATTTACTCTTTCTCCCAAAGAAATGGGTAGAAGAAGGATTTCCATAATACTCTCTTAATGTTTCGCACATTACGTCAAGTACCTCATCATCCACTCTAGTAGTGGCCGCATTGTCAAGATAAACTCTCATCTTTTGGTGATATTTGGAAGCAAATATACTGTTCAGTACTCAAATAATGAAACTAAACAATTTGTAATTTTTTTACCACAAAAAAATGACTCTTAATTTGTGTTAAAAAAATGGTTAATGTCAACTATTTAAATAGATGATCGGATCTCATTCATGAACCTAATAGCCAATTTATCAGCTGAATCACTAGATACTGATTCCGTATAAATTCTAATGATTGGTTCGGTATTCGATTTACGTAAATGAACCCATTCTTGATCCAGGTAAATTTTCAATCCATCTGCACGATTACATTCCTCTTGCTTATATTTCTGATAAATAGTTTCTAAAACAGCATCAACATCTATAGCAGGAGTCAACTCGATTTTATTTTTTGAAATAATATAAGCTGGGAAAGAATCTCTCAATGCTGTAAGGGTCAATTTCTTCTGCGCAAGACTTGTTAGGAATAATGCAATTCCAACTAAAGCATCTCTACCATAATGTAATTCAGGATAAATGATTCCACCATTTCCTTCCCCTCCAATCACGGCATTTTCATCCTTCATTTTCTTAACAACATTTACTTCACCTACTTCGGAACTAAAGTTTTGACAACCTTCATATTTTTCAGTAACATCACGTAACGCTCTTGTAGAAGACATATTGGAAACAGTATTTCCTTTTTTGTTTTCCAAAACATAATCAGCTACTGCCACCAAAGTATATTCTTCTCCAAACATAGAACCATCCTCACAAACAAATGCCAATCTATCTACATCTGGATCTACAACTATTCCCATATCCATCTTTGAACCAGATATAAGAGCAGAAATTTCCGTAAGGTGTTCCTTTAATGGTTCTGGATTGTGTGCAAAATGACCATTAGGTTCTGCATTAATCACTTCAATTTGATTCACTCCTAATGCTCTCAACATAGCTGGAACAGCAAAGGCACCCGATGAATTGATTCCATCAACTGCCACACTAAAATTAGCATTAGCAATTAAATCCTTGTCTACTAATTCAAGGTTTAAGATTTCTTCAATATGCTCATCTAAAGAGCTTGTATTTTCGGTATATGACCCCAATGCCATTACTTCAGAAAAATCATACGATTCTTCATCCGCCATTCTCATCAAGTCTTCACCGTCTTCCGCTGAGATAAATTCTCCTTTATTATTTAAAAGCTTAAGTGCATTCCATTGCTTAGGATTGTGACTTGCTGTAAGTATTATTCCACCAATTGCTTCATAATTCACAACCATTACTTCAACGGTAGGTGTTGTAGAAAGACCTAAGTCAATCACATCTAGACCCATCATTTGAAGGGTATTAGCTACTAAAGAATTCACCATAGCGCCGGATATTCTAGCATCTCGTCCTAGTACAACTGTATTAGATCCAGATGGATATTTATTTTTCAACCAAGCTGCATAAGCTGAGGTATACTTCACAATATCAACTGGCGTAAGGGCTTCCCCGATCTTTCCTCCAATTGTTCCTCTTATTCCAGATATTGATTTTATTAAAGTCATGGTCATTAATTTTCCACAAATATAGCAAGCCAAAAGTCATCGACAAAAAAATAAGTGAAGGTTTCTTTACTATTGAAAAATAACCTTATATTTATCGCAAGCCATTTAAAATGGTAATAAGTGAATAATACCGTGACATAGCTAATTGATATGTCTGTCTAATAGCTAACGAGGGATGAAATAAATACAGATTTTGTGTCTCTATTTATTTTTAGCTCGATCAGATATTGTACATTTGCGGGTATTCCATAAATGCATGTTAGAAAACAATCAGAATCCAAATGGTCGTCTTAATGATGATCTACTTAATCAAATAGAAAGGATGCTTCAATCAAAGCAATCGCAATATCTAGACTGCGATCTTTTTGAGGAAGCTATCGATTTTCATTTGGATGAGAACAAGCTTGATAAAGCTGAAAAGATTATACATGTAGCTCTGGAGATTCACCCAGACACTTGCTCACTATTTTTACGTAAAGCTCAATTGAAGTCTTTACTTCATGAAGATGATGAAGCAAAGACTTTTCTTGAAAAAGCTGAATTCCTAGAACCTTCCAATGGAGATATTCATTTGGCTAAAGGAATGCTATTCTCAAAATCGGGAAATACACCTGAGGCCATTAGTTCTTATAAAAAAGCAATTAATAACTTAGAGTTCCCTGAAGATGCCTTCCCCTATTTAGCCTTTGAGTACAGAAATCAAGGCGCTTATGATGATGCATTGATGTATCTGGAAAAGTACTTGGAATTGATCTCTGATGATGAAATGAGTATCAATCTGTATTTTGTTTGTTGTGAAATTGTTTCTTCTTATGATAGAGGAATTGAATTTCTCGAAAAAATGACAGATCAATCTCCCTACTGTGCCAACCTTTGGTTCCACCTAGGATTGCTTTATAAATACAAAAAAGATTACAAGCAAGCATACGTTGCTTTTGAATATGCACATTTAATAGATGAAGGATTTGTAGCTGCTTACCATGAGATGGCATTTATCCTTATGGAACTAAATGAATTTAGAAAAGCGGCAAGCATTCTGGAGCAAGTGGCACTACTAGAAGACCCTTATGCCTATACCTTCTTACAACTTGCAAAGTGTAATAGAGAACTTTCTCAGGATAGAGAATGGATGAAATATGCTGCACTTGCAAAGAAGGAAGATCCACAAATGGATGAGGCCTGGTTCGAACTAGGAAAGTCCTTCCTAAAATTAAACTGTCTTGATGAAGCATTAGAAGCATTTCAAAAGGCAGTGGATTTAGATACAGAAAATTTAGATTTTAATCTACAGATTTGCCAAATTCACATTCGCAATAAAAATTGGGAAAGTGCTTATGAGCTCATGTCCTCTTTGGAATCTAAAGGTGAAGTATCCACTTCTTTTTATAAATTATTCCTAAGTGTATTATCAAAATTGGAAAAATTTGAATTGGGAGTAGAAATGGGAGAAAAAGCTTTAAAGCTTTTTGTTAAACAAGTCGACATTTTATACCTTCTCACCTATCTGTGCCATATGTCAAATCAAAATGACAAGGCTATTTCATATTTCGAACAAGTCTACTTCGAATCTCCTCAATTATTAAGTAAGTATAGCTACCTATTAAAGGATTTCTTATTAAATGAAGAGATCCTTCAAATCATAAACAGAAAAGGAAAAAATGAATTTTGATCTGAATTTTATTCCGGAGCGTCCAGGAAAACCCCGTTCAAAAGGGATCACAATGATGATGGATAAGGGATTGAGTGTTAGAGAAGTTGAAAACTTTCTTGATTCTTCAGCCGACTATACTGATTTGGTAAAACTTGGTTTCGGTACTTCATACCTTACAAACAACTTAGAAGAAAAAATTAAGCTTTATAAAGAGGCTGGGATGAAGATTTATCTTGGCGGTACTCTCTTTGAAGCATTTATAGCAAGAGATAGGTTTGAAGACTATATTCGATTAATAGACAAGTTTGGCTTAAATACTGCTGAAGTATCAGACGGTTCTATTTATATTGATCATCGTAAAAAATGTGAATACATTACAAAATTATCGGAGTATGTTACCGTACTTTCTGAAGTAGGATCCAAAGATGAAAATGTATTAATTCCTCCTCATAAATGGATTGAAATGATCCAAAAAGAATTGGAAGCAGGTGCATGGAAAGTAACAGCTGAAGCTAGAGAAGGTGGAAATGTTGGTATCTTTAGAAATAGCGGAGAAATTCGTTCTGACTTAATTGAGGAAATCAATCGAAAAATTGCTCCAGAAGATATTTTGTGGGAAGCACCCAAAAAATCTCAACAAGTTTGGTTTATTAAATTCCTAGGAGCCAATGTAAACCTTGGGAACATTGCTTCCAACGAGGTTATTCCATTGGAAACTTTACGTGTAGGTTTGAGAGGTGATACTTTCTTCCAATTCCTTCCAAAGGAATTGCAACCTAAATTGAATTAGACATAAAATAACTTACTTTTAAAATATACGTGCCACTTAGATCCTATTCTATGTGGCACGACTAACTTATACACTTATGAAGACTATCACTGCATCTGATCTAAAGAGCAAATTAGAAGCAAAGGAATCCATCCAAATAATAGATATCCGTGAAAATTTCGAATTCGAGGATGGTTCAATGACAGATTTGAATGTCCCTATGGACGATTTAGCGAATGATACTTCTTCTATCAACAAGAATGAAAAAGTAGTTATTGTTTGTCAAACTGGACGTAGAGCAAGTGCTTTAATCTATATTTTGGAAAAGAAATATAGTCTAGACAACTTATATTGCCTTGAAGGAGGTTACGAGGCTTATATCAAGTAATTCATCTCTATTATATTTCTAATTTCTCATTAAAATGTCAAGAACAAAAAAAGAATACCTCTTTATAAGTATCAAAGGAATAGCCATGGGTGCCGCTGATATCGTACCAGGTGTTTCTGGTGGAACTATCGCCTTTATAACTGGTATTTATGAGGAACTAATTTCGACTATTGATAATATCAATCTTGGCCTTTTAAAAACATGGAGAAATGATGGCTTTAAAACTTTTTGGAAAGCACTGAATGGTAATTTTTTACTTAGTTTATTTACGGGTATTATAATTAGCATTCTTTCTTTAGCCAATTTGATGAAATATTTGCTAGAACATCAACCAGTGATAACTTGGTCATTTTTCTTTGGGCTTATTCTTGGTTCAGCTTGGCTGATAGGGAAATCTGAAAAAGGATGGAAGAGAAAAGAATATATTGCCTTAGCCATAGGAACAACTATCGCCTATTATATTACTGTTTCAGATAGTATACAAAGCCCCAACAGTTACCCCTTTTTAATTCTATCTGGTGCCATTGCTTCATGCGCAATGATACTTCCCGGTATTTCTGGTAGTTTCATTCTACTACTACTTGGTAAATACAAGTACATCATGCAGGCCGTAAGTGAGATTAAAATAATGGAAATCCTAAGTGTTGGAATTGGAGTAGTATTAGGATTACTTAGTTTTTCTAAATTTTTGAACTGGCTATTCAAGCATCATAAAAAAACAACTATTGCCCTGCTTACAGGATTTATGATTGGATCATTGAATAAGGTTTGGCCTTGGCGAAATACACTCACTACAGCAATCAATAGACATGGTGTTGAAATCCCCGTTTTACAAAAAAGTGTATTACCACAGCAATTCGAACAAGATCCTCAAATATTTCTTGCTATATTGTGTAGTACTTTAGGTTTGGCCCTAATTTTCATTATTCAATATGGATCAAAGAGCAAAAAGAAAAAAATATAGTTCTAGAAAAGGTATAGATTACTTCCTTTTAGTTCTTAAGGGCTTACTCATGGGAACAGCCAATAAAGTCCCTGGGGTTTCTGGTGGTACCATTGCCATTATTTTAGATTTTTATGAAGAACTTATCAATTCACTTAAAAAGCTCAACCTAAAGAGCTTGTGGATACTTCGTAAAAGAGGCTTAAAATCCTTTTCTCAAAGAATAAACGCCTCCTTTCTAATTGCTATTTTTTCAGGAACCATTATCAGTTACTTTACAATCTCCCTAGTCCTTGATTATTTATTTATTCATTATGGAACTTGGGTATGGAGTTTCTTTTTTGGACTTATCTTAGGAACAGCGTATTCAATTTGGCACAAGTTACCTCCTACCAAGAAAACTATTCCCTTGGGTATACTTGGAGCACTATTTGGTTTGGCAATTTCATTTATAGATCCATTACCAGAAAACTCTAATTATTTCTTCGTTTTCTTTTGCGGATTTATATCAGTTTGTGGAATGTCCTTACCAGGCTTATCCGGCTCATTTCTTCTAATCTTACTCGGCAATTATGCGCTATGTATGGTTTATGCGGTAAATGAATTGTACGCAAGCCTTGGGGATATTATTCAATGGGATTTCAGCCATTTTGCAACTGAAACTAGACAGCATTTATTAATTGTAATGTTTCTCTTTGTAACCGGGTCCATTGTTGGGATTGTTCTTCTTTCTCAACTCCTATCTCATTTCATTCAACGATACCAAAACAATACCCTCTCTTTGATAGCCGGATTTTTATTTGGATCCCTAGGTACAGTTTGGCCTTGGAAAATTGAGGAATACCTTCTCAATGAACAAGGACAACCACTAAGTTCAAAATCTGGAAAATACATAGTCAGCAAATATCATCGCTATATACCTGAAGTAGATTTGGACTTAATAGCTAATATTCTATTAATCCTTTTTGGTTTCCTAATTATATATGCAATGGAGAAATATCAAAAAAAATACAGCAACTAATATCATGAAGAAATTTGGCCTTTTGGGTAAAAGTTTAAAACACTCCTTTTCCCCAGACTATTTCAACAATAAATTTCAGGACTTATCATTCAATGATCATAGCTATGATATAATTGAAATGGATGATCTAAATTCTGTTAGATCCCATATAGAAACTCTAGGCCTCAATGGCTTTAATGTAACTATTCCTTATAAAGAAGAGATTATTACTTTCTTAGATGAGCTGAGCGATGAGGCTAAAATCATCGGAGCTGTTAATTGTGTTCATATAAAAAATGGTAAATGGATTGGTTATAATACCGATGCTATTGGATTTGGTCATTCAATCAAACCGTTTCTTCACTTTAGTCATGAGAGAGCATTGATATTGGGATCAGGAGGAGCATCTAAAGCCATTATTTATCAATTGGAAAAGCTAGGGTTAAAATGCTTGGTTGTGAGTAGAGAACCAAATCAAAATCAAATTGCCTATAAGGATCTCAATGAATTTGTATTCAAACATCATCCAGTAATTGTGAACACTACTCCCGTTGGTATGTTTCCTCAAATAGAGAATTCACCTGCCATTCCTTATGAGCATATCAGCTCATCACATTTTTGCATAGACCTCATTTACAATCCAGAGATGACTCAATTTCTTCAAAAAGCAAAGGAAAATAATGCCATGATTCTCAATGGTAAGGACATGCTATACTGGCAAGCAGAAAAATCTTGGGAAATCTGGAATCAAAAAGAGTAGATAATATTCATTTTACTTGAGGTTCATATCAATAAATCGATTTATGAATTGATTTTTTGAGTAACTTTACCCGGTCGAAAAAAGACTATAATTATTTAGAGATAAGATGGAAAACGCAATGGCACAGGATCAACTGAATCCTGAGAATCTAGAAATCGTTCACGAAGGGAGCAACGATACTGTAGAATTAACTAATGAGGAAAATTTAATTTCAAAATACCAGGAGGACTTCTCAAGTAAGACGAAGGAAGAAATATTGGTTATTTTGGACGAATTAAAAGGTACTATATCAATTCCTAAATTGAAAGTATTCTTTGAAGAAGCCAATACTGTATTTAGAGAAGCATTCGGTTCGGAAAAAGAAGCAGCATTAGCTAAATTCATAGAGGAAGGTGGTAAAGTGGAAGATTTTAAATTCCAATCTCCCCTGCACGAGAAGTTTAGAAACTTATTTCAAGAATATAGAAATCAAAGATCAAATCACTTCAAACAAATTGAGATTACTCAACTAAATAATTTGAAGGAAAAATCTGCGATTGTAGAAAATCTAAAAAATCTTATAGACAGCAATAAGTCAACCTCTTTTCAGCAATTTAAAACATTGCAGGAGCAATGGAAGAGCATTGGTAATGTCCCTTCAAAAGATGCTGACAACTTATATAAAACATACCATCATCACGTAGAAAGGTTTTTCGATATCTTAAATCTAGATAGAGAATTAAAAGATATGGAATTCCGTAGAAACCTTAAAAAGAAGGAAGAGCTATGTGTTGCAGCAGAAGCACTGACTACTAATGATGACTTTAACTCTTCTTTCGAAGCACTACAAAACCTACATAGAATCTGGAAAGAAGAAACAGGTCCTGTAGCAAAGGAATTTAGAGATGATATATGGAATAGATTCCAAGAGGCTACCAAAATAATGCATGCTAAAAGACAAGCATTATATGAGGTACAAAAAGCACAAATGGAGGTACATTATAAAGAAAGACTAGCCTTGGTAGAAAAGGTAAAAGCTATTGATGTACAATCGTTGGACAACCATAAAGCATGGCAGGCACAAATTCAAATGATCAATGGTCTTAGAGAAGAATGGAAGACAATAGGACATTTGAACAAATCTCAAAGTCAAGAAAGCTGGAATTTATTCATTGATGCAATCAAAGCATTCAATCACCATAAGAATGAATTCTACAAAGAGATGAAGTCTCGTCAAAAAGATGCTTTAAAAATCAAACAAAGCATTCTTGAAAAGGCTGAAAAACTTAAGGATAGTGAAGATTGGAAAGGAACAGCTGAAAAATTGAAAAATCTTCAAAAAGATTGGAAAAATAGTCCTAAACCATACAGTAAAGACGCTGATGTAATATGGGAAAAATTCCGTTCTGCATGTAATCATTTCTTTGATAGAAGGTCTGCTTATTTTGATGGTATGATGAAAGATTACAAAGCTAATTACGAAGCCAAAAAAGCTTTATTAGCGGAGTACCAAACCATTGAGTTAGGCGAAGATAACAAGGCGAATATGCAGTTATTGGCAGATTGTAACCAAAAATGGAAAGCAATTGGATCCATTCCAAGAGAAAACAAAAACGAGATCGATAATGGATATCGTAATTTGATGGATTCTCTTTACGGAAAAATGAGACTGGAAGAAAAGGAAAAACATCAGATTCAATTTAAAATGAAGATTGAATCCATGCTTTCAGACGACAATGCCGAATATAAAGTAACTAAAGAAAGACAGCATTTAAGAAGTAAAATTGATCAACTTAATAAAGAGTTGAAACAATATGAAAACAATAGAATGATGATTTCTGGAGGAGAAAACAATCCTTTCTACAAAGAGGTTGATAAACTTATCAAAAAACATCAAATGCAAATTCAAGCGATAAAGGACGATCTAAAAATGATCAAATCACTTGAAGAACAACAAGCATAAACTGAAAAGGCTCCTTATAAATAAGGAGCCTTTTTTATTGATCTCACTTCGAAACATAAAAAATTTCTCTACCTCTTGCCAAATTGCATTTTTTTTTATAAAATTTGCCAAAATATAAAAGTTGAATATTCGCAAAGCCACCATTTCAGATGCTACTGCAATTGCAGAAATTTATAGCTATCATATCCTTTCTAGAGAGAGCTGTATGTTGACAGAACCTATGATCACAATTGACATAGAGAACATGTTACAAAACCTGCAAGACAGAGAATTGATGGTTGTTGCTGAAATTGAAAACCAAATTACTGGTTGGGCTATCCTTAAAATGTATAGCCCAAGATTAGGTTATCGATATGCTTGTGAAAGTTCAATTTATATGAATCCCAAATTTCAAGGAAAAGGCCTGGGACGAAAATTGATGGATTGGCTTTTAAGGGAAGCCAAACAACTAGACTTTCATCACATTGTTGCTAAAATTATTAAGAAGAATAGTGCTAGCATACAATTTCATGAAAAATTTGGTTATACCACAGTTGGCGTACAAAAGGAAATTGGATTCTTGGATAATGAATGGGAAGATGTGTTGATCATGCAAAAATTGCTATAATAATGAATCTTAAAGTACCCAAGTTAAACCAACTGATTCAAGCGATAGAATCAGATGAAAAAATGAACCCTGGCACATTAGCCAAGGTTTTGAAGGAAATAAATCTATCAACTGAAGATTTACATGGTTGGAAAGATTATAATCATCCAAAAACGGATGGCTATGGAAGGAAAATGGTGTATGAGGGTAAAAACTTTGAAGTCATGGTCATGTCTTGGAATCCTGGAGACATTTCTTCTATACACAACCATGGGTATACAGAATGGGGGGTAGTTCAAGTTTTTGGTAAAGCAACACACTTGTTATATTCTTTTCACAATGATGAATTGAAATTTGCCAAAAGAGAAATTTTAACTTCCTCTGAACTCGCCTTAGTAAATAATGGACTAATTCATCAAATGGGTAATTTGAGTGAAGCTCCTTACTTAAGCCTTCACATCTATGGGACAGAAAATACAAGAGAAAATATTACAGCTGATGCTCGTATTTTTGAACCTGAAAATGGCTTAATTAAATACACAACTGGTGGTGCATTCTTCAACCTTTCTGATAAAGAGATAAGTGCTACAGAACCATTAAAAATGGTTGAGAAAAATACCTGGTTTGAGTTCCTTGGAACCTATATTCCATACTTATCCAGATATGATGATTCCTATGCTGCTAAAAAAATAAAAGACATTGCAGAACGAACAGAAGTTTACGCAAAAGAACCATGTCTTTCTTAATTACAATATAAAAAAGCTCATCGTAATGATGAGCTTTTTTCTTTAGACCATTATTACTATAATAGTAACAGATTGATTATCTTTTTATCAAAATTGATAATATGGATAATAATAATTCAAATAGTAGAAGGAAATTTTTAAAGAATACCGGATTAGGATTATTAGGTCTTAATTTACTTTCAACTTCTGCCTCTGCAAAGGATTCAAAACTAGAAGATCAAAATGAACAGGTGATTTGTGATCAGACTACCAATGATTTATATGGTCAAGGCCCCTTCTATACATCAAATGCTCCTACAGTACAGAACAATCAATTAGCATCTTCCACTGAGCAAGGTGAGAAAATTATATTGAGTGGAAGAGTATTTTCCCTGGATTGCTCTGAATTTATCACCAACACTGAAATTGATATATGGCATGCTAATGATGACGGACAATATGATAATTCTGGCTTCAATCTAAGGGGTAAAACTTTTACAAATTCTCAAGGATTCTATCTTTTTGAAACGATCAAACCAGGTTTGTATCTTAATCAAAATTCTTTCCGCCCGTCACATATTCATTTTAAAATAACTCCTCCTGGATTCAGTACATTAATAACTCAATTATATTTTGAAGGTGATCCACATATTACAAATGATGCAGCAGCTTCTATAAATTCTGGTGAATATGATGCAACACATAGAATCATTCCATTAACACAAAATTCTCAAGGAGTACTTGAAGGTACTTGGGACATCGTCATCAATGGAGAAGGAACTCCATTAAGTTTAAATGAATTACACCTGGAAACAGGAATGATCTATAATGCCAGTCCAAGCCCATTTAATGAACAAGTAACCATTCAATATGGTATTTTCAAAGAAGCCAAAGTTGGAATATCTGTTTTCGATTTAAACGGAAGAAAAGTAGCGGACTTGGAAGAAAGTAATATGAATCCGGGGAAATATGAAGTTGTTTGGCAACCTCAAAAGCTACTTTCAAAAGGATATTATTTTATTGCCCTAAAAATAAACGACATTCAGGTTCATTATACTAAAGTATTAAAAGCCTAGTTTCTAATCATGAAGCATAAAAAAAAGCCTCCAATTGGAGGCTTTTTTTTTATGATATTGTACGTTTAAGTACTAGGCCAATCTACATTGAACCAAAGCAATTAACATGCGCATTTGTTCTTCTGGACTAAGGTTACTATTGTCGAATAAAATAGCATCATCAGTTTGAATTAGAGGACTTTCCTTTCTTGAAGTATCCATTGAATCTCTTTTGGCCAAATTATCACAGACTGTTGAGTAATCCACAGTAACACCCTTCCCTTTCAACTCATCAAATCTCCTTCTTGCTCTTATTTTAGGACTTGCTGTAATAAAAAGTTTAAGATCTGCATCAGGAAACACTACTGAACCAATATCTCGACCGTCCATAACAACCCCTTTAGTTTCACCTAATTCTTGCTGTAAATGAACCAAATATTCTCTTACTTCTTTTACTTGGCTGATAACACTTACCTTTTGAGAAACGGCCATTGACCTAATTTCCTCGGTAACATCTTCCTTATTCAAAAATACAAGTCCTTTTCCCTCTGAATGATCGAAACTAACTTTGATTTGTTTCAAATTCGAAATAATTGATGCTTCATCAATATGATCATCGGTGATCCAATTATTCCTCATACCAAACAAAGTAAGGCATCTATACATAGCGCCTGTATCAATATAGGTAAATGAAAAGTGTTTGGCTAGCAATTTAGCAATGGTACTCTTACCTGTAGAAGAGTATCCATCAATGGCAATATTGATCTTCGACATGGGTTCCTTTTTTGTAAAAATAGCAATTAATCAAATCCAAAACATAAAAAAAGGAGATTGTTATCAACAATCTCCTTTCCTAATCCATTTATTTAAAATTACTTCACTACGAAATCTACTCTTCTATTGATATTGTTAAATGTAGAAATCTGTTGAGCTTCTCCTTTCCAACCTAATTCAAGTCGACCAGCATCTATACCAAATCCTTCGACCAATAATCTTTTAACCTCTTCCACTCTCTTTTTAGATAAGTTGAAGTTATATTCATCAGTTCCAATTTTATCTGCATGACCAACCAAAATTATATTAGCATCCATATTATCTTTCATATATATGGCCACGGCAGCCAATTGCTCATGGAATTTTGCCTCTAAAGTACTTAGATCGAATTTAAAGAATACAGGGTTGAATGCCATTATACCATCAGATCCTTCAGGAATTTCTATACCTTGGAAATTGACCAACGCTCCTTCCCTTGTATCTGGTTCAAGATCGTCTGCATCATGAACTCCATCTTTATCAGCATCAGACCATTCTCGTGTTATCTTTAAGGCTTGTACCTCACCATCCAATTCTTTCAACTTATTGGAGTGCTTAGCAATCTCAGCTTCCATTCCTAACATTTTCTCCTTATCTTCGATATAAGAATTAAACCATTTATATCCTCTTGCTCTATCGGTACCGAATCGATAAGCAATTCCAACTTTGACAGATACTATAGCATCATCACCATCATTTGAAGCGATATTAATAGTTGGATCACCATCAAGAAAATCATCATTTGCTATAAATGCAGATACTCCACAATCCAAATAAAATTTTTGATTTAATTGCCTTTCAAAACCAACACCAATGGAATATGCCCAGGTTGTAAAGCTATGATTTAAACCAAAAGCATGCTCTTCAAATGGATCTGGAAAAGGGTCTACCCTGTGGGTTAGTTGATATTCATAATCCAAATAGGACAATCCTCCTCTCAGGTAATAATTTGTTTTAGGGCTTCTTCCATAATGTTCTTGAAGTCTGTTTATATACAATTTCACAAGAATAGTGGACATGGAAAAATCGGTTTCAACATTGTACTGAAAAGCCTCGGAATATCCACTAGGATCAGAGCCAGAAACTTTATCTCCGAAATACTCAAATCCTAATTCTATAGTCGGGCTAATTTGCTTTGTAAGAAATACACCAAAACCAAAGTCCAGATCATCATCCTTATGTGACAAGGATCGTAAATCACCTGCCAAATAGTTATAATGTAAACCAACACCTAGGGAAATATCTTGAAATAATCCACGCCTTTCAGGGGTGAAAAAGATATCATTAATCTCCTGTCCTTGAATGGATCCCGTACAGAATAGTAGAAATCCTACGAATAATAATCCTATTTTTTTCATCTTTCCAATATGCTTTATGCTACAGCGTAACCATTAATAAATACCATTAATTATTCAAAATTAAGGTACAAAATGACCGTTGAAACGATTAAACTATTCGTTTAGCTGTCTGATCTTAAATTAATTAAACTGTCATTGATAGTATACAAAAATAGTAAATTAAGCCCTATTTTACTATTTAAATACGATTAATATGCAAGCAGACTATTTTTCCAAAAATCTCAAAATAATTCAAAATACCTAACAACATAATTGAAACGATTTGCCACATCTAAATCTAATAGAGCTAATTCTAACCAAAAGAATTAGCTCTTACTTCCTTAACAATAAAGGGCTCAAAATAAAAAGGCAAAAAAAAAGAGAGCAATAATTTGCTCTCTTTTTTTACATTAATTCATTTTCTAGATCTTATTTCAGATAGAAATCTACTCTTCTATTTAAATCTTTATTTGTAGAAATTGTTTCACTTTCTCCTTTCCAATCCAATTCTAACTGATTTTTATTGACTCCAAAATGTTGCATCAAAATTCGTTGAATGACTTCAACTCGTCGTTTGGATAAATTCATATTATAAGATTCATCACCAGATTCATCAGCATGTCCTACTAATCGAATTACAGAATTGGTATTTTCTTTTAGGTAGGATGTAACCGAAACTAGATTTACTAAATACTTATCATCCAAATCACTTCTATCCAATTTGAAGAATACGGGATCAAAATTCATTTCATTACTTTCGTAATAAACATTACTAATGTTACTCTTAGACTCTATTTCAATTCCTTGAAAATTAACCAAAGCATTTGGACGAGTGTTTTTCTCTAAATCAAAAGGATCTGCAACACTATCACCATCCGCATCATCAAATTCTACAAGAAGTGACGTATCTATCTTATTCAGTTCCTCAAATCCTTGTAATCGATCATCAACTAGAATTAATAGATTTGCTTCTAAACTGGAATTGTTAGGATTTACAAAAGAATTTGACCATTTGTAACCACTAGACCTATTGGTACCAAACCTATAAGATAAGCCAAGTGAGGTAGACATAATAATGTCATCTCCATTATTGGACATCAGATCATAAGTAGGGTTTCCATCTAAAAAATCACTATTTGATATATAAGCTACTAAGGAAAAGTCCAAGAAAATCCTTTCCGATAATTTTTGTTCTATTCCAGCTCCAACTGAAAATGCCCAAGATTCACCCTGATCACTTTGTCTCTCATGCCCAACTACAAGAAGGCTATCTGATACACCAGTAAGACCATATTCATATTCTATCATAGAAATCCCTACTGTACCATAAATGTTGGAGTTAGGAATTCTACCAATATGTTCTCTCAATCTATTAAAATAAAACTTCCCAAATACACCATATATATCGAAATCTGTCTCCACTTCAAAATTGTATCTATCACCAAATTCCTGGGGAGGTGAAGCATTTAATCTAGATCCAAAATACCTGAATCCCAAACTTGCACTAGGACTAAGCTGCTTAGCAAGTTGCCAACCAAATCCAAAGTTTAATTTATCCTCACTTCTTTGTAAAGATTCTAAATCACCAATTAAATAATTATGATGTAAATTGACCCCAATGGACCAATCCTCTTCAAAATCATGAGGTCTAAATGTTGAAGGATTTTGAGCATTTGTAACCACTGAAATTAACATCAACAGGGTTAATATTACTCCTCTATAACTTTCCATATCAATAAATTTGAATAATATTCTACACAAAAGAACAATTCAATAGTTCATTGATTTAGATTTTTAGTTAGTCGATAAATTTAGCTCGTTGGAGTATTAATTTAGCTCGTTGGTAATTAATGCATTATTTCATTTTCAAATCATTGCACGCATTCAATACGTAAATGAAATTACCTATTTTTTTTTCCTTCTATTTCAATAGGAAATAATTTAATAAGTGGAGCTGCTGTAATAATACTGATGATGACCATTACAACTATTGCTACAAAAAATTCTTGTGTTATAAAGCCCATATTGAGAGCTAAACTACCCAATATTATCTCTAGTGCGCCATGTGTATTCATCGCCATACCAATAGTTAAAGATTGCTTTTTAGGCATACCTCCTAATCTAGCCCCCACAGTAGCTCCAATAATTTTACTTACATAAGCCAAAATAGTCAGTGTTAATACCAACCCAAAATCAAAACTTTCAATAAAATTAATATACAAACCAATAGATACAAAGAACAAAGGGGCAAATATATTCATCACAAATTGCATGATGATTTCTCTTGTGTTCTCTCTTAAATTAGATGAATCCCCAATAGCAACACCTACAATGAATGATCCAAGAATAGAATGAATTCCAATTGCCTCTGTAAATGCAGCTCCTAGAAATGCCAATCCCAATGAAATAGATAATACACCACCTGGCCATGAAAATTTTGATTGAATCCAAGGTAATGCCTTATCAAACAATTTCGTTCCAATAGTCAAAAGAACTCCCATAAAGATGACAACAGAAATAATAGTCATCAGTACATTTCTATCATGCGATGGATCCATCATAGTTAGAAGTACAGAAAAAACAAGCCAGCCCAATAAGTCAATTAACATCGCTGAGGCAATAATCACCATTCCAATTTCGGTTTTGAACATTTTCAAATCCATTAAAATTCGAGCAATTACAGGCAAGGCGGTTATCGATAATATGACACCTATAAAAAAGCCATATACCACCGTATCTGTATCTCCATTTACTTCCAAATATTCGGGTAATAAAAGGACCCCTAGAAAACCGACAGCGATAGGTACCAACATTCCAAACAAGGTAGTGGTAAGTGCTACTTTCCCTTGTCGAATAACCACGGGCATCTGTACTTCTAGTCCAGCAACAAATAACAACATGATAATGGCCAATTCCGTAATGGTTCCCATACCAATTTGAACCTGGGCATATTCTGTATTTTCAGAAATAAATGGGAATACATATTCAAAAGTTTCTGGAAAGTAATAACCAAAAAAAGTAGGACCGATTATTATACCGAAAACAATCTCTCCAAGTACCGTAGGTAAATTGATTTTTTTAAATAACTCCGCTAGCAGACGTGACCCAATCAGGATAATTGAAAGGGCAATTAATATATTAATAATGTCCTGATGTGATAACGTAGCCATATTAATTTCTTCTGGAATGAACAATTAATAAATTACAAGGTATCCTTGATAATAAATGCTCCAAATCATGAGTAAATACACGATCTAAAAATCCCATTTTCTTATCAGATGAATTGATAATTAATAAATCAGCCTTATAGCTTTTGGAAAAATTTCGGATGCTGTATCCAGGTTTACCATGTATCGTTCTCTTCTTTATAATTATGTCTTTGAAACCTTCTATTTTATTTATTTCTTCGTCACTTTTACTAGCTACTTCATCCAAAAATTCTTTTTTAATCCCTTCAGACTCTTCGCCTGTAGCATCTGTACATAATCCAGAATCTATTAAAGGTAGAAAGACTTCACGTACCACAAATATCTCATTTGCTTTTTCTTTTTCAGCTATATATAGAGCTGTTTCAATAGTTGGAATGGTTTTTAAATTCTCTATTCCATTCACTACTATTCTTTCAAAAGGGACCGGTTTCTCTTTTGGCTCGGTCAACATCAATATACAACATTTAGCTGTTCTCGATAAATTCCTAGCAATGGATCCCATATAATAATCAAATATGTTCTCCTTTTTAAGAGCCCCTATTATCAATAGGTCTACCAAATTTTCTTTACAAATTGCCAAAATGGAATTTTCCACTTCTTTGGATTCTTGATGAATCAATTCAAAAGCTACATCATTAATATTTGCCTCCTCTATCTTCTTATCCAATAACTCCTGTTGATCCTTAGTCCATACTCCAATATGAATAATAATCAATCGAGAAGCTCCAAATTGCTGAACTACTCTAAATGCCTCAGCCAATACAGCCAAAAGTCGAGGAGAAAAACTAACAGCCACAGCAATATGCTCAAATGGATATGCTTTCTTTCTATATTTCTCTATCATTTCTGTTCTTTTCCAATTTTATCATTCCTATTCAAAACTTGAATATTTACTCTTATTACATACGTTCTGTTATAAAGTTAAACAAAAAAAGGTCGTTCAAAACTGAACGACCTTTTTTTTATTGTCTTTATTTATTCCCACTCAATAGTAGCAGGTGGTTTTGAACTGATATCGTAAACCACTCTATTAACTCCTTTGACTCGGTTAATAATTTGGTTTGAAACATCGGCCATAAATTCATAAGGTAAATGTACCCAGTCTGCCGTCATACCATCCGTTGACTCTACAGCTCTAAGAGCAACAACTCTTTCATAGGTTCTTTCATCCCCCATTACTCCTACAGATTGAACTGGAAGAAGCATTGCTCCTGCTTGCCATACCTTATCGTATAAGCCAGCATCCCTCAATCCTTGGATAAAGATATGATCTACCTCTTGAAGTATATGTACTTTTTCTAAAGTGATATCACCTAAAATACGAATAGCAAGTCCAGGTCCAGGAAAAGGATGTCTTCCTAATAATTCAGGATCAATACCCATTGCTTTTCCTACTCTTCTTACTTCGTCCTTGAAGATTTTACGTAGAGGTTCTACAATTTTCAATTTCATGTAATCTGGTAGACCACCTACATTATGATGTGATTTGATAGTAGCAGAAGGACCTCCAGTAGCAGAAACTGATTCTATTACATCAGGATAAATAGTTCCTTGTCCTAACCATTTTACACCATCTAATTTATTTGCTTCTTCATCAAATACTTCGATGAATGTTTTTCCAATAGCCTTACGTTTTGCTTCTGGATCAGATAAACCAGCCAATGCATTCATAAATTTATCTTCTGCATCCACTCCGATCACATTCAATCCCATGTGTTCATAGTTTTTAAGAACGTCTGAAAATTCGTTCTTACGCAATAGACCATTGTTTACGAATACACAATATAGATTATCTCCAATCGCTTTATTCAACAATACAGCAGTTACTGTTGAATCTACACCTCCTGACAATCCAAGAACAACCTTATCATTTCCAACCTTCGCTTTCAAATCAGCAACCGTTTCATCAATAAATGAATCTGGTGTCCAATCTTGACTACATCCAGCGATGTCTACCAAGAAATTTTTCAATAAAGTAGTTCCATCCGTTGAATGATATACTTCAGGGTGGAATTGAATCGCATAAGATGATTCATCTTCTATTTTATACGCTGCACATTGTACATCCTTTGTACTTGCGATTACGTTAAAAGTTTCTGGAAGTTTTGTGATGGTATCACCATGACTCATCCAAACCTGCGAATTCATAGGTACACCTTTCAATAATTCAGAACTATGATCTACATAACTTAGGTTGGCTCTTCCGTACTCACGAATTTTAGAAGGCATGATTTCACCTCCTGCCTTAGACGCTAAAAATTGTGCTCCATAACAAACACCCAATAAAGGATATTTCCCTTTGATTTCAGATAAATCAGGGTTTGGTGCATTCTCTTCACGTACAGAATATGGACTTCCCGATAGAATTACGGCTTTTACATTTCCATCCAATTCAGGCATCTTGTTGAATGGGTGTATTTCACTGTAAATATTCAGTTCTCTAACTCGTCTAGCGATTAGCTGTGTGTATTGAGATCCGAAATCTAAAATGATAACTTTTTCTTGCATAGTAGTCTGCTTAACTGTCTAAAATTCGCCGCAATTTACTGCTTTAAACTGAATTGAACTGCATTTCAAAGAAGGAATCTTACTTTTCAGATAATATCCAAAACTTCCTTTCCAGTGGATTGAGTTCCTCTATTAAATTTTCAATAAATGATTGCCCCCATTTCTGATAGAATACCGAGAAATTCTGATGCCTTTCTTGTAAACCTCCATTTGGGAAAAGTCGTTCCTTAAAATTGATCAACTGCGTCTCCAGATCTTGATTTTTCCTCTTCTCTGACCTTATTACCTTTCCCGATAATTGATCAAATCCTTTTAGGAATTTATTGATATCTGTTTGCACTGTTTGTTGTAGATTTTTATCTACCAATGCCACTTTTTCCTTTATACTTTCATACTGGGTTAAGATAGCTTCCTTCTCAGCGTCTAGATTCATCTTACCATTGAGCATTTCTGTAGCATGTGCTTTCAGCACCTCCTGTGGATCTGAAAATAGCTCCTTATCTGATAGTTTCAATTTGTCCTTTTTCGACAAAGCACTTTTATCTACAATCAATACAGAATCACGAACTACCAATAGGGGGAATTCTATATTTCTTTTTTCAAATATTTTCTTCAACAACATCCAATAGGCAATCTCACCTCCTCCACCGATATAGGCAATATTTGGTAGGATGGTTTCTTGATAAAGTGGTCTCAAAATTACATTCGGACTGAACCTTTCAGGAAATGAATCCAATTCAGCATATATTTCCTCTTTACTAAAGGAATAATCTGAATTCAATACTTCAAATCCATTTTTCATTCTAACAATCCTACCACGAACATCCCCTTTGACATAAAATAGATTGATCTCTCTAGGTTTTGCCTGTACTTTATAATTCTTTGGCCAACTATCCAACTGATCTTGAAATGCACTTGCAGCAAAACTCAATTCCAATTCATCCTTCATCCAGGATTGTGCAAAATGCTTCAATCTTCCATCGGAAGCATCTAAACTAATCACACCGTATTGACCAAATAGACTATTGACCACTACCCGCGTTGCCTGAGTAAGGTTATTGCTTTCATCATAAGCCTCATTGAATATTTTTATCAATGTTTCCCCTTCTGGCATTCCTTCAAATAAACCCCTTACTTGTTCTTTAACAACAGCCATGTCGTTCAAATGAAATGTCCCAACCATACCTGTTTGATCAGTATCCCAAATTACTTTATCCTTAAAATAATTGAAATGGTTGATTTCCTCGAAGTCATGATCTTCAGTTGCCATCCAATAAATAGGAATGAACTTTTTACCCGGATATTGAGCGCTAAGTTGCTGACATAGCTTTATATTACTTACTATTTTGTAGATAAAAAAAAGAGGCCCTGTGAAAAGACATAATTGATGTCCAGTAACCACTGTGTAGGTCTCCTCCTCAAGTAAACTATTGATATTCTCTAGACACAAAGGATTGAATTCAACACCTTTATATTGGTCAATTAAAACTTCCTGAAGGACCTTTCTTTTTTCCATTGAAAAGGAAAGATGATCGGCACATTTATTTAGATTTTCTAAACTAGGGAAATCGGCAATAAATGGACGCACCTTATCTGATTCACTTTGATAATCCACAATTAGATTATTAAAGGTCCCTACTTCTTGAAAACTTAAAGCTGATTTTATAAACATAATTTTATTTAATCGTAATTATACTTTCCTTTCCATCTGTTTTTCAACTGATCACGCCATTGGTTTTCTTTGACATTATTACCAGGTTTAAAAAATGTAGAACCTGAAATTGATTCTGGCATAAATTCCTGGTCTATGAAATTACCACTATGATTATGCGCATATTTATAATTCTCTCCATAACCCAAATCTCGCATTAATTTGGTTGGTGCATTTCTTAAATGTAAAGGAACAGATTGATGACCGGATTTTTTCACCTCTTGCTGTGCTAAATTTATTGCCATATACGAGGCATTACTTTTAGCAGAATTTGCCAAATAAATAACACATTGAGATAGAATAATTCTCGCCTCTGGAAATCCGATCGCTTGGACAGCTTGAAAACAGTTATTTGCCATAATCAGCGCTGTAGGATTAGCATTACCAATATCTTCCGAAGATAGAATCAACAGCCTTCTGGCGATAAATTTAGGATCCTCTCCTCCCTCAATCATTCGAGCCAACCAATAGACTGCAGCATTTGGATCTGAGCCCCTAATTGACTTGATCAAAGCGGAAACCACATCGTAATGCATTTCTCCATTTTTATCATAAAGATACAACTGATCTTGAACACTACTTGCCACAAGATCATTGTCTATTATTACCTTTTGTCCTGGGCTACTATTTACTACTAATTCAAGTACATTCATCAACTTTCTAGCATCTCCACCAGAAAAACGAATCATGGTTTCTGTTTCCTTTAATACAATCTCCTTTTTACTCAATAATTCATCCTCACGAATTGCTCTTTCTAGGATAGATTCCAACTGAGTACGTTCCAGATGCTTCAAAGTATAAATCTGACAACGAGAAAGTAAAGCGGATATTACTTCAAAGGATGGATTTTCAGTGGTTGCACCTACCAAGATAACATCTCCTTTTTCCACAGCTGAAAGCAAGGAGTCTTGCTGGCTTTTTGAAAATCGGTGTATTTCATCAATAAACAAAATCGGTGTTTGATGAAACATATCTCTAGAAGCTGCTTGTTTGATAACCTCACGTACTTCTTTTACACCTGAATTTATTGCACTTACCAAATGGATAGGACGACCTATAAATTTTGCAATTAAATAGGCCAATGTTGTTTTTCCTACACCTGGAGGTCCCCACAATATAATAGAAGGTAACACACCTGCCTTCAATACTTTAAGCAAGCTACCTCCTTCACCAATAATATGTTCTTGTCCAACGTATTCATTCAATTCCGTTGGACGCATTCTTTCTGCCAATGGTTTCAAGGCCATAATCCCTTATTTAATTACCAAAAATAATAGATTCTATTTAAATCAATACTAGTTTTTTTTTCATAATTTTAGCTGAATTTCATCTAAAACTTATGTTTAACCTCAAAGTCCAAATTATGCTGAGGAACTTTCTCCATTCACATGTACGTTTATTATACGTATTTTTTCTGTTTTTTTCCTTTTCTATTCATGCTCAGCAAGCATTTTTTGAAATAGATTCAAGATCTTCTGTAAAGGCGGAAGGTAAACAATTAATTGTTCCAAATAAGTATCAACTAGTGCAAGCTTCACACAGTGACTTGACAAGTTATCTTATAGGAGCACCTCATGAATCACAAGTTAGTGCTAAAAATAGTGGCTACCTTTTGGATTTGCCTATGCCTAATGGCAGCATGCAATCTTTTAGCATTGTAGAGTCTCCTATTTTTGAGCAAGGCTTGGCTGCTAAGTTTCCAAATATAAAAACTTACCTAGGTCAAGGTGTAGATGATAAAACAGCCAGTGTTCGTTTAGATATATCTCCTTCTGGATTTCATGCTATGGTCCGTTCGAATATGGGCATTGTATTTATTGATCCATATACACAACACAATACAGAATACATCATCTCGTATTTCAAGAAAGATTTTAGTAAAAAGAGTGGTGATAGCTTTAACTGCAGACTGGACGATTCCAATATCCCTTCTCAGATAGCTCCTCCTACTCCATTGATCAATAATGAATCTGAGGAAAACACAATTAGTCAGATGGCTGTACCCACTGGTACTGAATTGAGAAAATACAAGTTAGCATTGGCTACTACTGGTGAATATGCCACTTTCCATGGGGGAACCGTAGCCTTGACTCTTGCGGCAATGACTACTACCATTAATAGGGTAAATGAAATATTTGAAAATGACTTAGCTGTTCGTTTAATATTAGTTACCAACACTAGTTCATTAATTGAAACAAACGCTACAACTGATCCCTATACAAATGGAAACACTGGTCTTATGATCAATGAAGTACATGCCGAAATTACAGCTGTAATTGGCTCTGCCAATTTTGATATCGGACACTTATTTGGTACGGACAGTGGTGGACTTGCTGGTCTAGGGGTTGTTTGTTCTGATACTCAAAAAGGTAGAGGTGTTACTGGATCTAGTAATCCTATAGGTGATCCTTTTGATATTGATTATGTAAGTCACGAGGTAGGGCATCAATTTGGTGCTCAACACACACAGAACAATACTTGTAATAGAGCATCCAATTCTGCATATGAACCAGGTAGTGCATCAACTATTATGGGGTATGCAGGTATCTGTGCTCCCAACCTACAAACCAATTCAGACGCCATTTTCCATTCTCATAGTTATGATCAAATTCAAAACCATATTGATGGAACAACTTGTGCTGATGTTGAAGTAACAACAAATAATGCACCTGTTGCCAATGCAGGGACTGGTGGTTATACAATTCCAATTTCAACGCCATTTGAACTTACTGGTTCTGGAACTGATGTAGATGGTGATGCTCTTACCTATATCTGGGAACAAAGGGATTTAGGACCTGAAACGAATACTTTAGCTGAATTAAATAACCCATTAGGAAATGCTCCTATTTTTAGAGTTTGGACTCCTTCTACTGATCCAACGAGAACCTTCCCAAGGTTAACAGATCTTTTAAACAATACTACTTCAATTGGTGAAATACTACCAACCTATACTAGATCATTAAACTTCAGATTCGCAGTAAGAGATAATCATGCTGGAGCTGGAGGATTGGATCATGATGATTTAACATTAGATGTGTCTACAGTAGGTGGTCCATTTCTTGCTCAATACCCTAATGGTGGTGAAACTATTGCAGAAAATGAACTAATCACGGTTACTTGGGATGTTGCTAATACCACCCTTGCTCCAATTAACTGTTCTCATGTAAGTATACTACTATCTACAGATGGAGGATTTACCTATCCAATTTCTTTAGCTACCAATATAGCAAATGATGGATCTCAAGACGTTACTATTCCATTGGGACTTGTTCCAACTGGACAACCAAGTATATCTACTTGTAGAGTAAAAGTTAAGGCTGAAAACAATGTCTTCTTTGATATTTCAAACTTTAACTTTAATATCACACCTCCTACTACGCCAGATTTTACATTGAATCCATCAGCGAATCCTATAGAAATTTGTTCACCTACTATTTCAATAGATTCATTGGAAATTGAATCTATCCTTGCATTTGATGATACTGTTCAATTAACAGTAACTGGTGTTCCTACTGGAGCTACTTTCACATTTGGTGAAACAGATGTGATGGCTGGAAATACAACTAGTATCACCTTTGATCCTGGAACAATAGCCGCTGGAAATTACACAATAACTGTAACAGGTACTTTTAATACACTTATACATACTGTAGATATTAATTACGCTGTAGCTGATGCTATTCCTACAACAGCAAATCTTACAGCACCTTTGGATGCTGAAATTGATGTTCCAGTTGGAGTGAACTTTGATTGGGATGATATTATTCCCGTAACCAATTATACAATAGAAATAGCTACAGATATCAATTTTACGGCTATTATACAAACAGGAACTGCAACTGAAAGTAATTATTTCCCTAGTCCTTCCTTGGATTTGGAAACTGAATATTTCTGGAGAATAAAATCTACTAATGCCTGTGGGGAATCTCTTTGGTCAGATACCTTAAGTTTTACAACTACAAGCATTCCGTTAATATTTGGATGTACAGATCCAACCGCCTTTAACTATAACCCTGATGCAACTGCTGACGATGGATCTTGTGAGGCTATAGTAATGGGATGTACTAATCCTGATGCTACGAATTATAATGTAGATGCCAATGTAGATGATGGATCTTGTTTAATTTCAGGTTGTACTGATTCTACAGCTATAAATTATAATCCTGATGCCAATGTAGATAATGGAAATTGTGTTATTCACGGTTGTACTGATCCATTAGCATTTAACTATAATCCAAACGCTACTTTTGATGATGGTTCATGTGATTCAGTAAGTATTGGATGTACAGATCCTACAGCCATAAATTATGATCCTACAGCTAATATAGACAATGGATTTTGTATAACATCTATTGAGGGATGTACTGATACTACTGCTTACAACTATAATCCAAATGCTAACGTATATGATGCCTCGTGCGTTTATATTCCTCAAGGATGTACAGATAGCACTTACAATAATTATGATCCTAATGCAGGTATAGATGATGGTTCTTGTTCCAACTTCCCTGTTTTCTTACATTATTCACAGGTAGCAGATAGTACTTATACATTCTGGCTAACTACATCACCAAACATTACAATCTATTCTGTACAATGGGAAATTGATGATATAATCTTTGGACAAACTACAGATTCTATCACATATGAATTTACAACAAATGGTATTCACCATATTGAAGCCTTCGTAACAACTAATGTTCCTAATATTACTTATTATAGAGATACCACTTTAAACCTAACAATTTGGGGTTGTACAGATGTATATGCTACTAACTTCAACTTCAATGCTTCTATAGATGATGGTTCTTGTATAGGTGCAGTATATGGTTGTACAGATTCTCTAGCTGATAATTACAATGCTGCTTCAAATACAAATGATGGATCATGTAGCTATACAATAGAAGGATGTACAGACAATACGGCATTCAACTATAATCCTCAAGCTACTACAGATGATGGATCTTGTATCCCAGTTGTAATGGGTTGTACAGATTCTACTGCATTAAATTATAATGCCAATGCCAATACTGATGACGGTACTTGTCTATTAGATTTGGAAGGTTGTACTGATCCTACAGCGTTCAACTATAATCCAATCGCCACTTTAGATGATGGTTCTTGTATTCCTGTGGTATTTGGATGTATGGATCCTTCGGCATTGAATTATGATGCCAATGTAAATACAGATGATGGTTCTTGTAATTATTCACCAACATCAGATCCAATTTGGACAGTAACACCGACATCAGAAAATCACACTATTCTTATTCCTACAACAGCAACGATGGATATCAACGGTGGCACATTAGCCATTGGAGATTATATTGGTGTATTCTATGATGATGCTGGAGTGCTAAAATGTGGTGGTTTAATAGTTTGGAGTGGATCAAATGCTACAATTAGTGCTTATGGTGCTGAGGATGGCGAAGATAATGGATTCCAAACTGGAGAGACCTTTGAATGGAAAGTATGGGATGCTTCTGGTCTAATAACCTTGAATGCTTCTGTTACTTATGATACTAATATGCCTAACCTTGGTACTTACGCCGTAGATGGTATTAGCGCCATTACAGCATTGGAAGCTAGCAGCGGTCAAGCAATTGATTTGGTAACAGGATGGAACTTTGTTTCCACATATATCAATCCAGATGATGCTGACATCTCAGTTTCTATGGCTCCTATTGCTGATAATATCTTCCTAGCGAAAGATGAAGACGGTTCAGTATACTGGCCAAACTTCAACATCAATAATATTGGTGATCTAACCATAGGTAAAGCATATAAAGTTAAAATGGATGATGCCGCTACCTGGAATGTTATTGGAAACATTGTAGATCCAACAGACTACGACTTAACCTTGGAAACTGGCTGGTCTTACCTTGGATATTTACGTACACATGATGCATTGATTAGTTCTGCATTATCATCTATTTCTGCAAATATCTTCTTGGTAAAAGATGGTGAAGGAAATGTTTACTGGCCACAATTCAACATCAACAATATTGGAAATATGGAAGCAGGACAAGGATATCAAATCAACATGAACAATGTAGATACCTTGACCTATGCTGCTAACACAGTAAATCTGGCTTCTGCAAAAGTATTATCCAATACTCAACCTGAATTCTATAGCTCTATTGCTAAAACAGGATCAAATATGACTGTTGCAATTCCAGCTACAATTATAGATGGTTTAGCTGAAGAAGGAGATGAAATTGCTGCTTTCAATAGCAATGGCCAACTGATAGGATCTGCTGTTTATACTGCAAGCAATATTGCCCTAACAATCTGGGGTGATGATTCAAGCACAGAAGAAGTAGAGAATATTGCTACTGGTGAAATCTTCCAATTGAGACTTTGGAGTTCAAGTGAAGAAAAAGAATTCACTTTAGACTACGATCTAAATTCTGATATTGAATACAAGAAAGACGGTGTTGCTATTATTAATGCATTAAGAAAAGTGACAATAGCAGAAACCATCAATTTCAGCATCTACCCTAACCCAGTAAACAATATGGTGAATGTAGATGTATACAGTCAAGAGGAATCTAGTATGACCATCTCTATTTACAATCAATTGGGTGTTAAGGTCATTCAATTAGAAGATTCAAAACTGGAAGAAGGACAAAACGTAATTCAGTTGGACATGACCAATCTACACAACGGACTGTACCATATTATCCTTACAGATCAATCTGGAGGAACAAGGTCTGCACGTATAACTATTGTTCATTAACAACACAATGATTTTAAAAAAGGGAGCTAATAATTAGCTCCCTTTTTTTTTGCTTTATTTTTTCTGAATTTCAGGTGATAAATCGCCAAATGCAAGGATTGAAAAGCAACTTAATTTTTCGTAGATTGATCCATTATTAATAATAAATTTTAAATACGAATAATGCAATTACATTTAAAATCAATCGAAAATAATAAGCTATTTTTCATTATATTTTTTTTCCACTTCCTATTTCATATACAAGCCCAAAACCTACAATTGGATTGGGCAATTTCAGAAGGAGGTATTTCTTTTGACATGGGTACAGCTATAGACACTGATACAGATGGCAATGTATATATTGTAGGTAACTATACAGATACCGTAGATTTTGATCCAGGAACCGGAAGTTCACAATTAACGAATCATGGAATAAGCTCTATGTTCATTCAAAAACTTGATCCAGAAGGGAACTTAATTTGGGTTAAATCCATTGGTGGAATTGGATCTTCCTCAATTACTGGAAATTCTCTACACATAGATCAAAATAATGATGTCTATATTACAGGAGAGTTTCTTGAAACAATTGATTTTAACCCGAATGAATCTGTTTTCAACCTTACTAGTGTAGGATGGAGAGATGCTTTTATTTTAAAACTTGCCAATAATGGAAATTTCCAATGGGCACATTCCTATGGGGACGAGACAGATGATAACGGATGGTCAATCACCACAGATGACTCATCAAACGTTTATATTTCAGGACGTTTCCAAGGTATTGTAGATTTTGACTCGGGGAATAGTACTATAAATCAGACAAGTGCCGGAATGGATCTATTCGTTTTAAAACTCAATACTCTTGGTGAATATATTTGGGTTAAGACAGTGGGGAAATCAGGTGAAAATGGAATAATACTTGGCTATGGAGTAGCTATTGGTTCAACCGGAGACGTCTATGTTACGGGGAATTTCACTCATACTATTGACTTCGACCCTGATAGTACTGTATATAATCTATCCACCTACGACACAATCAATAATTTTGGACTTCAACAAGATATTTTTATCCTAAAATTAAACAACAATGGTGAATTTCTCTGGGTAAAATCTACAACAGGATCAGATGTAAATTCAGCTTCTAAGGCTCGAAATATCAAACTTGACAATCAGGACAATATTTTTGTTAATGGCTATTATTCTCAAACTTTAGATTTTGATCCAAGCAACAATACATATATTTTAACATCTACAAATAGCACCTCAAATTTTATTTGGAAGCTCAACAGTAATGGTGATTTTCAATGGGTGAAATCTTATTCGATCGATAATCTTGACGATGTAAATACCTTTGATCTGGATAACAATGGTAATGTCTATATTTCAGCGACCTATCAAGACATAAAGGACATGGACCCCAACAGCACAACCTTTTTTCTAAGTTCATCTGGAGTTGAAGATTTTTACTTAGTTAAATTACATAATAACGGGAATTTTATTTCAGCAATTTCAACAGAAGAAGCGGGATACATTGCCCCTTCAGATATAGCCATAGATAATGTAGGAAATATTGCAATTACAGGGTTTTATACTTTTATATGTGATTTTGATCCAGGTCTGGATACCTTCAACCTAACATCCAATGGGAATTCAGACATCTTTGTTGTTAAACTATCTCCTTGCACCAACCCTACTTCCATATTAGCAACAGATTCAACTCTTGTTTCCAATAACGCCAATGCCCTTTATCAGTGGTTGGATTGCAATAATGGGTATAGCCCAATACCAAATGAAACAAATCAATCTTTTTCACCTATATCAGATGGAATTTACGCTGTAAAAGTAACTGAAAATGGATGCACAACAATTTCGGCTTGCATCCCCTTTTATTTTATTGGAATGGATGAAAACATCTTATCAAACGTTACACTCCACCCCAATCCTGCAGAGGAGTCCACCTTACTCTATCTCTATGGAAATGAACCCAAATTTGTAAATATTCGAGATATATCGGGGCTATCTATTGAACAATTTTGGACTTCGGAAGAAAAGGTTAATATCGACTTATCTACCTATAGTAATGGAATGTACTTTATTCAATTAAAATTAAATAACCATAGTCAAGTTTTGAAGTTGGTTGTAAATAAATAGAGCCTCAACATCAAGGCATATTGCTATTTTAAAGCAATAGACAGGAATTTCCTTATCTGTTCTTTCACCTTTATACAACATGAACCAAAAGATCAAGATTACCCTATATCGGTAATTTGGATAATTACTGATTTTAAATCTTGAGAGAAAAATGTAAAAAAGAAAATCCAATGAAAAAAGAAAGAGCCATGTGCCAGACGGCTAAGATCTACATGTTATAGCAAAAAAAAAGCACGGTTATTAAAACCGTGCTTTTTTTATATAATAGAATTTCTAAAAGACTATCCTCTTCTTCTAGAGAATTTATTTCTCTCACCGCCACCACTTTCGCGACGATCAAATCTTCCTCCAGATCTACTTGAACTTGAACTTCTGTCTGAACGATCAGGACGATCAGAACGCTCTCTACGTTCACCGCCACTACGATCACCACCAGAACGAGGTCTTCTATCACCGCCACCGCGACGATCTCCACCACCTTCTCTTCTTCCATAAGGTTTTCTACCACCTCTTCTATCACCACCACCAGATCCTCCTGGATCAGTTGATAATTGAAGAACGATTTTTCTTCCTTGGAATTTTTGGTCTTCGAAATCAGCAACCAATTTATCAGCTACTTCTAGCTTTACATTGAAGAATGAGAATTTGTTTTTCACATCTACTCCACTAAGAGCTTCCTTGTCAAGACCTGTGATAGAACGAATATAATCTTTCAAAGATGTCCAATCTACATCATCTCTAGTACCGATATTAATGAATATACGTTTGCTATCCGAATTTACTTTCGAAGAACCTCCAGATGATTCATTAAGGTTACCAGAATTCTTGTATTCATCAGCAAATCTGTTGAATTCCAAAGAAACAAGTTGCATAAGCACTTCTTCTTTCGACTTATCTTCAAATGCTGCTAATACCTTATCCTTATATTTATCAACAGTAGAATCATCAACCTTTACTTCGTGGATTTTACTTATGATACTAAACAATTGTTTTTCACATACTTCTTCTCCACTAGGTAAAACTCCTTCAGAAAATTGCTTGTTGATGATACGTTCTATCTGACGTATTCTATATTTCTCACGAGGAGTAATCAAACAGTATGAATTACCTTCTTTTCCAGCTCTTCCTGTTCTACCAGAACGGTGCGTATACGCTTCAATATCATCTGGCAGTTGGTAATTGATAACGTGAGATACATCACTTACATCAATACCCCTTGCTGCAACATCTGTTGCTACCAAGAATTGAAGACTACGTTTTCTGTAAAGATTCATTACAACATCCCTTTGCTTTTGAGATAAATCTCCGTGCAATGCACCTGCATTGTACCCACCAGCAATAAGCTTTTCAGCTACTTCTTGAGTTTCAGAACGTGTTCTACAGAATATGATGGCAAACATTTCAGGATCGAAATCGATCAAACGCTTTAAACCAGCATATTTATTATACCCTTTAACAGTAAAGTATTTGTGTTCTACTGTACTAGCACCTTCATTCTTTCTACCACATGTAATCTCCTTAGGATTTGTCATGTAACGTCTAGCAATGCTGGATACTTCTTTAGGCATTGTTGCAGAGAACAACCATGTAGATTTAGTATCAGGCGTATGAGAAAGGATAGAATCGATATCTTCCTTGAATCCCATGTTCAGCATTTCATCTGCCTCATCCAATACTACATATTCAACCTCTTCTAGTTGAACATAATTTCTACGGATCATATCTTTGATACGTCCTGGTGTAGCTACAATTACCTGAGCACCTTTTCTTAGTAATCTTGCTTGATCACTAATACTAGCACCACCGTAAACAGTAACAACATTTAGTCCCTTGATGTACTTTGAAAATTTCTTTAAATCATCAGCGATTTGAAGAGCAAGTTCTCTCGTTGGAGACAATACAACAGCTTGAGTTCTTCTACTAGATACGTCTATAAGCTGTAGTAGTGGTAAACCGAATCCTGCCGTTTTTCCAGTTCCCGTCTGTGCTAATGCTACAAGGTCAACACTATTGTCTTCCAACAATAATGGAATAGCTTTTTCTTGCACTTCGGAAGGTTTCTCATAATTAAGATCGGTGACAGCGTTTACTAGCTCGTCTACTAATCCCAATTCCTTAAAAGGATTTTCCATATTTTTATTTCGTCAATTGAGCCGCAAAAGTACGATAATTAGTTAGATAAAACCCATCTAAATAAATAAAAAAAATATCTATATATCTAAAGAATTATTTAAATATACTTTTAGAAATCAACTACTTAGCTAAATCAAACAAGAATTTCACCAATCGCCTATTGTGAGAATCCCACCCATACTGCTCCATAACAAAGGATTTCGCATCCAAAACTTGATTCTGAACCTCTATATTTTTATCGATCAATAAGGCATGAATTTGCTTAGTAAAATCCGTGGCATTATTTGCTATTCGTACAACACCAGGAGAAGCTTTCAGAGATCTATTGGCCACATCAGTAGTAATACAAGGTAAACCAACCGCCATGGCTTCAAGTAATTTATTTTGTAAACCAGAACCCAAAAACATAGGCGCTACAAATACCTTACTCTCCCAATAAGCCATTCGGATATCATCCATCCATCCACTTACTTTTACTAAATCAGAAGCCAACCTCTGCACGGATTTATCTGGAGTAGCACCCGCTATCAACACCTTGCAATTTGGTTTTCTCAACCAAACAAGTGGCATCACCTTTTCTATTAAAAAGATAACAGCTGCAATATTTGGTGGATAACTCATATTACCAACAAATAATACATCGTACTTCCGCTCTATGAGCTCATTAGATTTAAAGAAATTTGTTTCTACACCATTGGCTAGAATCTCAACCTTATCGGCATCAGCACCAAAAATATATTGGCGATCGGCATCGGCAATGATACTATGGCTATTAAAAAAAGGAAAGATCTTACGTTCATATTTCTTGACTCTAAAATACTCAACAGTTAAAATCGGCTTCAACCAAAAGGCATTTTCCTTTCTTCTTTTCACCCCCATAGAAAAAGCATCCATATAGTCCAAATGCTTTAACAAGGAGGAATCCTTTATATATTCTGTCATTCTTATTAATTGACAGTAAACCTTCTCTATTCCAAATGCTTCAATGAATTGATCTAGAACCTGCTTTGCTCTCGAAGAATAAAAATATCCTACCTGCAGAGGTAAACCTCTAAATAAAGCTCCTACAAATAGATTGAAATAACACCGCCACTTGGCTATCCTTTCAATTTTAATTTCTTTACAATAAGGTCTTAAAGCGTCTACGTCCGTTGGATTCACATCTTCATCAGACAGAGAAAATAGATATATATCAAAATGTTCCGAAAGTGAAACAATCTGATGATACAATCTCAACTTATCTCCTTTCTCCAATGGAAATGGAAATCTAGAAGATAATATGAGTAATTTTTCTCTTTGCTTCATAAGCCCTTTTATTACTAAAGCTATTTTATATTAATTTGATTAAAGAATGAGTCTAGTTTCGGTACAATAGATTCTTTCGAAAAATATTTCTTAGCCAATTTCCCACCATTTTCACCTAAGCTAACTAGTTCATCCTTGTCATTGAGTAAGGCAATCATCTTATTGGCAAAATCCTCAGCAGTATCAGCAATACAGATTTGTTCTTCATTGTCTTGAGGAATTCCTTCTACTCCTATTGATGTACTTAATATAGGGATACCATTACACAGTCCATCAATTATTTTGATTCTTATTCCACCACCAGAAAACAACGGGACTAACATGACCCCATGCTTCTTCATATATTGATCACTGTTTTCCACATAATCCTCAACAAACACTTTCTGATCTTTCAACTGGAAATATTCCTTTGGCATATCCTTCCCTCCAAGGAAAAGTTTTGCTTCCGGCTTTTTTTCTCTTACAATAGGCCAAACTTCATCAAGTAACCATTGAATACCATTTTTATTGGGCAACCAGTCCATTGACCCTAAATGAAAAAAGCTATTTCTCTCAATTGGATTGTCTGTGATATTTAAATCACGAACAAAAGGAATCACCGTAGAAGAGATGTTTAGATCTTTAAAGTAAGATTGATCTAAATCAGAAATATACATCACGCCATCCAATTTACTCATCGTTTCTTCTTCATATTCCTTTAACCTAGAACATAGGTGAATAAGATATTTTTTCTTTAAAAACGATTTTTCTTCTACTGCTAATCGTTCCCATATTTTGAACTCCACATTATGACTTCTCATAATAATAGGACAAGAAACCAAATTTCTTAAAAGGGAAAGATAACTAGTAGAAAATAAGCTTTCTAAAATAACCATGTCATAGCTATTTTGACTGATCAAATTCTTTATCTCTTGAACAAATTGCGGAGATTTAAAGCGTTCTACATTATAACTTCCTTTTCGAAATAAACCAATAAAAGCCTCATGAATACGAATATCAGTATCCTTGAATACAGTATTTACCGATACATTATCAGGCATTTTTACCGGGGGTAAAAAAGGATGTTTCTTTGTTTCAAAGCTTAAAACATCGACAGTATTCCCCATTTGAGCAATTACTTCAATCAAATTACGGATTGCCAATACTCCTCCGTCAACATAGGTATAAGGAGGCTTATGTGATAGAACCAATATTCTCATCCTATTTTAGGCTTATACTTTTTTCTTATTCTCCTGAACATCACCTTATAGGAGTCCCTATCAAAAATTGAGGAATCCGTAGCTGAATTGTACATGAACAATATTCCAAAAGGAGTAAAACATAAATTAGCTAACCAAAGCCCCCAAAATGTGTTCATTTCACTTTTAATAACACTCTTTTCACCGTATATACTTAAGATATAATAAATGATAAAAAAGATAATTGAGATAACAACAGGAAGACCTACTCCCCCTTTTTTGATAATTGCTCCCAAAGGGGCACCTACAAGGAATAAAACCAAACATGCATATGATAAGGTGAACTTCTTATGCCATTCTATCTGATTTCTATTGTATTTCTTTTCTCTGTCTTTAATCTTACTGTAGCTAGTTCTTAATCGAGAAATAGTATTATTGATTTCGTTAGAAGCCATATCCAAAATTAACTGTTCATCCTTTTCCTTAAGGACATTTGACCAGTCTGATAATGCAAGTTTAGGTTTTGATGAGTTGGTAATTAATGAATCTGTGAGGTCAAATCGTAAATTGGATTTGAGTCGGTTTGGTATTTCTCCAAAAGCATTAATATAATTATTCCTCAAGCTATCTTCAACATTTGAAAGCTGAGCCAGCGACATCATTATTGCTTTATTCTTATATCTATCCTCGTCATTCAATTGCAATTGAAAGGAACTCAGGTTAAATCTGAATCTTTGATGTTTAAAATAGGTCTTTTGATGGGGTAAATCTCCTTGACCACCATGTTTTGTAACCTTAGCCTTTTGATTTAATATCTCCTCATAGCTATTCCCATCATATAAATCTAAGAGCAAGTATTGATTATTTGGTGTAGTGGACATTTTACCCTTCTTTGATTTTATAACATGGGTATTTCCTTTTACACTTTGCTTATAGATCAGTACATCCTCTAACTCCTTACCGTCCTTATTTTTTTTCCCTACGCGAATACTAAATCCATCAATTTCAGTAAAAAAGATCCCTTCTTGGATATTCACTTCTAGCTTTTTGTCGAGAATATCTCTCAATAAAGATTTTTGTTTTAATGCTGACCAAGGCATACCATAATTTGAAAACAAAAAAGCGAAACCAGACATCAATACAGAAACCACAAGCAGAGGCCTAAGAATCCTTAAAAAGGAAATACCTGAAGCTTTAAGTGCCGTCAATTCGAGATGCTCGGACATATTCCCTATAGACATAATTGCAGAAAGTAATACTGCCAAAGGTAAAGTCAAAGGAACAAGAATGAAGAAGGTATAAAACAGTAGTTTAAAAACTATAACGGCATCCAAACCTTTACCTACCAAGTCCTCAAGATATTTCCATAAAAATTGCATCAGGAAAATAAATTGAAGGATGGAAAAGTTAGCTAAAAAAGGACCAAAATAGGCCTTCAGAATAAGTTTATCTACTGTTTTCAACCAATAAAATTTTGTACAAATATAAGGCTCAGGACCTAATTTTTATAACAATTTTACAAATAATTATGGATATGGATCCTGCTTAAACAGGACTATTCTATCTCAAGGAGATACCTTTATAAAAACGCAAAGGCTGAACCATTCGTATGATTCAGCCTTTATTTATTTTCTACAGATGTATTTTTATGATCCAATACAACCTCTCAATTCATCTACTTGATTCGCCCACAACAATTTAGCATCTTCAACATCATCCTCATCTTCAGCAAAATCAGTTATAATAAGAGAAACATCATTCGTAATTTCATCAACTTGGATTTTCAATTCAAAAAAAGTTTGCTCTTCATCTTCTTCCCAATGAAACTTGATCAAATGATTATTTCTTTTGGAAAGAACCTTCGCAACTTGCTCAGCACCGTCCCAGATGAAAATATAACAATCTCCTTTTAAATTAACGTCATCAGCAAACCATTCCGACAAACCACTTGGTGTACTTAAAATGTTATATAATACCTTCACAGAGGAGCGGATAGGAAACTCCAGCTCATATTTTATTTTAGATGACATATCTTTCATATTTGTTATTCGCAATATTGAAAAATAATCCTTGAAATCCAAGCATTGATCCCTAAATATAAATAATTTAATATCATCCAAAATTAATAGGGGAAAGCCTTAATTAAAATGAATTTCAGCCATATATTTTTCAATAATAGAAGTTATTAAAAAAGGATATTTATTATTTTTGATTAAAATTTTTTAAAATGTCCTACTCATCTTTCCGAAAACTAATTGTTGTTGGTTTTATCAGTGTATTTTTAGTCATCATTGCTGGTTCTGTAGTACGAATGACTGGCTCTGGAATGGGTTGTCCAGATTGGCCGAAATGTTTTGGATATTATATTCCACCAACAGACATCGATCAATTGGAATGGAAACCCAATCATCAATTCAACAAAGGTCAAATTATCATTCATGATGAAGCCCTTTGGACCGCCAATGTTGATTTCAAAACAAGTACTGTTCTCCAAGAGTCAAATTGGGAAAAATACATGAAACATGATTATGCTGAATTCAACCCCTACCACACTTGGACAGAATATATCAACAGGTTGTTTGGGGCTCTTTCCGGCATTATTTGCTTTTGGATATTAATTGCCTCCTTCCGACTAAAAGATAAAAAGAAATTTATTTGGTTGAGTACCTTGATCGTATTGGGAATGGGATTCCAAGCCTGGCTTGGTGCAACAGTAGTTTATTCTGTTCTTGCTCCAGCAAAAATCACGATTCATATGCTTATGGCGCTTATCATATTAGTTTTCTTCATTTTACTTTATGAAAGAATACCTCAAGATAAGCAAGAGAAAATGAGCTACCCTTTGAAAACAAAAGCTATTGCCATCTCACTTTTTATACTTTCTATTGTACAAGTGGTATTAGGAACTCGAGTAAGACAAGAAACGGACCATTTGATAGAGGCTAATCCCTTTCTAGAAAGATCAGAATGGTTGAGTAATATTGAAGGGATCTTCAATATCCATGGAACATTTGCCTGGCTGTTGGTTGGCTTCGCAATAACCTTATTTGTATTAGTTAAAAACCAACAAAACACATCTAAACTAATTGCCTATACCTTGGGGATTATTGGAATGGAATTTCTGGTTGGATTGAGCTTTAAATATTTAGATTATCCTGCAGCTTCACAACCTATACACCTTATACTAGCTTCCCTACTCTTCTGCTCTTGTTATTTGATAATTCACAAGATGTATGCAGGGAAAAGAGTCTAAGGAGATAAGTAAGAAAGCAAAGAGACATTGGTTGATTATTCTATTATCCGTTTTCTTTGTTTTTGTACTAATGCATTTTTTTTTGAGCTAAAAAAAGACCCGTTGCAAAAACGGGTCTTTTCTATTTTTAGATGCTTAATGCAGCTATTGATTTTTGAATGGATCTAAATTCGTCCACCATTTCTTTTACTATTTCTGCAGCAGGTTTGACATCATGAATGAGACCGGAAATTTGACCTATTTCCAATTCTCCAGCTTCCATATCACCTTCAAACATTCCTTTTTTAGCCCTAGCCTTTCCTAATAAAGATTTTAAATCTTCCACACTAGCTTTATCACTATAAGCAGATTTTACCTCCATATAGAATTTATTCTTAAGCAAACGAACTGGCGTTAATTCTTTCAAGGTTAATTCTGTATCACCATCTTTTGCTTGTACAACTGCATCCTTAAAATTCTGATGTGCAGATGACTCTTGAGAAGCAACGAATCTACTTCCTACCTGAACAGCATCAGCACCTAAAACCATGGCCGCTACCATTGCCTTTCCAGTAGCGATACCTCCTGCAGCGATAACGGGGATATTAACCGCTTCACAAACCATAGGAATAAGACATAAGGTAGTCGTTTCCTCTCTTCCATTATGACCACCAGCTTCAAAACCTTCCGCTACAATAGCATCTACACCAGCTTCTTCAGATTTCAGAGCGAATTTCACATTGGAGACTACATGTACTACAGTAATTCCATTTTCCTTCAATAAGGGAGTCCATTTTTTAGGAGATCCTGCAGAAGTAAAAACGATGGGAACTTTGTAATCCAATATCGTTTGAATATGTTGGTCAATATCAGGATACAACAAAGGTAAATTAACCGCAAAAGGTTTATCTGTTGCCTCCTTACATTTGGCTACTTGCTCTCTAAAGATATCAGGATACATAGATCCAGCTCCAATAACACCTAGACCACCAGCATTACTAACAGCAGATGCCAATTCCCAACCACTACACCAAATCATTCCTGCTTGAATTATTGGAAAGTCTATCCCAAATAATTCCGTTATCCTATTGTTCATCTATTTTATCAATTTTTTTAACAGCTCACCGCCATTTGTAGTCAGCTTTAAGAAGTATGTACCTTTCACTAATTCGGATGGCCATTGAATTTCCAAACTAGTATTCATTTCATTATTGGTCCCATGAAAAATAATACGACCAAAAATATCTATTAACTGATAATCTGAAATGATCAACTCTCCTATCTCGATATGTAATACATTGTCAAATGGATTGGGATATATCGAAACTTGATCCATGAACTCCTCACTTAAAGTAAGAGGAAACATAGCTAATTCAAAATTTGGAATCCCATACCCCATATCAGCATTTGAAAATGGAAATAATGAGCTTGAAGTTTCAAGGAGGGAAATAATTTCCATATTAGTAACAGAACTAGATTCTACCTCCCTTTTGTATTGCCATAAACAGGCCGCCATACCTGTAAGAACGGGTGCGGAAAATGAAGTACCTGAACTCGGATAAAAGGAACTATCAATATTAGCAGTAAAGATAAACTGTCCCTGAGCCACGATATTTGGTTTTATACGACCATCAGCTGTTGGACCATGTGAACTAAATGGAGAAGACACTCCTAATCCATTTACAGAACCAATTGTAAGTACACTATCAGCATCTGCTGGAGCCGATATAAAATGCCATTCCTGACTTCCAGAATTTCCGGCACTACTTACTACCAAAATTCCTTTTGAGGCAGCCATATCAGCGGCATTCGTAATTAAGGTAGTATTACCATCTAAATCATAATAATTATGACTTTGTAAACTATCATCGAAGGTAGTGTAACCAAGAGAAGAATTAATCAAATCTGCCCCTAAGCTATCCGCATATTCAGCTCCCTGCAGCCAATAGTGTTCCTCCACAATATCTTCTGAAGGAGCATTTTCCGTTCGTATTAAGATATAATTAGCTAATGGAGCTGTTCCCACATAAGTTTCTGGAATATTACCCGCCATAAAACCTAGAACATTTGTTCCATGTGTACTGTGAGAAAAATCTACCAAGGTATCGTTCCCACGAACAAAATCAGGTCCGATCTCAATTCTATTATTAATCCAAGCCTCTTGAAAAATTGGCAAAGAATCAGCATCTCTAAAACCAGCATCCAATACGGCTATAGTCATTTCCTGACCTTTATAATCTAAGTCATGTAATTCAATCCCCTTGAGCATCTCAATTTGATTTTCTGCTAGACCATAATAGGTCGCTAATTCAGAAGTACTAACGATGTCATTAGTGATATTAGCTTCTTTATTTTGACCGTCCTTATAAAATCCAGTTTGAAGATCTATTCGGCTAACGAAAGTAAGTTCATTAACTACTTTAATTTGCTCGGCATTTAGTTCTGCAGAAACCATATTCATCCAACGGGATGCAAATATAATGTCAATTTCCAAGGCTTTTAACTTAGCAATATATGCCTTAGAAACTGGCAAATCTGATTTATCAATTGCTATTCCTTGAAGTTGACGCCTTTCGATTGCCTTTTGAGAAAGAAACAAACTTGGCCTTTCTAAAAGTGGCAACATTTCTTCCTTATCTGTAAAGGAAATCCAATATTTACCTTTTTGTTGGGCCTGTAGATTAAAACCCATTTGAAAAATAAAAAGGACTAATAGTAAATTTTTCATCGTCTAATAAGTCTTGTTTTGTCCACTAATTTATCTTGATCAACTTTCTTAATGACCTTTCCTCTTTGATCATAAGTTAGCCAAATCCCATTCTTAAGTCCATTTTTATATTGACCCTTTTTTCTTACCTCTCCTGTACTGAAATAATAAACTACGGGTCCGTTTAATTTTCCATCTTTAAACAACCCTTCAACATTGACAACTCCATCGGCAAAAAACTCCTTCCATTCCCCTTGTTGTATACCATCTGTATAATTGGAGATTTCGGTGATATTCCCATTTTCAAAATAAGTATATTGGACGCCTTCCAAAAGTCCATCAACAAAGATTTCAATACCAATAGTATCCTTTCCATTATTTGCAAAATAATACCAGGTTCCTATTTTTTTCTTACCTAATAATTCACCCTTCGCATGCATCCATTCTTCATAATCGAACATGGTACACATAGCCTTTCCTCCGGGCGATATATAATCTCTTTTACTTAATATTTTTCCATTTTGATCATAAAATAAAAAGGTCCCAACCTCTTTATCATTTTCAAACTGCCCTGTATAACGAGTAGTTCCCCAGTCATACTTTTTTTCCCATTTACCTTGCTTTAGCCCATTTTCATCTATTAAGTTTTGAGCCGATAAGGTTGAAAAGGCTAGAAATAAAAAAACAACGATATAATTTTTCACAAGCATATTATTTTTGAACCTACCAAATTTATCAAAATTTGATGGAATTTGGTGATTTAAGAAGCCATATGAATGAAACATTAAAAAATACACATATCCATTACTCCCCAATTAACTATAAAACAATTAAATACATAGAAATAAAGGTTCTATTTCTTTTTCACTACCACTGAAAAAATAACTAATAAAAAATCAAACTGAAAAAATAATCTGCTCTACTGCAACTGAAATAATTGTATTTTTGAAAAAATATGAAAACAGAAACTCACCATAAATTCATGCGACGCTGTTTGCAGTTAGCGTCTCAAGCTAGAGCCTTTGTTGGTCACAACCCTATGGTTGGTGCAGTAGTCGTTCACAATAATAAAATAATTGGAGAAGGATACCACAGACAATACGGTAAAGAACATGCTGAAGTCATGGCTATTCAGAACGTACAAAACAAAGAACTACTTTCTGAAAGCTCAATCTATGTGAGTTTAGAACCATGTGCACACACTGGAAAAACGCCACCTTGCCTTGATCTTATTTTAAAGCATCAGATCCCTAAGGTATATATCGCCTGCCAAGACCCTTTTTCATTAGTATCTGGTAAGAGTATTAAGAAGCTTAAGAAACACTGTAAAGAAGTTCAAGTAGGGATTCTAGAAAAAGAAGCCATGGATCTCAATAGGTCATTTTTCAATTATCAAGAACAAGAGAGACCCTTTGTCATTTTAAAATGGGCAGAGAGTTTGGATAGCTTTATTGATGTGGAAAGGGCTACAAATCATAAGGGATCTTTTCAAATTTCTAATTTGGAAAGTAAATTCTATAATCATTTTTGGAGAGCAGAGGAAAGTGCCATTTTAATAGGAAAGCAAACCGCTCTAATAGATAATCCAAAATTATCTGTAAGAAAGGTCAAAGGAAATAGCCCGATTAGAATGGTCATTGACAAATTTCTAGCTATTCCTTCATCCAATCATATACTTGATCAGAGTCAAGAGACCTGGATATTCAATGGAATTGAAACAAAAATGGATGGAATCATCCATTATGTCAAGTTAGATTTCTCCAAGGACATTATTGTTCAGATGATGAAATACTGCTATGATCAAAATATCAAATCCATAATTATAGAAGGCGGAAAACATACCATCGATGGATTCCTAAAGTCTGGAGTTTGGGATGAGATAAGGGTTTTCAAGTCAAATAGCCTTTTAAAAAGAGGATTGAAAGCTCCCAATATTATAGGAATGGATCCTAGCGAAATAAAGAAAATTGGAGACAATAAAATTTATGTTTTCCATCCGAACCATAAACAAATTGAATCCTAAACCACATGGAGCAAGATTCATATAAAATGTTGAATGCCGAATCAGAAGGTTTTTTCAAAGAGAAAGGGAGTAAGTTTTTCTCCTATGCTTATCCTGTTTCAAATTTGGATGAAGTCAAGGAAAGACTTGAGGCGATAAAAAAACAACATTTTTCTGCAAGACACCATTGTTATGCCTACAAAATAGGTCCATATGGAAAAACCGTTCGTGCTAATGATGATGGAGAACCGTCCAATAGTGCGGGGAATCCAATTCTCGGACAGATTCAAGCTTTTGATCTAACCAATACTTTGATTGTGGTAGTTCGATATTTTGGAGGGACAAAACTGGGGGTTGGAGGACTTATACAAGCTTATAAAACTGGTGCAATAGAAGCTTTGGAAGTTGCAGAAATTATTGAAAAAACTATAGACTCCCAATTTGAAGTTTCCTTTGGCTACCCGGAACTTAATTTGATCATGCGAAAATTGAAAGATTTAGGCATTCAGAAATATGAACAGAATTTTCAAGAAAGCTGTATCATATGTTTTGATATCAGAAAAGGAGATGCTGAAAAGGCGATATCAAGCTTTAGCAATTTAAAAAACATTACAATCACCGAGATATAAAATGGAGTTATTAAAAAAATTACAGGACATCTATGCTCCTGCTGGTGAAGAAGACGCTTTAAAAGATTTTATTCTTAACTATATAGAGCAAAATAGTGGGCAATGGAAATCTAAACCAACAATCTATTATGGGGATGAATTCCAAAATTGTATTGTTCTAGCATTTGGAAAACCAAGAACGGCTGTCTTTGCCCATATGGATTCCATAGGCTACACTACACGATATGATAACCACTTGATCAAATTGGGTGGACCAGTTACAGATTCTGGCATCCAATTATTTGGATACGACAAAGATGGCTTGATTGAAACGCAATTGATCAAAGATGAAGGAAACCATAGTCTTCGTTGTGAATTCCATAGAACGATAGAACCAGGTACCAATCTAGTCTTTAAATCCAATTGGACAGAAAATGATGAAACAATCAGCAATTGTTATATGGACAATCGTCTGGGATGTTATAATGCCTTGAAATTAGCGGAGACCCTTGAAGATGGAATAATAGCTTTTAGCTGTTGGGAAGAAACTGGAGGAGGCTCCATTGGTTATATTGCCCGCTTCATATATGAGAAATTTGGTGTGAAGCAAGCCTTGATTTCTGATATCACCTGGGTCACTGAAGGTGTATTAGCTGGAAAAGGAGTTGCCATTTCAATGAGAGATTCTGGTATTCCTAGAAAATCTTATATCAATAGAATAAAAGGAATTGCGGAAAAAAGTAATATTCCCTATCAATTGGAAGTAGAATCTAGTGGAGGATCAGATGGCAATCAACTTCAGAAAAGCCCCTACCCCATTGATTGGTGCTTTATAGGTGCTCCAGAAGAAAACGTACACAGTCCTCAGGAAAAAGTACACAAAAAAGATATCCAATCCATGCTTGACATTTACCAGGTATTGATGGCAAAATTATAAAAAAAAAGGCGGTTAATTAACCGCCTTTTTTTCTTTACTTTTTTTCAAGAAGTATATTCCTAATACGATGAATGGTATACTCAACCATTGACCTGTAGATAAGAGTTCCAAACTTTCTTCAAATCCTCCCTGACTTCTCTTCACATACTCTATAAAGAATCTTGCTGTAAAGATGGCTAATAGCATTGTTCCAAATAATCTACCTGGATACTGTAGCCATTCTTTCTTTTTCAAACCTTGGTACAAAATAACAAAGATCAAAAGATAACTTAAGGCTTCATATAACTGAGCTGGATGTCTTGGTACATCATCAATGTGTGTAAACACAAAAGCCCATGGTAAATCTGTTGGATTCCCAATAATCTCTGAATTCATCAAATTTCCTGTTCTAATAAAACAAGAAGCCAAAGCAATGGATGGGGCAATCCTATCTAAAACCCATAACATTGGTTTTTTTGATATATTTTTGGAAAAGAAATACAAGGCGATTAAAATTCCTATGGCTCCCCCATGACTGGCTAAACCTGCAAATCCTGTAAACTCAAATTCTGGCTGAAGTCTGAAGGGCAGAAAGGTTTCGACTGGGTTAGCGAAAATATAGGAAAAACCTTCATAGAATATAACATGTCCCAATCTAGCACCCAATACAGTGGCAATCACCATATACATCATTAGTTTGTCTAGCACTGTTTCCTCTACTTTCTCCTTCTTAAAGATCCCTTGAACTATCTTATATCCAAGGTAAAAGGCCAAAGCGAAACCAAGACTGTACCATCTCAATTCAAATCCACCAAGTTTAAATAAATAATTTTGTGGACCCCATTCTATATATTGTGCTAGCATATTCTATTTTTTGAAGGCTAAAAATACAGAAAGAATTGATTTCGCCTTTGGTTTAAACAAAAAAAGCACCTCATTATTTTAATGAAGTGCTTTTTTAAGTTAAAACCACATATTGTTTATTATGGGCAAACATAATTATATTGAGTCACCTGAGTAATTGGTTGACCATCCATTGTCATTACATTTGTCAATTGATCTATGTTTCCTTCTGCATTGAAGGTATAGGTCATTAGCATATTGGTAGTAATCATATTTCCCATTCCGTCATCTTGAATCAAAGTAATTGTAGATGGAAGTACTCCTGATATATTTAAAAACATATTTGTTTCAGGTGATTCAAATCCTGCAGGAGTCATAGATGTTTCTTCAAAAGTCCAGTTTGATTCACCGTCATAAACACCATCTTTGAACGTGGTCATTTTAAATGAACAATTATCATCAATGTATTCCATGTCGCTCGAAATATTAATTAAACTTGATCCCATCATATCAATAGTTCCAGTCATACCAGTCATACCACAATCCTCTGAAGGATCATAATCATAGTTTGAAGTAACTACAGAAGTTGATCCCATTAATTCCGTTGTAGCTACCATAGAAGCAAAAGCACCATCCGAATTATAAGTATACACGCTGCTAGTAATTGACTCCATACCAGGTATAAGGGCAGAATAAGTATCCAGGGACACCAATACTCCATTATCATAGTTATAAATTAGCCTATTTGGAGTCGTTGATCCAGGTATATAAATGAATGTAGAGTCTACATGAGTATATGCTGAATCATAAAAATACTCTGCTGTCAAAACACCATCAACATACGTATTCGTTATGAAGCAAGATCCGTCACCATTTCCATTTCCTCCGTTTCCACCTGTATTATCGTCACCACCACCATTGTTATCAGAAACAGTTGAGTAGTAATCAAAATCATCTTCACAAGAAGTCAAAAAGGCTCCTGAAAATGAAAATACCATTAGAGCAGCTATAAGCTTTTTCATATTTAATCTATAATTTACAGTTTGTAATGGGCAAATATAATATAAGCCCTTAATTTCAACTAATTAGTTCAAAAAAAAAGACCACTTTATTTAAAATAAAGTGGTCTTTTTTAGAATTATAACAAATACTTACATGTGAATTACTTCATCATAAGCATCTGCAACAGCTTCCATCACCGCTTCACTCATAGTTGGGTGAGGATGAACAGATTTTAATATTTCGTGACCAGTAGTTTCCAATTTACGAGCAACTACCGCCTCTGCGATCATTTCAGTAACATTGGCACCAATCATATGGCAACCTAACCATTCACCGTATTTAGCATCGAAAATTACTTTTACAAAACCATCTTTGTGTCCAGCAGCACTTGCCTTACCAGATGCAGAGAATGGGAATTTCCCAACTTTGATTTCATAACCAGCTTCTTTAGCTGCAGCCTCAGTATATCCTACAGAAGCAATTTCTGGAGAACAATACGTACATCCAGGAATATTATTATAATCTAAAGCTTCAGGACTTTGACCTGCAATTTTCTCCACACAGATAATTCCTTCAGCAGAAGCAACATGTGCCAATGCTTGTCCAGGAACGATATCTCCAATGGCATAGTATCCAGGGATATTTGTTTGGTAGAAGTCGTTAACCAATACTTTACCTTTATCAGTAGCGATACCAACATCCTCCAGTCCAATATTCTCAATATTTGGTGTAATACCTACTGCAGAAAGAACAACATCACATTCAATAGTTTGTTCTCCTTTCTTCCCATTGATAGTTGCAATACAACCTTCTCCAGAAGTATCTACCTTATCAACACTAGCATTGGTAATCACCTTGATTCCAGCCTTTTTCAAAGAACGTTGCAACTGTTTAGATACATCAATATCCTCTACAGGTACTACATTTGGCATATACTCTACAACAGTCACTTCTGTTCCCATTGTAGCGTAGAAATAAGCAAACTCAACTCCAATTGCACCAGAACCTACAATTACCATTTTCTTTGGTTGCTCTGACATAGTTAATGCCTCACGGTAACCAATTACTTTCTTTCCATCTTGTGGAAGACTTGGCAATTCTCTTGAACGCGCACCAGTAGCCAAAATGATATTTTTAGCACTGTATTCCGTTACTTTTCCATCAGCATCAGTTACATCAATCTTCTTTCCAGGTTTTACCTTTCCATATCCACTGATTACCTCAATCTTGTTTTTCTTCATCAAGAAAGAGATTCCATTACTCATGCCTTCAGCAACATTACGGCTACGTTTTACAACGGCTGTAAAATCATGCTCAGCCTCTTTTACGGTAATCCCGTAATCAGCTGCATGTTTTATATATTCAAAAACTTGCGCACTTTTTAGCAATGCTTTTGTTGGGATACATCCCCAATTCAAACAAACACCACCCAAGTTTTCTTTTTCTACAATTGCGGTTTTCAAACCAAGTTGTGAAGCTCTAATGGCAGTTACATAACCACCAGGACCACTTCCTACTACGATAACATCAAAATTCATATCTATCGGTATTTTATCTTGTGCGAATTTAATTTATTTCTCTGAATTTTTCGACTATTTTCCAAAGAGAAATACCTGTGAATTTTTCTCTCCATTTTTGAAACCTCTAAACATCCCTGCTGTATTAAAATCCATCAAGACCTGTCCATATTTATCCAATCCTATTATCCCTCCTTTTCCTCCCTGAGAAATCAATTCTTCATGTAAAATATGCTGTGCTGCTTCATGTATTTCTTCTTTGGCATATTTCATTCGAGCAATCAAATCATAAGCTACTGCATTCCGAATAAAATATTCTCCATGTCCTGTACAACTAACTCCCCCATACCTATTATCGGCATAGGTTCCAGCTCCAATAATTGGACTATCTCCAATGCGTCCCCATTTCTTTTTGTGCATTCCTCCAGTAGAAGTTCCCGCAGCAATATTTCCATGAACATCACGAACTACACAGCCAACCGTTCCATATTTTTTATTCCCTTCTACTATCTCATCTCTTTGTTTTCTCCTACGCGCTGTCATATAATACTCTTGATCAACCCTCTCCAGCTTCATCTTATCCGCAAAGATAGATGCTCCTTCTCCAGACAACATAACATGTTTTGTAGAATCCATTACAAATTTAGCCAAGAGAATCGGGTTTTTCACATTGGATACTGAAGCTACAGCTCCTGCTTTCAGAGTTGCTCCGTCCATTATAGATGCATCATTCTCTACCCTTCCTTGTGCATTCAATACAGAACCTCTACCTGCATTAAATAAAGAATCATTTTCTAATAATTGGATGGTTTTATTCACTACCTCTACAGCCGAAACACCAGAGTCCAAAAGAGTATAACCAAAATCCAAAACTTCTTGTAAATGCGCCTTATATAAGGCTTCTTTTTCAGTTGAAAAATATTCCCTTTTTATTGTTCCTGCCCCTCCATGAATAACAATTACAGGAGTATTTTCCAACACAGACTCAGAATTCTCAACTGAAGATGAGGATGGGTTACAAGAACTAAAAACAATACCTAGAAAAAGTAGCAATGCATTTTTCATTCTTCAATTTTTAAAAAATTAACAACAATGTATTCAAATATAAAACAAACAAAAAATCCTCCGTAGGGAGGATTTTAAACTTAATATGTTGCTAAGAAGTAATATTCTTTTCCTTGATAAAACAGTTGAACAAAGTCTTCTTTATCCAATGACTTCTTATCGTTCAAACGTCCATTCAACGTGTATATCGACATTCCGTATTTTTCAACTAGTAAATTATACATCATCTCTGGACTTATTCCATAACAATCTGCAGCACCTAGACCATGTTCAAAAACAATGACTGGTTTCCAATTTGTAATTGTATTCTCAGCACCAGATAAAACGGCAAACTCACCACCTTCAACATCAATTTTTATAAAATCAACTCGGTGATTTTCTGGAAGAACATCATCCAAACGATTTGTTTCCACCTGTATCTGTTCTACTTGCTCATTATTCCTATCGTAAGTTCTCTTTTCGAGACCACTATAAGCCGGGTTGGATTTTACCCATTGAAATTCAACTTCTCCCTTTTTATCAGACAAGGCAAGATTCAGCACAGTACAATTTGAATATTTTTCCTTCAAATTCTTAAAAAGATAAGGAATTGGTTCAAAAGCATAATGAGAACCATTGGGAGACTGAGCAATCATCTCATCCAAAACTTCTCCCTTATGAGCCCCGATATCCAAACAATTGGCATCTGATTGACACCATCTTTTCATGATCTTTTTTGTCTCACGATCATACTGGATGTTCTTCGTCAATGCAATTGGAAAATGGTAAACTATTTTTCTTAAAAAAGATCTCATATACCTTTTTAAAAATTTCTGTGGTGATACACCTTACTGATTCGACATTTAAACCAAGGTTTAATTCAATAAAAACTAAACATTCAAGTCCAAAATTGTGGAACAAAAATAACTTTTTAATAACGATATAGAACCATAACAAACATTATTTCACCGGATGCTAAGTCAATTTTCTCAATATTTTGCTTTGGCTATATCATTGCAGGACTTAATTGAATAAATTAGCAGTATGATACTATCAGAATTATCCCTTTTACTAGAAAAACTAAAATCACTTGATTTACCAGGTGCTACTGCTCATAAAGAAGTAGCCCCAGACAATAGATTATCCTTAAGTGATACTGAAATAAATACTAGGAATCCAAGATTAGCAGCGGTTGTTGCCCTACTTTACCATAGCGATAAGGGCCCCAACATTATTCTTACTAAAAGAAAACCCTACAACGGTGTTCATAGTTCTCAAATAAGTTTCCCTGGAGGTAAAAAGGAACAATTCGATGTCAACTTTTGGTCCTGTGCTAAAAGGGAATGTCATGAAGAAATTGGAGTCCTAGTTCCCGACAATAAATTGATTCGACCTCTGAGCCCTATTTATATACCACCCAGCAATTTTTACGTTCATCCATTCATTGCCTGTTTAGACGAAAAACCCATTTACCTCTTAGATGATAAGGAGGTAGATTATATCATTGACTTCCCTCTGGCTTCACTCTTAGATAATGAAACCTTACAAATGGTGAAAATCAAAACACACCAAGGAATGCAATTGAATGTAAAAGCCTACGTTCACAATAATGAAATTATTTGGGGTGCAACAGCCATCATTTTGAGTGAGCTTAAGTTTCTTATTAATGAATTGAGGAAATAAAAAAAGGTAAAAAGACTTCCGTCAATTCACCTTTTATTTTATTCAATTTAAAGCTTATTCTTTGATAAATCTAGCCACCTTCAATCCGTCTGGAGTTTCGAAATATATGATATACGATCCAAGATCAACATGAGTTAAATCGATTCTAACCTCTCTAGTTTCACAGTGTTTTCTACTGTAAACCTCATACCCTAAAATGTTTTTCACTCTAATATCAACTGAATTGTACTCTTCAGGTAATTCAATATTTATCATCCCATTCGTAGGATTAGGAAAGATAGAAATTTCAGATTCATGTGTTACATGATTACTTGTACTAGAAAATGTAGGAATAGATTCCCAAATTTTACAGTTATCAACTGGACCACCACCATTTAAAACCATTTGATTTTTTGGGTTGAATGGTAAAGCATCCTCCAAATCGATTATACCATCGGCATCCGCGTCTAATATATCCTGATCTTCTCCAATAGTAATACTCCCTAAAACAGAAATTCCAGAACATGCCAAATAGGGCACTTGATTTGCAAATTTAACGGCATATTTATCTGGACTATTTGCCAACTCTTCATTCACATCTGGAAAGGCCAATCCTATTTTATATAGACCATCATCCAATCCGTTTATTAATAACTGTCCTTCCAAAGTATAAGTAAATGGATCATAACTTATATCCAATGGTTTTCTGTGCCAGTTGGAGTTAAATCCCCCTAAAGGAATACCTCCAATAACTATATCATCTAGCGATTCATAATCACTATTGTAATTCAAATTGTTTTTATTATCATGTGCAACAGCAAAATCATCTGGTTGCCAATCTCTCCAATCCTCGTTCAATTGTATGTATTTGATCACTTCATTCTCAGCATTCAATAAAACATAATATATATTTCTTGGATTCTGTGGTGCTGAAAAACCTCTGTTTATAATATCAGTCTTCACCGTTACTACTTTAGACGTTTTTGTAAAAGTTGACTTTTGCAATTCCAATCTATATCCCAGATGATCTCTAATATAATCGTAACTCGATCTATTCACTGCTTCACCATCTAGGTTTTCAAAATAACGATCTGATAAAGGCAAATGCCATTTTTTTGCATCTTCTTTACTTATAAAAGTAGAATGCCATTTATTGATCCCAGTATTTTCTTTTTGTGGAATACCAACTTCAGTCAATCCATCAGAATAACCATCTGCCATCTCAAACGGACTTCTTCCATCCAATAGATTATTGTGCATAATACCAAAACTGGTGAAATTGAAATATCTCATTTTAACAGCAGACATCAAACCATCTTGCAATCTACCACTAGAGATACCTTCTCCAATTTCATAATCGAACATTGGGTTATGATCACCAGTATTTAAATTTGGATACCAATTTTGAAAATAAGAATGGTGCTGAGTAAATGATGATGTTGTCCAAGAACCTGAAGTCCAATCATTCACATTACTATCTTCCGTTTCATAAACCGGCATCTCACCATGCATCCAAAAATTATGACGGTATTTTCTCAAATTATGAGCATCAACATTATACTTATTGTCACCATAATCCTTTCCTAAGTTTACAATATCCTTTTTGTAATTTTTAAACCAATGAATTTCATTCACCTCACCATCTGGAATACTCCAAGCGTGAGAATAAGAATCACCAGCAAAGGCTCTATCATAATAACCAGCTCTCAGGTATTTATCTTCGTTTTTTATATTGTGAATTCTACAATTATGACTAGACTCTGAAAAAGGTCCTAAAAGTGTTTGGTTTACTTCCTTCTCATTCACCCTTTGAGCATCAATTGATGATCCTACATAATTTGACCAAGGAAGCGTAGAATTTAATACTACCTTTTGATAAGGAAAATCATCTAATACATTATCTAGAATAAACATTCTCAAAATATTTAGATCAGACCAATAATTTCTTGGTGAATGACTTCCATGATAAGCACCCCAGTCGGATCTTTGTACACTTTCACGTTTGTCTCCATGATAATTCGGGATTTCTTGATATCCTTCAAATGGTACAGCTGGTACATTTCCTACAGGAAATACTTTCCACACATCATAATTTTGATTCTTCCACTTATTAGATAGACGATAAGAATTGTAATCCCATGGTGAATACATCCATCCCAAATGAGCAACTGCCACCATTGGATTGATTTCCTCATAAAAATCACTCATCTCATTCATAAAATGCATCAGCCCTTTAAATCTACTAGTCTTGTGATTAATTTGACTTAATATAGGATCATTGGCGTAGAAATTAAATGAGGAGTTCATTATAAAGTGAGCCTTAACCCCTAAGTCTTTCAGATCATCAAATACTTCTTTAGCTTTCTCAAGGTGCTCATTATTTAAAGGAGTCTTGGCTGTTAAATCATTTTCTGTAAAATGAACATATTGTTCCAGTTCTACCAAACTTATTCCGTCATCTTCAAATTGATATAAATAGTCTGTTAATGGGCTTAAACCTTTTTCCCAATCACCATTAATATCTTCATAAAAGGGAGCTTTTTCTCCATCCTCACCACGAAATTCATTTGCATAAATATCCATTAATCCAGCACGAACACTGAAGCCTCTTTCAGGATTGTGTATTCCTACAGCTCCTTGCTTATTCACCTTATGCGGAGAAGGATCCTCTGGAGAGATACCGCTATAATTTACGGTAAAGGATGTATTCTGCGCCATGACACAAGAACAACCTAGTGCCAATAGCAATAATTGAATATGCTTCATAATAATATATTTTAGGCTAAACTTAATAGAGTGCATTCAGCCTACGTAATGGAATAATTTTTTACTATAATCTAATAGGAATTAATACTAAAAACCCCTTGTAATAATGATCCAATATAATATATTTTTTTTATCCAACAATAATTTCCACCTTCAAATCTCCGTTAAATAAGCATTTAAGGTTAAAACTATAGTTAATTCTCTCAATACTAGGTTTACATTCTATCATTAATTTTTAGACTGTTTTTTTTTAGGTTTTTCCATACCTAAGAAGTAAAAAATACATCGATAATTTTTACATTTGCTTAAAACAAAATAAGTGAAGCAAATACTCGCATTACTTCAAAAGGATTTCAACCTTGAATGGAAAAACAAAAGCTCTGCATTTGGGCTCATGTTATTTGCTTTTTCCGCAACCTATACTGCTTATCATATATTTGGTCAAAACATAGATGGATCTGTTTGGATATCTAGTTTTTGGCTTATCTCCATTTTTGGGAGTATTCATGCCACTGCACATAGTTTCACAAAGGAGAGCTCAGAAGAATTCTTATTCTACTATTGTTTAGTAAAACCACAAGTCATATTAATAGAAAAACTGATCTACAACAATTTATGGATCGCCACACTAGCACTTATAAACATTGGCTTATTCAGTTTGTTTTTTGGTAATCCTATTGAATCTTTAGACGTTTTCATTGCTGCTGGATTGATTGGATCAATGAGTATCACCACTGTTTTAACAGTAGTTTCCGCAATAGCTGCCAAGCTAAAAAACAATTTCACCTTAATGACCATCCTTAGCTTACCACTTTTGATTCCCGCAATACTTATTGGTCTAAACATTAGTTTAGAATCTTTGCATGTCATTAGCTTTTCAGAGGTCCTACAACCTCTACTATCTGGGTCATTATTTATACTTTTATGTTCAGTAATATCATATGTGTTAATTCCCTACCTTTGGCAGGATTAAATTATTAAAGTACTATGGCAAAAAATTGGTGGAAAGCATTGGGTGTACTACTACTCACCTATACAATTATTGCAGGAATTTTATCGGATGTCCCTCGTCTCAATATTCTTAATGAGACTATTAGAAACCTCTATTTCCATGTTGGAATTTGGTTCGCAATGATAATTACTATGCTATACTCTAGCATCAATAGCATAAAATTTTTAAATAGCGGAAATATCATTCATGATATCAAATCTGCCGAATCTGCTCGTGTTGGTTTATTCTTAGGCGTTCTTGGAATCTTAACAGGAATGGTTTGGGCCAACTATACCTGGGGTACATTTTGGACTGGAGATCCACAATTAAATGGTGCTGCCATAACTTTGGCCATCTATTTTGCGTATTTCTTATTGAGAAATTCCATGGAAGAAGCAGAAAAAAGAGGTAGAATTAGTGGAATCTATAATATCCTCGCCTTTGTAATGATGATTGTTTTTATTGGCGTATTACCAAGGATGCAAGATAGTCTACATCCTGGAAAAGGAGGAAACCCTGGATTTGGCAGTTACGATCTAGATAGCGGGATGAAGATGATATTTTACCCAGCTGTTTTAGGATATATCCTAATTTCCATGTGGATTACACAAATTAGAGTACGCATAAGTAAAATTAATGAACACCTTGAAAACAGATAAAATGAACAGCTTGAAAAAACATCTTAGCGGACTATTCCTTTTACTATCTACTTTTGCCTTTGCTCAAGACACAAGTGTTGAGATGGCTGATGTAATGAGGTCTAACGGAAAAATATATGTTGTATTAGCCGTTGTACTAATCGTATTTATTGGTTTTATCTTATACCTGATTCATTTGGATAGAAAGATTTCCAAACTAGAAAAAGAAATTGAAGAGTAAAAAAAAGAGGAGCTAAATAGCTCCTCTTTTTTTTATGTAATATATATCCCTACTCCTTAATCAATTTGATCACTTGGTTATGATTTGGTCCAGAAACGTTTACTATATAAGTACCTGTTTCCAGATTATTCAAATCTAAATTTATATCATCTACGCCCAAATATCCTTTATCAAAAACTCTTTGACCTAAAATATTGAAAATTTCAATATTGACCTCGGCTACCATTCCTGAGAAGCTCAAGTTAAAAATACCTTTTGAAGGATTTGGATAAACTTTCAAATCCGAAAAGTCCACAGTTTCTATATCTTCAACCTCATTCAAATCAATAATAGGAATATTTAACCATTTTGAACACTTCTCCATAGGACCACTATGATTTTCTACAAAATCCATTGGATTAAATGGGTGAGCATCTTTATCGTCTGAAATACCATCTGCATCAGAATCTAAATCCCCACCTCCAATTTGAATTGCACCCAAAATGGTAATACCAGAACAATCCATGAATGGAGTTGAATTTGCAAATTTTATTGCATAATCTTCCGGTTGATCAAATAATTCTTCATTTATATCTGGTAAACTCAAGCCTACCTTATATTCTCCATCTTCCAACCCTTCCAAAGAGAAACTTGCTTGAATTCCATGAATGTTGGGTGTATATTCTTTCTCCAAAGGAGTATGGTGCCAATTTGAATTAAAATCACCCAATGGGATACCTCCTACCTTTACATCATCTAGAGATGAAAAATTGGTGGAATAATCTAAATTGGTTTCATTATCATGAGCAACTGCAAAATCATCTGGCTGCCATGCTCTCCAATCATCCCCCAATAACACTTGATCAATCACCTCGTTTTCCTCATTCAATAGAACATAATAAATCCTTCTAGGGTTTTGAGGAGCTGCAAAGCCTCTATTAATTATTTTAGTTGTCACATTTAATTCTTGATCTCCCTTTTCAAAAGTTGACTCTTGTAGCTCCAAACGATACCCCAAATGATCCCGGATATATTCATAAGCTGAGCGATTAACTAAATTTCCGTCTTCTCCCTCAAAATACTTATCTGAAATGGGTAATTGAAATTTACTCAAATCCGAAGGACTCAACATCATTGTTTTCCATCTACTTACAGCAGTACTATCTTTAGTCGGTATACCTGAACCAGATAATCCTATATCATAACCATCATACATTTCATAAGGACTACGCCCATCCAAAAGGTTATTGTGTGCAATACTAAAGCTAGTAAAATTGAAGTACCTTAATTTCAAAGCAGACATTAAACCATTTTGCAATTTACCACTAGATATTCCTTCTCCTATTTCAAAATCAAAGGTATGATTTCGCTCTCCAGTGGATGGATTTGGATACCAATTCTGAAAATAAGAATGGTGTTGCGTAAATGATGACGTGGACCAAGACCATGGATTTGTTTGAACATTCTCTATGGGATCTGGCGTCTCAAAAACTGGTAATTCCCCATGCATCCAAAAGTTGTGTCTATACTTCCTCAACACAAAGGCATCCGTATAGTATTTATTATCCTTCCAATCAGACCCTAAGGTTACATTCGATTTCTTATAACCTTTGTGCCAATGTATTTGATGCACCTCTCCGTCTGGGATACTCCAACCATGAGAATAACTATCTCCTGCAAAAGCTTCATCGTAATAACCGATCCTAGAATAACTATTACCATCCTTTAGACTACTAACTGCAAAGGAATGATTCCCCGGTGCGTAACGCCCCATATATGTCCTATCTACAGCATTGTTATTCAATTTGCTGCCTCCCATTGAAGTTCCTATATAATTTGTCCATGGAAAAGTAGAATTGGTAATTACCTTTTGATATGGAAAATAATCCAACACATTATCTATGATTACCTTTCTGACTCTATTAATATCTGATTTCAAATTCCAAGGACCACCTCCACTTCCGTGATAAGCACCCCAATCCGTTCTTTGAACACTTTCTCTATTTTCGCCATGATAATTAGCAATCTCTTCATAACCTTCATAAGGAACCAAAGGAACATCCCCTACTGGATATACTTTCCAAACATCGTAATTTTGATTTTTCCACTTATTGGATAAACGATAAGAATTGAAATCCCAGGGAGAATACATCCAACCTAAATGAGCAACAGCCACCATTGGACTAATTTCTTCATAAAAGCCGCTCATTTCCTCCATGTAATGCTCCAATCCCTTGGTGCGTTTTGAATTTGGACCAACTTCATTATAATCACTTCCGTTACTAAAAAAGTTAAAAGAAGAATTCATGATTAAATGAGTTTTCACCCCATGCTCTTTTAAATCAAAAACCACATTTTTGGCCATAGCCAGATGATTTTCATTTAATGGATCTTTATTTTCTAAATTATCTTCTGAAAAATGAACATAATGTTCCAATTCTACCAAGCTAATTCCGTCATCTGAAAAATTCTTAAGATAGTTTTCTACAGACTCCACACCAATTCCCTTAGTAGAATCACCTGATAAGTCTTCATAGAATTCAGCCTCCCCAACATCCCATGGAAACTGATCAGCATAAATATCCATCAAACCAGCTCGAACGGAAAATCCTCGTTCTGGATTTTGAATTCCAATATTACCTGACTTTTCTTTTTCGTGGGGGGAGTTTTTTGATGGAGAAATCCCATCATATGTAATAGTAAACGTATTCGATTGAGCAGACACACACATACCTACCAACACTAAAATTCCAAAAACAAGGTGCCTCATAAATAACAAACAATTAATTTTTAGACAAAAAAAAATAAACAGCGTGCTCAACCGACATGCTATTTATTCATATTTAAATCTTTCAAAACTGAAGGCAAGATACGAATATTTTTATACTTAACAAGTTTAAACACAACAATATAGTAGAAATACAGCTGAATTGCCAATTAGTATTAATATATAGCTAACTACGCATTATGTAATCAAAATGAATATATCGATAGTTTAATAATTATTGGTATTTTCGTACTTTGCTCAACCAAATTTCAATCTATGCAAAGCAATAGCAAGCAATCGTTAACATTGGCTTTTCTTCCGATAATCGTTCTTATTGTACTCTTAAGTTTTAACGTCTATTTATATGGCGACAATTCATCTGGAGGAGCGAATCAATTGGCCTTACTTTTCTCAGCCTTTGTTGCAACTTTGGTTGGGGTAAAAATGGGAAATCCATGGAATTACTCTATAAAAGGTGCGATTAGCAGTATATCAAGTGCAAAAAAAGCAATTTTTATACTTTTCATTATAGGTGGTCTTGCGGGAACCTGGATGATCAGCGGGATAGTACCAACCATGATCTATTATGGACTACAACTACTAGATCCAACCATTTTTCTTTTTGCTTCTTGCCTAATTAGTGCAGTAATATCAATATCAACAGGAAGCTCTTGGTCAACAATTGCCACAGTAGGTGTTGCTCTATTAGCTATTGGAAATACCTTAGGATTTTCTGCAGGATTAACATCCGGAGCAATTATTTCTGGCGCCTACTTTGGCGATAAGATGTCTCCCCTATCTGATACTACCAATCTAGCTCCAGCTATGGCCGGGACAGATCTTATCTCTCATATTCGATACATGATGTACACTACTGTACCATCTATCATCATTAGTCTATTAGCTTTTCTTATCATTGGCTTCAATTATACACCAGAAGCTAATGGAAACCAGATGGAACCCGTTTTATCTGCGTTGGATGGAATATTTTTTATTAACCCTATTCTTTTTGCAGTTCCACTTATTGTCATTGCATTGATAATAAAAAAGGTGGATGCTTTACCTGCCTTGATTATCGGAACCTTAACAGGAGGGGTATTTGCTTTAATATTTCAACCTGAAATCATCAATCATATAGGTTCTGAAATCACCAATGAATGGTGGCAAAACACCAAAGTTCTTTCGCAATCTATTATGATGGACACCGCTGTTGTCACTGAAAATACAATGGTAAATGATCTATTACAGACTGGTGGAATGCTGGGAATGCTGAACACCATTTACCTCATTATTTGCGCTATGATATTTGGAGGTATAATGGATAAAATGGGCTTATTGAAACTAATTACCGAGAAAATAATATCCTACTCCAATACAGACACCTCACTCGTTGGTTCTACAGTATTTACCTGCTTGTTTTTCAATATTACTGCATCAGATCAATACTTAGCTATCGTTGTTCCCGGAAGAATGTTTGCAAAAACCTACAGAGACAGAGGACTAGCGCCAGAAAACCTAAGTAGAACGCTAGAAGATTCTGGTACAGTAACATCTGTTCTAATCCCATGGAATACATGTGGAGTATACCAATCAGGCGTTTTAGGCGTTAGCACTTTAGTTTATCTACCCTTTTGCTTTTTCAATATTCTAAGCCCTATAATGACTTTAATCTTTATTTACTTCCGTATAAAAATTAAAACCTTGCACCAAAAAGAAGCAGTTATAGCTTAATTTTGCTAGATCAATTTATTTCACTGAAAAATGAACCTATCAACAATGGGAATTTCTACCAATTTAGACAAGATTAAAAATACCCTAGCGGAACATGTTCAGCTTGTCGCAGTTTCAAAAACTAAACCAATTGAACTTATAAACGAAGCCTATCAAGCAGGTCAAAGGGTATTTGGTGAAAATAAAATCCAGGAAATGTGCGACAAACAAGAGGCACTTCCCAAGGATATTGAATGGCATATGATAGGTCATATCCAAAGAAACAAGGTGAAATACATGGCACCATTTGTCAATCTAATTCATGGTGTTGACAGCTTACGTTTACTTGAGGAAATAAATAAAAGAGCTCTTCAAAATGAAAGAATTATCCCTTGTTTACTCCAAGTTCATATAGCAGAAGAAACCACTAAATTTGGATTTAGCATTGACGAAATAAATCAATTTTTTGACAATAATAACATGGGAAATTTCCCAAATATTAAGATCAAAGGATTAATGGGAATGGGGACCAATGGAGTAGATGAGTCACAAACTAGAAAAGAATTTGCTTCACTTAAAAAATGTTTCGATAACAATTCTCGATTATATAAACTGGAAACCCTTTCCATGGGAATGTCTGGTGATTATAAAATAGCCATTGAAGAAGGTTCAACCATGATACGTGTTGGATCTGCCATCTTTGGACATAGAAACTATCCCCAATCCAATCTTTAAACAGTATATAGAAATGAAATTAGTTCAAAACCAACTTATACTTTTATTTTCCATAATATTCATTGGACAATCAATGGCTCAAGTAGATAAAGCCACAAAAAAAAGAAAAGTTCATCAGGTAACGGATTTGCAATTTGGAATCAGAGCAGGATTTAACAATACAACCCCTTCTGGAGTGGATATTGAAACAACTAGCTCTTTTACCGGTTTTCATGCTGGTGCATTTACAAGAATCCCTATTCAGAAAAACAACTTAATCCTAGAAGTAGGAGCTCTCTATTCTCAAAAAGGATATGATAAAGCTTATTTATTTGGTGACGATGCAGCTTTCACATTTCAAGCTGACACCGTTGGAGCTTCAGCTCCAGGTAAACTAACCGCTAACTATATTGATATCCCAGTAATACTAAAGGACAACCAATCAAAGAAATTTAGCCCTTTTGCAGGTATAGAATTCAATATTCTTTTAGATTCTGAGTATCAATACAGCTATATCAATCCCAAAAATGAAAATGAACTGATTGTAGATACCCAAACGAATCTTTCAGACCTGAAAAATTTCAATATGGCAGCTCTTTTAGGTTTGGAATATCATATCAATCACCTTTTCAACCTGAACCTCGTGTATTCATACGGGTTAAGCACTATCGACAAGGGGAATAATGTAAAACTAAAGATAAACACAATACGCTTTAGTGGCAGCTTTTCATTCTAAACAATAAAACTTATATTTGTTAGATACATTATCTATCAAATTATATTTTTTGGTGAAATATTATTCAATTACCTTATTAATCCTTGCAATAATATTCTCAGAAACTATTGCATTGGGAAAAACAGAACCTGTCTTTTATGGTAATAATCACATAGAGGACACGCCTGCTATTACCTATAGTAATTCAGTATTATTAGACCTTGGTCCAGACCTTGAATTCTGTCAAGGAGACAGTGCAGTTCTAGATGCTACAACAGCGGGGAGCACCTACGAGTGGCAAGACGGTAGTACCAACCCTACCTACACTGTAACAACATCGGGAACTTATTGGGTAAATGTGACAACAGGATCAGTTATTGAATCTGACACAGTTAATGTTATAGTAAACAATACATCCAACTTTTCTTTTGGACCTGACTTTACAGCCTGTACAGGAGATATTGTCATTTTATCAGGATTTACTCCGGATGCCAGCTACCTTTGGAATGATGGAACGACCTCAAGTTTTTTATATATTACTCAACCAGGAACTTATTGGCTTGAGGTTGACCTCAACGGATGCCTACACTCTGACACTGTAGAAGTTTCTTTTGTTCCTAGTATTTCCGTTGATCTAGGTCCAAATCAAAATATTTGCCTTGGCGACCAAGTAAATTTGAATGCCTTCATCAACGACCCTACAGTAACCTATGCCTGGCAAGACGGCACAACCACGTCAACATATACAGTTACCCAAACTGGAACATATCACGTTACCCTAGACAATGGAGTTTGCCCCACATCAGATACCATCGAAATTTTTGTAAACAGTACTTCAGCTATTGACTTAGGTCCAGATACCAATTTTTGTACTGGAGAATCCATTGTTTTAGACTCAAATCTTCCAGGAGCAACTTTTAGCTGGCAAGATGGTTCTACAGGAGCAACTTTTACAGTAAATCAAACTGGTTGGTATTGGGTAACCGCCACTATTGGAACATGCTCTGATACTGATTCAATTTACATTACAGAAACCCCTACACCAACTATTAACCTTGGCCTAGATCAAAGTTTGTGTGATGGAGACTCAATAGAATTAGATGCATTTTATCCGGGAGCAACGTACTTATGGAACGACGGATCTACCAATAGCACAAATTGGGTAAGCCAGTCTGGATCCTATTCTGTAATTGTCGATTTAAACAATTGCACCTTTACAGACAATGTACAAATCACTTCAAGCAACACTCCTAACTTCAATTTAGGGAATGATACAAGTCTCTGTGAGGGTGAATCATTTCTTCTTTCTGGATTCACTCCAGGAGCAACCTATCTGTGGCAAGATGGGAGTACAAATAGTAATTTTACTGTTACACAATCTGGAACTTATATCTTAGAAGTAAACATCAATGGATGTAGCTCTTTGGATACACTTATTGCAAGTTTTACTTCTAGTCCGATTATTGATTTGGGCCCTGATGTATTTGTCTGTACAGGAGATTCAATATTCTTAGACGCTAGTTTCCCTGGCGCAATATACAACTGGAGTACAGGAAGTACCTCAAATGGAATTTATGCCAGCCAGAATGATCAATATATTGTTGATTTGGACTTGAATGGCTGCACTTATTCGGACACCATTACAATTACCTTAACAGACAGCCCTAATTTTAGTTTAGGAAACGATACCAACCTTTGCCAGGGTGAATCTTTGATTTTATCAGGACTTACTCCTGGAGCCAATTACCTTTGGCAAGATGGAAGTACAAATAGTGATTTTACAGTTACACAAACTGGAACTTATTATCTCACCGTAGACTTAAACGGATGTGATGCAACAGATAGTATTCAAGTTAATTTTACCCTAAGCCCCATAATCAATTTAGGACCAGATCAAGCAATATGTGATGGTGACTCTCTTCTTCTTGATGCTAGTTTCATTGGAGCAAGCTACCAATGGAGCACTGGAAGTACCAATTCTTCTATTTCTGTTGATCAAACAGGAACCTACACCGTAGATTTGGATCTAAA
>MAAC01010073.1_pt1 | contig 116083 bp, 101 predicted proteins | sample 1115981 | NCBI WGS metagenome assembly MAAC01 (sample SAMN04961126, study PRJNA320927) | seawater metagenome | isolation source: sample BD02T64 sea water enriched with oil for 64 days | place: USA:Gulf of Mexico | collected 2013-07-27
GATAAATAGCCACTATGGAACCTCTAAATGCTTAATTGGTCAGAAATTTCTACTGTTTTACTCGACATGGACGGTACTATCTTAGATTTACACTTTGATAGCCATTTTTGGTTAGAGCATTTTCCTGTACGTTACGCAGAGAAGCATGGCGTAACCGTAGCAGAAGCTAAGCAAAAACTGATCGGCCATTATCAAGAGCTCACCGGAACTATTGAATGGTATTGTTTAGACTATTGGACTGAGTTCACCCAAATGCCCATTGCACTGATGAAGCGCGAAGTGCAACATTTAATTCAATTACGTCAAGATGCCGATGAATTTTTAACCGCCCTTAAACAAAGTGGCCGAGAAGTTATTTTAGTCACTAATGCTCACCCTGATGCCTTATCACTAAAAATTGAGCGCACTCAATTAGATAAATATTTTGATGTTCTATACTCAACCCATGAGTTTGGCGTGGTGAAAGAGTCGCAATTACTCTGGCAAAAACTACAAGCGAAACAAGGCTTTGAATTAGAGAGCACCTTATTTGTTGATGACAGCTTACCGGTATTACAATCGGCTAAAAAATACGGCATTAAACATATCTTAGCGGTAGAAAATCCTGATAGTAAAAAGCCAGCAAACACCTTTACTGACTTTACATCTATCTCTGACTATCGCCTGTTAACTAAAGATATTTTGGCTAACCCGGTGAATAGTAATTAACCTAAAAAGACTAACCTAAAAAATTACATTAACTAGGCTAAAACTTAACATTGGTCCATAGCCATATTTTATCGGTATCGACTTTACCGGCGCCGACATCACCAGCAGAGTATGAAGCGAATTTAATGCCTGCTGAGTAGTTTTTAGTAAAGCTTTTTGTATATAGCGCATTTATTTCTGAGCCTAAATCATCAACCGTTAATGATGCTTCATCTGCGTCAAACTTATGATAAATCAATGCCCATTTTCCGCCAGCGAGTTTACCCCCAACACTGGCATATAAATCAGCTAAGCCTTCTTTCGGCGTTGCTAAGAATTGATCTGACCAACCATTGAATTTATGTAATGTTGCCAGCGGCGTAGCAAAACCATACATACCGTCATCAGAGCCTAATAATTCGTAGCCTACTTTAACGCCAACACCAGAAAAAGCAGTACTGATTTCAGCAGAAATATAATCAGCTGAATAAGATGTTGTTAGACTATCCGCGTCTTGCTGTGCGTACTCTAAGTTATACTTTATTTTCTGCTTACCAAATTCAGTTGCACCATTAAAACGGAGACCGAAAGTGTCTAGACCATTGTCAGTACTATTATCCACCTCTAATATATATCCGTAAGCGGTAATAGTGCCCGCAGAGGTTTTATAAGCCGCATTAATTAAGTGATCATTTGAGTCTATATCTTTTGCTTCTGCAAAAATTCTATTACGTTTAGTAATATAGCCGTATTGTAAATTTAAGTTTTCAATCGGCTGATACGCAAGCGTGACACCATCAAATGTTTGCCTGTCTTGACGCCAGCCAACGTGTCCGACAAAGCGGTGATTATCCATAGTGATCACTTGACGACCCATTTTTAGCAAAAATGATTTTTGCTTATACTGCAGTAATAATTGATCGAGCTCGGTCGTTTCAGGGTCGGCTATCACTGAATAATCGGTATTTTTACCGACGGTATTATTATAATCATCAACGCCAAGTACCGTGCGCGAGTCTTCAAATTCAGCTAACGCCGAAAAGCCATCTACGCTACCCGTAGCATAAGTTAAACGAGTCCGTACTGTCAGCGCATCAGAGTCTTTAAGTGCATTGTCTTGATCGACACTTTCGTATCGCAAGTTGACATTAACCTTAGTTTTACCCTTGACCAGTGCTTCAGTGATTGAATCAGCAAAGGCCAGCGATGAACAATTTCCTGCCAAGGCGATAGCTAGACATAAAGTAATTTTCTTAACTCTCATAGATTTATTTCCCTTTCATGTTTTAGTTTTAGTTTTAGTTTTAGTTTTAGTTTTGTAACGGTTCACCACCGAGCCGCGATGCTCACAGAGGGCTCTTCGAGCCTACACAGAGACTTTGTAATTCCCGGTGTAGTGCGTTCTCTCTGTGGTACATATTTCTAAGCTGAATAAATACTTAATTTTTAACTCTTTTAACTCTTTTAATAAAAGTAGGCTAAATAGATGAAATAACTAATATTTTACCCCGCTATTTTTCATTGACCGACTTTTTAAGTGTCGACGGAGCAACGTTGGCTTTAGTGCTTATGTTTTCTACCTTTCTCTGTTTTTCATATAAAAAGGTCAATACGTCAGAGCGAAGACGGTTATATTCAAGATCTTTAGCAAGGGATAAGCGATTACGAGGCCGCTCTAGTTCTACCTCAAGAATTTCGCCAATAGTGGCTTCGGGGCCATTGGTCATCATAACGATGCGATCAGATAACAGTACCGCTTCATCAACATCATGAGTGATCATGATCACGGTATTATTCAACTCATTTTGAATTTCCATTAATGAGTCTTGCATGTGGGCACGCGTTAATGCATCAAGAGCGCCAAAGGGTTCATCCATTAATAAAACTTCTGGCTGCATCGCTAGTGCTCGCGCAATACCAACACGCTGTTTCATACCACCCGATATTTCATCGGGACGTTTGTGCATGGCATGATCCATGTGAACAAGCTTTAAATTATATTCAATCCACTCTTTCATTTCGCCTTTTGACATGGTGTTGTTGAACACTTGCTTTACCGCTAATTCAACATTTTGATATGACGTTAACCAAGGTAATAACGAATGATTTTGAAAAACCACCGCACGCTCTGGACCTGGTTCATTGACCTCTTTATTCTTGAGTAGAATGCCGCCTTTGGTTGCTTGATAAAGACCGGCAACAATATTGAGCACCGTTGATTTACCACAACCTGAATGACCAATAAGTGAAATAAACTCCCCTTTTTCAATTTGTAAATCCACTTCTTTTAACGCGGTAAACCCGCCAGTAGGCGTAGGAAAAACCATATCGATATGACTAATATCTAAAAATGCTTTTTTAGCATTATTCGTTGCTGCGGTTACTGTACTAGTTAAATTCATTGTAATGTCCTTAAACGCTAACGCTTGATTTGTTCCAAGATACTTTTCGTTGCAATTGCAGCATGCCACGGTCTAATAAAAATCCGATGAAACCAATAACAACCACCGCAGCCATTATTCTGGCAAGCGAGTCTGAGCTACCATTTTGGAATTCATCCCAAACGAACTTGCCTAAACCGGGGTTTTGCGCCAGCATTTCAGCGGCAATAAGCACCATCCACGCAACACTGAACGATAAGCGCATGCCGGTAAAAATCATCGGGATTGACGCCGGTAAGACGATTTTTTTAATATGTGTGAATGTTGATAGTCGCAACACTTTACTGACATTGAGTAAATCGCTGTCGATTGACGACACGCCAATAGAGGTATTGATAACCATGGGCCACAAGCTACAAAGACTCACGGTGATCATTGAAGTTAAAAAAGATTTTGACACCATAGGATCATCAGAAACATAAAGCGCACTCACCACCATAGTCACCAGTGGTAACCAAGCTAAAGGGGAAACCGGCTTAAATATTTGCACAATGGGATTAAATGAGGCATTCAAGCGTTTATTTAATCCCATCCAAATACCCAAAGGAATCGCTATCATTGCCGCCACTAAGAAACCACAAGTGACAGTAATCAAACTGGTAATTATTTGATCTAAAAACGTTTCCTTACCTGTATAAGCTCTGATTTTAGTTACATATTGTGGATTTTTTGCCAGTTTAGCGGCATTGCGTTTATCTTGGCGCTGATAAAAAGCCTCCGCTTTGTCTCGCTCGGCCACATGCTCGCTGTACAGTGAAGAAAATTGTTTAACAACAGCATTCGGCCCAGGAAATTCGGTATGAATACTCTGCGCGGCAATTGACCACAAAAATACAAATATTGTTATGCCGATCACAGGGAGCAACATTGCATTAGTGATTTTACTTAAGGTACTTTTAAAAACTTTCAACATTTTTTCAGTCATCGTTGAACGATTCATATTTACTGCTGTTGAACTCATTTTTTATTCCTTCTTAGTGCAAGCTTTTGGCTATAAAGCTTAAAGCTTATCGCCCTGTTTAAGACCAATTTCAAATTTTTCTAAATAGGCATTAGGGTGGTTTCCGTCGTAAACAATGTCATCAATAAAATGCTGTTGCGGCGCCTTAAAGCCTGTTTCTTTAGCAAAATCAGGAAATTCATTGGCCGGAATTAATTTATCGGCAATCAATGACTGTGCCGCTTTAACATAAATGTCTGGACGATATACTTTCGCAGCCAAATCTTTGTACCATTGATCGCTTTTATCGTCTGATATTTGTCCCCAACGGCGCATTTGTGTTAAATACCAAATAGCATCTGAGTAGTAAGGATAGGTGGCGTTATATCTGAAAAACACGTTAAAGTCTGGCACAGCACGTTTATCACCCTTTTCATACTCAAAAGTTCCGGTCATTGAGTTAGCAATAACGTCATAATCTGCACCTACATAGTTAGATTGAGATAATATTTTTACGGCAGCTGGGCGATTGGCGTTATTGTTATCGTCTAACCATTTAGCGGCGCGAATCAATGCCCGAGTTAAACGTATGGTTGTATTAGGATACTGCTTGGCAAATTTAGCAGTGATACCAAAAACTTTTTCAGGATTGTCTTTCCAAATTTCATAGTCAGTGACAACAGGGACACCAATATTTTTAAATACTGCCTGTTGGTTCCACGGTTCACCAACACAATAACCGTGAATAGTGCCCGCTTCCATCGTTGATGGCATTTGCGGTGGCGGTGTTACCGAAAGCAGTGCCTCGGCATCAATTTGCCCTGACGTGTCTCCTTTGTGTGGCGCATAATACCCAGGATGAATACCGCCAGCGGCTAACCAATAACGTAATTCATAGTTATGCGTTGACACTGGAAATACCATGCCCATTTTAAAAGGTTTACCATCGGAATTTAGTTTTTCAATCACAGGCTTTAGTGAATCGGCTTTTATCGGGTGAACGGGTCGACCATCTGTCATTTTAGGAATGTTAGGCTTCATTTTCTGCCAAATATCATTCGATACGGTGATAGCGTTACCGTTTAAGTCCATTGAAAATGGCGTAATAATATCGGCTTTAGTACCATAACCCATGGTAGCCGCAATAGGTTGCCCCGCTAGCATGTGAGCACCATCTAAGCTGCCATCAATAACGCCATTGAGCAGAACTTTCCAGTTAGCCTGAGCTTCAATGGTGACATACAAACCTTCATCTTCGAAGTAACCATTTTCATAAGCAATGGCAATAGGTGCCATGTCCGTCAATTTAATAAAGCCAAACTTTAGCTCTTCTTTTTCAGGTTCGCCAAGCGCTTCACTATGAGCAGCATTGGTGACTGACAGTGTCATAGCCACAGTCAGTGAAACATTCTTCAAAGTTGAGGTTATTGATTTTTTCCAATTCATTATTAAATCCTTCAGTTAATCTATAAAAAATTCCAAAAAAAAACGCTCACTAATAAATAACCATTAGGTTATTTATTAGTGAGCGCCATTGCTCATATAATTCAAGGCCTAAGCCTGTCACTATGCTGTAGCTTCGTTGCTACAGATTTTATTTAACTACTTTTATCGCCGTTGATAAAAATATAAAGTCTTTTAACTATAATTACATTATGCAAATAACATGCCAACACTTAAGTCACTGATTTAAATGAAATTTTATTAAAATATAAGTCTGTATTTTTATTTCATTTGCACGAGTAAAACAGTAATGCACCAAAATAACTCAAGCTCGCTACTAAGATAATAGCTCACAAACATCAATAATATTTTTAGCTACTTCCGCCAAAGGAGCACCCTGATCCATCGCCATTTTCCTGAGCGTGCCATAAGCCTCATTTTCATCTACTTTCTTCTGTTGCATTATGTAGCCTTTTGCTCTTTCAATTAACTTCCTTGCTTCTAATTGTGTTTTAGCTTGTTTCAATTCATTGCGTAACCTTTGTACTTCTTTAAAACGTTCATTAGCTACTGAAATAATGCTATTGATCCGCTGAGGTAGAATTTCATGAACGACATAGGCACTAACACCTGCTTTTATTGCGTTTTGAATAACATTAGGAGAGTCGTGCTCGGCAAAAATGATAATAGGCAAAGGCAACATTTGATTTATTTCTGCAAGATCTTTGAGTATTTTATCACTCGGTAAGTCTGTCGCTAATATTAAAATATCAGGATTACACAATTCAATTTGAGTGATAATGTTGTCATCGAATGACAGGTGTTTACTGACTTGATAGCTGAAATCAATCAGGGCTTTTTTTAACGGTGATCTGTTTACTTTTTTATCTTCAATTAACAGCACCGAAAGATTGCTACTTTTAGCTGAACCGCCCTGCTCATAATTCAAGCGTGATTTTTTAATAGATTTATTGATCGCACCCATTGCTTTATTAACCTATTTAGTGTGTTTTTTAATTATTCTTTAATTAAAAAAGCAAAATACAAGCCAATATTTTTAAGTAACAATTTCAACAACTTAAACTTTGATTTTATATTTTATTGCACCAGAGAAAATATATTAAAATAAAAGAGCACTAAAGTAGCGCGAGCCAGTCAACTAAAAAGACAAACGATATCTTCCTTGGTTATCTTTTCGGCCTAAAAATGGCAAGGCATCGTTAAGCGCTTTAGGGAATTTAGCACCCGGTTGTAAATAGCCCGTGCCCGAGATTTTGCCTCCTTGGCGTACATAAGCACTAAAAGTTAGTCCTAAGTCATTTTTAGGCGATACCAGTAAGGCTAACGCGCCATCTTCACAGCTAATAACAGCACTAAAGCGACCGAGCTTAATATTTTGCTCTAAGGCCACCACCCCTGCTTTTGACCAGTTAACCTCGCCTTTTGCCGTTAAGCATTGGTTATTCTGCAAGTTAAAACTAGCTTCGCTTATTTCTAGTGCCACTTCACCTTGTGCTGACAGTGGCAAAGGTAAGGTTAGTTGTTGGGCAACTTCATTAGCTCTAACAAATATGGCTAAATCGGTAACAACAGCTTCCTCACTAGAAATTGATAACACTAACTGTCCTTCTGCGCCAGACAATAAAGGATCACCAAAAGTAATATTAAGCTTGGGAATTAAGGTAAATAATGACCAAAAGCTTAACTGCACATCAATCTGTTCAACCAGCAGTTCACCAACAACAAGCTGGCTAATACGAGTTTGCCACAGCGTACCTTGCACTCCTGATAAGGCAATTTGCTTAGGTAAGGTTATTTGCTTTAACACCACGGCACTAGGCAGAGTGACGATTAAAAACACTAAATAGCTTAGTAAAAAAATTGCTGCGATAGCAAACTTCTTTTTCATTTATTTCTCTATGTTATTTCATTAATTAAAAAGGACAGGTAATATTCATTTAAACGTTATTGTTTAGTTAGTTGTAAGCGACGCACACGTACTTCGCCAGCTTTATCACTACTTGCTAAATCTATCGCTTGCACTTGCAAACCTTCGTTATTGGCTAAGTGTTCTAACCAAAACAGCAATTGTGTAAAGGGCGCAGTATCAAGCCAGACTTGCAAGCTTTCACCTTGAGGCTGCATTCGAGTAATGTTGAGTTGATATTGATTAGCGGTACGATTAATAATACTTGATAAGCTAGCCGAGGTTTTTTTACCTGAACCATTTGGTTTAATTGCTTGATAACGTGCTACATTTTCATCAACCCAAGTTAATAGCGCTTGCCTACTGACGAGTTTTTTTTCGGTGTTAGCTAAGTTGGTATTGAGTGGCTGCCATAGCAAGGTATAAAGTAGCAACACCATGACTGCAGAGCCCAAAGCCAGCACTAGGCGTTGTTCGCGAACATTAAGTTGCTGCCACCATTGTTTAATTGATGATTGATCCATTATGAGCGCCCCTTGCTACTTTTTTGATCTTTTCGGCTGTCGACACTGCTAATACTATACGAGCCCGTGATTTGCTCACCCTGATTGTTTTGTGCCCCTTGCTTTACTTTAAAATTAGCGTTATTTAAGGCATTTTTAAAACGCTCAAAGTGTTGATAATCACTGGCGATTGCCTGTAAACGTAACTCTTGACGCTTACCATCAAACTTTAATGATTCTGGTTTTAATTCGGGTACTTTAGCAAAAGCAGGTTGCACTTTAGCGAGCATTGCCAAGAAACCGCCACTATCATTCGCGCCACCCAGTTGAGTAATTTTTCTATTTAGCTGAGATTTTATCGTGCCAAGACGTACTTTTTTAGCTTGCGGAAAGGCTTTTTTATAGCGAGCGATAATTTGTGCTTCTACTTGCGCTTGTTGCGCCGTTAATTGCCATAATTGCGCACTTTTATAACCGACATTTAACAATAAAGCACACGCGGCAATACTTGCAGCCCATAGCCAATACGTTAACGCCTTTGAATGTTGATCTTTTATTTTGTACTGCCCTTGCAACAAATTAAATTTACTTTCATGACAATGCTGCGCCAATAAGGCTAAAGGTAATTCTTCATCGACTCGTTGCAGGGTTAACTGACTACTGTCAGGTAATGCTGAGTAAGCGGTGATTATCGGTTGCTCATTTTGATCACCACTACCAAACATAACAGACTGGTTTTGAGCGACAAATTGCCAAGCGTCTGCATCTAGCACAAACCCTTGCCATTTATCTTGGCGAACAATGATTTGTGATTGCCCTGAAGACTTGCTTGCAGCGTGCACCGCTATTGCGCTCCATTGATCTGAAATTAGTGGCATAGCCAAGATATCAACTTGCAGTGTTGTGGCCTTGATATTGGCATCACTCAGGCAAGCCAACCAAAACTGCATTTGTGCGTGAGCGACAACGGCAACAAAGCAATTATTACCGGCAGCAGCATCATCAAAGTTAGCATAAGCAAAAAATAGCTGTTCAACATCGGTCGCCAACTCATCTTCTAGCATGTAAGGTACTGCTGAATGCATAGCGCGAGGTGACTTAGTAGGCACCACTAGCTGCTTTAAGATAACATCACAACCGGGCACGAACACTTTAACCACTCGTTGGGCTGTTTTTTCAGTTAAATCGGTTAATTGCTCGGCATTAGCGAGTACGCCACTGGCAATAATTTCTTGCTCGGCAGCACTAAATATCAGCCAAGATATTTCATCTTCTGCTTGGCTGCCTAGGCGTATATATAAAGTTTCGGCCATTAATTGCGTCCTATGGTGCGACTGATCACATCAATATATTTATTATTCGTGACTTTCATCACTGAGTTAAAAGCAAAATAGCTACTGTTAAAACTGGCACTTGCTTTTAGTGTAAAGTATTCACTATCAACGACAAATTGATCTTTTTTATCATCACTAATCGCTAATTTAGTGACTTCGGGGAGACTATAAAATTCTGCGATGGTTTCAAAACCTTCTTCACCACGAGCACTCAATATTTGTTGCGCTTCGTCTAACGTTGAACCTAATAACGACTGCAATAATTCAGGTTGCTCGACATTAAGGGTATTTATATTTATTTTATGCACATCGCTGGCAGGAAGTACACAAACATAAGGCTTTAGCGCATTAATCACCGCAGGAGTAAAATGCTCAATAATACGCAGTTCATTAACACTCGCAAGGTAATTATTGGCCGCTAAATAAGGAAACTCGCGCGAGGCATAATCATCATCTTCTGCGCCACCAGCACTACTAATGCGACCATCTTCATCAAGCCAGTCCGTTAATGCATCTGCCATCGACTCGGCTTCAAATTGTGCAATACCTTCAAGCTGTAAATTAATAAGTAACGTTTCTAAGGCTAATCTGGCAGGTACTTTGGTATTGCTGGTGCTCGGGTTATTGTTTTGGTTGTTATCACTATTCTCTGAACTATCACTATTGTTATTCTGACCTAGCGGCGCGCGCAAAGCATTTAAATTTAAACAGCTTTGTAAATCGGTAATTTCACCAGTTATTTCGCCAAAATCTACCGGATAAGTTGTTTCACCTTGTGCCCAAATTTGCCCTAGATGAGTAACCTCTTCATCTTCTTTAAAAGCGGTAATAAGCACTCTTTTGGTAAAGGCTTCTGCCCCCATGGCATACCAATAGGCTTGCTGATTAAAGCTAATGTTAGTGCTACGCTGCATTTGCATTTGCAAACGATTCGTCATTTGGCTGGCTATGACCACGCACAAAGCCACAATGAGCATAACCGTGATCAACGCGACACCTTGTTGCTTTTTATAATGTGAATATGGCGTTATCATACTATGATTTTCACTCTTTTCTCTTAGGTACTTTTCTTAGCATTAATATCAATACCCGGCACTAAAAATTGACGGCGAATAAGGCCGTAATCATTGGCTTCTATCTCAATAGCAATGGCGAGTGGTAGCTCTGCTGACTGCCATGTTTCTTGCCATTTTTTACCGTCATAATACTCAAAGCTAACACTAATAACATCAGTGATTAACGGGCGAATTTTTGGTTCTTCACCGACAACGGCATCAACAAAATTAAAATGCAGTCGCTGTAAGGTTTCTTCACTTAACTGATAAGCAACCGCCTGCATATCGCTACGGGGCAGCAATAACCCTGGATTTGTCCAACCGTGTCTAACAAACGCCAGCGCTTGCTCACCATCAATCACGTCAGTAACGGTTTGTAAAAATCGTGTTTGTGGTGCTTCACCATTTAGCCGAGCACTGCGACGTGCTATTTGGGTGAGATCTCGCTCAATAATTAAAAAGGCTCGTTGTAATTCATTTTGACGTTTACTACGAATTTGTGAGGTTTCATCCCCTTTAAGCACAGAGTCAAAAATAGTAAAGCTTGATAAACTGATCACTGAAAAAATGGCGATAGCAATTAATACTTCTAATAAAGTAAAACCTTTATTGCTAGGCTGCTGACAATAGTGGCGTTGAGGAATGATCACTATTGTTCAACCTTAGACACATAAGTAGTCAAGCTGGTTAAAGGCAATTTGCCCTCTTCATCTAAACGTACCTCCATGACGATGGCGCGCATGTCTTTATCTGTGGTTTTAATCACTTTTTGATGCCAAAACCATTGCCTACCTGCTAACTCGACCTCACCTTTGGCATTATTTTTTGGTGGCCATGTTTGCGTTAAATTAACCGTCACTAATTGATTAGCGGCAACCCAGTTAGCAAACATTTTATCTTCCAAATAGCCCATATTACGGGCATTGTTACTTGCGGCACTGAGTAAAGCTAAACCCGCAATAGCAAATACTGCCATGGCAAGCATCACTTCAATCAGGGTAAAACCACGAGTGATGGCTGAATTAGTCATTAGCTAACACTGGACCTTCAATGGTTAGCGGTGTGCTATATATGCCAGTAACGCGATAAGCCAAATCGGCTAAATCGTCAGACAGAGCGGTTTGTTCATTAAAATGAAAGGTTAAACTAAAGGGTGTAATATCTCCGCCTGATAAGATATAGACTTGCGGGGTTATTTGTTGCTCTTTTTTCGCTTCGATATCATCAAAAGAAAGGTATTCATTAGACTGTTCAGTAAACACCGCAGAGTCAAATAATATCGGTTCTTCAATGGGTAAGTCGTCTAGCGTCAAGGTCAACTCAACACCCTCAGGCAATTCTTGCACTGACAACCACTCTTGTTGAGCAATTTCACTCCACTTCACCCCATCGTAGCCGAGAAATTGATAACTATTATCTTTAATAAATAAACCCAGTTCAACATTGTTGAGCAAGCCATAGTTAGCCGCATTTTCAAAAACACCGGCAAAACGAAAGCTGACGTCTTTAAGTGTGTCTTCAGGGCGTTTGCCAGAAAAACTAAACTGTACAACGGACACAATCAAACCTATTAACGCAATAACCACCAAGACTTCAAGCAAAGTGAAGCCTTTAGTTTTTGTTGCTGGTGTTGAATAAAAAGTTTGACTGTAGTTCATTTCTTAAATTTTATCTTACGTGTGAGTTCAACCTAAAAGTAAGGCTCGCCTTTAGGTTGTATGGTTCAATTTAAAGAAAAAAGCACGGAGTTGACGTCAGTCAATGAGTACTTTTGCCGCCTAAATTGAGCTTTACAGCAACAAGGGGAATATTTACTATTGGTAGTCGCCTAAATTCCAATTACCGATATCATCTTCTGTGCCTACTTCCCCATCAGGACCGGCGGTAAAGACATCCATTTTTCCTTGTTCACCCGGATTTAATAAAAGGTATTCATTACCCCAAGGATCTTTAGGAAGCCGTTTTACATAACCACCATCGGGAAAGCGACGTGGTAGCGGCTCTATATCGGTTTGATCCGTTAATGCCTCTAACCCTTGCTCGGTACTTGGGTAATCATAATTATCCAATTTGTACATACTTAACGAGTTTTCTAATGCCGTTATGTCTTGCACTGATTTTTGCAATTTAGCCGTGTCTTGACTACCGATTAAATTCGGCACTACCACACTTAGCATCATGCCGATGATTACAATGACTACCATCACTTCTAATAGAGTGAAACCCTGAGCATTTTTAAATTTATTTTTAACCATAATATTTCCTAACCACTTCTCTAACGTAAAGTTAACGTAAATTTCACTGGATAAGTGAGTGTTGAATAATAACAAGTATTACCAACAAGCTATCCACCAACAAAGGTATTCAATTTCAAAATAGGCTCTAATATCGCCATCACAATAAATAACACCACACCCGCCATTACCACCATTAAAGCGGGTTCAAAAGCCTTTAATGATATGTTTACCAAAGCCTCAAACTCTCTATCTTGGTTATCTGCCGCACGACCTAACATCTGCTCAAGTTGGCCACTTTTTTCGCCACTGGCTATCATGTGTAGCATCATTGGCGGAAACAATTTTGTTTGTTCTAATGACGTGCGTAAACTTGCCCCTTCCCTTACTTTATCAGCGGCTGCTTTGACTTGCTGTTTGATAAAAAGGTTGTCTAATACTTCACCTGATATTTTCATGCTTTCTAATAACGGTACCGCACTGGCGGTTAAAATACTCAACGTGCGAGCAAAACGAGCGGTATTTATGCCTTTGGCAACTTTGCCGATACCTGGCAAGGCAATAACGTGTTGATGATAAGCCATTTCAAACTTTGGCTTTTTCAATAACTGTGCAAACAGTAAAACTATTACCGCCGTGACCAGTACCAGTACGAACCCATAAGCTTGTAAAAAATCACTACTGGCAATTAAAAACTTAGTTGAGCCGGGTAAATTTGCTCCCATGTGTTCAAATTGACCGACTATTTGTGGCACAACTTTCGTTAATAATATCGAAATAACACCAACCGCCACTACGGTCATGATCAGAGGATAAACTAAGGCTTGAATAAGTTGAGAGCGCATTTGTTCTCGTTGCTCGGTATAATCGGCCAAGCGGTTTAAGACTTTATCTAAATGCCCCGACTTTTCCCCTGCCGCCACCATGGCTCTATATAAACGATTAAACACCTTTGGAAATTCAGCCATACTTTCGGCTAAGCCATAACCTTCGGTAATTTTGGTTCTAACCCCCATAATCATACTCTTGATACGATTTTTCTCGCCTTGTTCTGCCACCGCCATTAACGACTCTTCTAAAGGTAAACCTGACTCAACTAAGGTGGCGAGCTGACGAGTGATCAGCGCTAATTCGGCAGCAGAGACTTTACCTTTATTCGTTTGGCCACTGTGATTCCCTGCTTTTCCTGCCTTATTATTACTCGCGAGTGTGGCAACAACGTCAATAGGCATTAGGCCTTGTTCACGCAATAAACCACGAACTTGTCTTGGGGTATCCCCTTCAATGACGCCTTTTTTAGTTTTTCCTCGGCTATCTACGGCCTGATAATCAAAAGCTGCCATTAATCTTCTCGCGTCACACGTAGCACTTCTTCAAGTGTTGTTTGTCCAGTCATCACTTTATCAAAGCCATCACGACGAATAGAAGCGGTATGTTGGCGAATGTATTTTTCAATCGCTTGCTCACCATGACCATTATGAATTATTTCTCTAACCTTATCATCAACCACTAAAAGCTCATGAATACCCGTTCGGCCTTTATAACCTTTAAAGTTACATTCACTACAACCTATGGCACGGTAAATAACTTGCTTATTGTCACTTGGTAAGGCTAGTAAAGTACATTCTTCTTCATCAGGGAGGTGACTTTCGCGACAATGAGGGCAAAGCGTGCGTACTAAGCGCTGCGCAAGTACGCCTAATAAACTTGACGATAATAAAAATGGCTCTACGCCCATGTCTTCCATACGGGTAATAGCACCCGCAGCGGTATTAGTATGTAACGTTGATAGTACTAAATGCCCCGTCAAACTCGCTTGCACGCCTATTTGTGCAGTTTCTAAATCACGAATTTCACCCACCATCACCACATCGGGATCTTGGCGCAAAATGGCTCTTAATCCCCGAGCAAAGGTCATATCAACTTTGGTATTTACTTGCGTTTGTCCTATGCCTTCAATGGCATATTCAATTGGGTCTTCTACGGTGAGAATATTGCGCTCTTTCGAGTCAATTTGCGTTAAGCCTGCGTACAAGGTGGTACTTTTACCCGAGCCTGTTGGACCTGTCACTAAAATAATACCGTGCGGCTTTTCTATTAATTGACTAAATATGCGCCGGTTGGCATCGGTCATGCCAAGGTCTTTGAGATCTAATCGCGCTGAGTTTTTATCGAGTAAACGTAATACTACTCGTTCACCGTGCCCTGTTGGCATAGTAGAAACACGCACATCAACCGCGCGACCACCAATGCGCAATGAAATACGACCATCTTGTGGGATACGTTTTTCAGCAATATCAAGTTTTGCCATCACCTTGATGCGTGATACCAATAAAGAGGCTAATTTACGATTGGGTTTTAATACTTCTCGCAATACGCCATCAACACGAAAGCGTATTTGCAAGGCATTTTCAAAGGTTTCGATATGAATATCACTGGCACTTTCTTTAATAGCTTCACTGAGCATGGCGTTGATTAACTTGATAATTGGTGCATCATCTTCGTTCTCAAGTAAATCTTCACTTTCTACCATTTCATCAGCAAGTGAATATAAGTCTACTTCATTGCCAATATCTTCCATCATTTGCTGCGCTTCTGAAGAGTCTCGTTGATAAGCTTGGGTTAACAACAGCTCAAATGAAGCAATATCTTGCACATCAAAACTAAAAGACGCTTTAATAATGCGACGTACTTCAATAATAGTTTGTAAACTAATATCAGCTAAACAATGTAACACATAGCCACTTGCTTGCTGACCTTGCTCTTGATGACTGAGTAAAACACTATAGCGTTTAGCAAAGGCAAAAGGTAAGCGCCAAGCTACAGCGCTAGTGTTTTGTTCATCAATAAGCTTTTGCTCTGCTGCTAATTCGCCAGCTGGTTCACTATCATATTCTGTTGCTAACTGCTTGCTTTCTACATCCGCCATTAGTCATGATTCTCTTCTAATAACTTTATTTGCTCTTTGTGTTGTTTATCTTTTTGCAATGTTTCTTGATAGTCATCAAAAGAAGGCGGCAATGATAAATCATCATTCCACTCTGGTAGCATCGGCAGGCTTTCATCATTCATCAATGATAAACCCTCTTCTTGTTTGCGTACCTGATCAGCGCGAATAAAATTATACTTTTCCTTCGCCATAGTATTCATAACACTAGAGTCAGTAATGATAGTTGGCCGTAAAAACACCATTAAATTACGCTTGCGAGTGCTATTGGTGGTTGATTTAAATAAGTGACCAATAATAGGAATATCGCCTAGTAAAGGCACTTTTTGCACACTTTCTTGCACGTCTTCATCAATTAAACCACCTAAAATAACCGTTGCGCCACTTTCAACCATGACCGTGGTTTTGATTTCACGTTTATTGATAGAAATATCGACACCTGTGGCGCCGCTAACCGAAGAGACTTCTTGCTCTATGGTTAGCTGCACACTGTTACCTTCATTGATTTGTGGCGTTACTAATAACTTAATACCAACTTCCTGTCGGTCAACGGTTTGAAACGGATTGGAATTATTGCTACCCGTTTGTGAGCCAGTAATAATAGGTACTTCTTGACCCACTAAGAAATAGGCTTCTTCGTTATCCAAGGTGGTAATACTGGGTGTGGCTAAAATATTTGAATTGGTATCGGTACTTACCGCTTGCACAATGGCACCCCAATCATTTTTCATGATACCAAACATACCGCCGCTGACCGAACCTAAGGCTTGGGCCAATAAAGTATAATCACCGTCGGTATCAGGATTTGTCGTGGTAACTGGGTTACCATTTGAGTCGATAGTAGTTATTGTTGTACCTTGCTCACCCTCTGCCGACGCCACTGCTGCTGCAACAGAAGATATTGATGCTGGGCCGTTAGTAAACTGAGTAAAACCACCTGCTTCGCTATACCATTGAACGCCTAACTGTACGCCATCACTTTCAAAAACTTCAACAATAATGGCTTCAATATGCACTTGCGCACGCGGTACATCAAGTTGGCGAATGACCGACTCAAGCGAACGCAATATGTCAGGCTGACCGGTAATCACTAGTGTATTCGTTGACTCATGAGCCTCAATACTGGTATCCGTTTTTGACTTGCTGCGACTTTTTGCTTTGCTGGTATTTTCTTCTGAAGCAATGGTTTTACTGACACCATTTAGCACTTTCACTAAATCTTCCGCTTTCGCGTATTTTAAATAGTAAATTCGGGTATTGCCGCTAGTTTCTAATTCACTATCAAGACGCTTAACTAAACGGCTAACGCGCTCACGGGCTTTCACTTCGCCGCTAACAATTACGCTATTTGAGCGATCATCGGCAACAATTTTAGGAATTAAGAAAGTCGGCTGTCCTGCTTTACCGCCACTAGGTTTGTTCATGGCTTCAATAATGCGTACTATTTCACCCGCAGAGGCGTATTGTAATTTGATAATTTCAACATCTTGATCCCCCGCTCTATCAACACGTTCAATAATTTTTACTAAGCGATTTACCGTTGCGGCTGTACCTGTCAGCATAATAACGTTAGCAGGGTCATAATTAGTGACATTGCCACCGCCCGCTTGATCAGATAATTGGCGTAGCAGCGGCACCAATTCGCGCACCGTGACATTTTTCACTTCCACAATTCGGGTGACCATTTCATCACCAATAATAGTGCTATTACTACCCACAACAGGAATCGAAGAGGTTTTAGCATCTTTATTTCGAATAATTTTGATAATATTATTGTTCATTTCTACCGCGGCAAAACCGTAGACTTCCAAAACATTTAAGAAAAATTGATAATATTGCTCTTCAGAAAGTAGATCATAACTGCGTACATTAACTTTACCCCGCACGTTAGGGTCAACAATCATGGTTTTTCTCAGGTTTTTACCAACAATATTGACAAACTCAGTAATTTCAGTGCCCTTAAAATTTGGAGAATATTGTGCGGCACTTGCCTGCCCAACAGCAAAAATGCTACTAAAAATAATGGCGGTAGCTAACGCTATGCCCACTTGTTTGAGTTGCTTAAACTTATGGTTAAAATATTTAACCACTGAGACGTTTAAGGTGCTGCCCATGAAGAATTCCTTATTGCTTTTTTACAATATTAAAAGTTTATACTACTAAAAGTTTAAAATACTAAAGGTTTAAAAATAATCGTTAATCAATGCTAAACAGTATCTCAACTAAGTCATTATTACGGTTAACTAATAATGAAATATCACGTTCGGTTTTCAAGGCTGACATTGCTTGTGCAGCTTCTATTGGTGTAAGTAAATCGTAACCATTCATTTGTACCGCGACATCACCCGCTTTTAAGCCTGATAATTTAAAAAATTCAGGATCTTTACCTGCCGACAAACGATAGCCGATAATGACACCATTTTTTCGCGCTGGCGAAATACGTAAATAATCGGTGATCTTCCCTGGATTACTACTTAAATCTTTTCTTAAGCGCAAGGCACTATTACTTAACGCCTTATTTAAACGCTGATCAACAATATTAACTTGCGGCGTCTCTGTATCTGTTGCTGCTCTTTGATTTTTTGCTTCGGTAGTAGCAATACCTTTGGCGGGTTGATCGTAATCGGCACCATCAAGCATTAAGGTTTCTAATCGGCCTGACTGCTTAATGATAACCCGGTCAATTAGTACCTGCTCAAGACTGGCACGCGTGCCAACAATAATATCACCAATACCATAAGTTTCTTGTTTACCTTGATACTCAATTATTGCCGCAGAGGTTTCTTTGCTGTCACTAGCTACGGCAGCAGATAAGGTTAACTGCAAACGAGTTTGCGGCGCATTTTGTACTTGCTCAATAACTTCTTCCACTTGCTTATTATATTGACCAAATAAATTAAGGGCTTGCAACGCCGATAAGTTATAACTGCTCGCAGCCTGTTTTTTATAGGCCGTGCCATTCGTCATTGCTGTGTTATTGACCACTTGTTCTTGTGGCACCATCAACCAAGTGATTTTTGCCGCTAAAAAGGCAATATAAACAAGTAACAACAAACTGATTGCTTGTGCTATTTTTTGTTGCGGTAATTTTGCCAACAATGAGGAGAAAGAGGTTAAATTATTCGTTAAAGCCATTAAATTCCAGCTATTTTGTGTTAATTATCTAAAGTTAATTTTCCGTTAACTTTGTAATGCAAGCTACCGATAATACGTGACCCTTAGCTTGGCAACAAGCAATGTGCCACTATTTTGCCTATTATTTATAAAATAGCAGACAGTTATTACCGAATTATGTTATTTTTCAGAAAATTTTCACTTTGTTTTTCATAATCTATTCACAAAAAGCTACTTATTTATGGCAACAGCACCAAGAGATAGTTCAATTAACTTAAGTAGTACGCGCTTAGACAAGTGGCTATGGGCGGCTCGCTTCTACAAAACTCGCGCTATTGCCAAGCAAATGATTGATGGTGGTAAGGTGTTTTATAATGGTCAACGCACCAAATCGGGAAAAGCCGTCGCCATTGGTGACATGATTAAAATGAGACAAGGCTTTGATGAAAAAGAAGTGGAGGTTATCGCATTAGCCGATAAACGCCGCGATGCTACTTTTGCACAAACCCTTTACCAAGAAAGTAGTAAAAGCATTGCCAGTAGAGAAAAGAATAGCCTTGCCCGAAAACAAGGTATTTTATTAAGCCCTGCTTCTGATACCAAACCTGATAAAAAACAACGCCGAAAATTACGAGAATTCAAAGAAAGGATGTAAAAATAAAACACTCATAATAATGTTTAAACCCTAATATTTATTTTACTAGTAGGGTAGCTCAGTAATGCCTCAATACAGTTATTTTTCAATCTAAAATAAAATTTTACCCTTTGGTGATATCTGTACTGCTCTTAATTTGTCTCACTAATTTCATCATGCGTGCCTCCAACCCCAGAAATATTTTTTTCCGCAAAGGCATAAAATAAACAAGACCTTTTGGAATTCTATTCACAAATCAATAGATAATTCTCTTATTTCTACTATATTTAGCCAAACAAGGGATAAAAATTCTAAATAGGAAGAAAATGTTAACACTCATTCCATTATGTTTATTACTCGTCATTATTAATTTTCAAGCCGAAGCCGCCATTAAAAATACTGCTGGTGGTTTTATTGATGTTAATGTCTATCCCTATTTGTCTGATGTCGATAATGATAATACTGTCACCGTCAATATAGGTGCCAAGCTCAATAATCGATTTTCATATTTTTCTTTAACGAATTTTGGCAATGAAAAAGGAGAAAGTGCCTTAGCCGATCTCAACACCTTCTACACTGAACAAAATGTCCGTTGGCAAATTAATGAAAAACTACCGCTTGATCTTACTTTGCAAATGAATTTCCGTTCAGGTGATGATAACGACAGGCACCGCTTAGGATTTCGGTGGCGTATAAATGATACTAATTTGTTTAAAGCAGCGTTTAAAGCAATTAACCTAAGCTGGTCAATTAATTTTCATTTAAAGCAGTTTGATAGTGTGCCTGAGGATGTATGGCAAATGGAACATGCATTTAGAATGACGTTTCCCTCCCTTGATAATAACATTTATTTAGCCGGTTTTATTGACCATACTTTCAATGAAAACTTGCCAAGTAACATATCGAAAAACCCCATGGTTGGCGAAATACAACTTGGCTATAGGGTAATAGAAAACCTGTTTGTTATAGCTGAATATCGCGTTAACGAATATCGTTACTCCGATGTACATAATACCGCGTTAGGCATTGAATATATAATCAAATGGTAGGTTTTTATAATGACAAATAATAATGGTAAAACGTTGGTTTTACTTTCTTTTTTGATGCTTTTTTTTCAGCAAGCGTCAGCAAAAGAATATAAAATAGGCTTAGCAGTTTGGTCTGGTTACCCGCAATGTGTGCAAGGGTTTAAAGACAGCCTCGCCAGCAAAGGGCTCATTGCAGGAAAGCAAGTTACCTTTATTCAAGGTGAAGTGGGGGCAGACAAAACACTGCAAAGAGCTGTAGCGCACAGCTTTAAAGAACAAAATGTTGATTTGGTTTTTACCCTCACCACGCCAGGAACAACCATAATAAAAGAAGTTATGCCTGCTACAACACCCTTAGTTTTTTCAATTGTCACCTATCCGGCCGACTCGGGCCTAATAGAGTCTTTTGAATATTCAGGTAATAACTTGGTGGGCACCAGTAATTACGTATCTTTATTTCATTCCATTGACTTACTGCTAGGAGTGCTCCCTGCCACTAAAAGCGTGGCAATTTTTCATCGAAAAGGAGAACCTAACTCAAAAATACAAGCGGCTAATTTATATAGAATTTTGAAAAAAAAACGTATTAAAGTAATTGATGTTGAAGCAACAGATATTAAGGAAATAAAAGCTAAAGCTTTAGCACTTGTTAATGAGGTAGATGCTTTTATTACCACTACCGATACCTTAATGCAAAGTGGTGGCGAAAGCGCTTTAATAGCGCTTTCTTTAGCTCATAAAGTCCCTATTTTAAGTGCCAATAAAAAAGGCATCGAGCAAGGTGCAACATTCGGTGTGGTGGCTGATTTTTATCAGTTAGGCAGTATGGCGGGAGAAATGGCTGCACGTATTATTTTAGATAAAGTTTCACCCGAAAGTATTCAGTCTACATTACAAGAACCACCTACATTCTTATTTAACAAAAAAAGCATGCAACTCTTAGATATCAAGCTGCCTAAGCAATTTAGCTTAAAAGTTCAATGGACAAAATAAGCACCTTATTTAAATGAAACTAATCCCCAAAGTTATCACAATATGTATATTAGTTGCCCTAATTGTTGTTGGTAGCCTAGGGTATTTTGTTTTTTCTTCCCTAAAAAAAGAGCGTCTACAAACAATAGCGAAAGGCATGAATAGTGATGTTTCTTTTATGGTGTCTAACTTGGAAGACGGCCACAAAAAAATTACTGATATTACGCAGATAGTTGCCCGCAATAGACAGGTAAAAAAAGCGCTCAGTTTGTTTGAAAATCGTGGCGTTAGCCAAGAGTTAAACGATTTGATCGAAATTTACCCTTTTATTAATTATATTCTTGTCGTTGAACTCGACGGCACTATTTTTTCTAGCAGTACACGTGATGGCAATAAAAGAAAAATTAACGGTGAAGAGCTGTTACTCAAAAACATTAAGCACCACCCCTTTTATATGCAACCTGAGAAAAGTCTCGTTGCCATAAGCTCAATAGGCCAAGATGAATATTTATCCCTCATTGGCATCGAGAGTGGGAGCGAGAATGGAGTCGAGAAGATAATTGCCCAGTGGTACTCCGTTAACATTATTAAACGCGGTCAGGCTATTGGTGAATTAATCATTAGTGTTGACTGGGAAAGCATAGTAATAAATCAATTAGATCAAGATATTAAAGAATTAGCTGTCGCTAAAACCTCATTGATTGGTGCCATCATTAAAAATGAAGAAAATAAAATAGTTGTGGCACGATATCGTCAAAACGCCCCCCTTACTAATGAGTATCATGAGGGTTCTCTATATAAAAAAACGCCCCATGAACTTTCGTCTCAAAAAATATTAACGGTAGGTAAAACAGAACTTACCTCACTATTGCTGTTTAACCGTCATATAGAAATGAAAGTTATTGAAACTCTAGGTCTGAACATTTTAATGGTGGGTATTGCGAGTGTATTAGTGATGAGTTTTCTACTGTATTTCTTATTAGGTAAAATCTTGTTATCTCGCATAGAACAACTACATCGCTTTACCAAAGGTATTAGTCAAGGAGAATTGGACTATCAGATAAAAGATCTTGGTAGTGATGAGATAGGGGACTTAGGGAGGAACTTTAATATGATGGTACATACCTTAAGTCACAGTATGACCTCTATTGAAAAGTTAAATGATGAATCTGAATTAAGAAAACTAGCACTGCACTCTCTAAAAGAGAGCAGCAACCAATTAGAGCTAGTGATGGATAGTACGGCCGCTGGTATATGGGATTGGCAAGTACAATCTGGTGAGATGGTGCTTAATGAGCGCTGGGCTGAAATTATTGGCTATACCCTCGAAGAATTATCCCCTATCAATATGGATACTTGGATGCAGTATGTCCACCCTAGTGACTTCAAACATTCGGAAGAATTATTACAGCAACATTGGCATGGAGAAACAGCTAGATATAATTATGAAGCAAGAATGAAGCATAAAAAAGGTCATTGGGTGTGGATATTTGACTCTGGAAAAGTGGTGGAATGGCATGAAGACGGTAAGCCTAAACGCATGATCGGCACTCATCTAGACATAACTGATCGAAAAAACAATGAAAAAATGCTCATCGAAGCAACAGAGAAAGCAGAACAAGCCGCTATTGCAAAAAGTGAATTTTTAGCCAGCATGAGTCATGAAATTCGTACGCCAATGAATGGTGTACTCGGCATGTTGGGACTAGTAGTAGATACTGATTTAAATGATGAACAACAGCATAGAATCAATATTGCCATGAGCAGTGCAAAATCATTATTGAATTTAATTAATGACATTTTGGATTTCTCTAAAGCAGATGCCGGTAAAATTGAATTAGAAAATATCAATTTCAACCTTCGCAGCATGTTAGGTGAACTTTCTGAATCTATGGGGCTACAGACTCAAGTTAAAAATATTGAGCTGATCCTTGATGTCACCAAAATTGAAGAGTCTATGGTAAAAGGTGACCCGAGTAGACTACGACAAATAATCACTAATATTATTAGTAACGCCACTAAATTCACCTCCAAAGGTGAAATCGTTATTCAAGCTGAATTGCTGCCTCGCAAAGATTCATCATGGCGGCTAAATTGCAAAATTACCGATACCGGCTTAGGTATTCCAGAGGATAAAATATCCTCATTATTTGACTCTTTTAGCCAAGTAGACTCATCAACAACACGTAAATTTGGTGGTACAGGTTTAGGACTCGCCATAGTCAAAAAACTTTGTAATTTAATGGATGGCGACATTAGCGTAACGAGTAAATTAGGACAAGGAAGCTGTTTTCACTTTTATATAACGTTACAAAAAAGCAATAAGTCACAAAAAGTAATGCCTGAAATTGATATGAATAATTTAAAATTACTCATTGTCGATGACAATGTCACCAATAGAGAAGTGATACGAGGGCAGCTTGAGCACTGGGGAGCCACTGTTTTTGCAGCCGATAGTGGCCAACAGGCATTGTCACTTTGTCAGCAAGAATGTCACGATAATGGCAAGCCACCTTTTGATATTGCATTTCTTGATATGCAAATACCTTATATGGATGGTGCTGAATTAGGTCAAAAAATTAAGGGCGATGAACGTTTTGCACAAATAAAGTTAATCATGATGACGTCAATGGGACATTTAGGAGACGCCCGTTACTTTGCTGATTTAGGGTTTAGTGGTTATTTTCCCAAACCAGCAACGACTGCTGATCTGTTCGGTGCTTTATCGGTAGTCGCAAAAGGAGGTGAGATACTCGAAGAGGCTGAACCTCTAGTAACCAGTCATTACTTAAAAACATTAACTCCTGCAAATAACCAAGAATTCAGTGAAGCAGATATTGAGGTCATTAAAGATACACGAATATTGTTAGTGGAAGACAATCGCATTAATCAGATGGTCGCGAAAGGCATTCTAAATAAATTAGGATTACACTTTATTGATATTGCTAATAATGGTGTTGAGTGCTTAACAAAATTGAAACAAGCAAAGCTTGATCCTTGTTATGATGTGGTACTGATGGATTGTCAAATGCCTGAAATGGATGGTTATGAAGCTAGTCAACAAATTCGAATAGGCGGCGGTGGAGCATTAAATAAAACTATTCCTATTATTGCAATGACAGCAAACGCCATGGCAGATGATAAGAACAAGTGCCTTGCTGCTGGCATGGACGATTATTTATCTAAGCCCATTGAAGCAAATTTGTTAATAGTGAAGTTACTGCATTGGTTAACGGAAAATACAAAACATGAAAACAAGGATAGTTAATAACTATTGTCGCCAACTTATACTGTCGCTATCGTTGCCCTGTTTTAAGGAAACAACCATTAATAAAAAAACCTGCCTAACATGATTCGCTCAGACGTCCTGAAACTCGCATCTTGAAGTGGCTTGGGTATATAATGGCACCCTCAGCAATTTAAGGAAAGGATTTAGCTCGAATGTCTCAAGCTAGCATTTCTCACACCGACACTTTAAACCGTTACTTATTTGATAACATGCATGTGCGTGGCGAATTGGTGCAGTTAAGCAACAGTTACCAACACATTATTAAGAACCACAATTACCCTGTTAGTGTTCGTTTACTGCTAGGTGAATTAATGGCGGCAACCTGCTTACTTACGGCAACCTTAAAATTTGAAGGTGATATAACCGTACAATTACAAGGTGATGGTCCTGTCGGTTATATGTCAGTTAACGGCGACAACAATCAGCAAATGCGTGGCATTGCCAAGGTTGTTGAAACAGAAAAAGCCAATGCAGCACGTTCATTACAAGAACTTCTTGGTAAAGGCAATATGATCATCACCATCAAGCCTAACCAAGGTGAAGCTTATCAGGGAATTGTTGCTTTAGACCAACCAACATTAGCGCAATGTTTTGCTCATTATTTTGAAGTTTCAGCACAAATTCCGACTGAAATTTGGCTTTTTAGCGATGATGATAAACAGCAAGTCGCCGGCAGCTTAATACAATTATTGCCTGACGGTGATGGTAGCAATGAAAACTTAGCAAAACAGCAAAGTGATTTTGAGCATGTCGCGCAACTAACCAACACCATTAAAGCCGATGAAATTTTTTCACTTGAAGCACAAGCGTTGTTATATCGCTTATACCATCAAGAAAAAGTCAGTTTATTCGACCCTCAATCAGTCAGTTATCAATGTGGTTGCTCTAGTAATAAATGTTTAGCAGCCATTGCTCAAGTTGAACCCGATGAAATTATTGATATTCTCGCCAAGCATGGAAAAATCTCCATGACCTGTGAATATTGCTTAACCATTTATGACTTTTATGCAAACGATTTAAAAAGTTTCACTTCGAAACAAAATCATTAGTTATTAACTTTCACTTAGTTCACCAAGCCGCTATTTAACACTCTTTTGGATATTTATTACTTAAAAGAGTGTCAAACTGCTACGCTCATGCAGCCCTTACCGTTATTATTGTTGTAAAATTACAGCCAAGAAATTTTTGTCTATTTTCAATATTTATGTTGGTTATACTGAAAACTTTCAACTTAACCTATATTTTACTTTCGTTTTGCGCGTTATTCCCCTAAAATGGCGCCATTAAAACTTTAAACCTTGTTCTTATTTATTTAAGCTCAAATTTAAAAGTAATACCATTTGGATTAATTAAGAGTACAGAATTCAATGAGAATAAATTTTTAAGAACAAGGCGCTTGATTGAGCAATAGCTGGCTATTGAGATTGAAAGCAACGACGTTATTGAATATTTAGACCCTTTGAAAATGATCACTTAGTTAGTGCAATTGGTATAAACCTAACCATTACTTAAAACTCGTCATACTTTAGGAGTGAATTTACTATGACCGCCCCAGAAAACTCAATTGATTTGTCACAATATGGCATTAACGATGTATCAGAAATTGTTTACAATCCATCTTATGAGTTACTTTTTAGTGAAGAGACTAAAGCAGGCCTTGAAGGCTTTGATAAAGGTGTAGTCACGGAGCTTGGCGCAGTCAATGTAGATACTGGCATATTTACTGGCCGTTCACCTAAAGATAAATACATTGTTCGTGATGACGTAACTCGCGACACTGTTTGGTGGTCTGATCAAGGTAAAAACGACAATAAAGCCATGAGCCAAGAAACATGGTCTGAGCTGAAAGGTTTAGTGACTACTCAGCTTTCAGGTAAGCGTTTGTTTGTTGTTGATACTTATTGTGGTGCTAACGATGATACGCGTTTAAAAGTACGCTTTATTACTGAAGTTGCATGGCAAGCACATTTTGTGAAAAACATGTTCATTCGCCCAAGCGATGAAGAGCTTAAAACTTACCAACCAGATTTCGTGGTAATGAACGGCGCTAAAACCACCAATCCTAACTGGCAAGCACAAGGCTTAAATTCAGAAAACTTTGTAGCCTTTAACTTAACTGAAAAAATTCAGTTAATTGGCGGTACATGGTACGGTGGCGAAATGAAAAAAGGTATGTTCTCAATGATGAACTACCTATTACCATTGAAAGGCATAGCTTCTATGCACTGTAGTGCCAACGTAGGTAAAGACGGTGATGTTGCCGTATTCTTCGGCCTATCTGGCACAGGTAAAACCACCCTTTCTACCGATCCTAAACGTCAACTAATTGGTGATGACGAACACGGTTGGGATGATAACGGCGTATTCAACTTTGAAGGTGGCTGTTACGCTAAAACCATCAAGCTAAGCAAAGAAAATGAACCCGATATTTACAATGCTATTCGTCGCGATGCGCTACTAGAAAACGTCACCGTTGCTGATGACGGCACTATCGATTTTGATGATAATTCACGCACTGAAAATACCCGCGTTTCTTACCCTATTCATCACATTGATAACATTGTTAAACCCGTTTCTCGTGCTGGTCATGCGAAAAAAGTTATTTTCTTAACTGCCGATGCTTTTGGTGTATTACCACCTGTGGCTAAATTAACACCTGAACAAACAGAGTATTACTTCTTATCAGGCTTTACCGCTAAATTAGCCGGTACTGAACGTGGTATTACTGAGCCGACACCTACTTTTTCAAGTTGTTTTGGTGCCGCGTTCTTAAGTTTGCACCCAACACAATATGCCGAAGTGTTACGTAAACGTATGACTGATGCCGGCGCAGAAGCTTATCTAGTCAACACAGGTTGGAATGGCACAGGCAACCGTATTTCAATTAAAGCAACTCGCGCTATTATTGATGCTATTTTAGATGGTTCAATTGATGATGCAGAAACAACGGTTATACCTATGTTTAATCTTGAAGTTCCTAGCAAGCTAGCAGGTGTTGAAGGTGATATATTAGACCCTAGACATACGTACCAAGATAGCAATGAATGGCACAATAAAGCGACTGACTTAGCAAAGCGTTTTATTAATAACTTTGACAAGTTCACTGATACTGATAATGGTAAAGCGTTAGTTGCAGCTGGACCACAGCTGTAAAATATACCTTTGCCCTTAATCTACGATAAAACCATCACCAAATAAATTGCTGATGGTTTTTTATTGTTCATAAACTGTCGGGTAATTTTACAATATTTGTTTAACCCTTCATAAAAATAAAAATACGTTAAAAAACAGTAAATTAACGCCTCGGCCTGCTTATTGCTACTATATAATAGACACATAAATAATATTTAATCTCATTACTTAAGGATATCTTATGAAAAAAATTATCACTTTACTTGCCTGCTTATGGATCAGTTCAGCGCAAGCAACTTTACTATCGGAAGACGAAACATTTTCACCCGTTTTGATTGTTGATGGTAGCAGCAGCTCAACAAGTTTAACTTTTACAGACAGCGGTATCATTTCGGACGTCAATGTTTTTATCGACTTCACTAAATGTGATGATCCGCTATTAAGTGACGGTACTTGTTCTGGTGCAGGGTCTTCCTTTAATAGAGAAATAGTCTTCTTTCTTACTAGTGCTATGGGCACTCGTGTCGACCTAGTACTAGAAGATACTTATTCAGATCACGTAGGTGCGCGCATCGAGGTATTGTTTGATGATGACGCTGCAACCACTATCGGTGGCGGCAGTTTGCTGTCTGGAACTTTCGCTCCAATAGGTTCATTAGCTGACTTTAACAGTGAGCAGGTATTAGGCGATTGGACGTTAGGTTTTGAAGATACTGTCGGTGCGGATCCATTAAGTGTGAATGCATGGCGTTTAGATATCACCACTAATGCTATACCAGAGCCAACGTCAATGGCTTTATTAGGCTTAGCTTTAATTGGTGTATTTTTCTCACGCAAAAGATCCAATAAGCAATAAGCAATAAGCAATAAGATAAAAATAACCACTAAGCCTTGGCTCTGCTAAGGTTTTTTTTGTTTAAAACTCTAACGGCAAACATACCTTGGCTTGTAAGCCGCCTTCAGCTTTATTCGATAATTCAACACGGCCACCATGGGTATCAACAATACGCTTAATAATGGCTAAGCCCAAACCGCTTCCTTCGCCACCACGAGCAGTATCGCCTTGAGTGAAAGGTTGAAATAGTCGCTCTATATCTGAGTCTGGAATACCTGCACCGTGATCACTCACCATAAAATAGGCGTAGCCCTGTTCTTTATCATGGCCGGTGAATACTTCAATATCGCCATCGGTATAGCGCAAAGCATTTTGAATTAAGTTAGCTAAAGCACGTTTAACGGCAACGTGACGCAAGGGTATTTTAGGGCAGTCACTGGCAACAAGCTGAATATTTCTACCACTGGGTGTTTCAACATTTAGTACTTCTGCTACTAAAACATTTAAGTCATCTAGCTCGGCTTTATCTTTTGAGTCATGACGAATGTAATCAATAAATTGATCGATAATATTATTCATATCATCAATATCGCATTCTATACCTTCTTTAAGAAAGTCATCGAGTTCAGACATCATTTCACTGGCTAAACGAATTCGTGTTAATGGCGTACGTAAATCATGAGAAATGCCCGCCATCAGTAGGTTTCGATCATCCTCCAACTGTTTAATCCCCTTTGACATGTGGTTAAACGCTTGCGTTACCGCCATAATTTCAGAAGTGCCATGCTCTGTTAGTGGTTCAGGAAAATCACCTCGGCCAACATCTTCTGCTGCACGTTGTAGCGATTTCAACGGCCTATTAAGTTGTCTGACAAATATCCAACCACCAGCGACACTGAGGACACCGATAATGCCAAGGAAAAAAATGAGTGGAGAAAAACTAGCTTCTTCCAGGCCCAATAATGGTATTTTAACCCACAAATTTGGCGCTTGCGGTGGGCGAATCCAAAACAGGTATTGGTCTCCTTGCGATATTCGAACCTCAGCAGGACCACCAAGTAATTCAGACATTTGCTCACTGCGGTAAGGGTAATAACCTGCTGAAGCTAAACCAAGTTTAAGAGCTTCTTTTTCACGATAAACACCAATACCCGTTTCTCGGTGAAAGGCTTCCGCCATTTTAGGGCTTAACCTAGCATCTTTAATATCAATAAAAACAACACGTACCTGTTTAGCCAGCAACTGATTTATTTGTTGCTGGTTTGGCTCAATAACATACAGAGCAAAAGAGACATAAGAGACAACCTGATTAATAAAAAGCAAAAAGCCAATGAGTAATACAGTTTGCCCGAAGGCGCTACGGGGTAATATTTTCATGAATAGCCTTGAATGCGTGACTAGTAAAGTCCCGCCGACAACTAATAATACTAAGTAGCGGTGCCATCAGGCACAAACACATAACCTAATCCCCAAACTGTCTGTAAATAACGGGGTTTGGCTGGGTCTTTTTCTAACATGCGACGCAAGCGAGATACTTGCACATCAATACTGCGCTCAAGTGCGGAGTAATCACGTCCACGCGCTAAATTCATCAATTTATCACGAGATAATGGCTCTCTTGGGTGGGTAACTAAAGCCTTTAACACCGCAAACTCACCACTGGTTAAAGGCAAGCTTATATCGCCTTTTACCATTTCACGTGTCGCTAAGTTAAGTTTATATTCGCCAAAAATAATATTGTTTTCTTCCATAGAGGGCGCGCCAGGCGCTTCTTGTACTCGACGACGCAATACCGCTTTTATTCGTGCCAATAATTCTCTTGGATTAAAAGGTTTCGGCATGTAATCATCCGCACCTATTTCTAAACCGATAATACGGTCAACTTCATCACCTTTGGCGGTTAGCATCACAATAGGTATATTGTTGCTTTGCTGGCGCAAGCGGCGACAGATAGACAAGCCATCTTCACCTGGCAGCATTAAATCGAGTACCAACAAATGAAAATTTTCACGTTCAAGTAACCTATCCATTTGTTCTGAATTCGCAGCACTGCGCACAACAAAGCCTTGCTCTACTAAATAACGCTCTAACAATGAACGCAGGCGCATATCATCGTCTACCACTAAAATTTTTTGAGTTTCTTGGTTCATTGTCTTCTCACAAGGTTGGTATAATTTACAAACTAATATATGAAGTACTATAAGCGATGTCGCCACATATTAAAAAGAGCGATAAGTAAATGTTTTAGGCTATTTGTTACAATTTATGAATATAGCCTATTAATTTAAATAACTGTATTTATTGTAGATAATGAATTGCTTGCTCAGTAACACATTGAGTAAAACTTTTTTTGCGCTCACCACGCGATAAAGACAAAATAGCTTTTTCGACTAAAACCATTTTTTGTTGACGTTCAACTTCAGGTAAGTGTGCTAATTGTTCATGAAAACAGCCCTGTAAACCAAAATTAAGCGCTATGTCAGACTGCATGCTATCTTCACCTAAACATAAGGCTAGTTTTTCAGCCAACTTATTCTTAGGCATTTCATTGATTAAATAAGTTATTTCTTCAACAGTAGAATCCACTTCGCGAGCTTTATTGCAAGAATAAAACATATCGGCCACGGCAACCACGGGGATCAATGCTTCATGCTGCTTGCTAAACTTTTCTTTAAGCCAAGCATTATATTCAGCGGTTGTTGGCTCCTGCTTTGAGTTGTTCGAAAAAGCTTGTGCCGGTAACGCGTTTACCAGCAGTAGAGATAATAAAGGTAGGGCGATAAACGATGCTTTCATGAGGTATATTTAACTTACTTTTAAATTCAAGTAATAAGTAAGCTAAGTATACCGTTTCTATTTCAAGATGCTAGTTAGCCGTTTGATGAATATGCACATCGCGTTGTGGGTATGGAATACTGATACCCTCTTTATCGAAAGCCAACTTAACCTTTTCCATCATACCGAAATAGTAAGGCCAATAATCATCGGCATTCACCCATGGGCGAAGATATAAGTTAACAGAGCTATCACCATGTTCACCTACCCAAATATCTGTTGCTTGAGTAGTTAACGTGCGTTCATCGGCTTCAACCAGCGACATTAATACCGCTTTAGCTTTAACAATGTCGTCGTTATAACCAATACCAAAAACGAAATCGACGCGACGTGTACCTTCGATATTAATATTTTTAATACAACCATTCGATAAAGGACCATTTGGAATAATAACTCGCTGATTATCAGGTGTTTTTAAAATGGTATTAAAAATTTGAATTTCTTCGACACCACCGATATAACCCTGTGCTTCTATCACATCACCTTTTTTAAATGGCTTGAACAACAAAATAAGTACGCCACCAGCAAAATTGGCCAAACTGCCTTGCAAGGCTAAGCCAATAGCTAAACCTGCCGCGCCTAACATAGCAATTAACGACGTTGTTTCAATACCAATCATGGAAGCAAAAATGATTATTTGAATAGCTTTGAGTATGGTACTAAAAATACTCAGCAAAAATTGATGCAAGGTTGCTTCAACTTGCTTCTTATTTAGGGCTAGCTCTGCAATATTTAGCGTTTTGCCAATCAGCCACTTACCAACTAAATAAACAACAACCGCTAAAATAAATTTAATGCCAAACTGCAGGCTCATTTCACCAACCATTTGCAGGTAGTGCTCAACTTTTTCTACATTTATGTCCATATTTTTGACCTTTTTTATTAACAAATTTTTAACGATTGTAAGGGTTTTTCTAAACGCTGTAAATTAAAGTATTTTTGGCAAACTAGCGTCTAGCTCTAGCATAACGAATCCAGATATAGATGCCACTTAATGAAAGCAGTATCAGTAATATCGCCACAGCGTCCATAAACAGTACACCAAATAATCCCAATATTCGACCGCTGTGAGCATCTAAAACAATGCGCTCTAGCGTTAAAAATTGCGCCCGATAGTTCAGCTTTGCCGCCATGATAATTTGTTTATTGGCCGTGTTGTGCGTTATCCAATTGGGCTTTATGAGTGAGTGAAAATTTTGCCATAAAAGTTGCTCACTATTATATTGAAAAGTTCCGTTCGCTGATTTTATCACCAACAAGTGTTCAGTGGCAGCTACAGCATTAGCACCAACGGGAAAACCAGACTCTTCGCCTAATTGATCGATAAGCTCGCCATCTTGATTATAAAAACTAAGCTGATCAACACTCACCACAGCAAAAGCTTGCTGCTCGCTGATAATTATTGGCGCTATCGCAATAACTTTTGTTGCACTTTCGAATAATAATTTGTCATCAAGCCAGACTAAATTATCGGTAACCCGAAAATTATCCTTAACATAAAGGCGCACGTCACTCGGTGGCGCAATACCATAATGATCGAGTAACCATGAGTTTTTAATGGGGCTGTGGGCAAGGGAAAGCGTGTCGGTATGATTTAACGCTATACCAGAAAGTGATAAAAAAATTAGAAAAAAAGCCGCAATAATACCAAGCTTTCGATGCCATTCTCGTAAGTGACGTATGATACGATTATGCAGTGCTTTGGACGGTGATGGTGATGATTTCATAGCAAATAAAAAAGTTTACGCAGCGCATTAGCATTAAGTTGGCTTATTCTGCCGTATGCATCGCTTATAAGCTAGAGTTTTTATAACTGTTACCACCGCTCCACCATGCTACCCAGAAGCTTTATCATTCTCGGTGTAGTGCGTAGCAAGGCCTACATGGATGTAGGTTACTTAGGTTATGCATGGAACATATAACCTGCCTCTGTGACCTCTGTGGTAAAAATTTTCAAGTTGAACAAACATGAAATTTTAATGCTTGTTTAGTGCTCTATTATTCAACCACAAAGCAAGACGAGCAATTTTGGTGGTAGCTCTTACCGATAAAGTAGCCCCAGTAATGCCATCAATATTTTGTGTTAATTGTTTTTCGTTATCAAGACTAGCATTGATAAATTGTTTGGCGTAAAAGTCGTGACGAACTTCATCTCCTCGGCTTTCTCTAAACGTCAGCACCTTTAATTTTTGAATGTGTTGCTTGCCTTGACGAATAGTAATATGGACACCAATAGTAATAGGTTTTTCTTTACCTATCTCATCCAAAATCCAGACACTGTCATCATCACGTTGCCAATATCGAATACGCAGGCGGTTAAATTTATGACTCAGGATATCTGCGACTACGGCTTTATCTTCTTTGGTTAACCACAACATTTTTACTTGCCAGTTTTCACCCAAGCTGGCACTAATAAAGGCCTTAGGCGTTTGAAAAACCCCTTTAGCTGCCACACTTTCATTACTGGTTAGTAAAACCAACATAAATAGCAAAAAAGATAAGCATGTTTTCATTATTTACCTATACAACTTACTAAGAGTTATTAACGGAAAAAGTGAATAGTACCGCAGCACTATTCACTTATTTTATACTAATATATAGCTTGTATTACTCAGAAAAGCAGTAATATTAAAATTGGTAGCCAAAGCCTAAGTTAAAGCCTGTAGAGTCTGCAGCGCCGCCAAGATCTTCATAATCAGCTTTTAATACAACGTTTTCATGAATGTAATAGTTAACACCAACACTCGTTGATTCAACAGCTGTTGAGTCGCTATTACCTGCATTGTTGTCATATTCTGAGTAACGAGCAAAAACGCCTACTTTTTCACTAAACTTATAAGAAGGCTCAACATACCAACCAGTTTGCTCATCACGGCCTAACGCTTTTGCTTCATCGCCATTAATATCCCAACGAGCGTATAAAGCACGAACAGTGAAATTATTAACTTGATAAATAGCATGTGCTTCTAATAACGTGGCATCAGCAGTATCAATAGGGGCTTCAAAGTTACTGCCGCCTTGGGTAATGTCAGTTTGATATTGCAATGTTGCCGCTAGCTCTAAACCAGTAATAGCGGTGTATTTAATACGACCCGTATACGCTAGGTTTTCAGCATTAGCTTTAGCCACTTTTTGACGACCACTACGAATTTTAAAATCATCACCCACTTCCAAACCACTGGTGGCAGCACCATCAATGCTTAAACCTGGCGCAGGCTTAAAGTTAACCGCAACACCCGCTTCCCACCAAGTCGCTGGAATAATATTTTTTTCAACGCCATTACGTTCAACACCGTAGAATGTTGGTGGCTCATGAGTTTCGTTAATGATGCCAACAGGGATTAAAAACAAACCCACTTTAGAGCTTGTGGCTTCGTTAATGTCAACTTCAACATAAGCTTGTTCAAGTTCAACTTCACCTGATTTACCTTCACCAGCAATAGAATGCTCTAATTCAAACTCAGAGAAAAAACGTACCGTGTCACTGAACTCATGACCAAAAAACAACACAAAGCGGTGAAAATCAATTTTCGCATCGCTGTCTTCATAGTTGTTGTAATGTAATTCACCGTAACCACCAATGGAAGTGTTAGCAAACATGCCACCTTCGGCTTTTACTTCAACTTGATCGGCAGTAGCATTAAGTTTTTGATCGGTTTCATCTAAACGTCTTTCTAACGATTCTAAAACTTTTTGTTGCTCAGCAATAACTTGACGTAATTTATCTGTTTCTTCGTTAGCGATAGCTGCGTTACTGGCAAAAAGACCAATTAAAGCCGAAGCTAAGAGTGTTTTCTTCATCATGTGAGTAATTCCAATAGTATAGTTATGTTTTTAATGCTAACTAAGGTTAGCGGAGATAGATTGTCGGAAAGCTTGCTCGTCAGCGAAATGAGCCTTCTCTAATTTTGGCGACATTAAAACACGATAACAAATGAGAATCAATATCATTTGTGTTTTTTATTGTGAAATTGAAACTTAGTTGATTTAAATCATAACTATTATAGTTAGCTATTTTGCCCCTTTAGATGAAACCCTTCCCGGTGAGCATAAAGCGGCTTTAAAGTCGTTAGTTTGCCTGCTGAGCTAAACAAAAAGCTGCCCCTGACAAGAAAGAGACTATTTATAAGTACAGGGAGACAAGTACAGGGAGAAAAGTACGGGAAGTACGACAATGGTTAACTTATTTCCACCACCTGTTTACCAGTAAAGCCACCAGAGACTTGTTTACGTAACGCCATCGAAATGTCCTGAGCGCTAAAATTTACCATTGCTATTTCTGGAACACATACCTCACCACTGGCGACATTTTCTAACAATAATTTACTCATAAAGCTCATGTGCTGCTGCGCGCATAAATTATTCGACAACCAAGCGCCCCCCAAAGAAACAACACTGATGTTAGGCGCTTTTCTATACATTAATTCGGGAGCTAATGCCGGTAGTGATTTTAAGCAAGCAATTCGTCCGCAGAAACGCATAAGTTCTATATTTCTTACCGTGGTTTCACCACCAATAGAGTCGACAACGGCATCAAACCCTTGAGGACCAAGCGTAGTACGGATTTTTTCACAAAGTTTTTTATCCTGATAATCGAAAACGGCATCGGCACCTAATTTTTTAATGAGTTTATGATTATGCTTAGAAGCGGTAGCGAAAACATCGGCGCCTCGTTGTTTAGCGAATTGAATGGCGAACTGACCTACGGCACCGGCACCAGAGTCGATAAAAACACTATCGCCTTCTGTAATTTTAATTTTTTCCAAGGCAATTAATGCCGACATGCCAGCGCTAAGAATAGATGCCGCAGTATTTGATGAGACACTGTCAGGAATAACAGAAACCGCGAAGTTAGGTACTTTAGCATACTCACTGAGCACCCCTTGCTGCGTGAGGCTTGAGTGCCACATTATTCTATCGCCAACACGAGGAAAAAGCCCCTGGCTGGCTTGAGCCACAGTACCGACAGCATCAAGCCCTAAAATATGTGGATATTGCCACTGACCAAAACCTGTTTTAGCAAATTGAGCATCCAAAGGGTTTAACCCCACTGATGCAACTTTAACTAGTATTTCATTGTCATTGCATTGTGGTAATGACAGTTCAATTTCAGCAAGCTGAATTTGCTCGTTAGGTTGCTCCAACACAATGGCTTTCATGGCGTTGGGTAAATTGCAAAATTGTGCGGCATTGTTTGAAGACATAAAGCTCTCTAACTCACTCGTTAACTTATGACTCTAACACCCGCTAAATGCTTACTACCTGCTTGCCTTAGCAATTAGCGCTGTAATGGTAGAATCAATATTATTTTTTTTGGCTATTAAACCATCTTGCCGCGCATCTAACAACTATAGGTGAGCAATTCCCACGTTACCATTAGTGAATTTACCCACTAATTTATTCTGTAATTGACTGTTTTTCGTTTTTACTTTTACTCAGTAATATATAAAAAACAGGCGTGAATAAAAGACCAAATATAGTGACACCTATCATACCAGAGAATACCGCATTACCCATAGCATGACGCATTTCTGAACCGGCTCCCGTTGCTAATACCAGCGGTACTACGCCGGCGGTAAAGGCAAAAGAAGTCATTAAGATAGGGCGTAGTCGCATACGACACGCTTCAATGATGGATTCTAGATGTGACAAGCCTTTTTCGTTTTGATCTTTAGCAAACTCCACCATTAAAATAGCGTTTTTAGAGGCTAAAGCGACCAGCACAATCAAGGCTATTTGGGTAAATATATTGTTGTCTGAGCCCACTAACCAGACCCCCATTAATGCTGAAAAGATGGTCATGGGCACAATTAATATAATCGCTAAGGGTAAGCGTAAGCTTTCATATTGGGCCGCAAGTACCATAAACACTAACAACACCACTAACGGAAAAACATAAACCATAGTGTTGCCTGCCAATATTTGTTGGTAGGTCACTTCAGTCCATTCATATTCAATGCCCTGCTCTAAGGTGTCAGCCAAAATTAATTCGATTGCCTTTTGGGCTTGATCTGAGCTGTAACCCGGTGCTGGACTACCATTAAGTTCAGCCGTTGGATAACCATTATAATGCATTACCCGATCGGGCCCCGTTGCGGGTGTTACCGTTAATACCGAGCCTAGCGGCACCATTTTACCTTGGCGATTACGCACTTTTAGGTTCAATATTTGCTCTGGATCTTGTCTAAATTCGGCATCCGCTTGCGCTTTCACTTGATAAGTACGGCCAAACAAGTTGAAGTCGTTAACATAAACAGAGCCTAAATAAATTTGTAGGGCATCAAATACGTCGTCTAAAGGAATGCCTTGAATAAGCGCTTGTTCGCGATCGATATCAATATCCATTTGCGGTACTTGAATACGAAAGCTTGAAAATAAGCCCATCAATGCAGGATCTTGTTGGGCGTTATTAATGACCGCTTGTAAATTATTAAATAATACCTCAAAGCCTTTATTACCGCGGTCTTCAATTTGTAATTTGAAGCCACCTGTGGTGCCTAGCCCTTGAATAGGAGGCGGTGGAAATACCGCAACAAAAGCGGCGTCAATGGCCATAAACTTTTGATTCAATTGCGCTGCTATCGCCGCTGCCGACATATTTGGGTCTTGTCTATCTTCAAAAGCATCAAGCGGAGTAAATACAATGGCACTGTTTGGGCTATTGGTAAAACCATTTACAGACAGCCCAGGAAAGGCAACCGTATGGGCAATACCCGGTATGGTGTGTGCTATTTTTTCCATTTGCTCAACCACCGCTTGCGTGCGATCTAAACTTGCCGCATCAGGTAGTTGCGCAATAGCCACTAAATACTGTTTGTCTTGCGCAGGGATGAAACCACCGGGCACTTTATCAAACAAGGTAATAGTGCCCCCCACTAAAGCAAGATAAACAATACCGACCAGCATACTCATACGAATGAGTTTTTGGACTAGTTTTTGATAACCATTTGCGCCTTTGTCGAACACTTTATTAAAGGGGGCAAATAGCCATTTACCAAAGAGAGCATTAAGTAAAACCGTTAACTTATCAGGCTTACTGTCGTGCGACTTTAATAATAACGCTGACAATGCAGGCGACAAGGTTAACGAGTTAAACGCTGAGATAAAGGTAGAAATAGTGATGGTTAAGGCAAACTGTTTATAAAATTCGCCTGATAAACCACTAATAAATGCCGTTGGGATAAATACCGCCCCTAAAACCAAGGCAATGGCAATAATAGGCCCTGTTACTTCACTCATAGCAACACGCGTTGCTTCTAATGGTGTCAGGCCTTTTTCAATATTACGCTCAACATTTTCAACCACAACAATGGCATCGTCCACCACAATACCAATGGCAAGCACTAAACCGAATAACGATAAGGTATTGATTGAAATACCTAACCATTGCATAACAGCGAAGGTACCAATTAAAGAAACAGGCACGGCAATCAAGGGAATAATAGAGGCTCGCCATGTTTGCAAAAACAAAATCACCACAATAACTACTAAAACAATGGCTTCGAGCAACGTTTCGATAACAGCGTCAATAGAACCACGTACAAAGACGGTCGGATCATAAACAATGTCGTATTCAACGCCTGCGGGAAAGCTTGTTGATAAACGCGCCATGGTTGCACGTACTTGATCAGACAATTCTATGGCGTTAGAACCGGGGCGTTGGAAAATAGGCATGGCTAAGGCCGGTTGACCATCAAGCATAGCGCGTAATGAATAATTGTCTTGGCCTAACTCTAATCTTGCCACGTCTTTAAGGCGAGTAATTTGCCCTTGTTCGCCAATTTTTATAATGACCTGTTCAAATTCTTCAATATTATTTAAACGACCTTTAACATTTAATAAAATTTGAAATTGATTATCGTTAGCGGCTGGCTGAGCACCTAAGCTACCCGCAGCCACTTGTTGATTTTGCGAGCGTAGAGCGGCAATAACATCATTCGCCGTGAGTTCGCGTGCCGATAACGCATCAGGATTTAGCCAAACACGCATGGCATATTGACCACCACCAAAAAGTTGTACATCACCGACGCCATCTAAACGGGTGAGTTGGTCTTTAATATACAAATCGGCATAGTTAGATAAATACGTGGTATCGTGAGTTTTTTCCGGTGAAAAAAGATGCACCACCATGGTTAAGTTTGGTGATGATTTTTCAGCAACAACACCGAGTCGTTGCACTTCTTCGGGTAAGCGCGGTAAGGCACTGTTTACACGGTTTTGTACCTGCACTTGCGCTCTGTCTAAATCGGTTCCTAGCGCAAAGGTAACGGTAAGAGTCATGCGACCGTCACTGGTGGCTTGTGAAAACATATAAAGCATGTTTTCTGTACCGTTAATTTCTTGTTCTAATGGTGTCGCAACGGTTTGACCAATAACCGTAGGATTAGCACCCGGATAACTCGCCGTCACAATAACCGTTGGCGGTACAACTTCAGGGTATTCACTCACGGGTAATTGAAACAATGAAATGCCACCGCCAATGAGAATAATTAACGACAACATAGCCGCAAAAATAGGTCGTTGGATGAAAAAGTATGAAAAATTCATCAATAACCCTTAGCGTTTTGCTAATAAAGTTTTAGCATCGACAGTACTTAAGGTAAAGGCAATACCATCACTATCAATAACAACATTATGGGGCTTAACTGGCATACCTGCGCCCACTCGCGCCGGGCCATTAACCGCAATAATATCGCCTTTAGACAAGCCCGAGGTAATTGCCCGTAACTTGCCATAGCGCTCACCAACTTCCACAAGTTTATATTGCAAAATATTGTTTTCATCCACGGTTAATACGAAACGATTTTTTAAATCGGTGCCAATAGCTTTACTTGGAATAATAATTTGTTCGGTAATGGCATTTGCCGCTAATTTAATACGGGCAAAAGAGCCAGTGCGTAACTGATGCTCAATATTCTCAAAGACAGCACGAACGCGTAATGTGCCCGTTGAAGGGTTAATACGGTTATCGATAAAGTTAAGATGACCGGTGTAATGAAAATCTTTTTGTCCCACTTTTTGCATTACTACCTGTTGTTTGCTTTTGGCAGTAACCTTGTTGAAGGATTTATTCCAAGTGCGCTCGTCTATATCGAAATAAGCGTACATTTTTTGGTTTGAAACTATAGACGTCAACACGCTTTGGCCAGCAATAATGTTATTGCCTTTAGTGATATTCGCGCGAGAAATAATGCCATTAATTGGTGAACGAATTGAGGTGAACTCTAAATCTAACATGGCGGCCTCAAGTTGCGCTTGCAGCGCTGCTACTTGTGCTTCTCGTTGACGCAATGTCGATTCACGAGACTCGGTTTGCTCTGTTGAAATAGCGTTACGTTCAGCTAAGCGTACTGCGCGTTTGGCTTCACTGTTTGCTTGGGCAAGCGCCGCTTTTGCACTATCAACTTGCGCCACTAAACTAGCAACAACCGCAGCAAAGGGTCGATTATCTAATTGAAATAACAAATCACCTTTAAAAACCCTATCACCTTCTTGAAAAGCGATATGATCAATAACACCTGAAACTCTTGGCATTAAAGCCACTTCTTCAGGAGACTCAATACGCGTGGTATAGGTATGCCAGCTTTGCACAGGCTTAACTAGAACTTCAGCAACATCAATCGGTTGAATAAGCTGTTCAGTAGACGCTGGTGCTGCTTCTTCGCCACAGCCTGACAGTGCCATGGTTAATCCGAGTATGGTGGTAATGAAAAGATGTTTATACATTAGAGACTCCTTAAATAATGCTAGCGATCATACGGAACAAACATGTAGATAAAAAGCATGGTTTTTTACATTCATTGGTGCCAAAATAACACCAATAACGTTTTTAGGTGCACGATATGGATACAACAAGTCGACTACTATTACTGCTAGACGTAGTAGAAAGAGGCTCTTTTGCCAAAGCAGCGATATCACGCAACATAGATCGCTCAGTAATATCGAAACAAATAAGTCGGTTAGAAGATGAATTAGGAATTAGACTGCTCAATAGAACGACGCGCTCTTTTTCACTTACCGCGGCTGGCGCCGAAATGATAAAAAAAGCAGAGCAACTAAAAGAGCTTTTAGGTGATACCATTAGATTGGCTGAAAATTACCATCAAGAACCCAGAGGAATTTTGAAAATTACCGCATCAGCCACTTTTGGACGCCGATTTTTACAACCAGTGATCAATGACTTTCAAAAGCGTTTCCCTCAAGTTGAAGTGGAATTACATCTAAACGATCAGCTTGTTGATATTGTTGCTGAAGGCTTTGATCTTGCCTTTAGAATAGGTGAGCCCAAAGACTCGTCATTAATCGCTCGTAAAATTGCCCGTAACCGATTGTTACTACTCGCCTCACCTGAGTTTATTGACACCTACGGCATGCCAGCCTCAATAGAAGAGTTGGCAAGTTACCCATCGGCAAGTTATTCAAGCCAATCAGTCAGAGTAGAAAGTATTCATTATTACAATGACCGCAATGAGAAATGTCAGCAAAAAACCCAGAGTACCTTCAGAGCAAATGATGGCGAAGTACTGTTAATGAAAGCGTTGTCGGGTACGGCCTATATTTTAGTTCCGGCATTTATTATTAGAAATGAAGTGAAAGATGGCTCGCTAATTCCTTTATTACCTAAGCTAAAATTAATGGAACACGGTGCTATGTATGCTGTGTATCCACACCGCGACTTGCCCGTGCGAACCCGACTGTTTTTTGATGCGGTCAAAGAATATATAGGTAAGCAAATACCTGTATGGGAAAACTCCATTCCTAATTTCGATAAATTATATCAAGGCTGAATTAATGGCCATAAAGCATGCGGAGTCATAAGGTTTACGGCAACTGCATTAGCCGTTCACTTCGCCATACTCTAATTATTTGAATACTAGTTTCATTCAATAGGTAAATAATACGGAAAGGCGCATGAATTAACTCTCTAATTGATGACACCGCAAACTCTGGTACTTGTCTGCCAATCTCAGGGTTATCAGCTAATGTTTCAATATGGGAGATTATGTCTAAAATAAAATTCTCACCAACTTGTGGTACCTGCTGCTCGGTGTAATATGATCTTATATCTTCTAAATCACATATAGCAGACTCTGCAAATTCAATTTTCACCGCTATAAACCAAGCCTTTCTTTTACATCGCTAATATCTGATTTATTTCCTTCTTTAATATCTACCATGCCTTTGGCAACAGCTTTAATAAAAGCAAGTTCTTCGATGTTTTTTTCATAGTCATCAAGTCCTTGAACTACTGCTACACCTCGCCCCCGACTGGTGATTAATACTGGCCGATGTGAATCTTTAACGTGGTTAACTATCTTGCCTGGATTTATTTTAAGATCAGATAAAGGGATCACATCTTCTGAGAATTTTGGTTGCATAAACACCTCTGGAACTAACTTTAATGATACCAGCTTACCGCACCAGTTAAGGTTTACCTAGCAATGAAATGCTCAAACGTTAAACATATCAGCACTAAATACTCACAGGAGTGTCCGCACAGAATACTTACAAAGTACTTTGTAAGTATTAAAGCCCTTTTATTTAGCGTTAATTACCGCCATACATTCCATTTCTAAATGGCCGTTTAACGCTACCCCGTTAACACCGAAGGCACTACGTGCAGGTTTATGATCCCCAAAGAACTCAACATACACTTCATTCATCGCTTGCCACTCACTCATATTGGCGAGAAAAACGGTGCATTTTACAATATTGTTGAGAGTAGCGCCTTGGTGTTGCAAGGTACGCCGAATGTTGATCATAGTTTGCCTAGTTTCCGCTTTTATACCGCCGGGAACCAAAGCCTTTGCTCCGGGTTTAATACCAATTTGTCCCGATAAATAGAGGGTATTACCTACTCTGACTGATTCTGAAAAAGGCAAGTTCATAGCCTTATGTTGTGCAGAGCTGTAAAACTCTACTTCTGTTTGAACGCTGGTATTAGTTGACTTAATACTTGTTGGTTTTGGGTTAGTACCCGCTGCTGCCTGAGCTAACATAATGTAACCCGACAAACCAATAACTAAGCCTGCACATAAATATTTAATCGATGTAGTTTTCATAAATATCTCCGGTAATATCATTAATTTAGGTTAAGTTGGGTTAAGGTTAAGCTGTCCTCAAGCTTGAGACTTGAGCAAAGACCCGTAAGAAATTTCCACCAAATACTTTTTCGCAATCGCTTGCACTCAAGCCTCTAAAAAGAAGTAATGAGGCCAGCGTTGGAAAATCAACATAATCGGTAAGTACGGGTTTATAGTTGCCATCCATATCTGTGCCTATGGCAACATGATCCACGCCAACATGCTCGACTAAACGAACAACCTGATTAGCAAAGTCGAGCAGGTTACGGCTATCAAAACCGCTGGGCCAAGCACCAATTAAACCACCACTTGTGGTGATCATGCTGGCATGGTCTTTATTGAGAAAACGGGGGAAATTGACCTTGCCTAGTAAATTACTGTGGGAGACTATCACTGGTGAGCTGGAGTTAGATAAAGCATCTTCGCAGGTTTGCTGTGTTGCGTGCGCGAGGTCGACAATAATACCCAAACGGTTCATTTCTTTAACCACGTCCACCCCTAACTTGGTAAGTCCACCATGAATAGCGGGGCCAGTCTGAATATCGCCAAGTGCATTAGAACTGTAATGGACAAGCCCAATAGCTCGAACTCCGGCATCGTAAGCTTCTGCTAACCTTTCCAAGCGGTGCTCGACAAAGTTTGCCCCTTCACAAGCAAAAATAGCCACGGGTTTATTCATTTTTTTGGCATTAATAATATCTTTTGCACTAAGTGCCTGACTTATTGAAGCGCCTTGCACCATTTTTTGTAGAATAGCTAGTTGACGCTTAAAGTCAGTGTAGGCTTCACCGGGTAAAAAATCTCGACTAGCGGCAATACCTTTTTTTGTTAGGCTCAGTATCGAAAGATCCGAAACCAATGAAAACAACGCGGCACTGACATGGCCTCGTGTCATATCGGCAATACGCTTAGCTTCAAAACCGCCAGTCATCGATTTCATTTGCGGATCAATATTGTCAGCTCCGTTGAGGAAAAACCGACCGGGATGACTGTGTAAATCAATGACTGTCGATTGCTTAATGACTTCCAAACCTGCTAGGCGGTATTGCTCAGGTATCTGCCATTTATTTTGGTCTGAACTATTTAGACCTAGGCTATTTTGAGGCGTGCTAGCATTTGAGCACCAACTGGTTGCGACACCCAACGCAAGCGCGCTACTGTGACTGATAAATTGACGTCGGCTTAAGTTTATTTTTTTCATGATTAACGCTTCCCATAGTATTTATTCATGGCTGCCATTACGGATCAACAAGCGGTAAAAACGTGTGGCATTGACCATGTTTTCTATACTCATGCGCTCATTAGTGCCGTGAAACCTTGGAATGTCTTGTGGAGTAATACTCATAGGATTAAATCGGTAAGAATTTTCAGCAATAGCTTCGTAGCGGCGACTGTCTGTTGCCGCAATAGTAATACCCGGAGCGACAACAATATTGCCATAAGTACTTTGAGCTGCGCGGACAATAGCCTTATAGCCTAACGCTTTTGCGCTTGATACTCTTGAGGCATTACTACCGCCAATTAATTTAACGTCAATACGTTCATCGTCAAGCACCAATTTTACATAATTCATCACCCCCTCAATAGAATCACGGGGGTGTAAACGAAAATTTATTGTGCCTATAGCTTCAATAGCTAAAACATTTTCTTTGATACTTGCAGACAACATGGTTGGTGCAGTAGTCGTACGCAACATTGCATTACTAAAAGGTTTACTTGCAAGTGATGCATCAATTAAATCGCCAAATAACCAGCGATTAGCAAATAACAGCCGCTGGCTAAACGGCATGTGGCGGGCAATGGCATCAAACATTTCACCACTCAGTCCGTCCAGTGTGCCTGGTATGGGTGCTGCCTGTAATTTTACTAATGCTTGGGCAAGAATACCAACCGCGGTTTCTTTAGGTGGCATTGAGCTATGACCGCCTTGTCCGTGAGCAACCAACTCAATGGTCATGGTACCTTTTTCGGCAAGGTTGATATTCGCAACGGGTGGCGCTACCCCAGGGAAAAAACCATCAAATAAGAATGAGCCCTCATCTAAGGTCCAAGCTAAATGAACGTCATCGCGGCTTAAGTTGTCGACAATAGCTTTTGTTCCTTTTATTCCGCCAATTTCTTCATCGTGAGTCAAACTTAAATACACGCTACGATCTGGCTGAAAGCCTTCAGCTAGCAATAAACTCGTCGCTTCCATTAATGCAATGACAGCACTTTTATCATCAAGTGCGCCTCGGCCCCAAATATAGGATTGATCAACGATTCCTGAATAGGGTGGATGTGTCCACAAGTTTTCAGAACCTGTGATTACTGGTACTACATCATAATGAGCCGATAATAGAATGGGCTCAAGCTTGGGCTTAGCTCCTTGCCACTTAAATAGTAAAGAATATTTACCCAGCTGTTGTAACTGTGTACGAGAGTGCACCTCAGGATACGTTTTGGCTAACCATTGGATAAAACCTTCGAATTGTACGTGCGCTGGTTGATCACCCTTGATTGATTCTTGTTTTAATGCTGAAAGCTCTGATTTAAGCTGTATTTTTTGGGGGTTAAGCTCTGCAGACACGGTGCGAAACTGAATAGCTTCTGAAAGGTGCTTAGCAAGCTGCTTGGCATCAATATCCGTTGTAACTTTTTTTTCAACAAGCTTCTGCGTTGAGGTGAAGGTCAAGGTTCGTATTAAGAGAATAACAACAAGTAAAGCGATCACACCTGCCATGCTATAAAACAATTTTTTCATAATGAAGCCCGTTGTTAGCTAAATTGATAGTGACTAAAATAATGCTGATACTTATCAGCCATCCTAATTTTATAAATTTCATTAGGGTCACTGATAAGGATTAATTATGGTTTTTTATTAACATTACCGGGAGTTTAGAAGTTGTAGTTTACTTCTATCCCAAAGGTGCGAGGCATGCCTCGATATTGGGTAACGGTTCTTAAAAAGTCTTGAGTCGTGGCAGATAAATACGACTCATCAGTAAGGTTTTTCCCCCATAATGCCACATCCCAAGTTCCTTCATCATTTAATAGGGCTATTCTGCCATTCACTATGCTTAAATCGTCTACCCAGCCAAAGGGGACATTTTCACCATTTTGCAGTGTGTGGGTTTTTACATTGTCGACCGTATCGTAATAATCTGAACGATAAGAATAATCAAGTCGCGTCAGTAGTTCCGCGCCAATAGAAGGAAGCGGATGGTAATACTGTATTCCCACGCTTAATGACACATCGGAAATACCCGGGATAGTTTTACCCGAAGCATCCCCTCCTCTAGTTGCGCCACCCGGGAAGTCAGAAAACTCACCATCTAATAAACCAAGCGATGCCATCACCTGCCAACGCTCATTGGGTGTAAAAGTAACTTCAGCCTCAAGCCCTTTGGTTTCTACTTCCGCTGCGTTACGAATACTGATAGCCGTTCCGCCATCGCCGAGATCCATAAACTGATTTACCTGATAGTCATCATAATAGGTCTGGAATCCCGCCAGACTAAAAGTCAAACGTCGATTAAGTACGTTTCCTTTAAGCCCTATTTCGTAACTATCGACCGTTTCTTTCGCGAACTCAACCCCTGAGCTCAACGCATTCACACTGACAAAATCTAAATTATAACCGCCGCTTTTGTAACCATTGCTATATTTGACATAACCATTGATGTCACTATTAAATGCATAACTTAAGTTAATCGTTGGAGAAAGGTGATTATCACTGCGTTCATCAAGCACTGAGCCGGTTGCCAGCCCGAAAGCAGGACCGCCACCGCTACCATCGATGTTCCAGTCAACCTCTTTATCTTCGCGGGAATAACGAAATCCGAAGCCTAATTTCCATGCCTCATCAAGTTGATAGCTGCCATTCATAAAAAAGGCGTAACTAAGCGTATCGACTGTGCCTTCGGTAGTAACAGCGTCTGAAACGCCTAATAAATATCCAAGCGAGCCCGGTTGAGCAATACGCATGCTCAGAGCTTCCTGATCGTAGTAATAAAGTCCCGCGACATATTTAAAATCGCCTTTATCTGGTGAAATCAGCTGAATTTCTTGGCTCAGCTGTTTATATTCATCACTGTAATTAATTTGCAAAAAATCCAGCGCCGAATAATCTACGTCATTTCTGTAATGAATTTCCGATTCTCGGTAAGCACTAATACTTTTTATAGAAAATTCATTGTCTAAATCCCAATCTAAAGTCAGCGAAGAGCCCTTTATATCTCTTTTTTCATGAGGATCAACGCCCATACTCACTTCAAAGTCATCGGTTTGGGCAATAGGTAAAGCTAGGCCAAAGGAGTCGGTAACAGCCTCACCAGTATAAGAAAGGCGATCCCCTTTTAGTCCATCAAATGAAAGGTTTGCTGCAAAATTCCCTGCTTCAGCGACATAAAATAGTTGCGCACGATAAGACTCATCGTCTAATTCATTAATTTTATTATTGGTAATAAGGTTTTTGGTAAAACCATCACGTTGTTGCTTGCTAACTGAAATTTTACTAAACAAGGTACTGCTAAGAGGAATATTAACCAACGCCGATACTTCACGAGCATTAAAGTTGCCGAATGAAGTATTAATTGCGCCACTAAATTCATCAGATGGCTTAGCTGAGATTAAGTTGACGGCTCCAGCAACGGTGTTTTTTCCAAATAAAGTCCCCTGTGGTCCGCGTAATACTTCAATGCGTTCCAAATCTAATAATGCTTGATTTAGGGCTGGTGATTGACCTAAATAAACGCCGTCAAGATATACGCCAACACGGGTATCAAAACCAATATTTCGACTATTAGCACCAACCCCACGGATGCTAACTTTGGAGGTAAAGTCAGTCCCTTCACTCATGGTAAAATTAGGAATATATTGAGAAATATCTTTAAGTTGTTGAACACCTGTTTGTGCAATACTTTCAGTGCTGAAATTAGACATTGATATCGGTACTTCTGATAACTTCTCTCGTCTTTTTTGAGCCGTTACGGTTATAACTTCTAATAATTTATCCTGGCGGGTTTGAGCCATTACGGTCTTTTCGTCTGAGAGCTTCGAATCATCCTCAGCGGCATAAACCTGTATGGCTACTGGAAACTGAAGTGCGATAGCAATGGCAGCAGATAATGAATTAATTCTCAGCATAGATTTAAACCTTTATTTTTATAATAATTAATTTTAATAAAGATGAGACGGTGAGCCAACATTCATTATCCAGCTACAATCTCAAGTCAGGCTACTCATTTTGAGCACCTCAATAAAGCTACTACAGCCTGAATATAAATAAATCAGAATTTGCAAATTTCAATTAAATAATTTAATGAAATTAATGTTAATGGCGAAACTAAAAACATTCCATCATTAAAAATCAACAACTTAAAGCGACTGTTCGCTATACAAGTTATCTAAAAGGTTTTCATCAAAGTCGGTGCTATGACCTGTTTTACTTCTTTGACGATATTGGCGAGGTGTTTGCTGCTGGTATTTTTTAAAATAAGTAAAGAAGGTTGAGTTAGAATTAAATCCGCACTTATAACCTATATCAGTAATTGAACAATAATCTAAAGATTTATCCATCATCAACCTTTTAGCTTCTACTACTCTATAAATATTAATATATTCATGAAAGGATTGCTTGGTTTGGCTATTAATCGTTTCGGATAAATGACTGGTAGATACCTCCATCTGACTTGCCAAATTAGCTATTTTTAGACCCGGTTGCAGATACGGTTTTTGAAGCTTCATGTACTGTTGAAGGGCGCCCCAAATAAGTTTAGCGCCTTCTTGGGTTAAACTACTTGTTTCGTATTTTTTTTCATTACCTAAGGGCAAGTTTTGCTTCTGCTGAGTTAGATCTTCCTGAGGTATTTTTCTTTGTAAAATACCAAATAAAGCCAGAAATATAGAAAAAAATAAGGGTATTGGATAATAAATGGGTAGAGCAACAGTGAGGCTACCATATACTTCACGTATACTCGCTAAAGCTGTATAGAAAAGCAAAGCCCCAATAAGTATCTTCAACCAATTCAAGTTGATCTCTTCAATCGCTGAGCAACTATTTTTAATATGCCTGAGGTAAGATCGTAAAATAGACAGGGATATACTCAAATATACAAACAAGGATATGTAAGTTGCCAGCCGATAAATAAAACGACCTTGATATAAAACAGAACATTGCTCAGAAGCCCAGTTACAATCAACATAATTTACACCATTAATAGTTAGCAACGATGACTGTAATTGCCAAATGAATAATGATGAAATCATCGGCAATAGATGCCAAAGGTGTTGGCGTTTCCAGCTAAAATCCTTTTTAGTCAACAGCCTTGTATAAAAGTATATCAAGGGGCCTAGAGTAAATTGCAACGATAATAGGTGGTAGACGTGTAATGAACTCTGGGGGTTTTCAGAGATAAGCACCATACATAGAGCCAACAGAGAATAAGCGACTAACATAAGACTCAAGCAGCGATTTGCTGATTGATTTCCCCAATGAAAAAAATACAATAACAGAGAAAATACCAAGGCGGTTGTGATACCTAAAAGTGATATCAAACTACTCAGTTGTAAGGTAATTTCCATTAATGACCTACTCTACATAATTTTATTCTCTAATAAACAAGGGTAACATACCCCTTATTAAGAGTATATTTCCCTTATTAATTATAATGGTAGCCTATATTTAGACTAGTTTAAATTTGGGAGTGAAGGCTCAATTCTGTTCTAAAAAATTATCGGCTGTGACATTTTTAAGTAACTTTTGATGAAGTTTGGCTATTTGATGAGGTTTAGGTATAGACCTAACGAGTGAGAAAAAGTTGGATTAAATAAAGGAAAAAACAGCTAAATACCGCATGGCTATTGAGTTAATGGATAGCTTAAGAATTTTTCGAGGGAGTATACAAGAATGGGGTGGCTAAAGGGACTTGAATCCTCGTTACCTGGAATAGCGTAATCACCCGTGATTTCAATCGAAGTTAATTATTGAATTTTTGATGAATATATAGAGATAAAAGATGGAGTGGCTAAAGAAACTTGAACCCTCGTTACCTTGAATAGCGGAATCACCCGTGATTACGGTCGATTAAACAATCAAATTAACAATGAACAGTAGAGTTTTATAAAGAGATAAAAGATGGGGTGGCTAAAGGGGTTACCTTGAATAGCGGAATCACCCGTGATTTCAATCGATTAAACAATCAAATAAGCAATTAACAGTAGGGTTTTAAAAGCTAAGAAATAAAAAATATGGGGTGGCTAAAGGGACTTGAACCCTCGTTACCTTGAATAGCGGAATCACCCGTGATTACGGTCGATTAAACAATCAAATTAACAATGAACAGTAGACTTGAACCCTCGACAACCGGAATCACAATCCGGGGCTCTACCAACTGAGCTATAGCCACCACTGAGTTTACTGAAATTGCTTGTTGCTATCGATGCTAAGAAAAGCGCGGAGAGTATATTGCATTTATGCGGCGATTGACAAGAAAAAATTTAGTCTTTTGCTTAAAAACATAAAAAACATATAAAACATATAAACACGACTGAGATAATACATTAGCCGTTATATCTACCTCGTTGGACAAAGTCCTTTTGTTGCCCAACGGGTATTATTTATAGTTAAAGAAATTAAAACGCTTTAATAAAAGCGACACCTATGATGGTGGCGGTTTCGCCATCAACAAAGTCAACGGCAATTGTTGGCGCGACGCCAAAACCGCCAATATGAAAGTCATAACTCAATGACGCTCGCACTAAATCTTCTTCGTGGCTTTTATGGTAATGATGATCATGATCGGTAAAACTACCCACTTTCTCTTGACCAAAGCCGGCTCCAATTCTTAACTCTTTCCACGGGTGTAAGTAAATAGAAGCAAGGGCAACATCTACGCCAGCGCCATGGTGAGCATCGTCGGTTTTTTCATAAACAAGCCCTGCTCCCCAAAGTTTTGAAAATTTATATTCGTATTCAACACCGTAAGAAAAATCTGTTTCACTATCAATCGTGGTGGCACCAAGGAATATTCCTGGAAAATGATGTTTTTCTTCTGAAGAAGCAAAACTTAAATGGGTTGTTAATAGTAAAAGAGTGGCCGACAATAGTTTATATTTCATGGTGTTATCCTAATTGTTATTTTGTTATTTTGTTATTTTGTTATTTTTAAAGTAAGACAAAGTAGCCTCTATTGCTAAGCTGTATTGCTAAACTATATTATTGCTAAACAAGAGAGAATTTTGATAAACGCTCCTGCAATGATTGTGATATTTGCGCTAGCTCTTCTGAGGCTGTCGATATTCGCGCAATTGAAGTGCTATTATTCTTTGTTAATTCGCTAACTCTAATAGTATTTTGTGATAACTCTTGAGTGGTACAAGATTGCTCTTCAGCAGCGGTAGCAATGTGATTATTCATACCGTTGATTTCTTCAATCGCCGTTTGAATTTCATCAAGCTTACAGTTAGATTCGTTTGCCGCCTGATTACTTACTTGCCCGTGGGTTAAACTCTCCATCATCGAATTGACGGCATCAGTAGTCCCTTGAGAAAATAATTCAATCATGGTTTCAATTTCAACCGTAGAGTCTTGGGTACGCTTAGCTAGGTTTCTTACTTCATCTGCGACCACGGCAAAGCCTCTCCCTTGCTCCCCTGCTCGTGCTGCTTCAATGGCAGCATTTAAGGCCAGTAAGTTGGTTTGATCCGCTATGCCTTTAATTACCGCAAGTACCGAAGTGATATTCTCGCTGTGTTTTTCTAATGCAGAAATATTGTCACTGCTCAATTGCAGACTCTCGGTGAGTTGTGATATTGAGGTCATGGCCTCATGGGTGATCTCTTTGGTTTTAGATGTGGTACTCGTTGCCTCTTTTGTATAGCTCTGAGTACTTTCCGCATGACGAGCAACCTCTAATGATGTTGTGCCCATTTGTGCCATGGCTGCTGAAATAAGCTCAATTTCTTCGGCTTGCAGCTCTGCGGTTTGATTGGCTTCTATGCTCAAGTTTGCAAGTTCTTCACTGGCACCAAGCACGTCGTGTGAAGTGTTTTCGACAATTAATAAGGTTTCATTTAAATGTTGTCTCATCGTATTAAGTCCAAACTCTTTACCTAATGCAGAAGACACTTTAGTCACCAAATCACCCTCTGAAATTCGAGCTATTGCTTTTTTAAGCTCTGCCATATCGGTATTAAGATTATTGGTAACCCATTTGGTTAGCGCAATCGCAACGGCTAAAGAAATAACTAATAATACTAAACCAATATTAAAAATACTTTCCTCTTCCTGTTTAAGCTTATGTAGCATTTCTATGGTTAGATGTTCTATTGAGCTTAGCAGTGTGATGACCTTTTTTTCAAGTACCACTGCTTCTTCTTCAACTACTTGCGCTTTTTCAGAAGCGAGACTGAATTGATTTTTTGCAAGTAATGCCAGTACTTCATTAACATGTTCAACCCATTTCACATGTTGTTTGTCAATATTTTCTAGTTCATGCTCTAATGAGGTCAGTTTTTCTTCTTCTTCTTCTACCAATTCAATAGCATGTAAAATTCTTTTTTCTGTTGAGCTTATTTCTTTATTTAATTTGTTTGAAAGCAATTCAAAGGCTGCTACTGCATGCTTAAAGTGAGCAACCGCCCCGCTATTATCTTTCATTTCAAGTGCGTAACGAAAAGCCCGTTCAAATTCTATTTCTTGTTCAAGTTGGTATTCCGTGATCAGGGTTATATGTTCAGTAATAGGCATATATTGAGATTCAATACTTTCAATATGATGACCCATGGTATTAACTCGAATAGTATTAATAACGCCATAAATTAATTGCAACATAAACATCACGACGGCAATTAATTGAATAGTTTGTATGAGTGATAATTTTTTCATTGATTATTTATTTACCCTAAAGATTCGTTTTCTTGCTAGTCATGTTGCTAGAAGGTCGAGGTGTTAGCGGATATGGTGTTTATCTTTGTTGAGTTATGTTCTATTTTTCTGTGTTTTGTCATAGATAATCTGTTAAGCATAATTTCGATAGTTGAAAAAACTTATTTGTAACATATTGTAAATAAGTACAACAATCAAGATTTAAACATAAAAATCATAAAAAATTGACTTGTTATTGTTGATAATAAACAAGTTTTACAATGAAGTAACATTTATTTGTGTGATAGTTATATGAAAAGGCTAAAATTTATTATTTGGGCAAAATTGGTCACTGTATTTAAGAAGGGTAAGCTGTGCAGGAATGGTAGAGCGTGGTTAGTTACTCACTGGTCATAATGGTTAATAACTGCCCGTTTAAATCGTTTATTTGTTTTTGTAGTAATTTAGCCAGCTCTTTTGAACTTTCATCATCTTGGGCTGTTAATTTTTTCAATTCTTCTGTTAGCTCTTTTATTCGCTTTTTAATATCATCGATGGTTTTTTGTTTGATTTCTTCCGTAAGCTCCATAATAGATTTATGCTTTGAATCATCAGAGGCATCAATGTTGGCTTTTTTTTCTTCTTTGAGCTGCTGCTTTGCTGCTTCAGAGAGGGACAACTTATCTTCAGGCCAGTCTTTACTTGCGGTTTCAGGATTGTTATTTGCCGTTGTTTCTAAAACAATTGAACTTGCATTTTTCGCATCATTTGCTTTTGGCAACTCATTGTTGGGTAAATGTATGCTGCTTGGTATTGAGTTAGTGGTGAAAATTGAACTCATGAAAACTCCTTTTCCTTTTTAAACGGGATAACTAGGTATCGGCTTCTTCCTTATTATCTATAGAATTATATGATGCAAATATTTTACTCTGCAAATATAGTCAACGACTGTCGGGATATTTTACACTCCACATTATTAAAATGTTAAAAATTAAAAATAATTCAATAAAAACAATTACATATAATCTCGGCATAGTAAATGCTTAACAGCGATAGAAAAACTAATTCACTTAAACTCACACAAAATCAATTATCTACATTATAGGGACATAACATGAAAAAGATTCTCTGCGCCGCGACTTTATTACTTGCCAGTTCATCAGCTTTTGCCGGCATGATCAGCCATACCGACAGTTTTGGCACCTTAGGCAGTAATACTGACGCACTTATTATAGGAAATTCATTCAACGAAACTATTTCTCTGACCGGTTTTGACAATAACTTAGGCACCCTAACCGGGGTTGAAATTTCGGTTGAAGGACAGTTAACCACTGGTGGTTTTATTCAAAATAACAGTACAGATCAAGCCCGTGCTGACTATAAGGTAAATATCGCTAGTGATTGGCAAGTAAACACGGCTGCAGCCGATAACTATACTTTTGCAGCAGCAGATTTCCTAAACCCACTGTTAAGTGGTGAAAGTTCAGCGAGTGGTTTTACCCTGAATGCTGATGAAAAATTTAACTTTCATCAGTCGACCGCCTTAATTAACCAGAGCTTAACCAACGTTGACTTAGCTGCCTTTACTACAGGAAACCCTGTAGATTTCAACTTTTCTGCCATTGTTTTCACCACTGGTCAAGCTTTTATCAATTCAGGAGTAAGTTCATTTATAGGGGAATTTTCAACGGCTACTTACGGTCAAGTGACTGTTTCTTATACTTATGACGCTGTTTCTGATATCCCAGAGCCTACTTCTATCGCTTTATTAGCCTTAGGTTTAGTTGGTTTTAGTTTACGTAAGAAAAAATCTGCTTAAGTAGCGGCTATTTTTAGCGCTCATTTACTTAGAGCATAGAGCTTAGATAGAGCTTAGAGTTCACTAACGCTAGTTTAGCTATAAAACGCCCGTTGATAATCTATATCAACGGGCGTTTTTATTTTTCTCGGTTTCTATTTTCTCGGTTGTTATCAGCCATGCTAGCTCAAGATACAGAATTCAGCTGCCATTAATAGTTGAACCAACCCATCGCATAACCATATTTTATTAACATACCGGTACTCATCATAACCACGACAATACGCAAATACGTAGGGTTAATTTTAAAGAGAAAATGGGCACCAACATAAGCACCGATTGATTGTCCTACTACCATAACCAGCCCGATGACCCAAACGACATGACCCGCGGCAACAAAAATAATTAATGACGCGATATTGGTGGCAAAATTAAGTGATTTAGCAATGGCGGTTGAGGTAATAAGATCGTGACCGCGACAAGAAACACCAGCTAAGGCAAAAAATGAGCCGGTGCCAGGGCCAAACATACCATCGTAAAATCCTATCGTTGGCACCACTATGTTTTGGTAATTAGCGCTCGATAAATGGTTTTGATCGGATTTCTTTTTCATCAATGGTGAGGCAATAAAGTAAACGGCAATAAACAACAGCACCATGGGGATCACAAAAGAGAGCACCTCGGTATTGATAAATTGCACTCCTATTGCGCCTAACACTGCGCCAATAAAGGCGGTTTGCATTAATGGTTTGCTTTCTTGGTAACTAATGCGCCTATTTTTAAACATTAAATACGTTGCTGTCGCGGTACCCATGCTGCCTTGCAACTTATTAGTACCTAGCGCTGCCAATGGCGGTATGCCCGCTAAAATTAATGCCGGCAGCGAAATCAAACCTCCTCCGCCAGCAAGGGTGTCTATTAATCCTGCAAGGATGGCTATAATGAATAAAAATGATAATAACTCTATCGAAAAATTGGCAATTTCCAATGGCTGATCTTCCTTGTTTATAATGTTAAACACGCTTAAGCGCTATTAAATTGCTATAATCGCTAAGAGTACCATGATACTTATAGCCATATTCATTTATCACCGATAGGTTTTACTATGTCCTTAGAAAAAATAACCGCACAAATAAAAGCACAGGGTAATAAAATTCCTCCGGTGGAATTATGGGATCCTGACTATTGTGGTGAAATGGACCTACAAATTAAATCAAATGGTGACTGGTATTATGCCGGTACCATTTTTAAGCGAGCAACTTTGGTTAAATTACTTGCTTCTGTTCTTAAAAAAGAAGCGGATGACTATTTTTTAGTAACACCTGTTGAAAAAATAAAAATTAGCGTTGAAGATGCCCCCTTTGTTTTAACCGAATGGCATTGGCAAGACGAACATAAAACCACCATGGTGGTGAGTAATAATATTGGCGATACTTTTATGTTAGATGACCAACACCCACTACTGATCACTAAAGCAGGTGGGCTTTATGTCACTGTCCGTCGTAATTTATTAGCCAAGGTGCATCGCAACGTTTATTACCAATGGGCAGATTTAGCCAAAGAAGTGAGTACGACAAAAGGCACTGAGTTAATATTTACCAGTGCCCATTGTGATTTTAGTTTAGGGGTAATTTAAGTCGCGAGTTATTACGAGTTTCGAAAGCCACTCGACAGTGGATATTCACAACTCGCCGCTCGCAACCCATATCTTATTTATTAGATCACGCGTGAAAAGCGCTGTTGATTAACGTGCTTTTTCATATAAGCATCAAAACTCATACAAATATTACGAATAAGTAAACGGGCTTTTTGCGCAACTTTAATTGATTTTTCGGTGTTTTCGACTAAACCATCTTCAATAAAAGTATTGAGCAAGGGTAAGTCTTCAGCAAAATATTCATCAAAATTGATATGGTATTTTTCATTAATTATGGTTTTATCAACATAAAGATTACACATAAGCTCGTGAATGACTTCGCCACGTAAAATGTCGTCATCAGTTAAGCTAACGCCACGTTCAAGTGCATGCTGCTGGCTTTCAATCGCTTTATAATAGCTTTGCAGATCTTTAATGTTTTGACCAAACGAGCGACCAATACTGCTGATAGATGACACACCTAAGCCCAGTAAATCACAACCACCTTTAGTAGTATAGCCTTGGAAGTTTCGGTGCAAGGTGCCATTACCTTGCGCAACAGAAAGCTCGTCATTCGGCTTGGCAAAATGATCCATGCCAATAAAGTCATAACCATAATTACAGAGTGTTTCAATGGACAGTTTCATCAGCGCAAATTTTAGTTTTACGTTGGGTAGCCATTCGTCTCGAAGTTTACGCTGAGCAGCAAAACGACTCGGCAAATGAGCGTAGCTAAATAGTGAAATTCTCTCGACATCCCATTCATGAGCTTTGTCTAATGTTTTAGCAAAATTCTCTAAAGTTTGATGAGGTAAACCATAAATTAAATCAATATTGATTGATTTAAAACCAACCTCTTTAGCATGACCAATAAAGTCGCCGATAAACTGCGTTGATTGCACACGGTTTATTGCTTCTTGTACTTTTAAGTCTAGGTCTTGTACACCAAGGCTTAAGCGATTAAAACCCAAAGAGAATAAGTGCTCGGCTAAATCCATTTCAATTTCACGCGGATCTATTTCAATGCTCATCTCTAGTTCATCAGAAAAATCAAACTTGTCTTTTAGTAACGCCACTAACGTGGTGATTTGTTGATGGGTTAAAAAACTTGGTGTGCCTCCGCCCCAATGCAACTGTTTCACTTTATAGTCAGTAAAACTTGGTGCTTGCAGGGCAATTTCTTGCGCTAAATAGTCAAGATAGATGTCTGCTTTATCACGATGGCGAGTGATGACCTTGTTACAACCACAGTAATAGCAAAGCGTATGGCAAAAAGGTATGTGGACGTATAAAGACAGTTCACGGTTAGGTGAGTCTTTTACCGCCTGAATAAAATCATCATGGTTGAAATGATCATTAAACTCTAGCGCTGTAGGATACGAGGTATATCTTGGGCCGCTCGCGTTATATTTATTGAGTAATTTAGGATCGAAAAATTGACTAACTTGCATGATTTTTACCACTGTTTTAACTGTAGCTAAAATTATGCATTATTATAGACATTGGCTATTGATCAAAAACAAGCTCTAGTAATTATTACTGAAAAGTATTGCCGAAAAGTATTGCTGCAAATAATTATCATTCTGCGCACTGAATGCATTTTTCGGCTGCCGGTTGCACTTGTAAACGTTGCTGACTAATGTCATCACCACAGGCTTGGCAAACACCGTAATTACCATTGTCCATACGGGTAATGGCGTTTGATAAGTGTTGTATTTCAATTTTAGCTTCAGACTCCAACGCATTGAGTACTTCTTCATTTTCACGCTCGCCCGCTTGCTCTGCCCAGTCGGCGTCACGACCACCGGCAAAATCTTTGTGAATGGAGCTGATGCGTTGTTGTAGTTCAATAATGCGCTGGGTGAATTGTGATTTTAATTGCTCAGTCATAGTCATTACCTCAAAAGCAAAATGCCATCCTGAGAAAAATAGACCTAAGGATGAACTAGGAAGATGTACTCAGTATACTCATTCTTTCTGTCGTGTATTGTTGAAGTAGCTCAAGATCTGTCACTATTTTCTCATGCAGTTGTTGTTCTATCGTCATACGCTGAAAGTCTTCTTTCATGCGTTGTTTTTTAGGCAACTCTTTACGTTTATCAAGAATAGTATGGTGTTTTATCTCGTTGTATAACTTAAATATAGCAGGAAATTGCTGATCTAGCTCACTAGTGGTTTTTAGCGAATCAAGCAATACCGATAAGCGCCAGCAACCTTCGCTGAAATCACATTGCTCTTCTTTCATCGCACGGGTGATCAGTAAAACACTCGCTAATACCTTATGGTCATGGCCAGCAAGGGCACTTTTATGTGCTAATTCAGCCTGTTGCTGGCTTTGCTTTTGTTTAGCAACTTGCCGCAACAAACTCCCTGCGTAAAAGGCGAGTGTGGCAATAATAATAACCGCTAATGCTAAGGCATAAAGCCAAGTGTCACTCATTATCAAGCCTTATTAAAACTGAGAAAAATCATCGTTAGCTTTATCTAATTTATTCCATAAATCATCTTCTGAACTTTTGCTAGCTGGAGTATCAGTATCATCAGCTTCGTCTTCATCTACCGCCAATTTTTCGGTTAATAACTGATGACGCTCCATCATATCATTATAATAATCAACTTCTTGCTCAGTTAAGGCAAGTTCATCTTCTTGTTTCGAAAGAATACTCTGCAGGCGATCATCCGCTTCAATGTTCGCTAATTCTTGCGCCAAGTCTTGTTCTGTTTCAATAGTTGCGTCAATCGTTGGTTCCACGTAACGAATAGCTGCAATAGCATCTTGCCCAACCACTTTATTTTGCTGCTGTTTAGAGATTTTTTTATCCGCTTTAGCCGCTAAGCCACCAAGCGCTATGGGGGTTTTACTGCCAATACGGGGATCTTTCTTTTGTTGAGCTGTAGCTGCTGCGCCTTTATCTTGCAGAGCTTCTTGCTGACGATTACCTGGGGTTTTACCGGTTTTTTTACGCACGCGCTTGTCAACACTCGCTAAGGCTTCTTTACTTAGCTTAGCTTTTGCTTTCGGTGCTGTGGCTGGTTTTCTTGATTTTTTAGTACGAGACATGACTTTGATACTTTTTAGCAATTAATGCTGCTATTTTACGCCATTAAACACAAAAAAGTAATGGCTAGTTTTGAGTGCTCAATTTAGCGCATTATTGGTTAATAGCAATGGCTGAAAAAGGTAAAGTTCTATTGAAAAGCACAGTGCCTCACTAAGAAGTTATTATTCTCGGTGTAGTGCGCAGTGCCTCGGTGGTAAATATTTCAGCGCAAATATAGTCTTTAGCCCTGCAGCATAGTTTTCACCGCTTGCAAGTTCACGGTTTTTTCGTCTACTTTCAAATACGCAACCACAGCACTTTTGGCTGATGAGCCATCGGCCAGCTCATCATGCACTAATGTCGCTTCAATCACGCCAGGCATATTAATAAGTAGCTCGGCAATTTCACTCGCTTTTTCTTCACCATTAATGTTGGTGGCAAAGCTAAAGCTTTTTGATTTTTGCAGTTTTTGCATACCAAAACTTAAGCCTAACCACACCAGACAAATCAGCGCCATTGCTAAAAATATAGTTTGCTCACCATAACGACTAGCAATAAAACCACCTAAAATACCACCAACAAAAGCCCCTAAAAACTGACTACTCGAATAGATGCCCATCACACTACCTTTAACACCTGCGGGTGCTAAGCGAGATAAAATAGACGGCATAGTCGCTTCTAGATAATTAAAGGCGGTAAAAAATAACACCACGGTGAGTACCAAACTCCAAAACGAGCTCGGCAAAATCCACAACAAAAATAAGGCACTGGTTAGTAAGGCAATCGAGGCACTGAACATCTGTTTTTCTTGTTGTTTTTTAATGGCAAAAATCATAAAAGGTACCATTAAAAAGAACGACCCCAATAAGGTGGGTAGATATATTTGCCAATGATTTTCAAGACTTAAACCGCTGGCAACAAATTGTTTAGGCAAGGTAACAAAACAAGCTGTTAACGCCATGTGTAAAATAAATACCCCCCAGTTCAAACGAGATAACTGCGGATGACGAATAAGCTTAGCAATTTGCTCGGGTAAGGCGACACTATCACCGCGCGGCGCTTTATTGACTGAATAAGGCACCATAAACTGGATCATTAACATGGCAAGAATGGTTAAAAAACCTGTAAACCAAAACAAACCACTTAAACCGAAGGCATCGGCTACTATCGGCCCTAATATCATGGCAAAGGTGAATGATAAACCAATAAACATACCAATAGTCGCCATGACTTTCGGGCGCTGCTCTTCACGGGTTAAGTCTGCCGCCAAGGCTAAAATTGCACTGGCTATTGCTCCCATGCCTTGTATGGCTCGGCCTATCACTACCCCATAAATACTGGTTGAAAGCGCGGCAACAATACTGCCGAGTAAGAAAACCAACAGCCCCGCTAATATAACGGGTTTTCTGCCATACTTATCGGATAAAATTCCCATCGGTATTTGCAACAAAGCCTGCGTTAAACCATAAGCTCCAATAGCGACACCAAGCCACAACGGGCTATAACCTGTTAATTGCTCACCATAAATAGCAAACACAGGTAAAATCATAAATAGCCCAAGCATGCGCACACCAAAAACACTGGCTAGCGAAAATGCGGCTTTTTTCTCAATACGGTTTAAACCTGAAACACTCATGGAAATTACATTTACCTAATTAAAAACAGAGGACAAATCGAAAGTCGCGGTAGTTTACCATGCAATTGAAAACAACAAAATAAAAGTGTTTAGTAAGCAAACATAACTTTATATTTATGCCATAATACTCGGCTGTTATTTTGCGCATTGGTGAAAAGGTAAAAATGAGAAATATTGAAGTCAGAGGGGCTCGTACCCACAATCTTAAGAACATATCTTTGACTATCCCTCGTGATAAATTAGTGGTGATTACTGGGCTTTCAGGCTCAGGTAAATCATCACTGGCTTTTGATACTTTATATGCCGAAGGACAACGACGTTACGTTGAATCACTTTCTGCCTATGCGCGCCAATTTTTATCGTTAATGGAAAAACCCGACGTAGACCACATCGAAGGCTTATCGCCGGCGATATCTATTGAGCAAAAGTCGACCTCTCATAACCCACGCTCAACCGTGGGTACTATTACCGAAATTTACGATTATTTACGGTTATTATACGCACGCGTTGGTGAACCACGCTGCCCAACACACAAGCAGCCGCTAGCCGCACAAACCGTTTCGCAAATGGTTGATAAAGTGTTAGAGCTTGAAGAAGGCACTAAGGTGATGTTGCTAGCTCCGGTATTGCAAAACCGTAAGGGTGAGCATGTTAAATTACTCGAAAACTTAGCCGCTCAAGGCTTTATTCGTGCCCGTATTGACGGTGAAGTATGTGACTTATCTGATCCTCCGCCGTTAGAGCTACACAAAAAACACACCATTGAAGTGGTGGTTGATCGCTTAAAAGTGCGCCCTGATATTCAATTACGCTTGTCTGAGTCATTTGAAACCACCTTAGGCTTAACCGCTGGCACCGCCAAAGTGGCTTTTATGGATGAGCCAGAGCGAGAAGAATTATTGTTCTCCGCCAACTTTGCTTGTCCACATTGTGGTTACAGCATGCAAGAGTTAGAGCCACGCTTATTTTCTTTCAACAACCCTGCTGGTGCCTGTCAAACGTGTGATGGCTTAGGTATAGAACAGTTTTTTGATAGCAGCCGTATTATCGCCAATGAAGAATTGAGCCTTGCTGGTGGTGCGGTACGCGGTTGGGATAAACGTAATTTTTATTACTTTCAAATGCTACAAGCCCTTAGTGAGCATTATAAATTTGCGGTAGACAAGCCTTTTAAAGACTTAACTGATGAAGCACGCAAAGTAGTGCTTTACGGTAGCGGTAAACAAGAAATAGAATTTAAATACATGAATGATCGCGGTGATGTAGTACTACGTACACACCCGTTTGAAGGCATCATTAACAACATGCAGCGCCGCTACAAAGAAACTGAATCTAACGCGGTGCGTGAAGAGTTAGCCAAATACTTGAACAGCCATCATTGCCCTGATTGTAATGGCAGCCGTTTACGCTTAGAAGCGCGTAATGTTTTTATTGCTGATACCCCGCTACCTATTGTGGCAGAGTTTGCCATTGCCGATGCCTTAGCCTTTTTTCAAGGTTTAACCTTAACCGGGCAAAAAGGCCAAGTTGCTGAGAAAATTTTAAAAGAAATTAATGAGCGTTTAGGCTTTTTGGTTAATGTTGGCTTAAATTACTTAAACTTATCTCGTGGTGCTAATACGCTGTCGGGCGGTGAAGCTCAGCGTATTCGTTTAGCCAGCCAAATTGGCGCGGGGTTAGTCGGCGTAATGTATGTGCTTGATGAACCGTCCATCGGCTTGCATCAACGCGACAACGAACGTTTATTAAGTACCCTCATTCATTTACGTGATTTAGGTAACACTGTCATTGTAGTTGAGCATGATGAAGACGCTATTCGCGCCGCTGACTTTGTTATTGATATTGGCCCCGGCGCTGGCGTGCATGGTGGCGAAATCATCGCCCAAGGCACTGTTGATGACATCCTAAACTGTAAGGACTCACTTACCGGTAAATACCTATCTGGCGTAGAAGAAATTGAAATTCCTAAAAATCGCCACCCGTTTGATAAGAAAAACATCGTTGAATTAAAAGGCGCTAACGGCAATAATTTAAAAGACGTAGACTTAATCATTCCTAACGGCTTAATGACCTGCATTACGGGTGTGTCAGGCTCAGGTAAATCCACCTTAATTAACGATACTTTATACAAACTAGCGCATATTGAACTTAATGGCGCCACCGTTGATGAACCCGCACCACATAAATCTATTAGCGGCTTAGAGCATTTAGATAAAGTGATTGATATTGATCAAAGCCCTATTGGTAGAACGCCCCGTTCAAACCCGGCCACTTATACCGGTATATTCACCGCTATTCGCGATATTTTTGCCGCCACGCAAGAGTCACGATCACGCGGTTATAAACCGGGACGCTTTAGCTTTAACGTTAAAGGTGGCCGCTGTGAAGCTTGCCAAGGTGATGGTTTAATCAAGGTAGAAATGCACTTTTTACCCGATGTTTACGTACCCTGCGATGTTTGTAAAAGTAAACGCTACAACCGTGAAACGTTAGAAGTGTTGTACAAAGGCAAAAATATTCATGAAACCTTAGATATGACGATTGAAGATGCCTTTGAATTTTTCAATGCCATTCCTGCGGTTAAACGCAAACTGCAAACCCTACTTGATGTTGGCTTAGGCTATATCAAATTAGGTCAGTCAGCGACTACTCTTTCTGGCGGTGAAGCACAGCGAGTTAAACTCTCGAAGGAATTATCAAAACGCGATACCGGCAAAACCTTATACATTTTAGATGAGCCCACCACAGGTTTACATTTTCACGATATCAAACAACTACTGCACGTTATCCACCGTTTGCGCGATCACGGTAATACCATTGTCGTTATTGAGCATAACCTTGATGTTATTAAAACGGCGGACTGGATAGTCGACTTAGGCCCTGAGGGTGGTTCAGGCGGTGGTGAAATATTAGTGACTGGCACGCCTGAACAAGTGGCACAGCATGAAGGTTCACATACTGCGCGCTTTTTAAAGCCATTGCTCAGCTGATAATGAATTCAAGGACAGAATAAACATGGTGTCAGTAGCAAATTCAGCAAGGTTAACCTTTCGACTTATGGGTCAAGCAGATGCGCAAGCATTATGGCTATTAGATCAAGACCCAGAAGTCATGCGTTTTATCAATGGCGGCAAGCCTAATAGTATTGAGACTATTAACGAGGTTTTTCTGCCGCGCATGCAAGCTTATACTGATGCGAGCCAAGGCTGGGGGCTTTGGCAGGTTTGTGACAAAGTAACCACAGAATATTTAGGCTGGGTACTCGTTCGACCTATGGATTTTTTTACTGATAATCCCAAATTAAAAAATGTCGAACTAGGCTGGCGCTTTTTCAAAAAAGCATGGGGAAAAGGTTATGCCACCGAAGCCGCTATGGCGATAAAAGATGCGGTTGCAGCGCAAACTGATATTGAGCATGCATCAGCCTTAGCGCTAGCAGATAATGTCGGCTCTATTGCTGTGATGACAAAAATGGGCATGAAATTCATCAAAGAATATACTCATAACGACCCAATCGGTGACTTCATCGCAGTGCACTATCAAATGTCAGTAAAATAGCTTACTGTGGTTTTATGAATACTAAATATTAATCAAAATATTAAACAAAACATTAATCATAGTAACAAAGGCCGCTCCTCTGAAAAATTCAACCAACAACCCTAATTACCCGAACCTGCTTATCTACCTACTCGCCTTTAGCAGCGGTTTTTGCATTATGGGAATAGAATTATTAGCCGGCCGAATTCTCGCGCCTTTTTTTGGTAGCTCGGTACATATTTGGGGCAGCATCATTACGGTATTTATGTTGAGTTTATCGTTAGGCTATTTACTCGGCGGCAAGCTTTCAACTCGTTCGGCATCATTAACAACCTATGGAGTTATTTTTCTTGTCGCCGCCATCACACTTTTACCTATTGCCTTATTTAGCCAGTGGCTTATGGAAGTAATATTTATCGCCATTGAAGACTCTCGTTATGGTTCTTTAGTGGCGTCAATGGCGCTGTTTTTCATTCCTACGGTTATTCTAGGCATGTTGTCACCCTACTCTGTGCGCTTGTTAGTTAAAGAGTCCAATGAAAGTGGCCAAGTAGCGGGTAAACTTTATTTTATTTCTACTTTGGGTAGCGCATTAGGCACTATTGTGACCTCGTTTTATTTAATATTGTGGTTTGATATTAACCTTATTATTTACAGCTTTTGCCTGCTACTTGCCTGTTTGGGGTTATTTGCCGTACTGTGGGCCAAAAGCCAACAACTAAACAAGGTAGTCAGTAGCCATGCCTAAGCAATTAAGTCGTTATTTTTTATTGATTATTAATATTTTTGTTGTTTTTACCCTTAGTGCTCAAGCCGATGTTATTCACCAAGAAAAATCATTGTATCGTAATATTTTAGTTGAAGACGACGGCGATTTACGCTGTTTGAAGTTCAATGTAAAAAGCACCAAAAGCCAACAAAGTTGCCTTTATAAAAGCCAGCCAAAAAAATTAGTGTTTAATTATACCAAGCTATTAATGAGTGGTTTGTTACTTAACCCTGAGCCAAAACGCATTTTAATTGTTGGTTTGGGGGGCGGCACTATGTCGAACACCTTAGCGCAACTTTTTCCCAGCAGTCATATTGATAATATTGAAATAGATGAGGCCGTTATTAGCGTTGCTCGCCGTTATTTTGGTTTTTCTGAAAATGACTTGGTGAAAACTTATAACCAAGACGGGCGAATTTTTATCAAAAGAGCGCTGTTAAAAAAGCAAACTTATGACTGGATCATTCTTGACGCCTTCAACGGTGATTATATTCCTGAGCATTTATTAACTAAGGAATTTTTACAAGAAACTAAACGTTTACTCAGTGAAAATGGCATTTTAACCGCTAATACCTTTTCTCTTAGTGAACTTTATGCCCATGAGTCTGCCACCTATAAAGCGGTATTTGGTGATTTTTACCAAGTAAAAAGCTCAGTGACTAGCAATCGAGTTATTTTAGTTAGCCGCAATGGCTTTGTCAGCACAGCGGTTCAAGAGCAAAACATCAAGCAACTCGACGCTAAGCTGCAAACCTATAATGTTGATATCGAACAACTCTATCGCAACATGTATTTAACCAAAGATCATCAGGATTGGTCTGATGATACCCGATTACTTACCGATCAATTTTCTCCCGCAAACTTATTAAATTTGTAACGGTTCACCACCGAGCCGCGATGCTTCACAGAGGGCTCATCGAGCTTACGCAGAGGATTTATTATTCTCGGTGTAGTGCAGTAATCCAGATTCCCTCTGTGGTAATGATTGTTAAGCTGAATAAATACTTAAATTAACACATTAAAATCAGTCGTAAATCAAGGTCTAGCCTAAAGTCTAATAGTAAAAAGTTGTCGACATTTTATACTGATTTCATTATGTAATGATAAGAGAGGCAACCGATGAGCTTTATAGAAAAACAGCACCAAGCAACCACTAATACTGAAGAGTATTGGAAAAAACAAGCTGAACGAGTAACTTGGCTTAAACCTCCAACAAAAATATTGTCGACAAATAGTTTTGATTGGCACGACTGGTTTGCCGATGGCGAACTTAATAGCAGTTATTTGGCCTTGGATTATCATATTGAGCAAGGTCGTGGCGAACAAGTTGCTTTAATATACGACTCACCCGTAACAAACACTAAACAAACCTTCACCTACTTTGAGCTCACGGAGTTAGTAGCAAAATTTGCCGACGTATTACAAAAGCAGCAGGTAGAGAAAGGCGATCGCGTGTTGATTTACATGCCGATGATCCCACAAGCTGCCATTGCCATGTTAGCTTGTGCTCGTATTGGTGCCGTACACTCGGTGGTTTTTGGTGGTTTTGCTGCCAAAGAGTTGGCGGTGCGTATTGATGATGCCGAGCCTAAAGTTATTGTCAGCGCCAGCTGCGGCATAGAAGTTGAAAAAGTTATTCCGTATAAGCCATTAATAGATCAAGCCATAGCAACAGCCCAGCACAAACCTAGCAGTTGTGTTATCTACCAGCGCGAGCAATTAACGGCTGATATGATTGTTGGTCGCGACTATAGCTGGCAAACATTAATGCTAGAGGCTAAAGCAATTGCACCGGTACCGTTGAAAAGTACCGACCCGCTTTATATTCTTTATACCTCTGGCACCACGGGAAAACCCAAGGGCGTTGTGCGTGATAATGGCGGCCACGCGGTTGCCATGCTGTATTCGATGGAACACGTTTATGGCATGAAAGTTGGTGATACATTTTGGGCGGCTTCTGATGTTGGCTGGGTGGTCGGTCACTCTTATATTGTTTATGCGCCGTTAATGGCTGGTTGCTCAACTATTTTATACGAAGGAAAGCCGATAAAAACCCCTGATGCCGGTGCTTTTTGGCGAGTATGTGCCGAATATCAGGTCAATGCACTTTTCAGTGCGCCAACAGCGTTTCGTGCCATAGCCAAAGAAGATCCTGATGGCGCCTTAATGCATGATTATGACTTAAGTCAGTTGAAACGCTTATATCTCGCGGGTGAAAGGTTAGATCCTGCAACTTACCATTGGTTAAAAGAAAAAACTCAACTGCCTATTATTGATCATTGGTGGCAAACCGAAACAGGCTGGGCAATAGCCAGCACTCCCTTTGCTGATGATGACTGCCATGAACTTATGGCCACTAAAGCCGGTTCGGCTGGTTTTCCTGTACCCGGCTTTAATGTTGAAATTTTAGATGCCTACGGCAAACCGTTACCGGCAAATCAGCAAGGAACCGTTGCCATTAAACTGCCTATGCCTCCCGGTTGCTTAGCAACTATTTATCAAGATGAACAACGCTTTAAATCAAGCTATTTATCAACCCATCCCGGTTACTACGTTACCGGCGATGGTGGTTATATTGACGAAGCCGGCTATCTGTTTATTATGGGCAGAACTGATGACGTAATTAATGTCGCGGGTCACCGGTTATCAACGGGGGAGATGGAAGAAATATTATCAGGACATAGTAGCGTTGCCGAGTGTGCTGTTATTGGTATTCACTGTGCTTTAAAGGGGCAAGTTCCTTTTGGCCTTGTGGTGATCAAAAATGGTATTAATGAAAGTGATGACTCCTTAATCAGTGCTTTGAAGAAGAAAGTGCGCGCAGAAATAGGCGCTATTGCCTCTTTGAAAGGGTTGCTCATTGTTGAGCGTTTACCTAAAACACGTTCGGGAAAAATATTGCGTAAAACCTTAAGACAAATGATAGATGGACAAAAAATTGATATGCCTGCCACCATTGATGATCCACAAGTATTAGATGAGTTATCACCAAGGCTAGTAGGAATAGCAGATTGATACCAAACGAAGCAACATTGATAAATAGCGGTTTTATTGTAAGCTTAGATCAGGTGAATTAAGCTAGGCAGCGATATTACATGCCCTAAAGTAGAGTAAATTAGTGTGTCGTGATGTTCTTTAGTTCACAACACGCTACTCTAGGTGAAAAATGTATTACAACACGCAAGCATACTTAACATTAAAAGAGCAACGAAAACACAAGTTGTTTATTCATACCATGTATCTAGCATTACTCCTATTGCTAGCTAACATCGCGATGGACTATTTTTTAACGGGTCATCTGCCGTTTAACGCGATAATTATCATCTTCCCTACTCTTGCCCTTCTGCTAATTAAACAGTTTTTACCCTTCAAGCAAGGTGTTTACCGATGTTTTTATGTAGTCATTATAATCGCTATTATTGAAGCCATCATTCATGCCCGCCCCAGTCAAGCAACCAGCACTTATTGGGCCTATCTAATCGTTGTTTTCATTTTTACTTATGAGCATGAAATTAAAAATGCCATTATTATTAATAGTTTAACTTTCATTGGTTTATCGACACTAGCTGTGCTTGATCATTTTTCCTTTATCGAGCTACCTTTCAGTCAGTTTAATTACCTAACTTTTTTAATGATTTATATTGTCTTATCCATTTTTATTTATATTATGGTGAAAAATTTCTCAGCATTGGAGGGCATACTACATCGACAGTCGCAAGTATTGAAAAGCAATGTCGATGAGCTAAGCAAAGCGCAACAAGGTTTGATTGAGTCAGAGAAAATGGCTGCTCTAGGCAATTTAGTCGCGGGAATATCCCATGAAATAAACACGCCGCTAGATATCGCTTTAACGGCAATAACCCATAATCAAGATGTCCTTATCAATATAGAAGGCCACCTTAACAGTAAAACCTTAAAACAAAGCATGCTAAAAGAGGCCATTAACTCCCAACAACATGGTTATCGCATTATTCTGAAAAACCTTGATCGAGCTAACGATTTAATTGGCAATTTCAAGCAAATTGCCGTCGATCAAGCGTCTGAAAATATAAGAGAAATTTATCTTTATGAGTACATACAAGAAACGGTTGATTCTATGTATTCATTGCTGAAAAATAAAAATATTAACATTCATTTTCACGGCAGTAACAATATCAAAGTAAATACCTATCCAGGTCCTATTTATCAAATTATCAGTAATTTCATTAACAATTCAGTATTGCACGGTTTTGAATTACAACAACAAGGCAATATCACTATTTCGGTCAATGTTTCGCAGCAGCGAGCAACTCTGCCTTATCTTGATGACGGTATTGGTATGAATGAAGAGATGTTAAAGAAAATTTACGAGCCTTTTGTTACCAGCAAGCGTAATCAAGGTGGCAGTGGTTTAGGCATGAATATTGTTTATAACTTAGTAACACAAGTGTTAGAGGGAGAAATGAATTGTCAGTCAAGTGTCGGTAAGGGGATTGAAATTAATATCTCTTTTCCCGTTGAAGTTTGCGCGTAACCAAATTGATAGCGAACTACCTTAGGTAAGCTTTAAATAAGCCTGAGTAAACATAAATAGCCCTATTTGTTTAACGACAGCTTATTTTTAGTGGTTTTATTGACATGGATAACTTGCTTAACTGTTTTATGGTTAAGTGCAGCTGTATGGCTACCCGATTTTTTATGACTAACAGCATCTTGTGGTGCCACTTTACTTGAGCCGGCAACAGCTTGGTTTATTTCTGCCATCTCACCCTGAGTTAAATCTCGCCATTGCCCGGGCTTTAATTGTCCCAATTCAACACTCATAATACGCGAGCGTTTAAGCTTTTTAACCTCATAATCAAGATATTCACACATACGGCGAATTTGACGGTTTAAGCCTTGAGTTAAAATAATAGTAAACACAAAGCGACTTTTTACCTTAACAATACAAGGCTTAGTGATAGTGCCTAAAATAGGCACACCTCGTGACATACGCTCAATAAAACGCTCACTTATCGGTTTATCTACCGTGACAATATATTCTTTATCATGGGCATTTTCGGCGCGCAAAATTTTATTAACAATATCGCCATCACTGGTTAAAAAAATCAAACCTTCAGAGGGCTTATCTAAGCGACCAATAGGAAAAATACGCTCTTTGTGTCCGATTGCATCAACAATATTACCCCAGACATCAGTTTCTGTAGTGCAGGTAATACCAATAGGTTTGTTGTAGGCAATATAGATCCTATCTGACTTATCTTCACTACTTTTGGCTATTGCTTTACCGTCAACCTTAACAATATCACTGGGTAAAACCTTAGTGCCTAACTCAGGTATATTGCCGTTAATAGTGACGCGCTTTTCTTCAATCAATTTATCGGCACCACGACGAGAGCAAAAACCAGAGTCACTGATAAATTTATTTAAGCGTTTGGCATTCGTTGAAGTATCGGTCATAGCACTTTTTAAGCAGAGTTAATTAATTGAGCATTATACCATTTGGATTAATTAAGGGTATAGAATTCAATGAGAATAAAAGTGCTTAAATTTGATTGTTATTCATGCGATCAAGTAGGCGAATATTTTGTACTAAATCTTGCCTGGACGGATTTAGTTTTAACGCTTTACGCAACATGCTCGCTGCTTGATCATAATTTTTTTGTTCAATGTAAACTTGCGCATGACCAATAAAAGCGCGTTCGGCAAACCCTGCTAAACTGGCCGCTCTGATAAAAAGCATTTGCGCCTGCGTGTAGTCATTATTTTTTTGGTAGTGTTCCGCCAAAGCAATAAGCGCTTTGCCATTGGTGGGTGCCAGCTTAATGGCTTGTTCATATAACTGGGTAATTTTTTTATTGGTATTGCCCGGCAAACTGGCGCGATGAAGCTTGAGCTGACTTTTTTGTAAGTCATTAATTCGTCCGGCGTATTTATCGCTGTGCTTGAGTAACTTTTTCGCTTCTGGCCAGTGTTTTTCATAAATAAGCCAAGCAATAACCGCTTCAATGGCATCAAAATGCTTGGTGTTTTTGCTAGCAGGATTAACTTTGCTTTGTTGCCATTGAGTTAACAGTTGCGCCATCAGCTCTGCTGCTCGGCTAACACTGCCATGGTTTAAGTGTAATTGTGCGGTAGCAATTAAATTGTCGGCATCGCTATTCCCCAATCGAATAGCCATTTCCATGCTAGTTAACGCATCGAGTGGTGTGTTGTCGTCGAGTGAAATTCGGCTACGTTGCAACCATAATCTGGCATCATTAGGCGTTTTTTGCAGCATTTCGTTCAACATAGCCTTAGCGGCGTGATTATCTTTGGCGCTGATCAGGCTATATAACAAACCTTGTTGCCATTGCTTATTTTCGGGTTCAAGTAGCAAAGCTTGCTCGTAACCTGCAATAGCAGACCACGGCGTACTCAGTTGTAAATTGATATAAGCAAGGTAACCAAATAATTGCGCATCACCTTCACCTAAAGTAATAGTTTTGACTAAATGCTTTCTAGCCTGTTGATAGTTTTGTTGCTTGATATAGATCACAGCAAGACTTTTGTGGGCACGAATAAAATCAGGCAGTTGTGCTATCGCTGCTAAAAAGCTTACTTCAGCTAACTCATCTTTATCTAGAGATAAGTATATTTGCCCTTGTACTTGCAGTAACGCCGGGCTCAAGCTTAGGATAGGTTCAGGTTCATATTCTGGTTTACCTACTTGCTCAATAGCCGCCAATGCGCCCGCATAATCTTTTTTGTTAAGCAGTGGTCGTATTTTTAATGCTAATGGCTGCTCTATGGGCAATAGTTTGGCATCACGCTGTAATAATGGGTTATTACCTGCTGGTAGCGTCCATACCGGTGAAAGCTGTGCAATGTTGATACTGTTTATTTTTAACGGTTTTCTAGATGCTGCTGAGTCTTGCTGATTACTGGCAAGGCTGGTGCTGCTATAAGCTAAACTACCAAGTGTTATCGTTGAAATAAGGTAGCTGGTAATTATTTTAGTTATCATGTTTTTTTAAACTCCACTGGCCAAATAAAGCGAGCACGTACTGCTTGTCCGTTTTTAGTTGGCACCGAAAAACGCGAATTGCGGATAATTTTGTTAATTGAATCAAGTAATTCTTTATAGGGCATTTCTTTAATAGCCACTAAGGTGATACTGCCTTGCTCATCAATGAAGACGTCAAGAGCGACTCTTGCTTTTTTAATGCCTTTACGCGCCAAACTGCGCGGAAAAACCGCTTTAATTTGGGTCAGTAATACTGGCACACTGTCGAGTTCACCTAAGCCAAAAGCCTGCCAATCTATGGCTAGGTCTAAATTCAAATCATGAGGGGCATGATTTAATTCTGGCGGCGCTAGCATGGGATCAAAGTCTTGTTTGATGGTTAACTGAGAGACATCAAGTGCTGGCCCGGCGCCCGCAGTATTAAGATCAATCGCTGGTTGCGCCTCGGTTATGGGTCGACTTACTGGCTTAGGTGGTGGCGGTGGCGGTGTATAAGCTTGAGTCACTTTACGTACCATCACCTTAGGTTCATACTCATTGGCGAACCAGTTACTGGCAAAAATACCTAATATAGCCAAGAGCATTAAGCTGCTACTGGCGATAAAGGCGAAGACATGAAAGCGATTGAGTTTCTTTTTCATTAGAGTGTCATTTATCTTACAGTGCCGTGGCAATATTAACCGAGCTAGCGCCCGCCAATTTTGCTTCATCAATAACTTCGACTAATAGCTCAGTCATCACTTGTTTGTCGGCTTGAATAACCACGGCTCTATCTCGTATTTTAAGTAATTGCGCTATGGTATTACGCACACCCGCAACGCCAATTGAAGTGCTGTCATAAACAACATCGCCTTTACTAGTAATCGCTAACATGATGACGGTATTTTCAAGTCGCTGCGCAGAAACCGCTTGCGGTTTATCTACTTCAACACCGGTTTCTTTGACAAAAACAGAAGTGACAATAAAAAAGATTAACAAGATAAAAACCACATCAAGTAAGGGTGATAAGTCTATGCCGTTGTGCGTCTGCTCTAATCGTTGCTGCAAATTAGCACGCATGAGCTTCTCCTTGCTTGATCTAATTGCTTGACCTGATTAAGAATATCAAAGGCTAAAGTCGATACGCTGTTTATAGACACAGTCTGCTCTAATCGTTGCTGCAAATTAGCACGCATGAGCTTCTCCTTGCTTGCTCTGATTAAGAGTATCAAAGGCTAAAGTCGATACGCTGTTTATAGACACAGTCTGCTCTAATCCTTGCTGCAAATTAGCACGCATGAGCTTCTCCTTGCTTGATCTAATTGCTTGACCTGATTAAGAATATCAAAGGCTAAAGTCGATACGCTGTTTATAGACACAGTCTGCTCTAATCCTTGCTGCAAATTAGCACGCATGAGTTTCTCCTTGCTTGCCCTGATTAAGTTGGTCAACCACCTGTTTTACCAGCAAATGTTTAATGTATCCCAGCAGCAACCAAGCAGGAATAGCAACCACTAAACCTAATTGTGTCGTCCATAGTGCATCGGCTATACCTTGGCTTAGTGCACTGGCTTGATCGAGTTCCGCGCCTTGAGACATGGCATGAAAGGTATCAAGTAAGCCACTGATGGTGCCCAATAAACCTAATAGAGGCAACGCACCAATAAATATCTCGATGGCGCTGAGCCATGAAGCATCTTTTAATTGATAATTGCCCGAATAAGCACGAATAATGTAATACGTAAGCAATTGGTAGCAGGTAAAGCCTAAGGCTAATATGCTCCAGACCACGAGATTATCAAACGAATGAAAAGACATAAAATGATTCCCTAGCCGTTTGAGCTTAAGCCATTAGTTTGCGTGTTTAACTGGCTCAAGTTAACGCCAGATGATTCTAATTGGCCGTAATAAGTTTTAACTCGTCGTGATAGTAACGCGTGCAGTAATAAAGCAGGAATCGCCACCACTAACCCTAACTCGGTAGTGACTAACGCTTGTGAAATGCCCCCCGAAACAGCAGCGGGATCGCCCGCGCCAAATAAAGTCATTAACTTAAAGGTTTCAATCATGCCGCTTACAGTCCCCAGTAAACCTAATAGTGGTGATACCGCCGCGGTAATGGCTATGGCACCTAACCAATAATCCAGTTTATGCTTGTTATGTAATAAGTTGGCAAATAATCTGTCATCACGTTTTTGTCCAATATCACTCTGTAGGGCGATATCAATTAACTGAGCCTGCATGCCTTTTGCTTGACCAAAAAGGCTTTGCTGGGCTTCGGTTTTATCATCGGCTTGAGTGATTTTTTCTAACTGCGCAAAACGTTCATTAAAAGCAGGAATTAAACTCGGTAAACGATAAAACTGTATTGCTTTAGCTAAAGCAATAACCATAGCAAAAAGTCCAAAGGTAACAATAGGAAATATCCACACGCCACCTTTACTAATATGATCAATAATAGTGTCTTGTTCGCTATTAATTTTAAAAGCGCGAGTTAGGGTCGGATCGAATGAAACCTTACCTTTACCTGTGTTTAATAAGGCTATAATGCCCTCACTTTCATCACTGGCTAACAGTAACGTTACTTTAAATAAGTCAGCGGCGGCTGTTGATTCAATATTGTCGACTAAGCTAACAAAACCGGTGATTTGCTCGGTAGGTTCAATAAATAAGTTCACCGGTCCAAGTGATAACACCTGAGCAGCGTGCAATTCACCGTTTGGCATTACAATTTTTTCTGAATGCCAGTTAGGATTAATTTTACTGTCAATATTAGCAAGCAGTTGACTTAACCAAGCCAGTTTTTCTTTTGCAGAAGTTTGTGGCGAGAAAGGCTGTTTTGCTAAGTTGTGATTGAAACGACTTAAAATATTTTGCTGGTATTGCCTTTGTTCACTCCAGGTTTTTAAGCGCGTTTGTAACTGCTGTAGGCTGAGGGTCTTTTCATCTTGTAGCCGCTGTGAAACAGCCGTTTGCTCTCTTAATTTTGCAACTTTTTGCTCTTGTAAGCGAACGTTTGTTGACAATGAAGCTCTGAGTTTACTGAGTTCTTTTTGACTCGCACTAAGCTTTTTTTGTGCTGATTTAATATCTTTTAGTAAGCCATTGACTACCTTGCTATCGCTCACTGGTGAGTTACTAGCATAAGAAAAATTGCAAGATAAGGCTAAAATAATGCTAAAAATGGCTAACTTATTCATTTATTTGCTACTGTTTCGTTAAGTGTTAAGGAAATAGGCAATTGTAAAAATTGTGCCTCACTACGACGTTCAATCATGGCAATGGCATTTAATACCACTTCGCCATCTACGGAGTTATCAGACTGCCAACGCCAGCCTGATGCTTCAGGAATGCCACGACCGACAATAGTGCCATCAAGAGAGACGTACCAAGCTTGAGCTAAGCCGATATAAAGCTGCCGTACCATAATTTCTTTTTCACCTTGTTCAGTAGGCAGCATTAAGGCTGTTTCGGCATGACTGATACGTTGCTCAAAATCATTCAACTGTTCAAGCAATTCTAATAAGGTATTGAGCTTTTGTGTGGTATCTGCGCTGATAAATTCAGCAGCAGAGAGCTTTTTCTGCCAAGCATTAAATAATGGTGGTGGTAACTGTGGTTGTATTTCAGCAATCACTTGAAAGTAATCGACTAAAGATTTTTCTAATAGGGTCTGATCAGACTCCATGCTATTTTGTGACTTTAACAATTGCGCGCGTTTTTTTTCTACTTCGCCATCATTTTCACTGTCGGTGCTTAAGTTTAGCTCTAATTGAGCTTGCTCTTGCTTGAGTAATATCAATCGTTGTTTGAGCAATGGTTCTTGCTGATGCCAGTCATTGATCATGGCATTACGCTGTTGCTCAATAGCAAGCCATTTTTGTATCAAGCTATCTGTTTGTTCAACTTTATTTGATGCTGCAAACACTTGGCTAGCAGCGAAAAAGCTAAATAACACGGTTGCTACCAGGGGTTTCCTTATCTCACTGATGTACTTTTTCATGGCAATGTTTACGCCTTAAATTTTTGTATTAACGATAGATTGTGAATATTTATTAAGAATTGTAATGCTAACGATTACCGTTTGCAACAGTTGAAATGTGAACATACTGTTAAAAAAAAGTCGGCTGTACGAAGTAAACTTTCCGCCAAGTACAGCGGATAATGACATTGCTGGCTGTTATATTTTCAACCCTATTGCATCACAGCTGCATTACATAATATAATACGAATCATTATCACTTGTACCTTTGCTACTCTGTTATGCTTGCTCAATCATTACTAGCACCTGAATTATCCTCTATTGCTAAACTAGCCACTACAACTAAGCTTGCGCCTGACTTACGAGAACAATTATCACAGTTATATAGCAGTAATCAGGCGTGGCTAAAGGGTTGGCTGCACACTAAGTTGGGCTGTTCTTATCGCGCGGCTGATTTAATGCATGATACTTTTATGCGTTTACTCACCCGTGAAGAATTAATTCAAGTCAAAGAGCCAAAAGCATTTTTAACCACGGTAGCTAAACGAGTATTAATAGATCACTGGCGCCGTGAACAAATCGAACAAGCTTATCAAGCCGCTTTAATGCAAATGCCTGAGTTGTATGCGCCAGCACCAGAAGAGCAGTATTTATTTCTGGAAAGCCTACTCGCCATAGACAAGTTACTTGATGGTTTACCCGTAGTGGTAAAACGTGCCTTCTTGTATTTTCAATTAGAAGGTTTAAAGCAACATGATATTGCCGAAAAATTAAATATTTCGTTAAGTACCGTCAAGCGCTATTTAGTGCAAGCGGGTGTGCAGTGTTATTTTGCCAAGCAAATTGACTAATGGCGATGACAAACACGGCGGCAATAACAACAAATAAAGCAGATATACCTGATGCGGTGGCACGTACTGCGGTAGAGTGGTTATTAGCATGGCAAATGGCTGATGAACCCAGCCATATTTGGCTGAAAATTTGTCAGTGGCGACAAGCTAATAGCATTAATGAACAGGCATGGCAGCATATAGAAAGCATCAATGGTCAGTTAGCATGCCTCGCTCAATCAGGCACAAGCCATATCGCTCATCAAACCATATCGTCGCCACACACATCACGTCGTCAAGCACTCAAAGTATTGTCAGCATTCATCGTTGTCTCAGGCAGCTCTTGGTTGTTGGCACGTCAACAGCCTTGGCAACACTGGACAACCGATCACTACACGGGTATTGGTCAACAGTTGCGATTAACACTAGAGGATGGCAGTGAAGTTTTCTTAAACAGTAGTTCCGCTATTAATATTCAATTTACCGCCACACAAAGACGCATAGTCTTAGTTAAGGGCGAAATTTATATAAACTCAGGCAAAGACAATTTTGGTCAGAGCCAGTTCAATAATGCCCGCCCCCTCGTTGTTGAGTTCGCGCAAGGTCAAGCTAAACCAATAGGAACACGCTTTGCTGTCCGTCAGTTTGACAACCACAGCAAAGTATCGGTATATCAGGGCAAGGTAGCATTGCAAGGCAGCAAGGTATCTCATACCGTTATAGTTAATGCGGGCAAGCAGCGTACTTTTAGTGTAGATAATGATGGTGCTGAGCATTATGGTGCTAGCCAATCAGTCAGTGAATCTGAAGCGGCCTGGACTCAAGGCATGATAGTGGCGAGTGATATGCGCTTACAAGATTTCCTCAATGAACTGAGCCGCCATAGAATCGGTATTATTCAGTGCGCACCAAAGGTTGCCGATCTAAAAGTATCAGGGACTTATCCCCTCAAGCAAGTTGATAAAGTATTACAGTCATTAACGGCAGCATTACCTATAAAAATTAGCGCTTTTAGCCGCTATTGGCTCAGAGTTTTGCCCGTAAATGATGAGTATTGATAAATAAATTCAATTTTTATGAGCTGTTTTTATTTCTCAACCGACAAAGTAGTTATAAGAAGACGATAACTCGTCAAAACTAATAACTTACGACACTTTACCTTGAGGAATAACCCATGGCACTTAGCCTTTCTGCTTGCGCTGTCACCACAGCTAAAAGCGCCAATCAATCCCGTATTCACTCTCAACCTGACGAGAAGCAACCTACAAAGAATAAGCCTAAAAAAATGCTGCTCGCGGTAGCGGTCAGTTCAGCACTGGCTTCTTTTGCCATGCCGTTAGCCGCACAAGTGACGAACAATAACTTTGTTAATAACAACATTATTGAGTCGGCTACAAAAAATCAGCATAAATTTAATATTGCTACGGGCTCACTTGAGCAGGCACTCACGACTTTTGGTCAACAAGCTGGCATTATTTTAATTTTTGCTACTGAGTTAACTCGAGGAGTGAACAGCCAAGGATTACAAGGTAATTTCACCCTAGAACAAGGCTTTACTGCTTTATTACAGGGCACTAATTTCACCATTAAAAAAACCGATACTGGCTATGTATTAGCAAAAAATGCTGCACAACAAAATATAGGTACCCTAGCCACAGCCGTAGTAGAAGGTAGTAGCCTGAACGATGGCAGTGCCGCAGACGGTTATCGCAGCGATGGCAATACTAATATTGGTATCTGGCAAGGTCGTACCCTGCAAGAAACCCCCTATTCTATTAGCGTTTTTTCCGAAGAATTATTGCAAAATTTGCAGGCAACCAGTACCGATCAAATATTTAAATTGAACCCGCTTACCCAAGTCAGTAGACCTCAGGCGCAACAAGATCAGCCCTATATCATCGCTCGTGGTTTTCGTATCACCCGCTCATCACGAAATGGTATCGCTCGAGATATTTACGATCATGGTGTGAGTATAGAAGACGTGGCGAGCGTCGAAATATTAACGGGTTTATCTAGTTTTCTCTATGGCCCCGGTCATGTTGGCGGTTTGGTCAATTATGTCAGTAAACGCCCAACCGAGGAAAGATTAACTTCAATAACCCTAGGCAATACCAGTGGTAGCAATGTTTATGTGCATGGCGACTTTGGTGGTCGCTTAGGCAGTGAAGGTGACTTTGGTTACCGTATAAATTTGGTCGCTCAAGATGGCGAAACAGCCACTGAACATCAAGATTTAGAAAAACAATTAGCGAGTATTGCCTTAGACTGGCAGATTAGCGATAACTTGCTACTGCAAGTTGATGGTTCACAGCGTAACTATAGACGTAATGGCATACAGCCTAACTGGTCTTTAGCAGGAGATGCGGTACGCCCCGATGCCGAAGATATTGACTCTGATAAACTTTGGGGGCAGAAATGGCTTTTTCAAGACACAGAAACTCAGCGTTTAGGCGCCAATTTACACTGGCAAATCAATGAAAGCATCTCTATGCGTGCTGGTTACTTAGATGAAGAAATCACCCGTTCTAGCACCTCTGGTTTTAATGATATTTACTCTGATAGTACTTACGATCAATGGACATGGACTAATGAAAACGCCCCACATGTTATCGCTGGTAAGAGCGCTTTTATCTATTTTGATGCTGATTTTACCACTGGCGCCCTTGAACATAAGCTCAATGTTGGCCTAAGAGTAAGTGATAATACGCAAGCACGTTTTAGAGATGATGACTGGAAGCCTCATATTATTGAAGGTTTATCCTTGTCATCACCCAGCTACTATGATGAACCTGTCTGGGATGTTCATGGCGTAGAAGGTAGCTATATTCAAGATAAATGGGGCAGCGATAGCATTAGTATCGGTGATGATATTAGGTTCAATGAGCAATGGTCGGCATTAATCGGTTTCAATTATAGTAAAATTTACAGTAAAGAGTTTAATTCAGAAAAGCAAGGTGATCCCATCGTTATCATCGACGAATACACTTATGATGAAAGCGCGGTGACTCCAAGCCTGTCAATAGTTTTCAAACCAATGGACAATGTAACCACCTATGCCAGCTACATGGAATCATTAGAGCAAGGTGGTACTGCCGATGAAACCTACCAAGGATTACCCGTGGTGAATGCTGGTGAAAGAATGAAACCGCTAACCAGCACACAAATTGAGGTCGGCGCTAAAATTGATGTCAGTGGCATGTTGCTGACCGCGGCATTGTTTGAAATAGATAAATCACTGGAATATTACGACGTAATAAGCGAACAGCAGGCACAATTATTTCAGGATGGTCGCCAAATACATAAAGGCTTTGAGTTTACCGCTACTGGCCAGCTAACCGACAATTTAACCTTAATTGGTGGTTTCACCTTGTTAGATGCACAAACCAAAGAGTTAAAAGACAGCCCGCAATTGGAAGGTAAAACGCCTGCCAATGTTGCCGAGCAAATGTTCAAGCTTTATGGCGAATATAACCTAGTAGCCGTGCCGGGATTAGTGCTTACCAGTAGTTTTAGTTATACCGGTGATTTTCATGGCGATAAAGAAAATACTGACAAAATAGACGGTTATACTTTAGTTGATATCGGTGCTCGTTACCAACTAGATTTAGCTAGTACGCCAGTAACTTTTAGATTAAATATCAACAATTTAACCGATGAACGTTACTGGGCAAATAACCAATATCTTGGCGATGGTCGCAGAATGACCCTGTCAGCTAACGTGTCTTTTTAAGCTGAAAACATGGTAACTGTTCACCACCGAGCCGCGATGCTGACGAGGGCTCTTCGAGCCGACACAGAGACTTTATTATTCTTGGTGCAGTGCGTTAGCGCTCTCGGTGCTCTCGGTGGTAAATATTTCTAAGCTGAATAAATACAAAACATTTATTCACAACACAACTTCTTCAACCGCCAAATAGTTTTCACTCTTTGGCGGTTTTATTTTAATGCCCGTCAATTAACGACCACCAATTAATGACAATTGACAATAATTATTAGTATGCTATTAATAAAACATTGATTACATAACAAAAAATTACTTACTGGTAATCGCTTACTGGCAATTTTTTACTGATATGGGATGGCTCACTATGTTAATTTTTGCTCACCGTGGTGCCAGCGGCACTGCACCTGAAAATACCTTACGGGCCATTCGCGCCGCGCTCGATGCAAAAATTGACGGCATTGAAATTGATATTTATCAAGTTGACGGTAAGTTATTTGTTATTCACGACCGTTGGTTACAAAGAACCACCTCAGGTAAAGGACAAATATTTCACCATAGTTACCAGTATTTACGCAGTTTAGATGCAGGAAATGGCGAAACGATTCCCACCCTTGATGAAGTACTAACGCTGATTGCAGGGAAATGTACTATTAATATTGAATTAAAAGGCGTCAGTGATATCGCCTTATTATTTTCTTATCTTGATGACGCTATCAACCTATCAAACCTGACTGTTAAAGACATTCTTCTTTCTTCATTCAATCACCATTTACTTGCTAATATACACCAACAAAGGCCTGAGTTTGCTATTGGCGCACTAACCGCCTGTCATCCGTTAGAGTATGCAAAATTTGCTCAGCAGCTGAATTCATATTCGATACACCTTGATGTTGACTTTATTAGTCAGCGTTTTGTCGAGGATGCCCATAAACGTGGTTTAAAAGTATTTGTTTATACTGTCGATGAGTTAGAGGATATCAGTGCCATGAAGGCTTTAGGAGTTGATGGCATTTTTTCTAATTTTCCCGCGCAAGCAAAAGAATATCTGGCAGGTTTAAGTAAGCAATAACAAATAATAATAGTAACTACTCACCACAGAGGGCTCTTCGAGCCTGCACAGAACCTTCGTTATGCTCGGTGTAGTGCGCAGCATCTCTGTGGTAAATATTTTATTCAGATAGTAACTTAGAAAAAATAACGCGCCGCTACCTGCCATTGTTTTTCAATTAAATCAATAGGTTTACCTGTATAGCCACGAGCAGGTCTATGGCTATCGGTAAGGTTAAATTCTGCCGATAAAAACCAGTGTTTGCTCATGCGGTAACTGTGACTTAACGTTAGCGCTTGACCGTCTTCATTATTGTTATCACCCCAAGTATCATCATTATCAGTGACGGAAAAGTCTTCAAGGCGAATGGTACTTTTATGCTTTTTATTGGCTGATTTTTCGCTCCAAGGCAAGGTCTGCCATTTATAGGTTAAGGCAACAAAAGCATTGGCATAATCATTATTAACCACATCTTCTCGAAGATGGCTTTGCATTAAGGTATCACCCGATAAATATTGGGCCACCAAGGTAATATTTTTACTAAAGCGCCAGCGCGCGCCTAGATGATAAAAGCGTGTATGCCAACCATATTGGCCATCAACCACTTTATAAGGGGTCGCTCTATTATTATAATAACCGGCAGAAAATTCACCTTTACCGTGCAGTAACCATTCACCGCGTACGTGATATCCAGCACGATGATCAATTTCTAAAAAGGGATCGGACTCTCTCGCTTGCCCTGCTAAAGTTTGTCCTTCTCCAAGGGCAGGAAACCACGGAAACGGACGTTTTTCTGCCCAAAGGGTTTGTCTACTACTTGTGGTCCAGCCATGCCAAGCCAGCAAAGCACCCGTGGGATCATTGTTGATAAATGCCGTTGCTGACAATGATAAGTCATAATCGTCATTATTGAGTCGACCTAAACGCGTCACTTTAACTTCTGTGCCTAGCACACGAACTTCTTCACCAATCCATGTATTTAATGATGAGGAGTTTAGGGTATCTTTACTCGCCCAAGCATAAGCATCATTTTCAAGAGATATTTCTGGATAGAAGATGCCTGCTCTAGTTTGAAAACGATAGCCGGACGCTGTAGGTAAGGTACGATATTTAAAATATGCTTCAGTAAAGCCAAGGGCGCTATCTTCACCGTCTCCCGTACCTTTCAAATAAGCATTTACTACACCATGAGCACTGAGGCCGTTGTCCCATGTTATTGATAAGTCAGCGCCTGCTTGCGCCACAGAAAGTTGCAAGCCATCACCTAAGGCAAACTTACCTTGCCCACTCGCTAAGTAACTTTGCTCTAACGAGTCTACTTGGCTGATTCTGACATCAAGTATGCCATGGGCTGAAAATTCGGCTGCTTGGCTAGTATGTAGCTGAAAATAGGTTAACAGTATTAAAAAATGACCTATGGCTTTACCCGCTTTATTCACACATTTTCCTTAACATTTTCACTGCTATCGTTAATATTCAACTGCTCTAATAACCAAGGCGTTAACTCTATCGCTGGTTTTGGCTTACAAATATAATACCCCTGCCCAAGCTCGCAGTGATGTTCTGCCAACCAATTTAGAGAAAACTCATCTTCAATGCCTTCTGCTACCACATGTAAACCCATATTATGGGCAAGTTCAATAGTAGAGCGAGCAATAATTTGATCATCTTCATCATGTTCAAGACGTTGAATAAATGATTTATCAATTTTCAATTCATGTACGGGTAGTTGCTTTAGTTGTGCCAAAGAAGAATAGCCAGTGCCATAATCATCAATTGATATTTTCATACCATGATTTTTAAATTGCCCTAATAACTTAATTGCCGCTTCGGGGTCTTCAACTACTGAGCTTTCTGTCACCTCTAAGGTTACTTTTTTTGCTGGTACATTAGCCGCCATTAACGCCTGACAAATAAACTGATAAAAGTCACATTCTTTTAAATTCTCTGCCGAAATATTTATCGCAATATTTAAATCAATACCTAGCGTTTGCCAAGTATTATATTGTGCTAATGCGGTGATAAATACCCAACGCGTTAATGCTTTAATTTGGCCCGTTTGCTCGGCAATATAAATAAAATTATCGGGGGGTATCATACCTAACGAAGGATGCTGCCAACGAACCAAGGCTTCAACGTGAGTCACCACCTTAGTTTTTAAACATAATTTAGGCTGAAAATGCAGTTCTAATTCACCTGCTGGTATCGCTTGCTTTAAATCATTAATCAAGTTCAAACGCTCAACCGTATTTACATCAAGGTCAGGGTGGTATGTTTGTACTAACTTACCTGTTTCTCTCGTATGATGCAGCGCGGTATCTGCCTTTTGTAATAACAGCTTAGCATCCGCACTGTGTTCAGGGTATATCGCAACACCAGCACGCACTTGTAGTTGTAAGCTAATACCTTGATAGTCAAACGGTGACTCCAGCTCTGCTTGTAATTGCGCAATAGTATCATTGATTGCCAAATAATCAGCTAACAAGACGAATTCATCAGCTCCCAAGTGCACTAATAATGTAAAGTTTGTTGCTTGACACAAACCTTGTAAACGCTTGGCAAGCTCTTTTATCACTTCGTCACCAACATCGTGGCCTAGCGTATCGTTAACATCTTTCAAACGACTGAGGTTTAAATGCAAGATCATAAAATGCTGTGGCTGCTCGGTTAGCTCTTTCAAAACTTTATTGAGCATATTTCTGTTGGGCAGATTAGTTAATGGATCATGATTGGCAAGATGCATAATAGCTTCTTCACGCTGCAATACTGCCGATTGCATCTGATTAAATTCATCGGCAAGTTGACCGATTTCATTTTTATCATTTAGCGTCACTGTTTGTTGGTAGTCACCACTGGCAATAACTTTTGCCTGAGCAACCAAGCGTTTAATCGGCTTACTAATAGAAGCGGCAATAAAATACGCACTGGTTAGTGAAACCAGTAAGGTTAATATCGCTAAAATTAAAAATCGCCACCACTGTTTCTGTAATAAAGCGACAAAATTAGCCCGTAAGCCATGCATAGCAACACCCAGCTCTTGTTCATCAAACTCGGTAATTAATGAATACGTACTAATATATGTATCGGGGGCTTTATCTTCAATAACCTGCACCGCCAAATTAAGCGCGGTATTGTAATTAGCATCATGCTGTGACGTTGATATTAATCGCCACATATCATCATACTTAACAATAAAGTCAGTCTCCAAACCGGTAATACTCATAAATTCATCAGCCAAGCGATGATCAATTTGAAAACCAAAAGCGACCCAGCCTAAGGTTTTTGTACCGACCGTGACAGGTGATAAACTCAACTGATAAAGTGCGTCGTCAATCATATATAAATGAGCCGCTTGTCCGGTATCAAGCCAGTCAGGAAAGCGAAAATTTGTTCTGCGTTCAATGCCTTGGCGAATTTTTTCAGAGCCGTTAACGAAATATTTTTGCAGTTGCGCGTTAATAATGCCCTCGGAAGAAACGGTCATCGCTAAGTCGGCATCAATACGTTTACGGTGATTATTCAACGCAAACAATAAGCTGCGGGTATCATCATTGAAGACTTCTTTTAAGCCATAATCTTTTGCCGCCGTTTCAGCAAAAGCTGATAAGTAAGCCAGACGACGATCGAACAACTCGGTAAAGATAGTTTTTGCGGTAGTTAAACGGTTATTAATTTCTGCCGCTTCTTGATTTTGATTACCGTTATATAACGTCCAAAAAGCTATCGCTTGTACCATGAGTAACAGTAGGACAAAAAATAAAAATATTTTGTTTTGTAGGCTTTTCATTGGTTAATTTCCTATGTACTCAATCACTAGTAATCTGACAGAAAATCAAAATCATCGTCACTTTTCTGTACTGGAGTATCACTTATATCTTCAGGTAAAGTAAGCGTGAAAGCGCTCGGTGCTACAATATTTTTTTCTATGCTCATGCGGTTATTTTTTGCTTGCATTTGAGGGTGCCAGACAACGATGTTGTACTTACCTTGCTTACTGACATCAAAACTCACCTGCCCTTTTTCATTGGTTTTTCCAAAATAAGGAGTATCAACCACCAGCAAGTAACCACTCATCCAGTCATGAATATTACAGCCCATAGCAACTTCACTCGCATGGTTAAATTGAGTTGAAGTATTGGTTTCACCAGCACGAATTTTAAATGAAAATTTATTATCACTACCCGCAGAGTAGATATGATGAGTAATATCATCTTTATTGACAAAATTAACCGTCGATTTACTTTGGCTAACACTGATATAGGGGGTGAATGATTTATCAAATTGTCCGACAATAACTTCTTGGGAAGATTGCTCTAAAACTTGTCCATTAAGTGGTTCTAGGTAAACCACCATATCGACTAGCGCTTGCCCTGCTTTACTCTTCACAAAAACTTGCACGCAAGTATTATTTATTGACCCATCATTACAGCCACTTTCGCTATATGCCCTTGGCATAATCACCATTGAAAGCAATAATAATGAGAATGTAATTATCTTATTATTCAAAGAAATACCCATATATATAATCATATTAGCAATTTAATTAAGTGTATACCAAATTTAAACAAAAAGAATAACTAAGCAAACTTATTCTCAATAGTTAAAATATACTTAATTTTGCTCCTAGTTTCAAAGTTGTAGAGATATAGAACAAGGAACGACCAATAGAATTTCAGCTGGAGATTAAAATATCGCGCTATCAAAGTCGATACTTACACACCCATGATACTTCAAGATTCGAGTTTCAGGATATTGAGGTAACATGGGTATAGATATTGATGGGAAAATCAGTGATTGGTATATTACTGGCGTATTACTGGCGTAAATGTGACTTACCCGTGCAGACTAAATAACTTGCTGGCCATTTTGTATCAAAGCACTAAGTGGATTAACACCAAACTGATAGCATAACTCTGCTGGCTGGCTGATATTCCATAGTGCAATATCGGCATCAAAACCAACACTTAGCTGCCCCTTTGTCTTTGATAACCCTAACGCTTTCGCGGCATTGCAAGTAACACCCGCTAAAGCCTCACTTGGGGTTAATCTAAATAAAGTACACGCCATATTCAGCATTAATTGAATGGAACATATTGGTGAAGAGCCCGGATTAGCGTCAGTGGCAATTGCCATAGCAACACCATGTTTACGTAACAATTCAACAGGCGGTAATTGTGTTTCGCGTAAAAAATAAAAAGCGCCCGGTAGTAAAACGGCGGTCATATTGGCGGCGCTCATTGCTTTTATGCCTGCTGCAGATAAAAATTCAATATGGTCGCTTGATAACGCCTGATACTTTGCCGCCAGCTCAGTGCCGCCTAAATTAGATAGTTGCTCGGCATGCGCTTTAATGGCTAGACCATGCTGTTTTGCTGCAGTAAATACTCGTTCGGTTTGCGCTAAATCAAAACCGATATTCTCACAAAACACATCCACGGTATCGGCTAACTTTTGCTCAGCAATCACGGGGATCATTTCATCACATACAAGCTTGATGTATCCATCTGAGTTGTCTTTATACTCAACGGGTAGCGCATGGGCGCCAAGAAAAGTACGCTTGACGGTGACAGGAAGTTGCTCGGCTAACTCACCTGCAACGGTCAGCATTTTCACTTCATTATCAAGATCTAGGCCATAGCCCGACTTGATCTCAATGGTAGTTACGCCTTGCTGGTGAAGCGCGGTTAACCTTGGCAACGCACTCTTTAATAACTCAGCGGCGCTTGCCTCACGGGTTGCTTTCACTGTTGAGACAATACCACCGCCCGCCTCAGCAATTTCTTGATAACTTTTACCCTGCAAACGCATTTCAAATTCATTGGCACGATTACCGCCATAAACAAGGTGCGTATGGCAATCAATAAGTCCCGGTGTTAGCCAGCGACCTTGGCCATCAATAACTTCAACATCACTTTTATGGTAGCTTGGTAAATCAGCTTGTTTGCCTAACCAAGCAATTTTGCCATCACTAATAGCCAATGCCGCATCACAAATTTCTCCATAATTATCACCGCCATTGGTCATAGTCGCTAAATTAACATTCAACCAGAGTGTCTGCCAATGTGGGATGGGATTAGTTGCTTGCGCTGTATTTGTCATCAATGAATGCCAAGATTGAGAGGGTATTAAGCAATAACTTTAGCCGAGAATGATAGAATTAGCAATAGTTGTATATACAACTATTGCATTGAGTAACGAATTATGAGATTGTATATACAACTTAGTGTTTAATTAAAATAATTGTCAATATTATGAGCGTTACTAATTTAAAGTTTAACGAAAAACCTGCTAAATATATAATTATCAAGCAACATATTTGCCAAAAAATTGAATCAGGTCAATGGCCACAACATTATAAAGTACCTTCGGAGAATGAACTAACACAACAGTTTGACGTTAGCCGTATGACTGCCCGTCGCGCCCTACAAGAATTAACTGAGCAAGGTATTTTAGTGCGTTCTCAAGGTTCAGGAACTTATGTCGCTACCTTCAAATCGCAATCATCGTTACTGGAAATTCGTAACATTAGCGATGAAATTCATGAACGTGGCCATAAGCATCATGCCAAACAACTGATGCTTAAATCAATTGCGGTTACCGAAGAAGTCGCCATTTTATTAAATTTAAAAAACAATGAACATGTGTTCTTTTCACAAGTATTACACTTTGAGAATGACCAAGCCATACAATTAGAGCAGCGTTATGTTAATGCCGCCTTAGTGCCTGAGTATTTATTACAAGACTTTACTCAAACCACTCCCCATGAATACCTTTCTGATGTTGCGCCATTAACAGAAGCAACCCATGAGATTGAAGCGGTACTCGCTGATGATGAAGTATGCCAGTTACTTAATATTAGTAACAGCGAGCCTTGCTTACAAGTTAAACGCCGAACTTGGTCGAGAAAAGGTGTGGTGAGTTTAGCCATATTAACCGCTCCGGGCAGTAAATACCGCTTGGGCAATCATTTAGTTTTTTAACGCTTTTTTTTACGATGATGGTGTCGAAATAGGCACAACAAGATGAAATATATCCACTAGCAACTATTATCTATTCATAGTTTATGCTGAGTTTATGTAACGTTTACAGAGGAAATCCCATGACAGCTAATACAACAGAAAGTACTGACCCACGACTTGATACCTCAAGAGTGATCCGCGCCGATCGCGGCAGCGAAATAACCACCAAAAGTTGGTTAACAGAAGCAGCAAAACGCATGCTAATGAATAATTTAGATCCAGAAGTCGCTGAGCATCCTCAATCATTAGTGGTCTATGGTGGTATTGGTCGAGCTGCTCGTAATTGGGAGTGCTACGATAAAATTATTGAAGTATTAAATCGCCTTGAAGATGACGAAACCTTAATGGTGCAATCAGGCAAACCAGTTGGCGTTTTCAAAACCCATAGCGATGCACCACGCGTATTAATTGCTAACTCTAACCTAGTGCCAAATTGGGGCAACTGGGAGCACTTTAATGAGTTAGATAAAAAAGGCTTAATGATGTACGGCCAAATGACCGCTGGCTCATGGATTTACATTGGCTCGCAGGGCATAGTACAAGGAACCTACGAAACATTTGTCGCGATGGCCAAACAACACTTTGGCGGCAGTGCTAAAGGTAAATGGGTATTAACGGGCGGCTTAGGTGGCATGGGTGGCGCGCAGCCTCTAGCAGCAACAATGGCCGGTTTCTCAGCGTTAGTGGTTGAATGTGATGAAACGCGTATCGATTTCCGCATTAAAACCCGCTACGTTGATAAAAAAGCCACTAATCTTGATGACGCATTAACCATCATTAATGAAGCTACCGCAAAAGGCGAAGCCATTTCTGTTGGCTTATTAGGCAATGCCGCCGATGTATTCCCTGAATTAGTCAAACGTGGCATTACCCCTGATGTCGTTACCGATCAAACGTCGGCTCATGATCCCCTTAATGGTTATTTACCCATAGGTTGGACCATGGAATACGCTGCTGACATGCGCAAAAAAGATGAAGCAGCAGTCGTCAAAGCGGCTAAGCAATCAATGGCCGTGCAAGTACAAGCCATGCTTGATTTACAAACGGCAGGCGCAGCAACCACAGATTATGGTAATAACATTCGTCAAATGGCGTTAGAAGAAGGGGTAAAAAATGCCTTTGACTTCCCGGGTTTTGTGCCAGCTTATGTGCGACCACTGTTTTGTGAAGGTATTGGTCCATTTCGTTGGGTAGCATTGTCAGGCGATCCTGAAGATATTTATAAAACCGATGCCAAAGTAAAAGAACTCATTCCAGACAACCCACATTTGCACAACTGGTTAGACATGGCGAAAGAACGTATTGCCTTTCAAGGTTTGCCATCACGTATTTGTTGGGTGGGCTTAAAAGACCGAGCGCGATTAGCACTTGCCTTTAATGACATGGTTAAAAGTGGTGAATTATCTGCACCCGTAGTGATTGGTCGCGACCACTTAGATTCAGGCTCGGTTGCTTCACCAAACCGTGAAACTGAAAGCATGTTAGATGGCTCAGATGCCGTTTCAGATTGGCCATTATTGAATGCTTTATTATCAACATCTGGCGGTGCCACTTGGGTGAGTATTCATCATGGTGGTGGCGTTGGTATGGGCTTTAGTCAACATGCCGGCATTGTTATTGTCGCTGACGGCACAGAACAAGCTCACACACGTATTGCGCGCGTATTATGGAATGACCCTGCCACGGGTGTTATGCGTCATGCTGATGCGGGTTACGATATCGCAATAGACTGCGCCAAAGAGCAAGGCCTAGATTTACCAATGATTACTGGCGCCAACGGCAATAAAGGAGCATAAACATGACACAACTTACAAAGTTAAACATTATCCCTGGGCAATTAACCCTAGCGCAATTACGCACCGTAAACCGTTTTGACGGCATTGAATATTCTTTAGATGCAAGTGCTTTTGACGATATCAATAAAAGTGCTGCTGCCGTTCAGCAAGTCATTAAAGATAACCGCGTGGTTTACGGTATTAATACTGGCTTTGGTTTACTTGCCAGCACCCGTATTAAAAACGATGAACTTGAGCTATTACAACGCTCTATTGTTTTGTCGCATTCCGCTGGTTTTGGCGAATATATGGAAGATGCCACCGTGCGTTTAATGATGGTATTAAAAATAAACTCATTATCACGCGGTTTTTCAGGTATTCGTTTATCGGTTATTCAAGCACTAATCGCCTTACTTAATGCGCAAATTTATCCTTGTGTACCCAAAAAAGGCTCTGTCGGTGCATCGGGTGATTTAGCGCCATTATCACACATGGTATTGCCTTTACTTGGCGAAGGTGAAATGTCTTATCAGGATCAACTTATTCCAGCGGCAGAAGGGTTAAAAATTGCGGGGCTTGAACCGGTCACTTTAGCCGCCAAAGAAGGATTAGCCTTACTTAACGGCACACAAGCGTCAACCGCTTTTACTTTAGAAGGCTTATTTTTAGCCGAAGACTTATATGCGGCTGGCACCACGATAGGCTCGCTGACGGTAGAAGCAGCTAAAGGTAGCCGAGCGCCGTTTGATCATCGTGTCCATTTTGTTCGGGGTCAACAAGGTCAAATTGATGCGGCTAGCGCCTATCGTCATGTCTTGACTGACGATTCTGAAATTGGCCAATCACATGTTGATTGTGAAAAAGTGCAAGATCCATACTCGCTTCGTTGTCAGCCACAAGTGATGGGGGCTTGTTTAACACAAATTCGCCAAGCCGCGACAGTATTACATGTAGAGGCGAATGGCGTTACTGATAACCCATTAGTATTTGCCAATGAAGGTGACTTTATTTCTGCGGGTAACTTCCACGCTGAACCTGTTGCTATGGCCGCGGATAACTTAGCTTTAGCCATTGCTGAAATCGGCTCATTATCAGAGCGTCGCATGGCGTTATTAATTGACTCAAGCTTAAGTAAATTACCACCCTTTTTAGTCGATAACGGCGGCGTTAACTCTGGCTTTATGATTGCGCAAGTAACCGCGGCAGCACTCGCTTCAGAAAACAAATCGCTTGCTCACCCCGCCTCTGTTGATAGTTTACCCACATCGGCTAACCAAGAAGATCACGTTTCTATGGCATGTTTCGCCGGTCGTCGTTTGGCGGATATGGCGGAAAACACCAATGGCGTACTTGCTGTTGAATATTTAGCTGCCGCGCAAGGTTTAGATTTTAGAACGCCATTAAAGGGCTCCCCTATTATCGAACAAGCCAAGGCCATGTTACGTGCAACGGTGAGTTTTTATGATAAAGACAGATATTTCGCCCCTGATATTGTTGAAGCCTCTGCCATTATCAGCGATGGTGATTTAAATCAGTTTATGCCAGAGCAGTTATTGCCGAGTTTTTAGTTTTTAGTTTTTAGTTTTTAGTTTTTAGCGCAAAGAGTTATACAAACAAAGTGGGTGCGTAAAGCACCCATTTTTTGCCTTATCATCAAAGCAAATCACGCTTGGCTAACAGAGAACAATAAATGATTGGCTAAAATCAGTCATGATGGAGCAAAAACAACTATTCTTTTCCTTTGAAGTTCTTCGCTTGCATATCCAGAGTTCTAAATTACTACAATATGAATCTTAACTGTCGTATTATACAAACAATAAATACATTTAAATGATAACGCTCTAATAACAATGGTAAATGAAAGCTACGAAAAATCTAAACAACCATTAGCCTTTTCTAAAAATCAAGTAGAAAAAGCTGGGCGGATGATTAGAAAAAACGAAGGTGATTTTGAACATGCTATTACTGTTGTTCAAAACTTTCGTGCGGCTCATTTGTACCCATTACAAATAATTAAAAATTTAGTTTGGAAGCACGTAAGAAAATTAGATTTACTTGAAACAGCTACGATTGTTAGAAGGCTAAAACGTTTACCGACAATAATTGATAAGTTACAAAGAAAATCTTTAGATGGTAAAACTGATAATGCTATTAGCTTAAAAAGAATGCATGACATTGGTGGTTGTAGAGTGATTTTAAATTCATTAAATGACTTAGAACAACTTAACAAAAGTTTAGACTCCAGTAAGACCGTTCACGGTGTAAAAATATATGATTATATAACATCACCTAAAAAGAGTGGCTACAGAGGCATCCATAGGGTTTATAAAAGTTACGATAAATCAGATAGTCATTCATGGAAAGGCTTTCGAATTGAAGTTCAATTAAGAACTAGACTACAACATTTATGGGCGACCACAGTCGAAATAGTTGATATTATAGAAAAAGAGTCCTTAAAAACAAATCCTACTGCTGCAAGTACAAATTGGAAAAGACTCTTTGAAATAATGGGCGAATTTTTAGCTGTGAAAGATGGTTCTTGGAAAATGTCACCTGAAACAGCAACTAGTTATAAAGAAGAGTTGGTATTATTAAACACCAAGCTTTCAATCTTTAACAAGTTAGATGCTTTTAATAGCGCATTTAAAATGGATGAAATCAAAAAAAAATCTAAAGATACTGGATATACTTTACTTATCTACAACACTAAAGAGCAAAAAGGGAACGCTTCTTTTTATAGTGCAAATAAAAAAGAGTTAGCTCTTGAACGTTATGCTGAGCAAGAAAAAAACACTGATAACAATGTACTATTTGTTGCAGGAAGTGATCTGAAATCTATTGAGAAAGCATACCCAAATTACCTAAGTGACACATCAGGATTTTTAGCTGAATATGGCCGAGTTATATTATCACATTTTGAGAATGCACCGACCACCAACGCAAGCTAATACTTTGCTAAACGAAAATAATAGGTTGCAGAGGCTGCACGCATTTTTAAATGCTTGATGTATTATATCTGGTAGTGTTCACACACGATGAATATTAATGGGTGCTTTAAGCACCCATTTTTTCCCTTATCATCAAAGCGAATCACGCTTAGCTCATAAAAAAATGCTTGCTTGAGTTAATTAACAGCATGCCCTTGAAACAGTTCAGCCACTTCTATTGCCTTAGCTCTACCATCATACAGAGTAGCCTTTGACTAAATGAGCCAATGAATTAGCCGTATTTTTTAGTTCCTTGCTTTCTTTCGTAATTTCTTCCATATTCGTTGCCGTTAACAGACTAATTTCACTCGCTGCTTGCATAGCAATATCGACAGCATTGGTACCCTTTTGCTGTTCTTCAGTCGCGCTTAATATTCTGTCATTCATTTGTTCTATTTGATTAACTGACAATGACATTGTTTCTAAAGACTCCCTTATATTGATATTTTCATCAACACACACCTTGGCTTTAACAATACTGACTTTCATTGTTTTTTCAGAATTTAAAACACCACTTTGAATACGCTCAATAATACTTTGAATATCACCAGTAGATTCTTGTGTTTTAACCGCAAGGGTTCTTACTTCATCAGCAACCACAGCGAAACCACGACCGCTCTCTCCTGCCCTCGCTGCTTCAATCGCAGCATTAAGAGCGAGAAGGTTAGTTTGATCGGCAATACTTTTTATTACCTCGACCACTTTACTCACCTCAGCACTGTTTTCAGTTAGTGCACTGATGTGCTCTGAAGTATTCATAATAGACGAAGACAATGCTTCAATGCTTTGCACCGTTTGTTGGGCGACTTGTTGACTATGATGAGCTTTGCTAGAAACATCTTTTGAAACGGCAGAAGCATTCTGTGCTTCGCTTACAATAGCGTCAGTAAACGATCTTAGTTGCACCGTTTTATCAGCTGCCCCGATAATAATATTTTTTTGTTCATCAATGTTATTGTTAACGTCAAGAATATTGCGTTGCGCATTATCTGTTGCCTCCGTTAACTCTTTGGCTGAATTTGCCACCATACCAACCATGCTATGGAGGGTCATCATAAATTGATTGAACTTTTCAGCAACTTGGGTCATTTCATCACGTCCCACTTCTTCCATTCGCAGGGTTAAATCTCCTTGACCAGTAGCTAGATTCGACATGAAGTGATATAACTGTTTAATAGGGCGCGTAATGGAACGAGTAATCATTAGTGCAAATACAACGCCCGTAATGGTAACTAAAGCAACTAAAATCAGTGCATAATTAATAGCGGTATCCACCTCTGCTTTAGACGCTATTTGTTTAGTTTTACCTGTCGCGATTGTTTGTTTTATAATACCTGCTAATAGCAGTGCTAGCTCTTGCTCAACCTGCTTCAAGTTACTATCAGCAGGAATACTTATCAGTTGTCGTCCTGAAATGATTTTCAATTGTCCATCTCGCCACATATCGGATATTTGCATTGCTTTATGAATTAAATTTAGAGTATCTAAAGAGGAAGAAAGCTTTTCTAAGGACGATAAGTTTTGCTTCAATAAGTTATGCCTATTATTAACTTCGTTAATAACCTCCATATTCTCATAATGCTGTATTTTTAACTTTACTCTGTCTATGTAGCTTTTAGTGTTACGAAAGTTATCCCAAGCTTCACGTGCATTATCAACTTGATTTAAGGTAATATCCGCTCTTGTTATAGTCTGGTGACTTAAGCTATAAAGCTGATAAGAAAGCATGCCAGCTAATAATATCGATAGCGTGATCATCAAGGAAAAGCTAAGCAATATGCGTTTATAAATAGTCATCAATGTGTCCTATTGCGGTAAAACGGGTAGAGATACGACCATTGCAGGGCCCGTAAGTGTATTTAAAAACTCAATAAGATCAGTTTTTTCTTTCGTACTTAGTGATAATGGCGACATCAAAGGGCTTAATGAGGTACGCGGTAACCCGCCACTATTATAATGGGTAATAACACTTTCTAACGAAGCTAAACTCCCATCATGCATATAGGGGGCACGTTGACTAATATTTCTTAAACCTGGGGTCTTAAAGGCGTGTTTATTTACTGCTTGATTAGTTAGTGCATACCTTCCTAAATCCTTATCATCTAATAAGCCAATGTCATGGAACTCATTATCAGTAAAATTCCAAGCTGTATGGCATGTTGAACATCTTGCTTTACCATTAAACAAATCAAAGCCATTTTTTGCTGAATCACTAATGGCATTTTCATCACCGTTTACCCATAAATCAAAGGGAGCTTGAGTAGAGACAATAGTTCGTTCATAGGTTGCAATAGCCTTTAAAATAGTTTCTTGATTAATGCTCTCAGCAGGAAACGCTTTTGCAAACCAATATTGATAGCCTGGTATTTTATTTAAGCGTTGAATTGCTTCATCAATAGGCAGGTTCATCTCTACTTCGCTTTCTATTGGCCCTAGCGCTTGATCTTCGAGTGTTGGCGCTCGTCCATCCCAAAAGAAAGGAGCAACCCAAGCCATATTTAACACCGTAGGTGCATGTCTTGGTAAAGGTTGAGCTTGAGCACCAACCGCCTTAGCAAGCGGAACTTCCCAGCCAAAAGAAGGGTTATGGCAAGAGCTGCAATTAAGGTTTTGATCTTTACTTAATCTAGGATCAAAAAAAAGCATTTTTCCTAACATCGCTTTAGTGGATGAATATTGATTGTTTGAGGGAAATGGGATGCTATCAGGCCGCTTATATTGGCTTTTTAAAACATTTTGATTTGCTTGTACTTTAAGTGAAATCATTAACATAAAAAATAATTTAATGATTAGAGTAAACTTCATGGGTTACCTTTGATTAATTATTAATCCTTTCGTAGTATTATATCAGCTATAGATTATGTCGGTATGCACTTATAGATAGCATACCTGTGTAAGTATCGAATATCATAGAAGTTAATCCTATAAACCCAAGTGTAGCGACTACACTTAGCGAAGAACGAAAATGTTCGTTTTCATTTCAAAGTGGACGTTAGCCGATACAAATTTAGGTCGTAAAAAATGCTCGTTTGATGACGTGAACTCACTGATGAATGCAACGTTGATTTTATAAAATTTATTGATTATTCAAAATTTTCTATTAACAACCGCTTGTCGTATATGTAACTGTTGGCAATAGCCCAACTGAAGTTGGCGGGGTGTAAGTCAAATAACACTTAGTTCCTGTGATAGGTATATTATTGTTAGTAATGCCACTGAATCCAACCAAGGACGAGCGAGTTACGTGGAGAGATCCTCCCCCGAAAGTATCTCCATAAGCCCAATCGTCTTCTAATTCTACTACATTCGCTATTCCTGTTGTTCTATTGCCACTGGCATAACCATACGCAACCTCAACATCATTATTCCCGTCTCCATCTATATCAATATTTGTTAAAGATTGATTTTGTACTCCTTGAATTATGGATTTGCTGTACACTAATTTAGAGCCAGATAAAATAGCCCCTCCCATAGACTCTAGTACAGCCTTGTTAGCATCTGAACTAATATCTATGAATTTTGGTGCTGCTGTAACGGCCAAAATGCCCAAAATAACAATGACCACAACCAACTCAATTAAGGTAAAACCCTGCTGCTCTGTACGACTATACACTGCATTTATCTCTATATATTTACTTTAGGAAACGATTTTCGGCGGACTATTCGACGGATTAGATACGACTGCCAATTTTTTAAAAAACAACGACGTAGTATATGAAAATTATAATACCTACGGCAGTAGTGAGATCAAGCTTTTGTTGATTTATTCGTAATAAGTCAATTTAGATCTGAGCAAGTACAGGTAAAGTGACGGTAAATTTTGCACCACCCAGAGTTTCAGAATCGCCGATATCAATACTGCCTTTATGCCAATCAATTATTCGTTTTACAATGGCTAAGCCTATACCATGGCCTTTTACTAAATTTTGCTGATGTTTTCCTCGCACAAATGGTTTTAATATGTCCATTTTAATTGTCGAGTTAACGCCTTCGCCATCATCCTCAACAATGAACACTACGGTATGTCCCTGTGACTTTAACTGAATATTCACTTGGTTATTACCATAGTTCAGTGCATTTTCTAGCAGGTTATTAACTAAAATACTAAGATAAGCGCCATCCGCATAAACATGATACTCATCATTCGGTTTTATTAGCGTGATGTGCATATTGTCAGTAGTTTTTGTTCTAAGGCAGTTTTCAACTAACGCTAAAAAATCACAATGGCTTTTGTTCATTTCCAGCATAGTTTGATCAAGGCGCGCATAAGAAAGTAAGGTTTCTACTAATGACGTCATTTCATCGACATTGTCGCTGATTTTCTCTTCGAATTGACGACGAAGCTTAGGGTCATCCTCCTCTTGCAAGGTATCAATACCAAAACGAATACGTGCTAGCGGCGTTCTTAAGTCATGAGATACCGCGCTACTTAATAATTTAACATCACCAATTAAATCCTCTATGCGTTGCGCCATTTGATTAAATTCAACTTCAATGTCTCGAATGTAAGACAGTGAACTTAAGGTGATCCTTTGTTTCAGCTTACCTTCACCAAATGATTTTGCCGCAGCTCTTAAGGCCATTAATTGCTTAATGAGTGGGTAAATCCACAGTAGGATCAATAAGACTAAGGCAACATAAAACAATAAGGTGAAAAAATAATTTTGCGACTTTTTATCAGCCGTTAGCGTTAACAAAGGCGATTTCAACAGTAATAATTGTTCCCCTGAGGTTATATAATAATGAAAGGTTAGATGACGGTTTGTTGCCAGCAACACAGGAGTTCCCTGCTTCACTTTGTTAAAGAGTGGCAAAGGCAAAGTAAAGGATTTGCTGTCAATAATCGATAGCGCGTATATTTCATCCTGCCATTGCTGAACAAACTGCTGGCGATTATCATCCGTCATCTTGTTCAGGCTATTAGCCAAACTTAGGCCAAGCTTCTCTACAATAGCAACGGCATTGGCATCTTGAACTTGCTCGGTACTATTATATTGCTCATATATACGGTCAAACAGCCATCCTAGGCCAATAGTGGCGATGATAACCATCAATAGCAGTGAGGCGGTTAAATTACGCATAGTCATTCCAACACGTTATTTCAAGCAAATTACTTCCAAGCATCTTTAGCGAATAAATAGCCTTTACCCCAAATAGTTTTTATCCTAAAAGGCTGCGCTGGCTCGTCGCCTAACTTTTTTCGCAACCGAGAGATACGCAAATCAATAGATCGGTCGAAACCATCATAATCAAAACCTCTAAGTTGATGAACCAACTGCTCTCGCGTTACCAGCTGCCCTGCTTGCTCGGCAAGTAGCCATAAAACATCAAATTCATTTGAAGACAATTTAATCTGTATGCCGTTGAGTAATACCTCCATCGCCAACTTATCAATCACTAAATTATTAAAAACTAACCGTTGTGTTGGCGCTGATGAGGTTACTTTAACATCAGCTTGTTTCAAACTAGTTTGGCGATCTAAGTGTTTTCGAATTCTGGTTAATAAAGCTCGTGCTCGTACAGGTTTAGTGAGGTAATCATCAGCACCCATTTCTAACCCTAGTACTTCATCTATTTCTTCATCTCTGGCGGTTACCATAATGATGGCATTGGTAAACTCAGGGCGAACAGCTTTACAGACATCAATACCGTCCAACCCTGGTAACATACCGTCTAAAATCACAATATCAGGATGATGTTGTTGAATAAATTTTACCGCGCTATCACCTCGATCGCATAGTGATACTCGGTAATCTTTCGCAATTAAATACTCTCGCATCCACTGAGCAAGTTCACTGTCATCCTCAACGATTAATAGATGTGATTTATTTTGATCCATAGAGTAAACAAGCCCTTAAAACATTCGCCAGCTGATATTTTTTCGAGTGCTTTTATCATACACCCAAGCCATTTCTATCTCTTTGGTGATTAAATCACTCACACGCCCTTGTTTCTTTAAACTAAAAACTATGTTTTTATCTGCAGACATCTCTTGCTGGAATTTCCCTGACTTCGCGTTTGACCAACATCGTAATGCAGTAGGTTGTAACGAAGAAAACAAACAATGATTATCAAGTTGTTCAGCTTGCCAGCTTATTTTTACATCTACATAACATAACTGCCCTTGGCGCATGGCAACACATTGCTCAGGTTCAATAATTAATGAATATTTCGCTTGAGTTTCTTTAGCAAAAATCAGAGGAGAATAACCTAAGCTAGTCGCCATTATTAATAAAATTAAGTAGGTTAGTAATTGGTAAATAAACGTTTGTTTAATGAAGTAGTTCATCATTACTCTCCACTAAAAAACATAGCTAACAAGAACGCCGACTTCTGTTCTTTCTTTGGCTCTACCATCAAGGCCACCAGCAAAGCTCATTACAGGACTATTCGTAATACTGCTCGCAAAGTCAGTATATTTAAAATAAGTTTCGAAGAGTATATTAGTGGAAATAGGATAGCTCGCTGAGACCTGTGCGGTGACATCAATGCCTGAACCCGCTTCATAAGAGCCAAAATGCGTAGTGGCTTCATCTGCTGAGATACCATAATAATAATCAAGCATTGCTTCTGAACGGTACTCTAAGCCAATGCTACCATGTAATTGCCAGTTTTTAATTTGCCATGCTCTCCCTAACCACATCGAGGCGTAAATAGCATCATCGTAATCGCTGTCAATTGCATAAGGAGCTAACATAAATTGTACTGTGGTCTGGTCAAAGTTTCCTGTGGCTCTCAAACCTATCATATCGGTATTATCAAAGTGCTGAGATAATATTTTTTCTTGATCCCTGATCTCAGCGTGTATTTCACCATGGGCATTGATAGTACTAACATCAAAATTCCAATTGTCCGTATTATAAAAATTATAACCAATACTCAAACCTTCATTACGTTCGTTAGCACCATAGGAAGCTTCGACAAAAAGTCCGCTCCATTGGTAACGACCATTTAAAAACATTGAAAAATGGTTAACTTCATTTTCATAAGGGCTTACTTCAATTTTATAACCATACCCTAACTTTAGGAAACCCCCATTTCGATTTTCTTCAGTGACCACTTGCTCTTCGATTGTCACTTCCTCTGCAGACAAGTGAGTTGAATAAATCGCTAATAAGCCGGTAAGTAAACTTAAAGGTAGTTGTTGTCGTATTTTTTTCATTTTTAATCTTTATTGGTCAATATTGGGTGTAGAAATAATATCTAAACCAGTAAAAAAAGACGTACCAGATGTTACCAATATGTATCGTTTTGTAACATGGTTAATTGGATATGATGAAATAAACTTTCATTATGCCTATGCAGTAAATAGCTTAATACTTTTCTATTAGCTATATTTGCGTAAGGTCTTAAAGTAAAGCTCTAATATCTTCAGCCGTTTTAAGGGTTCGAACTTCTTGAAACAAGGTATCAGCTTCAACGTATTGTAATTTCAAATATTTAAGCCATTGTTTGATGCGATTCGGGTAATATTTACTTTTATCGCCATAGGTTTCACATTCGGTATAATCAAGTAATAACGCTTGTACTTTAGGCCACGGCATAGCTTTCACTTCTTGCCCGTTTAGCATTGTTTTGGTAACGGATTGAGTGTCAGAGTGCTTAATAACCTGTGCTAAATTCGGTAACATTAACGCGCCACGACCCACCATAAGATCATTACAATTAGTTATTTCTCGGCATTTTTGCGCGTCATCAAAAGTAAAAATATCACCATTAGCAATAACGGGAATATTGATATTTTGCTTTATTTTCGCTATCCAATGCCAGTGCGCAGGCGGTTTATAACCTTCAACTTTAGTTCTAGCATGCACGGTTAGCTCATTGGCACCCGCAGCTTCAATAGCTTGAGCGTTCTCAATAGCAAGTGTTTTATCTTCATAACCAAGGCGGATTTTAGCACTGACAATGGCCTCTCTAGGAACAGATTTTTTTATTGCACTGACAATTTGATAAAGGTTTTCAGGATCTTTCAGTAATACTGCACCGAAGGGCAACCAAAATTAACATCAATACCATGGGAGCCAAGTTCAATCACTTTAGCGGCATTATCAGCCATGCAGGTTGGGTGTTGGCCGAGTAGTTGTACTCGCACAGGAGTGCCTGCCTCTGTAGTACAACCGTAAGCATTGGCATTTTTTAATTCTGGACAAGCACGAAAAAAAGCCCGGTCTGAAATAACTTGCTCAACAACACGGACAAATTCAGTAACGCAGAGATCATAACCGCCAACTTTCGTCAGTAAATCACGCATTAAGTGATCTAAAACGCCTTCCATCGGCGCTAATACAACTCGCATGATTAAGTATTCTTACTTAAATATTTAGAGAGTAGCTTACTAATCAGCCAATAAAATATCACCGTCATCAAGGCAATAGAAAAATGAACCGTTATGGTCAGTAACTGAGCATTATCATGCCAAAGAAAAACGGGGCCACGGTAAGTTAAATAAAATAAATCTAACAATGAGATATGTAGCCAAACTAAAACAAACATTAACTTTAGTCGATGACGAGCAAGAAATTTTTTAGAAAATAAGTTCAAAGGGTAAACCAATAAAAGGTGGCGACAAGTATTATAAGCAAGCGAGTATTATAACCAAGCGAGTAGGTCGGGGTAAATAAATGAATGGCTTAAAGTCTGTTTGGCTTTTTCACCGCTAACAATACGTGCCGCCTCCAAGGTTTCACCCTCAGAAAAAATAGGCGCGGGTAAAGAGAGTGCTTTAGCAGCATGTTGATAATACACTTTTTTACTGGCATGGTGATCACTAACACCATTAAAAATACCTTGTGGCGAATGCTCTGCTAATAAGGCTAAAATTAACCCTGCCGCATCTTCTTGATGAATAAGGTTAATTTTATCTTTCGCATTGTTTAGTACTTTTTTCGCCAGCAAAAACTTGCCCGGATGGCGATTAGGACCAACTAGCCCTGCTAACCTCAGCACACTAGCTTGATGATTAAATGCCAGTACCGCTTGTTCAGCGTTATGTAGCGCTTGTACTTTTGCAGACGTCAAATTCAACGAGCTTTTCTCATCAACAATGCCCGACAAACCAGTGTAAATAGCGGTGCTAGATAATAAAATAATGCGTTGCACAATACCACGATGCTGAGCTGCGCTGACAAGTTGGGTAATTTTTTCGACGTAGTCTGTGCGCCCTTGTTTAAATTGTGGCGGAATAGCGATAACTAAACACTGCTGGCTAAAAATATCGTGTTGCGTAAGTTGTTCAACATCAGCAGGTAAAGTTAATTGCTGGGCATCTATGCCTTGTTGGTTTAACTGCGCTACATTATCCTGTTTACTGCTGGTAGCGAGCACTGAGATGCCTTTCTCTAATAATGTTAGCGCTAACGCTGTACCCAACCAACCACAACCTATAATGCCTACCGATACGTTTTTTTCAATTTCATTAATGTCTTTAACCATTACTTTTTATTCCTGTGCTTATTGTTTCATTCCTGTGCTTAGCTAAGACAAAATAGCTACCTGTGAATGTCGCGGCAATCTTGTCACCACAATAAATATGCGCGATTAATTTAATACGGGCACTTTTTCCGAGCAGTAAATTGTCAAACTGCCCGGAAACATCAGACTCGATCACTTGCCCATAAACTAAGCCTTTAATCGGTGTATGATAACGAATATTCGCTTCTGCTAGTACAATATCACCCTGCAAGTTTTTTGGATGATCGGCAAGCGCAAGATATACCCATCCCCAACCCGTTAATGTCGCTAACGTATAAATACTGCCGGCAAACATAGTATTATGCAGGTTTCTATTAAACTCGGCATCACAGTGAGTAAGCAACTGCTTGCTATCATAATAGCTAATTTGTAAACCCATCGCCTTACTCATAGGAATAGTTTGATGCCAGACATTCTGTAGTGACTGTGCTGCTATTTGTTTATGCTCAAGAGCATAGTTTAGCTTTTTCGTCATACTATAATGCGTTATCTCATTAAATAGTATGTGTGATACATTTTGCTGTTGAGCGTTAAGCTGCTGCTGATAACCAAGTTTTTGGTAAAAGCCAAGTGCGTCTTCACGAGCATTGAGTACTATCTCTGTCATGCCTAATTTACTGGCTTGCAATTCTAATTCGGCAATAATTTGTTGCCCTAAGCCCTGCCCTTGCGCAGTTTCACATACCGCCATATAGCGAATTTGTCCTTGCTGTTCAGCACGTTGCTCTAAACGACCAACCGCCAACACTTTTCCCTTGTCATCAATAATCATCCGATGAATACTTTGCTGCTCTCGTTCATCTTGCTCACTACCTAACGCTTGCTGCCAAGGTTTTCTTAATATTTGCCAGCGCAACTGATAATATTGGGCAAATTCTTCAGCATTTTTGGGTGATCGCAGGGTATTCATTGTCTATCCTTATCAGTATTAGCCATTTTCAAGCAGTAATACCAAACCCACTAACAGGTATAACTTAAACGCTTATTCAAACATTAGGAAATTATGCAATTATCAAAGCACGTTGCACAAGGAAAATTATTGTATCTAAGCCAAGATGATGAGGCTATATCTGTCAGCGAAAATGAACATTATCGTTGGTTGGCATTTGCCAATGACGACGGTGAGCAAGTTATTCAAAGTGTTATGCATAAACGTAAACCTTATCAGCTCACTTTACCTCACCAAACGGCGCTACTTTTGCCGCTATTATTTTTTCGCCCAACAAACATTGTTGAACTGGGTTTAGGGGGCGGTAATATTGATCGTTTTTTAACTCACCTTTCGGCTGATATAACCATGCAAAGTATCGAGTACAGCAACACGGTTATTAATTGCTTTCAACGTTATTTTAATCCTGACAACGCGATAGTTAATATACAAAACAATGACAGTCAACAATGGCTTGCTCAGCAAAGTGACCACAAGCCAGACTGGCTAATTTGTGATATTTACCAAACTCAACAGCAAAGCGTGGCAGAGACCAATAAACAGCTGTCAGCCTTAATTGATAGTATTGATAGCAACAGTTGTTTATCAATAAATTTACCTGATGCCAGCGACGATGAAGTTAATTTATGCTTAACCGTGCTACAACAATTACAAAGTGACCATCACATTTATTATTTTCATATTCCTAACTATTTGAATATTGTTGTTCAGCTTATTCCTAAGCATTGGCAAACAACCAGATTATTAAAACGGAATAAAAATAGCTATTTGCCTCGACGTCTATTTTTACCATGGCGTAATTTCTGGCGATATGGCAATGAAGTGACAGTGGATACCGGCTTTAAATAGCTTTATATTTAGATAGCATTACTTTTAAATAGCTTTAAATTGATAGGGTAAAAGTGACGGGACCATCATTTAACAACTGCACTTTCATATCGGCTGCAAACTCACCGGTGGGCACATTAAACCCTTGATCACGCAATTGCTGGCAAAAATATTGATAAAGTTCATTGCTAAATTTCGGTTTGGCTGCCGAAGTGAAACTAGGACGCATACCGCTTGAGGTATCGGCAGCTAACGTAAATTGCGACACCACTAAAATATCACCGTCAACTTGTTTAACATTAAGGTTCATTTTACCGTTTTCATCATTAAAAACTCGGTAACCCGCAACGCGTTCAGCTAAGCGTTTGGCTTTTGCTTGTGTATCTGCTGGCTGTATCGCTAAAAACACTAATAAGCCTTGCGCTATTTCACCTATCACTTCGTTGTTAACAGCAACGCTGGCCGAGCTTACTCGCTGAATTAACGCGATCATTTTACCTCACCTTCTAACTCATATTCTTGTAAAGATACGGTAATGACAGCACCACCCAAGACAATTAACCACGATAAATACACCCACAAGAATAAAATAGGTACTATCGCTAACGCGCCGTAAATAGCTTGATAAGAAGGAAACGCAGTTAGATAGCCAGCAAAAACTTTCTTGGCTAATTCAAACAGAATAGCGGCAAATAAGGCGCCGACCAATGCATGCTTAAAAGCTACATTTTTATTTGGCACTAACATGTATAAAAGCACGAAAGCAGCAAACGAAGACAATAAAGGCAACAGCCTAAAGAATATATTACTTAAACCAAAGCTGTCTTCAATGCCCAGGGTAACTAACGAGACAATATAAGAGGTAATGGCTATGCTGCCACCGACTAAAATGGGCCCTAAAGTTAATATCATCCAGTACATAGAAAACGACGTAATAATACGGCGCTTTTTAGTCACCTGCCAAATATTATTAAAGGTTTTATCAATCGCAGAAATAAGTAATAGCGCAGCAACAAATAAAAATGAAATAGCCACCGCTGACATTTTAGAGGCATTATCAACAAAAGCCGACAAATATTGCTGCACTACATCGCTAGCGGTAGGCACAAAGTTATCATAAACAAATTGCTCCACGCTTTGATGAATATCCGCAAAAATAGGAAATGCAGTTGCTACAGACAGCGCTACCACCATCAGTGGCACAAGTGACATCAAGCTTACATAAGAAAGGTAGCCAGCAATCACTTGTAGTTGCTCTTGCTTAACACGTTTTTTTAAAAAGTGAAAAAAAGACAGAGAATGTCGCCATGGTAAGGAGTGTTTGACGTTATTGTATAAAGTTTGCAGATGACTCATATTTGCTAACAATTAGATGATTTTTTAGTGGTTAATATTATACTATGATAACCGCTAAATATTTACTAGCTCATTAAATTTTGGAGATAAAATGTCTGGACAAGGCTCTACAGGAAATATTATCGCGGCAATATGCAATATTTTTTTTCCTGGCTTAGGACAGTTAATTCAGGGCCGACTTGGTGCCGCAATCATCTTTGCCATAGTTTGTGTCGGTGGCTACGCTCTTTGGTGGTTAGTGATACCCGCCATTATTGCGGGTATCTTTCATTTATGGTCAATTTTAGATGCGGCAACCTACAAAAATCATGACTAATATCGACTAAATTACCTCGGCTGTGAAATAAAATTTTCATGTTGTTCATATACCCGGTTAATCTGTGCTAACAGTTCGGATAGCTGTTGAATTTGTTTGGGATTGGCTTTGCCTTGACTGAAAATAAGGCTAAGTTCTTGCATTTTTTTTTGTTGAACGGGAGACATCTTGCAACTCCTTTTGCTAAAAAGCTAATGAAATATGTCAGCGGTAATGCCTGACTGGTAATTTAAGCGTAGCAGCAAATATCATCTTTGCTCACTATTTAAAGCAAGAAAAAGTAACAAGATATAAGCATTTATATTTAGTTAAAATAAAACATAAACTTATCAATACTATTTTTTAGTAATAAGTTTTTGGCAATAAAAAACCGCCTGAAAGAATAAAGGCGGTTTTTAACATTAAACTTGGCAGAGCAAAAATTATTTCGCAGCGCGACCTTCGCGTTTACGATCATTTTCTTTTAAAAACTTCTTACGAATACGAATATTCTCAGGGGTTACCTCTACCAACTCATCATTATCAATAAACTCTAATGCTTGTTCTAATGACATAATGATAGGCGGCGTTAACGTTTGTGCTTCATCAGTACCTGATGAACGAACGTTAGTTAACTGCTTACCTTTAAGGGCATTTACTGTTAAGTCATTATCACGACTATGAATACCAATAATTTGGCCTTCATAAATATCAACACCATGACCAATTAACATACGACCACGAGATTGTAAGTTAAAGATAGCGTTAGTTAATGCTTTACCGGTTGCATTACCAATCATCACACCATTTTTACGTTGGCCAATTTCGCCACCCTTGTGAGGTCCGTATTCAAAGAATGTATGGTAAATCAAACCAGAGCCTGACGTTAAGGTCATAAATTCAGTTTGGAAACCAATCAAACCACGACTTGGCATGATAAAGTCCATACGGATACGACCCGTACCATCGGGTGCCATATCAGTAAGTTCCGCTTTACGAATACCCATTTTTTCCATAATAGAACCTTGATGCTGCTCTTCAACATCAATGGTTACTGTTTCATAAGGTTCTTCTAACTGACCATCAACTTCACGAATAATAACTTCAGGACGTGAAACAGCTAATTCATAACCTTCACGACGCATGTTCTCAATTAAGATACCTAAGTGAAGCTCACCACGGCCAGATACTTTAAATTTATCAGGATCATCAAGTTGTTCAACACGTAATGCAACGTTATGTACTAATTCTTTATCTAGTCTGTCTTTAATGTTACGTGAAGTAACATACTTACCTTCTTGACCACAAAATGGTGAAGTGTTCACTTGGAAAGTCATGTTGATCGTTGGCTCATCAATTGACAATGCCGGCAAACCTTCAACTTCTGTTGGGCAACAGATAGTATCAGATATTTTTAACTCGCCTAAACCGGTAATGGCGATGATATCACCAGCAAAGCCTTCAGCAATATCATGACGCTCTAGGCCTAAGTAACCAAATACTTTACCTACTTTAGCGTTATGAACACCACCGCTAGCAAGTTGAATGGTTACTTGCTGGTTTGGTTTAACACTACCACGCATAATACGACCAACACCGATAACGCCCAAGTACGAGCTGTAATCAAGTTGAGATATTTGCATTTGAAATGCGCCTTCAGGATCGGCTGTAGGCTGTGGAACTTCTTTAATAATGGTTTCAAATAAAGGCGTCATATCAGTGCCAGTTTCGCCTTCTTCAAGCGAAGCCCAGCCGTTGATGGCTGAAGCATAAACCACTTTAAAATCAAGTTGTTCATCGGTAGCACCAAGGTTATCAAATAATTCAAAAACTTGATCCATAACCCAATCAGGACGAGAACCAGGCTTATCAACTTTATTGATAACTAAAATAGGCTTAAGGCCTTGAGCAAAAGCTTTCTGCGTTACAAAACGCGTTTGTGGCATTGGGCCTTCTTGTGCATCAACGATTAGTAGTACCGAGTCAACCATTGACATTACACGTTCTACTTCACCACCGAAATCCGCATGGCCTGGAGTATCGACAATATTTACACGGTAATCATTGTAGTTAATCGCCGTATTTTTGGCTAAAATTGTGATACCACGTTCTTTCTCGATATCGTTCGAGTCCATTACGCGCTCTTCAAGACCGCTACGAGCATCAAGTGTTCCTGATTGCTCTAATAATTTATCAACTAAAGTGGTTTTTCCGTGATCAACGTGGGCAATAATTGCGACGTTGCGTAATTTATCTAACACAGGCGTTACTCGCTGTTATATTATTAACTCGCACTACCAAAGCACGGCAAATAAATAGGACTATAATTGGGCGCGCATTATACAGGGCATTTGTTCAAAAAGATATCACTTATCATCTCACATTAAGATAAATAACAATACCATTGAATCAACAACAAAAAGCCAGTAGATAAACCAATTAATTACAGGTAAAAATATCAAAATAGTTTATAGTTATTGCGATTTGATAACCATTGCACCAGAAAGATCTTATGCCGCACTCCATAAGTGCATCAGTTTTTTCACAAGGAAGTTAACCCATTGTTTATCAAACCTTTTATTATTGGCATAATTTTAGCTTATATTAGCCACAACATTGGTGTATACCAAAAAATAGATTTAAAACTAACCCACTGGAGAGACAAAATGTCACAAGCAGTATTCGATTTAATTAAAGAGCACGATGTCAAATTTGTTGACCTTCGTTTTACTGATTCAAAAGGTAAAGAGCAACACGTTTCAATCCCTCATCACCAAGTTAACGAAGACTTCTTCGAAGATGGTAAAATGTTTGATGGCTCTTCAATTCAAGGTTGGAAAGGCATTGATGCATCTGACATGGTAATGATGCCTGATGCATCAACAGCGGTTTTAGACCCATTCACTGAAGCTGTAACGTTGAACATTCGTTGTGATATTGTTGAACCGTTACAGCCGTGATCCTCGTTCAGTTGCTAACCGTGCTGAAGAATATATGCGCAGCACAGGCATTGCTGACACAGTATTAATTGGTCCTGAGCCAGAGTTTTTCGTTTTTGATGACGTTCGTTTCCATACTGATATGAGTGGTTCATTCTACAAAATTGATGATAAAGAAGCGGCTTGGAATTCAGGTACTGAATACGAAGAAGGCAACATGGGTCATCGTCCAGGCGTTAAAGGTGGTTACTTCCCAACATCACCTGTTGATTCATCACAAGACTTACGTTCTGCTATGTGTTTAGTAATGGAAGATATGGGCTTAGTTGTTGAAGCGCATCACCATGAAGTAGCAACTGCTGGTCAAAACGAAATCGCTTGTCGCTTTAATACCATGGTTAAAAAAGCTGATGAAGTACAAATATACAAGTATGTTGTTCATAACGTAGCTCACGCTTACGGTAAAACAGCAACATTTATGCCTAAAACCATTAGTTGGTGATAACGGTACTGGTATGCACGTTCATCAATCTCTAGCTAAAGATGGCGTTAACCTGTTCTCTGGTGATAAGTACGGCGGCTTGTCTCAAGATGCTATTTACTACATTGGTGGTATCATCAAGCATGCTAAAGCATTGAATGCGTTCACTAACGCTTCAACTAACTCATACAAACGCCTTGTTCCAGGTTTTGAAGCACCCGTTATGCTTGCTTATTCAGCACGTAACCGTTCAGCGTCTATTCGTATTCCAATTGTACCTAGCCCTAAAGCAATGCGCATTGAAGTACGCTTCCCAGATCCAACAATGAACCCTTACTTAGGCTTCACAGCAATGCTAATGGCTGGTCTTGACGGTATCAAAAACAAGATCAATCCTGGCGATGCTATGGATAAAGATTTATACGACCTACCTGCAGAAGAAGCGGCTGAAATTCCTCAAGTTTGTTCTTCATTAGAAGAAGCATTAGATAGCTTAGAAGCAGACAATGATTTCTTAACTGCTGGCGGTGTAATGGATATCGATATGATTAATGCCTACATTGGCCTTAAGCGTGAAGAAATTGAATTATTAAACTCTACAACTCACCCGGTAGAATTTGATATGTACTACAGCGTTTAATATCGCTGTAATACAGTGAATATAAGAAGCTCACCTCGGTGAGCTTTTTTTATGGAAAATTTTAAATTTAAAGAAAGTTAGTTTTCAGTGGTAAACCTGAAGATTTTTATATAGATTATAATTATTCACACATTTAGTATGTTTGAAAATATCTAAAGGACAGATATACTTAATTGACTATGATGAAACTTTTATTACTGATATTACTCGCCCTAGCAATTGCTACTCCCGTGAACGGTAGTACGGCTAAAATATATGTGTGGCGCAATGAAAAAGGTGAATTAGTCTATTCTGATACGCCTAGACCTGGTGCTGAAGTAGTCATCACTAAACCTGGCAATGTCATTAAGTCCTCTACACGCGTTGAAACCCAGGTTTTAGATATTAAAACCAAAAAAATTACAGAAGATTATCAAGTTGTCATTAATCACCCTAAAAATAATGCCACCATTCGTGATAATACTGGTTCCATTTATATTAGTGGCAGTATCAAACCTATCTTTAGAAGAGGATTGAAAATCCAACTTATCTTAGACGATAAGCCTTACTTAACTCCGCAAACCCATACGATGTTTTCGCTAAAAAATATCGACCGTGGCGAACATCAAATAAAAATGCAATTACTTAATGAAAAGGGCAAGATTATTGCATTATCTAAAGCGATAACCTTTTATATGCACCGAGCCTCGGTAAACTAACAAAATAGCACCGATGCATAGCATTTTGGCTGCAGATAATAGCTTTTTCACATATACTAACAGCAATCGCACCATATTGGGGCATTGGTTACCTAGGTATAAAGTTTTATGTTGCCCAACAAACAAGAAATCCAAGAACGTAAATATGGCTATCAACAAGCATTAGCTAACCAGCTTGTGACCGCAGTGCTTATCCTCGATAACCATTTAAATATTTGCTATCTCAATCCTGCCGCAGAAGCTTTATTAATAAAAAGCATGTATAAGCTTTATGGTAGCCATTTTGATTTGGTCTTTACCAAAACTTCAATCACTGAAGCACGTTTACAGCAACTATTAGCAACAGGGCAAGAGTTTACTGATAGCGATATTGTCATTCAATTTAATGAAGAACATCGCTTTACTGCAGAAATAACGGCTTCTATCGTTGAATTTGAACGTACACCTCATGTGTTATTAGAATTCAAACAAATTGATCAGCAAAAACAAATTAGTTTAGAAGTTTTTCAGCAACAGCAGTGGATTGCCGCACGCGATTTAATTAAAGGTTTAGCCCATGAAATAAAAAACCCTTTGGGCGGTTTACGTGGCGCAGCACAATTGCTCAGTAAAGAGCTAAATGAAGAACAGCAAGAATATACGGCAATGATTATTGAGCAAGCTGATAGGTTAACTAACTTAGTTGATCGTTTACTTGGCCCTAATCAGCTGCCGCAAATTCAAAAACATAATATTCATTCAGTGCTTGAAAAAGTCTATCAAGTGGTTAGTTACTCCAATGAACAAAAAATTGAATTACGCCGAGACTATGATCCGTCTATCCCCAATGTAGAATGTGACCAAGAAAAAGTACAACAAGCGGTATTGAATATTGTTAATAATGCCATTCAAGCTATTAGTGAAAATAATACCATCACGCTAAAAACCCGTATTGCTAGTAATAAAACGGTCAACGGTCAACGGGTAAAACTCGCCGTACAAATTAGTATTATTGATGACGGCCCAGGCATCCCTAACAAAATACAAGACACGCTTTTTTATCCTATGGTATCGGGTCGTTCAAACGGTACAGGGCTTGGTCTTTCAATAGCACAAACCTTGGTTAATCAACACCATGGTAAATTATCTTGCCATAGCCAACAAGGCCACACTGAATTTATAATTTTATTGCCTCTAACGCAGTAGCGTTTGTGATAAACATATTTTTACACGGATTTTAAACCACTTTTACTCGCTTTCAGCCAAGAGAATAACTAATGACCACTGAACAAGTTTGGATAGTAGATGACGATAGCTCAATACGTTGGGTTTTAGAAAAGGCATTTGCCAGCGCAAATATTACCAGTGCTTCATTTGAAAGCGCTCAAAATGTCTTGATCGCTTTAGATCATGACCAGCCTGAAGTGATTATTTCAGATATTAGAATGCCAGATATTGACGGTATGACGTTGCTTAATTCTATTAGCAAAGAGCACCCTAACATCCCTGTGATTATCATGACCGCACACTCAGACCTAGACAGTGCCGTTAACGCTTATCAAGGTGGTGCATTTGAGTACTTACCCAAGCCATTTGACATGGATGAAGCGGTTAACTTAACTAAACGAGCAATCAGCCACGCTCGTGAACAAAGTGCTAAAAATCAGCAAAAAGAAAGTGCGCCGCTGGCTGCTGGACTTATTGGCGAAGCTCCCGCCATGCAAGAAGTATTTCGTGCTATTGGCCGTTTATCACGCTCTAGCATTAGTGTGCTTATTAATGGTGAATCAGGTACCGGTAAAGAGCTCGTTGCCCATGCGCTACACTCTCATAGCCCTCGATCTAAAGCGCCTTTTATTCCACTAAACATGGCAGCCATACCCAAAGATTTAATTGAATCTGAATTATTCGGCCATGAAAAAGGTGCCTTTACTGGTGCCAACGCAGTGCGTCAAGGACGGTTCGAACAAGCCCACAGTGGTACATTATTTCTTGATGAAATTGGTGATATGCCCTTAGAAATTCAAACACGACTTTTACGGGTACTTTCTGATGGTCAATTTTATCGCGTTGGTGGTCACTCTCCCGTACAGGTTGATGTTCGTATTATTGCCGCCACTCACCAAAACCTTGAAGATAGAGTGAAAAATGGTGAGTTTAGAGAAGATTTATTTCATCGCCTCAACGTTATCCGTGTACAGCTACCTAGTTTACGTGAACGAAAGGAAGATATTATTCAGCTGAGTGAGCATTTTCTCAAACAAGCAGCTAACGAGCTTAGCGTCGAGTCAAAATCATTAAGTAAAAAAGCAGCGACTTTTTTACAACAATGCCAATGGCCAGGCAATGTTCGTCAACTTGAAAATATTTGTCGTTTTTTAACGGTAATGGCAAGTGGCCAAGAAATTTTGCTCGAAGACTTACCTAGTGAATTAACAGAAAAAACTGCGCAAATATCGCCGCAAGCATCCTCTTGGCAAGCCGCACTAAGTGATTGGATGGATCAACAATTAGCCTTAGGTAGTAGTGCTATTTTAGATACCGCCATGCCCGAGTTTGAAAAAATAATGCTAGAGCGCGCATTACTTTTTACTCAAGGGCATAAACAGGATGCGGCTAAAAAACTAGGTTGGGGGAGAAATACCTTAACAAGGAAACTAAAAGAATTAGAGATAAACTAAACACATGAGCAATGATAATCATTTACTCTACATACTGCTGGTGATTTTCGCTCAACAAAAATTATGAGGTACAGGTCTCTTCATCACACTGCTTACAACTATTACATAATTTAATGTTAATAAAATGAGCAGCAATGATGAGGCTTGCACCACCAATAATAAAGTAAACTTCTACGTCTTCTGAAAAATCATGTTTTATCCAGTACAACGCGACACCTAAATAGAGTAAATAAAACGGGTATAAGCGTTTGTGGTAGCGTTTAAAACCCGAAAATAATGCCACACTTCCTAACACGGCAGTCATCAGTAAAAAAATGTGCTCCCAAGTATGATCAGCCAAAAAGCTAAGACCCATTAACGGTAATACTGGCAATAAAATAGGTAGCAAAATACAATGTAATGCACATAATGAGGTTGCATTCCAAGGTGTGGTTAATTTTACTTGCGATGAAAAATAACAGAAAACTTAAGGGTGATTGTTATTTTGTAATATTATCACAATTGATACATTATAACATTAGCGAATTTTAACAAATTTTAACTACGGGCAATTGGAAAACTAATAACTTGCTCAATATGATCAACTGCAAGTGCCAACATGATCAAACGATCGATGCCTAATGCAACACCTGAGCATTGTGGTAAACCATGATTTAAAGCGGCTATAAAGTTTTTATCTATCGGTTTTTCTAATAAGCTTAGCTCGCTTCGTTGCAAATTATCTTGTTGAAAACGCTGAGTTTGATTTTCAGCATCCGTTAACTCATTAAAACCATTTACTAATTCAATGCCTCGATAATAGCATTCAAATCGTTGAGCAACTCTATCATCATCAGGACAGATTTTAGCTAAAGACGCTTGCGACTTAGGGAAATTATAAACAAAACAAGGCGCATCATTACCTATTTTAGGTTCGATGATTTCACTAAAAATAAACTGTAATAAAATATCACTAGTTTGCTCTTCGACTAGCCAATCACTTGACTTATTCTGCTTGCTGATCAACGCTAATAATTGCTGGCGAGTTGCCACTAAAGGATCGATACCGACATGCTTAATAAATAACTGTTGGTAAGTTACTTGTGATGACTCAGCGCAGTTTAAAATTGTTTTAAGTAACTCTGCCACTTCATCCATCAACTGGAAGTGATCAAAACCTAATCGATACCACTCAAGTAGAGTAAATTCGGGATTATGATAACGACCCGATTCTTCATGTCGAAAGGCTTTCGCTATTTGAAAAATACAACCATAGCCTGAAGCAAGTAAACGTTTCATGTGAAATTCAGGCGATGTTTGTAAATAAAAAGGCTTTGCTTGCTCAGTTGTACTCTCGCTAAGGAAATTATAGCGGCATTTAAATGCTTCTAAATGAACATCAGTAACCGTGCCCTGCGATAACGCTGGCGTTTCCACTTCAATGACATTACGCTCGCTAAAAAACAACCTAATTCGTTGCAGTATTGCTGCGCGTTTTTGTGCATTTTGCCAAGTAAGTGTAGGTTGCCAGTTCATAATGGCTCCTTTAGAAATTTTGATTCATAAAACTAAAAACAATAGATTTCCGATCAGAAACCTCGGAAATGACGGCTGTTTTTAAATTTATTAAAAGCCACATACAAAAAAGGCCGCTCCTTCAAATGAGGAAACGACCTTTTAATTAAATTGATAGAGTAATTTGATGCTAGATGCAGGGTTAGCAAAGCGGAAGCACGGAGTTGACTTTAGTCAATGAGT
>MAAC01011320.1_pt1 | contig 116005 bp, 84 predicted proteins | sample 1115981 | NCBI WGS metagenome assembly MAAC01 (sample SAMN04961126, study PRJNA320927) | seawater metagenome | isolation source: sample BD02T64 sea water enriched with oil for 64 days | place: USA:Gulf of Mexico | collected 2013-07-27
AATTACAAAAAGTTAACAGATTTTAAAGAATTCAGTAAAGTCCAAACAATAGACCTTTCGGATGATTATGAAGATAAAATGCATCTGGACATTTTTATCAAGAAGGATGTATGGAAATCTGACGCAAAAAACGAGATTTTAAAGGCAATTGCTGACGACGAAATAAGAGTCATGTTTATTTGTCCTTCGAAAAAGTGTATTGTTGCTCCATACGATGGTGGTGTCGACATCATAGTTGACTCGACTGAACACCGAGACAACTTAAGAACAAAATACAAAGACTGGCTTTCGGAAAGAGAAGACGGAATCTAATCTAGAAAGCTAACGACTTTACTACATCTTGGTTAGAATTCTACCTCTACTTCAAACCCTCAAAGTCCTCTTTGAGTGACTCGGAGGAACAGCCCCTACTGAAAGTAGAAATACTCTCAATAGGCAGGGATAATTATGGTTGATCAATTAAAAACCCAAAGAACTACTCGCTCTTCACAAACTTCACGGAATGCACTATAGTATCGTCCTCTGTAATCCCATTAAGAATATATATTCCGGAGGGAAGATTGGAAATAGAAACCGTACTGATTGTATTTTCTGTACCACCTAATTCTTCCATAAGAAGAATCTGCCCAAACACATTTGAAATACTTAACTTATCAAGTTTACATTCTTCACATTAAAAATCCCCCTCTCAAACTGAAAGGGGGATTTGGTATTCATAACGGATTAAACATGTTATACTAGCCTATGAAATATTTTACATTTTGGAAATTTGCTTAGTTTCCATACTTCCGTCTAATTTTGGTAATTGAATAAAGTAGTTACCTGGATTCAATTCTTCAAGACTTATTGAACTAGCCCCACTAGTCTCCATAATTACTTTTCCAGCAATATCAATTATTTTAAATACACCATTGAAATCAATTTCCTCTCCTTCTATAGAAAGATAATTTTGGACTGGATTTGGATATACAGCATCATTTTCAGTAGAAACTTCCGGAGCTCCTTGCCTCCATAACAATCCATTAGCACACGAAGTCCCCTTATAACCTACAGGTCCAGGTTGCTGAGGACTCATTGCATTACTCATTATAATATTCAATTCTCCAGTATTTCTAAGCATTCTACTATTTAAACTCATAGCTCTTGGTGATGGGGCATATCCCAATTGCATATAAATTTCATTATATGTAGAAGTGATAAGGGATCCATCTGGATTTAGACTAATTGTACCAGCTAAATTTGAAGGCCAGCCAAGCACATATTGCTTACATTCTGGCACATAATCTAATGCATATGTATTTTTTATTAAACTTTGAGCACCACTTAGATAATAAGATCCCAAATCAGTAAAAGAATAAACATCAAATCCAGTTCTAGCAATAAAAAGGTAATCATCTATCCCAGATGGCACATAATACTCAGGAGAGGACAATCCTCTATCAGCATTGTACGCTAATTCAAATCCTGGGTAAGACTGAGCGCTAACATTAGTTACAAATGCAGAGAAAGGAGCCAATTGCATATTTAGCACCGACTTTTGAACCAATCCACTATTCCTTAATACTAAATGAATCTTTTTAACATTAGCATCCCATTCTAAAGATGAGTAGGAAAAATACCCTCTGGTTCCACTTACACCTGAGGACACCAAATTAGAATTGAACCACTCAGCTAATGCTGATGGACTGGAATACGCCAACGAAGAGGAGTGAAACACTGTAAACTTATGATAATCACCACCAGTATAAGCAATTATAATATTTCCATCATTATCAGCCTCTACACCAAGAGGTGTCAGATAAGCACCTAAAGGTTGTGATATAATAGCAGTGGGAGCTATCGTACCTGGGTAAATCTCTATTACGGAATAACTTAATTGCCCTGTACCTGAATGTAATAGAACAAGATGGGTACCATCAAGACTCAATGCAATATCATGAATATATTGACCTGGACCACCAATTAATGCATTGATATTCACAGGATTCATAGGGGCTGCCATATTCGAATGATGGGCTAAGAACATATCGTTATTCGAACCTCCCCCACTATAAACATCTACCGTTCTTATTTCACCAGTTCCCTCATCTATGATTTTACTATCATTGATCACTCTAATGGATTCACTTGAAGGATACACTCCATACGTTTGAATTGGATTTGAGGCCGGATTTTGGGCCATAACCTGAGATAAACTGAGACAAAAGATTGCCACAATTGAAAGCGTAAAATTTTTCATAAAAAATATAAATTAAAATTAATGAAACCAAATATATGATTTTATACTATATAAAAATAGATAACATTAAAAACGCCCTAAACAACTATTAAATAACAACTTAAAACCAGAGCCAAACCTTAGGAAAAACATTTAAATATGTCTATTTAAATATGTTTATACACAAAAAAAAATAACTACATCCAGCGATTCTTATCCCTGAAATCAGTGAGCAGCAATTTGAAATTATAGATGATTATTAATAATTATATATCGAATTCCCCCTATTTAATACTAATACACATAAAAAAGCCCTCAAAAATAATGAGGACTATATACTTTTTGTTTTTTAAGACAAATAAACCGAAGTGACTCTAAGGGTTAGGTAAAACGTTATTCTCCTTTCACAAATTTCTCAGAATGAATTAGAGATCCATCTCCACTATACCCATTGAGTATATACACTCCTTTAGGGAGATTACCAATAAATACAGAACCATTAGGATTTTCTGTATTAGCAATCGTTTTTTCGGAAACTGTTTGCCCTAGGATATTGGATATACTCACTTCATAAAGTTCACAATCCACACATAGTACTGTTATATAATTTTGAGCAGGATTCGGAAAAACAATCAATTCATGAGGCTCACCAACTGGTATTACAGTATCAAAAGGCACAATATAAGTAACCCAAGGACGGGCCTGCTTTATGACTAGTTGATTTTCACTAGTAATTTTATATTCAATATCCATGGCAAAGGTTTCATTCTCTTCCGCTCCATAAAGAATTTCAAATTCGTTGTGAATAACCGTTAGAAAATCCCTCATCGATTCCAAATGTTCGGCTGTTAGAATAGTGGAATCACTAGAGACTAGATTGGAACGCTGAACAACACGATATCCATCTCCTGAACCTGACTCTATATCTAATAAGATCTCTTCAGGTCTGGAATTAGTATCTGGGTTGGTTATCAACTCTTCTCCTATCTGTGTATTGAGATAAAATGTACTATCTGTATTGTATAATGGATCCTCACTCACTCCTACACCATTCGCTTTTTCATTGACAAAGTTGGGATGACACAGCACGCCCATGGAAGCAATGAAATGATCTATTCTATAAAATTCACGTTCTTCATAGGCTCTTAAATTCCATAAACTGGCAAAAACTTGCTTGACGGATTTTGAGATATGTCCTTCATCTGGATGTTGTGTCTTGGAATCGTACAAACCTGCTCCATTGAATCCTGCTAAATCTTCATTATTGGAACTCGACCTACATCTAATGGAACTACCTTCGGGAAAGGATGCCTGCAAATCCGCTAACTCATCTAGCATCCAAGCTGGCATATCGCCATCTTTTATTTTCTTTCTGAATTTCCTTAACTCCTCATCTCGTTCTAATCTATCCGATTGAAAATCCGCTCGCTTTATCATGAATCTTGCCTCTATAAAAAAGCCATTGTGTTTCATGAATTTCTGATAATAATAGAAGGGAATTCCAAAACCATCTGGTATGGTTCCTTCAGGAAAACCAAAACTTTGCATGGTAGCTATATTGGCACATTTAGCCCCAAATCCATCTGACATATTAAAGGTTATATCCTCTAATGGCAAAATATCTTTATAATCCAGATTCAATGGTGGTGTTTGTCCATAAGTTGGTCTCAAATGCTCATACCAATCATTCACCTCCTCTAAGGTTGCTTCTCTAATAAAATAGGCATCACTTTCTACTTTGTAATAAATATAATGATCCAATAAATCGGCAATGGAATCTATTGCTAAAGGATCTCTTATAAAGGCATTGGGTAAGCCATCTTGGATAGCTCTCAGATTGACATGAGATAAAGGAGTTTGGATCACAGAAGTCATTATCCCTCCTACCCGAGGCAAGGAATTTGGCAAGGTTTCATAAAGTACAATATCTTTTTGCCCAGGTATTTCTTCTAATGTCATCTTGCGAAAAAAACCGTATCCTTCGGCTCTATTCAATGGCCAATAATCGACATCTTCATACACTTCTGTTTCCAACAATACCGGAACCCTAGAACTGTCAAATAACTCCATTTCTTCCTCGTATTGTTCTTCACTAAGGTCGGTTACAAAATAAGAAAGGTTATTCTTTAAAAAGGGCATATTTGACGCCAATAGCTCATGTGTTCTCTGTACTATCTCAAAATCCTGCCCATAACCATTACTATAGTTAAATGCGAAGACTCCTTCGGTTCCATTATTTGACATTACCGTTGGATGATACATTATTTGACCTTTCTTAATATGGTCTCCTAAGAATTCTATTCCCACAGCATCTGCAAAATCTTTATGTAGATTATGAGTTTCACTATTGATAAAAAATATTTTTGGAGCCGTTTGAAAATCTACAATGATATATTTGGCAAATTCCTTTCCATTGAGAAATTCCGCCCATTGCACAACATCTTTTTTAACGGATAACTCTTCAAAAGTGCTAAAGCTATCAATCATCACTAATCCATCCTCCATTTCTACTGAAAATGCAGCATTAAAAGGACTTTGACTCGGTCTATTTTGATATTCTATTAAATCATTTATACTGTCTCCATCTACATCTAATGGTGCAGTTATGGGATATTCCAACACCTGATAATTCTCCAAGGGGTAACTAGACAATGGCTCTGTAATAATTGTGGTTCCCGACTCTCCCAAAATCATGGAAGTAGGGATTTCAAATAGACTATCTATATGATGTCTGATTTTTAATATATAGTAATTATCTACCGTGGAATTTACTTCTAACTGAACCTGTCCAAATTCATTCGTGGAATAGCTCAGAATAGGTACTTCTTGCCCATGCGCACTCGTTGCATTAATAACGATGATACATATAAAAAAAAGACTTCTCAGAAAAGTTGTAATGGCCATGAAAAAGGTTTGTATCAATCAAATAACACTTGAATTCTCTATATGAAAACGCAGATATCCATCTATTTATTGAAATCAAAATTAAGGATTATTTTTTTAGGGTTTCTTAAATATGAAAACCAATCATGATTGATCCACTGCAAACCCTTATAATCCTCTTTGAGGGACTATGAGCGAGCCAACATCGCAGCCTTTATATTGATCATTAACTTACCGTAGATGGAAGATAGTTCCTAACAAATAATGAAGCACTCATCATTTCCGTGAATATAAAATATCATTGAATTCAGAGATTAATCCAATTATAATAATTGTTATATTTAACACAAATAAAAAATAAAGAACCATGAAAAATTTATTTCTTGCTGCAGCATTAATTTTAAGCAGCATCAGTTATGCTCAAAATGATCACAATGGATATGTTGCTATTTCCTTTGGAGGAAGTTCTCCTATCGGAGGTTTTGAATCAAAAGATATGGAGGATGAAGATGCTAGATTTGCTTCAGACGGAATATCTGCAAGTATCGACGGTGCATATTTACTAAATGATAACTTTGGATTGACAGCAAAACTTTTCTCTAAAGGCTGGGCCATTGACATTGATGATATGAATAGCGATGGAATTTATTTTTCTTCTGGAATTCTAATTGGAGGAATTGCAACTATTCCAGCAGGCTTTGTCAATTTTGATTTTAAACTACAAGTAGGCTATGCTAATTCTAAAATGCAAGACTTGACTTTCCCAGATACAGATGGAGATTTAGTTATGCCTGTAGCCAAAGGAAGAGACATGGCCTATGCATTAGGTTTGGGATTACGTGTCCACTTAGGTAAACGAATTGACACTATGATGAACTTTGATTATTTCAACACCAAACCTACATTAAAAAGCGACTTACAGTCACTAGATTATGACATTGCTGCCACCAACTTTACAATTGGTATTGGCTACCGAATATAAGCTTGTGATTGATATAATTCATTATCTACAAAAAAGCCTCTCTAGTAACTAGAGAGGCTTTTTTGTAGATTGATTTTAAGAAAAATACACTTTTTTTATTAAAAAAAATTCAAGACTAACAACCTTGACCATTGAATCCTGAAAGATTATAAAAAGTATTATCATAATATACGAAAAGTCCCATAGCTGTACCCAACCAAAGTCTTCCATCCTTATCGTTTAGGATACTCAAAATTCGTGTACTCATAAGACCATCCTTATCTGTGAATTGACTAAAGTTTTTCCCATCATATCGAAACAAACCTTGCTTCTTTGAAGTAAACCAGATATTCCCTTCATTATCTTCTTCTATAGTCCAAACCATATCAACCCCAGAAGTTTCATCACCCAACAATCTATTGAATGATTTTCCATCGTATTGAATGATACCTCCTTTCAAGGTTCCAAACCACATATTACCTTTTGAATCTTCAAGAATACGAAGTACTGTTCTTCCGTTGAACCCTTCTGTCTCTGCTATAGATTTAAATTTACCATCATCATATTTAAACAATCCATAGGAGTCTGTACCTATCCACAAATCACCTGCTTTATCTTCTGTTATGCACCAGATCATTTTGTTTTCATATCCTGTTTCTGGTATATGAACAGCATGAAACGGAAGTGCTACAGACTGAAAACTCCGGCCATCAAATTTATTTAGCCCATCATAGGTTCCCACCCAAATAGTACCTTTACTGTCCTGAAATACGGTCCAAACACTATTACTATTCAAACCATCATTCATAGTATAATTGGTAAAGGATGTTCCATCATATTTTGATAATCCTTCATTGGTACCAAACCAAAGATTACCTAAATCATCCTCTATCATACCGGTAATATTCAGCCCAGCTAAACCATCTTTTTTGGTGATATATTTAAGCTTCTCACCATTGTATTTTACCAAAGCATAATCGCTGGCAGCTCCCCAAGGCCCCCCTTTAGTCGCATCGTACTTTATCAAACCATAATCACTGGTTCCAAACCACAAATTATCCTTACTATCCTTAAATACATGACGAATATCTCTGTTGACTGTTAAATTAGGATTGATCCCCAATTTTTCAAATATTTTCTCTTTAGCTAAAGCGGCACTATCTACTAAACTACTCTCTTTATTAACATCACAACCTAGTGGGTTGGAAGAACTGGTTTTTTCTAATCCAACACTAGCCATCATCAGGCCTAAACAAGAAAAAACAAGAAGCACTGGGATAATTTTAATTAACTTTTTCATGAGCTATAATTTTTATTTTCCTACAAGGTATATTCATGAATGTAAGAGGGGCTTAAAGAAATGTAAAATAGTGTAAACTGAAGGTAAAAGCCTGGTAAAACGTTTCAAATGCTAGGATTATTGAATAGCTTAGTAAAATGAAATCCTCATTGAAAATTCTATTTTTTGCTGTAGTCAGTCAATTGATCATGGCTAGCTCTTTGTTTGGAAAGGAAACTATCCATGAACGTCAGATCAAGGTATCGATGCGAATGATTGGTCATCAAACCTTATTGAATCTTGGTGACAGTACTTCGCGTGTTTTACCTATTGAAAAAGATGGTGATCGTTATAAAATCCCTTTCGAATCTGAATTCTCCATCACACCGGATGATTTGTTTGTGATCATCCATCCCATTATTGAAAAGAACAAGATAGCCTCTCAGTACATTGTTGAATTGGAAAAATGCAACAACAATGAAGTGGTTTATAGTTATGAATTCGGAATTTCCCCTGAACTCGGGCTCCCCTGTAGAGGCAGAATCCTTCCTGAGGATTGCTATACATTATTTATCACATTAGTTCAGACTGATCTTCTTTCACAAAACTTGGACATTTCCATTAATGAACCTCAAGAAATCTCAACTTTAAAAGAGGAAAAATTAACTTTTTATAAATACATCCCCTACATAACCGCTGTATTACTAATTGGATTCATGCTGTATTTTAGGAAAAAAAGACCTCGTACTACATCAAATCAAGACATATTGACCATTGGAGCCTACCGTTTTGACAAGAGAAATATGGTTCTTTCTTTTGACAAAAATAGCATTGAACTGACCAGTAAAGAATCTGACCTTCTGCTACTACTACATGACTTTGCCAACGAAACCATAAAGCGGGAAGTGATCCTAAATAAGGTTTGGGAAGATGAAGGAGATTATATTGGAAGAACCTTAGATGTCTATATTTCGAAATTAAGGAAAAAGCTAGAAGCTGATGCCAATATCAAAATCATTAATATTCGCGGGGTTGGTTATAAAATGATTTTGAACAATTAGTAGATAATTACGATCTGAGTACTAACGATTTTTGAATCTTTACTACAACTGATAAAGCTGAATGAAATTCCCATTATTATCATCAAAAACGGCTTCCCAACCAAAATCTGTCTTCACAGGTTCTTTTTTAAACTTCACTCCTTTAGCCTTCAATTCCTCCACCGTTTTCTGAATATCATCTGAACTAAAAGAAATGACAGGCATCCCCATTTCATACAATTTATTCTTGTACTCAAGCGCTATAGGCAACCAAGGCCCTACTGGCTCTAAAAGCAAAGTCACCCCTCCCTTATCTGCACTAGAATTAACGATGGCTAGGTGATTTTCAGGATCAAACATATATTCTTCAAAACCCAATACTTCAGTATAATACTTAAATGCCTTAGCTGGATCTTCTACAAAAATGCTGACCATTCCAATTTTCATAGGATGTTTATTTTGTGCCATACTGTTCAAAGAGATAATAACTGTTAGGACTAATGTAAATAGTACTTTCATTCCTTGCGCTTATTCAGTTAGCAAAATAATATTTATTAATGATACAGCTATAATGAAATCGTTAATAATCATAAATTCTAGAGCAAACAAAATTTAACCGATTCAATGCATACAGAATCTCCGAAAGGAGATTAGGAGAAAGACATGGATTAAAAAAAATATCCATCCCGAAAATTCGAAATGGATAATTTTTCATTTTATAATGTTGATGTCTTTTACTTGCAATTCAATCCTGATAGCTATCTGTGATTAATTTTTATCAGAATCCACATTTACTAATTCAAAAGAATTCATAAACTGTTTTATCGATTTATTGAAATCTTTATTTGTTTCTGTAATTGTTTGCAACATATATAAACTATTTTCAACCAAGTATACCCTAATACAAATAACTGCCAAACCATTTTTAAAATCTATCCTTACTTCCCTTCCTGGATATTTTCCTAGCTGAATTATTTTTTCAGATAATAATTTTCCATGTACATTTCCTACAGCACCATCAATGGCCCCTCTAAAAAATTCTGGAAGAAATTCTTTCATATCAGAATGCACCAATGAATCTGGATACTCGCTATGGTTCACCATGTACACTAAATTGTCATCCTTCTCATTCATGGAAGCATCAACCATAAAAATATTCATTGTTAATTCTCCTATCTCTGAATTAACAATTTGTGACCTTTCAACTGGTTGCTCAGGAAACTCTATTTGATAACCTAGTTCATCGGAAACGAACAAAAACCATTTTTCAGGTTTTACGAAACTCATTAAGGTAAACATGACTATGGTTAGAGCGAATAATTTAGTGATTCTGTGCTTCATGACTTTTTAGTTACTTGGTTCAAATTTTCTGCAATATAATGTGAAAATAGTAAACTATGAACTCAATTCTTAATGGTTAAAGATTCGAGTGTTTTTTCATTGTTAAATATGGAAATAACTTTGTCTACTAAGCACTCATTCTTGACCGAAAAGGGATAATGGAACACATTACATTTTACATTGGCATTTTGTTTTAAAATAACTAATTTGGCCCATCCTAATTCCAATATATGAAACGTCAATTACCAATATTTCAAAGATTAGCCTTAGCCCTAAATGGAGTGGGTGGTACAATCTCAATTGTATTATTCTTTGTGGGTTGTTATTTACTAAATACTGCGATTCAAAATATCGACTTTGAAGAAATCTCTTACCTACAGGGAGAAGTCCAGATTGGAAAAGGAAAAATAACCGACATCTACGAAACGGATTATAACTTTAGCTCTAAACCCTATTATGGCTATGAATATACTTTTGATTCTCCCGTTGGAGTACTCCTATGGACGTCCTTTGCTAGTGGACAAAACTTCAAGGTAGGCGATGAAGTATCTATAGAATATAGTGAGGTAAGACCGGGAATAAATAGAATTCAAGGTATGACAAATATAGTAGGAGGAACAAGTTCCTTTTATTTACTCATCCCATTATTTCTATCCTTTCTTTGGATAGCAATACTAATAATGATGAACAAAAAGAAAAGACTTTTCATTACCAATGGGAAAGTATCAAGGGGTACCTTGGTGAAAAGGAGAATAATATATGATGAATTTTCAGAAGAAGATGTCTATAAACTAACATTTAATTTTCTAGACGAGAACGGGAAAAAATATCAAGTTTCTGTTAACACATCCAATCCAGAAGAACTTATGGATGAACGCCAGGAACTACTAATCTATGAACTCAGCAACCCTCCTAAGGCTATTTTGGTAGATACCTTGCCTTGGTTCGTTTCAGATTACATCAAAAAGAATTGGATTTAAAAATCACATTGAATACCTATTTGAGGATGACTAAAACAGGATCTTCTTTCTTTTTTTCATTTTCAATTATTAATATATATTTCTTCTCCTGAATTAATATTCCAATTTAACTAAAATTGAAAAGAATCCATCAGCACAAGGTTGAGGGATTCTATTATTTTCAAGACATGATACATTTTACAAAAAAGCCGTAAAATTATTCATTTAGCTCACTCAATATAACTTCTATCTCCAACCCAATCTTTTCAATTTTTGAAACATAAATATCTGTATCCTCTAATAAGGTTCTTGATACCAATTTATAGTGCTCAATCCTTAACTCACAGTAGCGAATAAGCAACTTGTTTTGTTCAATCAGTTCTATTGGCAAACCTTCCATAGATATTATTCCATTTACAATATCTATATTCTCATTCCATAATCCAGAACCTTTATTTAATTCCTTTAATAGATATGGAGGCTCTGCTGTTTCTATTACATTAAATACTTGCAATGCCTCTTCTTCATTCTTTAAAAAATGACTTACTTCATTGTCATATTTCACAGAATCAAAATCATTTTCATACAAATCTCCAGCAATAAACGCAGTACAACCTACAGTAACAACAATAGAAATCAAAGATATCATCCCAATACCCGCAGCTCTCCAATTGCTATAAAAGTCACCTTTACTTTTTTCATGTTCTTCTAGAAAATCTCCTTGCTCCCACTGAACTATAAAATAAATTGCAATTGTATATATCCCTGGAATTATAGAATTTGGAATCTTTTCCAGCATGTGTTCAGGAATTAAAAATATCCCAGCAAATAATAGCAAGGTCGATACTATTCCAGCAATAAAGGCCTTTCTACCTTTACCTTCCTCATTGAAGGCTTCATAATTTTTCTTTACCAAATACCCCGCTGCTACAGGAGTTCCCAAAAATGTCGCTAAGGCAATTGCCTTTTGAGAAAATAACTTCTTCCCTTCTTCCATTTATCAATGTTTATTATTTGTACCACTCCCAAATAGAATGGCGAACAATTCAATAATGAATGCAACTTAAATATTTCTTTTACTAAAGCCAAAATTACTCAAGGATAAAGGCTCAAACCATGCTCTCCTATTTGATAGTAGGTTATTACTTATTATTAACCGCAATATCCACTACCATAAGAATAAATATATGTTGGATTCCAATTGTTTTCTTTTCCTAATATCATTTTGGAACATGTACCCCCCTTGTTCAAACCATTGCGATCAAAAAAATTAATACCATCCACATTATCTACAGGCAATAATGTTCTCATTCCTTTCTTGGAGTGCTTTAATTTTAATAATTCAATTCCAGCATTCTCATCCTTAGATAATACTAATCCACGCCCAAAATTGGGAAGGTAAAATCCTCGTAATTCATTATTATTGAAGTATCCGAATCCAGATCCATAATACTTATTTATCAGATGTGTTCTATCCTCTCCATTTGCATCCCTATCCAGTTTGTAAATACTTTCCAAATCTGAATCTTTCAATTCCCGAATTGAATCACTTTGTTTAAAGTCCAGACCTTCTTCTGAATCGTAACTTTGATATTCTGTTAATTTCCTAAAACCAACCTTTTGATAAATGGGCTCTCCCAATTCAGTAGCAATCAATAATTGGGTTTCACATCCTTTGTCATTTAAAAAGTCAACAAGAAATTTTGTCATTTCATAACCTAGACCTTTCCCTCTATAATTCTCATCTACAATAATATTTCCAAGCCAACCAACCTTTTCTTTGAGAAGGACATTACCCGTCCCAACAATCTGCCCACCTTGAATTAGTACAAATGCATGGAAAAAATCATCCTTGATAAAGCCCTTTACAAAGGTTTCGTAATCAAATTTCCATTCCAACGGAGGAAGGTTGTTTAATCCCGGTATATCTGATTCTACTAATTCTCTTATCATTGGATTACTTTCTTGTCTGGATATTCGATTTTGAACTAGTAGATTACCTTGATCAAATGGATATTCCCTCTTACTTTTCTTGGGTGAGATCTAACTTTCAATTTAGTCAATAAATTACATTATATTGACCATCTAAATAATATATTAACCCTAATATCATACTAAAACAATGAATAAAAAGGCACTTAACCTCAGCCTTCGTTTCTCCCTAGAATTGGGAGCCGTTGGCGCTGTAGGCCTCTGGGGATACCTACAAAATGAAACTTGGACTCGTTGGCTATTAGCCTTTGGATTACCCATTCTTTTTATGGCAATATGGGGGATTTTTGCAGTACCCAACGACTCTAGCAGATCTGGGAAGGCCCCCGTTCCAACAAATGGAATTTTGAGATTACTTATAGAGCTCGGACTATTTGCAATAGCCACTTGGACTATGTATGATGGAGGCTATGATTTTTATAACTTCTTTGGGATAACTGTAATAATACATTATACTCTAGCCTATAAACGTATTCGCTGGCTATTAAACCAATAGTCAACCTAATGACTCTCTAACACTCAACAATAAATTCAATGGACATCTTATTTCAATATTTTTGGGCTCCTCTCATCTTAATGACAGTAATTAAAGCTTTTCAATTCAAAAGAGAGGTGCAAAAATACCTTGTCGACAAACCAGAATTAGAAGAACTACAAAACACTTTTTTTAAGAACATCCTTTTGTTTGGTAATATTCCATGGCTAATAATGATGATGGGTAGCTTAAGTGGTGAATTCAAAAGCCCATTTGACGTTTTTGAACCCAATGATGGAAATCCATTTGTCATTAGTTATCATCTCTCCATTCTCGTTATATGGATATTCTTGGCTAGGTGGATTTACTTCAAAGGAGGCGCAGAAACCCTCGAAAAACATCCCGAGTTGGTGAAGTCAATTAGCTCTAAACACGACCATATAAAAGCCAAAAGAATAAAATTATTTTTCCCAGTGACAATACTGGGGATCCTTTCTGGATTTTTACATCAATGGTTCGATTTCCTTTAAACAGCCTAAAAGAAGAGAATAACTATACTGAATCCCTCATTCATCTACTCTTCAATAAAATGAAGAGGATTTATTACCTAGCATCAAAAAGAAATAGAATTGGGATTAAACTCTTCCAACACAACCATTACTGCACTGCCTTTTGTGAGCATGAGCTCCAGTATAGAAAATTGTTAGACTGGAGAGAATGAAAAGAAAAATATATTTACAGTTTTTGGTATAGCCTTAATTATAAAAGCGGCCACTTTTTCAAGTGGCCGCCTGCATTTACCTAATTAACTCTAAATTGATTTATTGGATCGTCTTAAGTACAACGGATTCTCCTGTTTTTTCATTATTTACCTCTATGAAATAGATCGTATTATTTTTTAATCTGTCAAGTGGAATCAACGCTTCCCCTTCTAACAGAATGTTATCTTCATAAATTTTATTTCCTATAATATCCGTTATCACTATATCTAGGTTTAAATCTTCACTTAAAGATTCCAAATACAATCCTTCTTCGATAACTTCAGCTGTCAATTCCTCTATGACATTAGCCATCATCCTTGGCATCTCTTGACCACAAATTAAATCCTCCATAAAAGGTTGATCTACTTCATAATACCCATCTGATACATTTGTTATTGCATTTGTTGCCGATTGCATATCCAAAACATATGTATAGTAAAGTAAGGTATCTGTCAATGGAATAGTATCTGTGCAATCTGTTAATGCTCCAACAATTGGAGTTCTCCATAATCTTGTATGATATGGTACACTAGGAGCATTCGGATGTCTTGCCGTTAATAAATACATTTGATAGTTTCCTGAATGCCTAACCATAAATTCTGAATTGAAAATAAAAGGTCTTAATGCCCCTAATCCTGTATATGGTTTGAATACAACATTAGTGGTTGCTAAATCGTAATTGTATAAATCGTGTATTAGGTGTTCTTTTCCTAATACATTGAATCCCATTGTTAAGTTCGCATCTACTTCTATCATATAAGCCTTATAGCCTGAACTAGCATGATTTTCATAACCACCAATTACGAATGTACTTCCATAATCCATCCATTCAAGATCTCTACCAAAATGGTTGATATTTGAATTTAACCAAAAATGATGTCCAGCAGAAACAGTCCCGTTATTCTTAATAAGAGTAACAAATGAGTTGTGTGTTTCCGTTTCTTGACATAAAAGAATTAATTCATTGGTCCCTCCATTTTCTAATACATCTACTCCAAAGGTCATATGCCCATTAAAGTTCGCTATAAAAGGCTTATCCCATGTTGTTGCTCCGGTATTAGCATCCAACAACATAGAAGTAACTGCTTGAGTTTCTCCATAAATCAATTCAGGATGAGATTGAGAACCTGTTAGGTAAATTTCTTCCCCACCATTTATATCCACGTACTTGGCTTTGGAAAACATATTATACATCTCACTTCCTGTAGTTCCAGAGTTATAATTATTTTCCCAAATTGTCCCCAATCCACCATCTAAAGCAGCAACATAGGACTCTTTAGAAGATGTAAGCATATTCCCTGTAGCAGAAGAAACAAATCCAGCTACAACAAAATTGTCCAATCCTGGGTGGTAATCTGCACCAAGTAAATATAAATCCTTTGTGCTTGATTTTAATACAGTTTCATTTACAACATTTCCTGAATTCCCATCAATTATTAGGACTTTTCCTTCCATAAGTGAACCAGAGCTAACGGTACCTATAGCAGCAAATAAATTGTTATCCATAGGTACTACAGCACTTAAGAAATCCTCTGATGAAAAATCATAAACCATATCCCAAAGAATATTTCCATTGGCATCTCTTCTAGTCAGGTGAAAATCTGTATTAGCCCCCCAATCTTCTGTACTACCAGAAATAACATCCGCATTAAATTCGATTTGTATAAAGTTGAAATTACTGGCTTCTCCACCAGTTTCTGGATGAGTAAACATATAATCCTTTACCATCACTTGTGCCATAGAAGGCATTGAACAAAACATTGCCATTGCGGCAATAATAGAAGTAATTTTCATAAAGTAGAATTTGATAAATTAATTATTAATACACAACTTTATCAAACTTAGGGTAAAAACAAAAACAGGTCAATACCAGAATTTTGGTATTTTTTTCCCATCACCAATTTCGTGGAGTAAGCAACTGTGACTTAGGTATTAAAAAAGTGACCTTTATGGGAATCCATAAATTAAGGAGAAATCTCAACTCAAATTTATTTACTTAGTATTGAACCATATTGTGTCCTTTATATGATTCAATACTGTTTATGGGCTAGTGTATTATTTAATAAGGTAGCTAAACATTCAAATCGAAGAATTATTAAGTAAATTATCTGTCTTTATTCTTTTTTAAAGAACTCTATTAACTTCACAAATGGCATGCGCTTCTTTCAATATAGTATTATGTCTTTTTTCCTTGATATTAATATCATATAAAAGGGAAGGTTCTGCACATAATTCTCTACAAAGAACTTTCTTTTTTACTAAGAGTTTCCCCTTTTCCATTTTGGTAAGACTCGTCAAACAAGTGATAGGATGTAAACCAGCTATATCAATTCTATCTTTTAAGCTTCCATGATTTGGATAATCCCAACCAATCAATTTCAACCCGGCGCAAGCCCCATAATCCAAAGCTACTGTTGTAAACCTTGTATTCGTAAAAATCCATGCTTCGTAGGATTTATTTTCATGACCAGGTAATCTTGACCAAGCTTTTTTCACATCCATATACCTAGACTGAATATACAAAGGCACCTTGATATCAGAACGCCTAGTTTGCTTAGAATGAAATTTACATTCAATCATCAATTGTTTATTGTCCTTTTGAGCAATTACATCAATTTCATGCGGTACACAATTTCCTTGAACAATAACACCAACTTGTACATCATAACCTTGATATTTCATCAATTCCCCAATATACTGCTCGAAGGGATAGCCCGTAGGGCCCAATTCTACCAATGCCTTTTTCAATTTGTAGCGAGCAGCATTGGATCTAGATTTTTTCCTTAGTAGCTGAAAAGCTCTATCATAGATTTTTCTAGTTGTAATATCTTCATAGAGCATAGCAGAAATGTCATCCAAAATAAAGGCCACATCTTCCGTTCCTGCACCAGATTTCTCAAGTGAAGCACGCAGTTTCTCTGGAGAGAAAGGCACCTTCTCCCCAGACATTTTTGTGATAATTATTTTAATTGGATCTGCCAATTTATTTTTTTTAGTAAATAGTTTTCAACTCTTTCAATAACACCTCTAACATATCATTGCTAAAGTCCAAATGAGTCACCATTCTCAATTTCCCTTGCCCCATTCCAATAAAGCGAATGCCTTTATCCGCTAATCTAGCTACAAATGCAGCGCTATCAATATCATCTTGAACTTCAAAAATCAGAATATTAGTTTCTACAGGCTCTACCTTTTTGATATAGGATAATCCATTCAATAGCTCTGCAATCTGATTTGCTTTTAGATGATCTTCCGCCAAACGATCTATATTATTTTCTAAGGCATAAATTCCCGCAGCCGCCAAAAAACCTGACTGCCTCATTCCTCCTCCAAATATCTTTCTAATTCGCAATGCCTTATTCATCATCTCTTTGGTCCCCAAAATCAAGGAACCTACAGGGGCTCCTAATCCCTTTGACAAACAAATGGAGATGGTATCAAATAACTTCCCGTACTCTTTTGCAGATTCTCCCTTTGCTACTAATGCATTGAATATTCTAGCTCCATCTAAATGGAAGGGCAAATTATGGTGATCACATTGGGCTTTAATAGCTTTCAATTCCTCCATATCCCAGCAAGCACCTCCTCCCTTATTGGTTGTGTTCTCAACTGACACAAGGGAAGTCAATGGAGAATGATAAAAATCGGGGGGATTAATGGCTTCTACCATTTGATCGGCAGTAAACATTCCTCTTTCTCCATCTAGTAGTTTACAAGATAGACCTGAATTAAATGAAGCTCCACCACCTTCAAAATTGTAGATATGTGCCCATTTATCACAAATTACCTGATCTCCTGGTTGGGTATGAATTTTAAGAGCTATTTGATTGGTCATTGTTCCAGATGGGCAGTACAATGCCGCTTCCATCCCAAACATTTCTGCCGCTTTAGACTCCAGAGCATTCACCGTTGGATCTTCTTTAAAAACATCATCACCTACCTGAGCCTCCATCATTACTTGGAGCATTTCCTTAGTCGGTTTGGTGACCGTATCACTTATCAAATTGATTTCCATAATTGCATTTTGTTCTATATGCAAGATAGTAAGCCTAGGCCTTAATAAAAAATGCCACCGGATACATCAGTATCTGGTGGCACCTTTTTTAAACTAGTGGTAGTTTACTAAAACATTATATTCACTCCTAATTGAACATTTTGCAAGTTCACATTCAATTCATAATCCGTTTGATCCTTTTCATCTTGTGTTATATAATTGAATCCTCCGAAATTAATATCTACACCAATGGTATTGGTTACTTGATAATTTAGCATTGGGGTGATATTAAATTTAAACGCAGAATTGTCTTCTGAATCTTCTAACATCATAAAGCCTTCCTGAGCCACAAAGCTCAATTTATTAGCAATTTCAAAATTCTGACGAGAAAACAAACCAAAGCCAAATTGTTCAATATCTTGATTTTGGCCAGGATATAACTGATCTCCGTAGAGATCATACTTCATTTCAAATTTACTATACATCAACTGAACCCCTACTACTACCTGTTCAGAAATCCGGTATCCCGGACCTACAAATATGGAGAATTGATTCCTTTCAGCAATATCATAATCAGTCCCTCTTAAACTCATCGATCCAGTTAGGTAAAAATTCTTAAAATTACCCTCATCTTCAGATTGAGCAAAACCTTGACCTATCACAGATACGAAAGCCAAGAAAAGCATGCATTTTTTAATCATTCTATTTATATTTTTTAAGATTAACGAACACAATATAGCAATAATTCAACGACTCATTCTTGTAGAATTGACCATATATTATGAAAAAAAATCTTAATACATATATTTAAGCTTAATCATAAAAAAACACATAATGGCATTCAGTGTAGCTATTTCAGATTACAGAACTCCACTCAAAAAAAACCTTTGGTTGATAAGTTTTATGTTCATTTCAGTTTTGGATTTTTACTAACCTATCCCATGAGAGAAATACTGTTAAAGTGGTTAAATTTCAAAAAATGGGTGGCTTGGTTTTTCCCAAATGAAATCACTTTATCCATTAGCGCTTTTTACGAATTAATTGAATAGGCTGTTGCCAACCTATTTTTCGAAGCGCAAGGGGTTGCCTATTTAGGTTTGCAGGGAGATGTCTGGGATGCTCAAAAAGATATTTTATTAGCTTTGACAGGTGCTATAATTGCCACCAGCCTGGTATCTATTATCAAGAAAACCATTAAGATTTACTGATAATGAATAGTTCTATCATTCAATGTGTAAAAAAAATACGGAATTGCTAGATCATACAAGATATCTCTAAACCATATTTTCTATATTTGTTATTGAATCTCTACGAATATCGCATGAAGTTTGAATTAAATAAAGAACTTATTAGTCAGATCCAGGACTGGATTGAAACTAAAAATCAGGAAGCTCTGTTCTCCTTAAGCGCTGAACTGCACTGGGCTGATATTGCCGAAATCTTAGATGAATTAAGCTATGAAGATGCCAAGTATTTCTTCGAGCTACTAGACGAAGACATTGCAGCTGATATTCTAAAAGAGCTGGAAGAAGATGTTCGTGAACGTCTTTTGAGTGAACTTTCTACTAAGGAGATTGCAGAACATATTGACAATCTGGACTCAGATGATGCAGCCGATGTCATTGCTCACCTTTCAGAAGAAAAGAAAGAGGAGGTACTTTCACAGATAGAGGATATAGACCAAGCAAGTGATATTGTTGACCTGCTTTCCTATGGAGAAGATACAGCGGGTGGTCTTATGGCCAAAGAGCTGATCCATGTTTACAAAAACTGGTCTCTTCTGCGATGTGTTCGTGAAATGAGAAAACAAGCAGAGGATGTAGAACATGTTTACACCATCTATGTAGTTGACGAGAATGAAGTCCTTTGTGGAACCATTTCTTTAAAACGCCTACTGCTAAGCTCAGAAAGAACTCTAGTCTCACAAATCTATAATGAACAGGTCATCTCTGTTAAGGCATCAGCTTCCAAAGAAGAAGTAGCCATATCTATGCAAAAATACGATTTGGTTGCCCTACCTGTTGTTGATGAATTGAATAGACTAATTGGTAGAGTTACCATTGATGATGCTGTAGATGTCCTGACAGAAGAAGCTGAAAAGGATTACCAAATGGCATCTGGGATTTCTGAAAATATTGAATCATCAGATAGTGTGGGTCTGCTTACTAGAGCAAGGTTACCTTGGTTACTAATAGGACTTTTAGGAGGAATAATGGGTGCTCAAATAATGGGGTATTTCGATATTGAAAAGAATGCCCAACTGGCCTTATTCGCCCCACTAATTGCTGCAATGGGAGGTAATGTAGGAGTACAATCCTCTGCAATTATTGTTCAAGGCCTTGCCAGTAATACGCTAGGACATATCACCCTTTCCAAAAGACTCACGAAAGAATTTCTAGTTGCATTAATCAATGGTGGTTTCTGCTCTACGATCATTTTCATTGTATCTTATTTCATGAAAGAAAACCTTGCATTTGCTGAAACCATCAGTATTGCCTTACTATGTGTAATTGTATTTGCAGCTATTTTTGGAACACTCATTCCTTTGACATTAAATAAATATAAAATTGACCCTGCCCTTGCGACAGGACCATTCATTACCACTGCAAATGATGTATTTGGTTTATGCATTTATTTTTACATTGCTCAATGGTTATTATTAACCTGATTCCTTAGTTTATGAAAATATTATTTATTGATTCTGTACATTCTATTCTTCAGGAAAGACTTGAAAAATTCGGTTTTCAGTGTGATATCAAAACCAAACTTTCAAAAGAAGAAATTCACCAATGCATCCAAAATTACGATGGATTGGTGATTAGAAGTAAAGTCCCTGTAGATAAGGAATTCTTAGATAAAGCATCCAATCTAAAATTTATAGCACGATCAGGAGCAGGACTAGAAAATATAGACCTAGGCTGTGCAGCAGCTAAAAATATAACCTGTTTCTCTGCCCCAGAAGGAAATAGAGACGCAGTTGGAGAACATGCTTTGGGAATGTTATTGTCACTATTCAATAAACTAACCTGGGCAGACCTTGAAATCAGGAAAGGCATTTGGAACAGGGAAGCCAACCGAGGAAAAGAGATCAAAGGAAAGACCATAGGGATAATTGGATATGGACATATGGGCAAGGCATTTGCTCAAAGACTACAAGGATTTGAATGTGAAGTAATAGCCTATGATAAATACAAAAAGGATTTCTCAGACAAATTCATAAAGGAAGTCAGCTTAAAAGAACTACAAAGTAGAGCCGATATCATCAGTTTTCATGTCCCTCAAGAAGAAGACACTATTCACTATGTGGATGAAAGTTTTATTTCTGAATTTGAAAACCCAATTTACATAATCAATACTGCTCGCGGAAAGGTCATCAAAACAAAAGCCTTGATTGAAGCCATCAAAACAGGTAAAGTACTAGGTGCATGTTTGGATGTTTTGGAATACGAAAAAAGCTCATTCGAAAAAATATTCCAACAGGAGTTAGACGAGGATTTCGAATATCTGGTAGCCTCACCAAAAGTAATCCTTAGCCCTCATGTAGCAGGATGGTCGGAAGAATCGTATTTCAAACTATCAAATACACTTGCCAATAAGATATTGGACCACTATCAAGCCTAATATAAAATGAGACAAATTCTACCATTTTTACTGTTATCTATATTTCTGATATCTACAAATTCGTTTGGGCAGAATAAACAACTGACAGCCTATCAGATTTATAATCACAAAGGGAAAAGAGTACAATGGAAGAAGTTGCTTAGAAAGGTAAAAACTCAAGACATTGTATTCATAGGAGAGCTTCACAACAATGCCCTTTCACATTGGATGCAATATCAACTAATCAGTTCCTCCTCAGATAATCCAAGACCAATAAAGGTGGGTGCGGAGATGTTTGAAACGGACAATCAGATTCTTATCGATGAGTACTTCCAAGGCTTGATAAGCAAAAAGAATTTTGAATCGGAAGCAAGGCTTTGGAATAACTATTCTACGGATTACAGTCCGATTTTAAACTACGCTAAAGAAAATAATATTCCATTTATTGCTACCAACATCCCAAGACGATATGCCTCGGCTGTTTACAGAATGGGAGATGAATTTGAAGAAAAGTTGAGCACGGAAGCTAAAAAGTGGATTTGTCCTTTACCATTCAAATTCCCAAAAGAATTGGATTGCTACAAAGGTTTAATGGCCATGACGGGTCATGGAGGTGAAAATTTAGCCAAAGCTCAAGCCATTAAAGATGCCACGATGGGTTATTTTATACTGAAAAATTATCAACCTGGAGATCTGTTTTTCCATCTCAACGGAAATCAACACAGCATAAATAGAGAAGCCATTGTATGGTATCTACTACAATCAAATCCTAACCTAAATATATTAACCATCCATACAGAAACAAATTCAGATCTAAAATGGCAAGAAGACTATGAAGGGAAGGCTGATTACATCTTTGTTGTAGACGAAACCATTCCAACTACCTACTAGAAAAAATTCCGATTCACATTTTTTGAGGACTATCAAGGATTATTATTCCTTTAGTAACATTTGAACCGTTCGTTGATTTCTCTCTTCTATCACCATGGTTCTCCCTCCTTTTATTTCATTGATGATATCCTCAGTATAATGTCTAACAGTATATAATTCTAGCCCTTCATTGTATTTAACATCATACTCTAATTGCAATGCTTTCATCACCTGAGGGATCTTGATGGTATCAAAGCTCAACACTAAAGAACAGGAAACGGCGGTGTTTTGCATTAAATTGACCTTTACTCCTATCTCAGCACAGATATCGAATATTTTACTTAGGTTCTTCTCAACAATAAAGGAAAAATCTCGTGTAGAAACGGAAATTAAAAACTGATTTTTCTTCACTATAAATGCAGGAACTTCTGGCATTATAACATCCTCAGAAGAAATAACGGTCCCAGATTTTTGCGGTTCAATAAAGGACTTCACCCATAAAGGAATATCCTTTTTTCTTAGTGGCTGAATAGTTTTAGGATGAACTACAGTTGCACCATAATACGCTAATTCAATTGCCTCGTGAAAGGATAATTTTTCAAACTTACTTACTTGATCAAATTGATTTGGATCTGCACTATAAAAGCCATCTACATCTTTCCAAATGGTCATTCTTCTGGCATCCGTAACATAAGCAAAAATAGCTGCGGAATAATCTGACCCCTCTCTACCCAAGGTGGTTGCTTTACCGTCAATAGTCCCTCCAAGGAAACCTTGAGTCAAGTAAATCCCATTTTTACTAACTTTCTCTTTTACCTTCTGCCCTGTCAACTCCCAATCAACATCAGCATTCTGAAAATTATCATCTGTAATGATCAACTTTCGTGCATCCATCCAGGTATTTTGCAATCCATCCAATTCCAAATAATGATGTACAATTTGAGTTGACATCAATTCCCCAAAGGAAACTATCTGATCATAATAGGAAGCATAAGAAGTTCCCCTTTCCTTCACAACGGCAACTGTCAGCTGCTGATTAAGGCTGTCAAGAGTAGAGAAAATAGGGTGATTTTTAGGGAAAAGGTCAAGGACAATGACTTGATGGAAATCAAAGATTCTATCCAACTTAGATTGGTCCAAAATACCCGAAAGCCAGTAAGACCTAATAAGTTCTTCAAAGGCATTGGTCATTTTACCCATAGCCGAAATAACGATGATCATTTTATCTTCGCGAAATTTCCGGATGATGGTAGACACATTTTTAACCGAGGCTCCATCTTTAACTGAAGCACCACCAAATTTAAAAATTCTCATAGTTTGATTTTCTAAAGTAGGAAAGGAATTATGACTCCTTTGGCTAATCCAATTCTCCAATATTTCAACATTTTAGACCAAAAGGCAGAAAAAAGGATGAATTAGTGCATCAAAGCTAAGAATCTTTTTTGCTTATTTTCGTTACTTTGCAAAAAATGAACGCAGTATTATTTTCTTTTAAATAGATATTAAACCATTGGTTGATATATTTGTAGGAAATTGCTCATTCACAAACGATAAATTGTACTCGATGAACGTTTTGCTTATAGGATCAGGAGGTCGCGAACACGCACTATCTTGGAAAATGGCTCAAAGCCCAAAGTTGGATAAACTTTTCATTGCCCCTGGAAATGCAGGGACAGCATTATTGGGGGAGAATGTACCCATTAAGGAAACTGACTTTGATGCTATCAAAGCTTTTGTTTTAGACAACAATATAAAACTAGTAGTTGTAGGGCCTGAAGCTCCTTTGGTTGCCGGTATCCATGATTTTTTCTTGGCTGATACTGAATTGAAAGACATCCCAGTTATTGGACCTCAAAAAGCAGGTGCTGAGCTTGAAGGAAGTAAAGAATTTGCTAAAGAATTTATGATGCGTCATAATATTCCTACAGCAGGTTACCAAAGTTTCAATGTTGATAATCTGGACGAAGGATATAGTTTCCTTGAAGGTCTAAATGCTCCTTATGTACTGAAAGCTGATGGATTGGCTGCTGGTAAAGGAGTTCTGATCATTGAAGATCTTGAAGAAGCAAAAAGAGAATTGAGATCCATGATTATGGATAACAAATTTGGTTCCGCTGGTGCAAAGGTGGTTATTGAAGAGTTTTTATCTGGAATTGAAATGTCTTGTTTCGTTCTTACTGATGGTAAAAATTACAAAATCCTTCCAAATGCAAAAGATTACAAACGTATTGGTGAAGGAGATACAGGATTAAACACAGGAGGAATGGGAGCTGTTTCACCTGTACCATTTGCTGATGCAGAATTCCTTAAAAAGGTAGAAGACAGAATCGTTCGTCCAACCATTGAGGGTATTCAAAAAGACGAATTACCTTATAAGGGATTTGTATTCATAGGCTTGATACGTGTTGGTAATGACCCATTTGTTATTGAATACAATGTTCGTCTGGGTGATCCAGAAACGGAAGTTGTAATGCCTCGTATCAAAAGTGACCTTGTGGAAATGTTCCAAATGGTAGGAGAAGGAAGACTAGATGAGGTTGAACTAGAATTAGACCCAAGAACTGTTTGTACAGTAATGATGGTTTCTGGTGGATATCCAGAAGCTTACGAAAAAGGAAAAGAAATTACAGGCCTTAAAGATGTAAGAAATAGCATCGCATTCCATGCAGGGACAAAATTCGAAGGTGACAATGTAGTTACCAATGGAGGTCGTGTTCTTGCAATGACATCATACGGAAATAGCCACGAAGAGGCTCTTGAAAAGTGTTATGTCAACTTAGAGAAAGTAAATTTCGACAAGAAAAACTATAGAGAAGATATCGGATTCGATCTTTAATACAAAAAGTAAGGGAGCATTAAGCTCCCTTATATTCTTCTGAAATTACTACCATGAATGCTTTTGTAAGGCATACAGCCAAAACAATAGCAACAATAACATTGGAATAACCGCCAATTACAGGTAGTATATCAAAGCTTGATGTGAACGCATCACCTAAGCTATATAGAAAATCATTCATTGTGTAAAGTATTTGGATCCAGGACAAAAATAGAAAAAAAATCATGCTCCTGAAATTATTTAAACAATCAAAACCCTTCATTTTACTATTTGTACTGATTCTGGCTATTCTGTCAAGGGTTTTTCTGTTTATACAAACACCTAATTCTCCAAATTATGCATCAGAATACCCTCTATTTTCAGGCTTCTGGGATTTCTTTTCAAGACATTATACACTTTCTATAATTCTTTCCTTTCTTATTCTTTTAGTCCAAGCTTCTTGGATGAATAGAATTGCTGTAACAAATGGACTAGTAAAGCAAAATTCATTACTACCTGTATTGCTATATATACTAATTACGGGCTCCTTCCATACCCTTTATTTATCCCCTATTATTCTTGCTCAATTGTTTTTACTATTTGCCATTGATAAGTTACTAAGGATCTATCCAGCTAAAAATGTACCTTCCAACCTATTCAATGCCTCTTTCTTATCAGCAATAGCGGGTATCGTCTGCCCAGAAATAATGATCTATTCACTTTCCGTGGTCCTATTTATGTTTATCTATGGTCTTTCGGAAATTAGAAATTGGCTGGTTTCAATAATTGGTTTTTCATTGCCTATCCTCTTTTTCTACACCTATGAAATTACACTAAATGGAACTGATTCTAAGCTGGTAGAAAATTACTTTATTCCAGAAATTGGCATCAATGAATTAATACCTCAACTTGATAATAATTTTTATATATCAGCTATTTTGGGAATCGTTTACTGCATCATGGCCTTCACTGATTTGAACAAAACTTTTTCTCAGAAGAAAATTCAGAAAAGATATTCGCTTTCTTTTATTTTATGGACCAGCCCATTGATTTTAATTTATCTGACCCTAAACAGTAATCCTGCCGGCTATATTGTTACTAGTATTCCAATGACCTTCCTTTTGAGCAATTATTATATGCATAGAAGAGAAAATATAAAAATCCATATAGGATTCAACCTATTAATTCTCTACCTACTCTTTGGACTTCCTTTGTCGAGCCTTATTTAGTGATAGAACAACAAAAAAGGAAAACAAAAAACCAATTACAACATAACTAATCCATCCCGTAGAACTCTCTACAAGTTCAGGACGCCCAATAAGCACTGGAGCAGCCCAAAACATAGGTGCAGAGGTTAGTTGATCTGCAGAATTTAAATAGGACAGCTTAGCCCTCCTCATGGCCTCTACTCCCGTATATCGATCTTTAAATTCATGAAAAAAACTATTCAATAAGTCAAAGGTATGCTTGTCCGAAACATCCCATAAATTGGTAATTACACTATTCGCTCCGGCATAAGTAAAACTCCTACCTAAACTCATTACTCCTTCTGTATAATTCAATTCCCCAGCACCAGAACTACAAGCATTCAATACAACTAGATTTGCCTCTATAGGCAAGTTGAGAAGTTCATACGCATACAGCTTGTCGTCAAAAATACTATCCGAAGTTTGGGTAAGGATTAACTTGGCATGATATGCATTTTTTTTATCTAATTCAGCATGAGATGCAAAATGTAAGATACCTGCCTCTTTTAAATTTTTTCTTACTATTCTTTCTGAGGCATTATCATTATTCAGCACTTTCCCGTTGAACATCTTTGCAGTAGTGCTCACTTCACTTTCAGCCCATTTCAGGATTGAGAATTTATCTGGATTATAATCTGGAGCAACACCTAAATAGGGAATACTATTTTCGACTAAATTATAATCATCATAAAACATACGAACACCATGAGTATATTCCAACTGCTTTTCTTTTACCAAATAGGAAAGGCTCTTAAAACTACTTCCCGAATCTCTAGGTTTAGAAATTAAACAGTCAAAGGAGATGGTATTCAAAATCCCATGAGGCACAATAATCAAATCCATCCCATTTGTCAAGCTCTCCAATGGCTTCAATAAATGAGAATAAACGACATAGGCATTGTCTGAAAATGAAGTCAAATCACTTTGAACAATAGATGCCCTCAATTCAACTATATCCTGTTCGAAATTTTTCAGATTAAACTCTTTCCTCAACCAACCTTTATCAGTATTTGACGCATAAAAAGTATAGAGATATTGCTTAGAGATAAAATAAGAAATGATCAATTCTTTATCACGCAGTTTGGACTGCAAAGCAAGTAAATCTATTGATTCGAAATATTTTCGTGCATTATTTAAATTGGGGAATTTACTTTCTAATTCGATTTTATATTGTTCAAAACTAACGATTTTAGAAGTCAAGACATCATATATCGAATCTGATGGATCATCCACTAATAAGGCACGATACCCTTCTATTTCTCCTTGCTTATTCTTTAATAGATTAATGATGCTATCTGAGACACCTATTTTTTTATAGCTATTGTACAATGATATATTTTCCTGAAGTAAGACAGCATGGGCATTTTCTGCTACCGACCAAGCCAAGGTCAATAAATCTTGATCATCAGTCACTTTTAATGAATAAGCAAGGTCAATTATCTCAGATGAAAGAGAATCTAAAGCGGGAAACAAGGCCATCTTTTGATCCATATGATCGCAACTGGAAATATAACTTCTTAAAGAAAGTAAGGCCTCATTCATAACACCCAGTTGATTCTTCAAAGTATAGGGCTTTGAGTTCCCCTCTCTCAATTTCGATAAGGCAATTGCCTTTAAATTACGGAGTTTATACTCATATTTTGGACTCCATAAATGCTTTCTTTCATTTTGATAATGAGCACTTAGATCAACAATCTGATTGGCATTTATTCCTTTTTCAATTTGGTTCAAACAAGCTTCATACTTTCCATTATCAAACAAAAAACCACCATATTCAAAATAGGCTTTCGCTCTAGTCAAACTTGACATGGCATAGGTACTATCTGTAAGTTGAATGTATTGCCGATATATTTTATCTACCTCTTCAAAGTCCTCTCCAAGATCAGAAACTATGGCGGCTTTTAAAGCAAAGAAGAGATTGTAACCGTGAACATTCTTCAAGCCTTCTTTTGAAGCAAATTGTAGCGCAAATTCACAAAGAACCAAAGCCTCTTCCAGTCTTCCCATTTTCTGCAAGACAGAGACCTTACTCAGATAACTTAGCAAATCGTAATAATTGAGATCCCCTAATTCTGACTGTAATCTCAAAGCACTATTATGTGTTTCAAGTGCCTTTTCCAATTGGTTAGTTTCCTCGTAGGCCATAGCCAAATTATGGTAGTTCGCTACTATGCCTATATTAACTACTTCATTCCGATACAAAGAGTCCAATTGTTCTCTATGATAAATTTCTTCTTCCCTCTTTCCTATTTTGTAATAGTAGAAAGCCAAAAGATCATGCTTTAATTTAAGATTTCTAAAACCTGTAATAGCATGCTTATCCATAATAGAAATAGCTTTTTCAAGCAGTATCTTTCCTTCCAGTCCACGCCCTGTTGCTATAAAATATTTAGCCTTTCTGGTATAATATTTAATTTGGCTAGTCGTCTGATTCTTTTCTAGAAAAGGAAGATATTCTTCAATCTCATCATAGAGCTCCTTCACTTTTTTGAAGTCGTTTTTTTCGTTTGCCTTAGATGCTAGATTAAAAGTATTTCCAATTAGTACTTTAGCCTGTGTCCTTTTATGTACTCGAAGAACTACTTGCGCCTTATTCATAAATTCTAAGGCTTTATCTTCAATACCTAAAATATTATAATAAAAAGCATAATTACCATAGACCACCCCCCATTCAACATTCAGACTATCTAGATGAAGTTTAGCCAAAGCTTCTGCTTCATTCAATTTACTCAAGCTCTCTTTAAAAAAGCCAAACTTTCCACATACTGCAGCGGATAAAGCCCTATAGTGAACAGCTGTTTCTGAAAATTGCTCTTCATCAACATATACTTGCAAGGAATCGAAAAGGTCGAAAGCAGAATCGGATTGATTGGATGCAAAAAACTTATACCCCTTTAGGAACATAGCATGTGCTTCCTTTTTAACTATAGAATCATTTTTAACAACATTTGACTCTACAGCAAATAGCGGAAAAGAAAGAAGAATAAGAAATAAATATAACCGACGCATCTGGGGATTTTAATCCCTAAATATACAAAAAAAGCCCCTTCACCAATTAGGCAAAGGGGCTTACATTCTAAATGAATATTAGAGTTTCTTAAAAACCTTTAATATCTTATATGTAACCTTATCAGATAGATAATACATTACGGGTACTACAATCAATGTTAAGAAGGTTGCGAATGTCAATCCGAAAATAATAGCCCATGACATAGGTCCCCAGAAAATTACATTGTCCCCTCCAATAAATATATTAGGATCCAAATCAGTCATTAGTGTAAAGAAATCAATATTAATCCCTAAAGCCAATGGCAACAATCCCAAAATCGTGGTAATTGCTGTCAGCAATACTGGGCGAAGACGGGTTTTACCCGCAAAAACGATACTTTCCATCAAAACATCAAGAGGTAAACGCTTACTATCCCTAATACCCAAGTCCTCTTTCTTACGTTCACGAACTAAATCAGTATAATCCATCAATACAATAGCATTATTTACAACAATACCAGCTAATGATATAATACCAATCATGTGCATAATAACAACAAAATCCATTTCAAAAATCACTAAACCTAGCAATACCCCAATCAAACTAAAGATAACGGAGAACATGATAATGAAAGGAGATATAACCGAGTTGAACTGTGTTACCATGATCAAGAAAATCAAGAAAACAGCAATCATCAAAGCTCCTGTCAAGAAAGACATCTCTTCTGCCTGCTTTTCCTGCTGACCACTGAAAGAATAAGAAATACTTTCTGGCATCTCATATTCTGCCAATTTTTCCTTTAGCTCATCATTTATCTCAGTGGCATTGAATCCTTCCAATACATTTGAAGTTATGGTAATTACCCTTGTTAAATCTTTACGTTTTACAGCAGAGAATGTAGAAGTACGCTTAGCTGTTGCAACTGCAGAAATTGGCACTTGATGAATCTTACCAGTCATATTGTTTCTAAAGGTAATTTTCTGATTCATCAAATTATCCACATTATAACGGTATTGATCTTTCAATCTCACCATGATTGGATAATCATCTTCTCCCTCCTTATAGGTAGAAATTTCTTTCCCAAATAAAGAAGTTCTTAGTACGTCACCAATCTGAGCGGTAGAAAGTTCAAACCTTCTGGCTTTATCTCTATCAATTTCAATTGGTAATTCTGGCTTACCACGTTTAACATCCAGCTTTAATTGTTCTATTCCTGAAAGGTTGAAATTATCTAAATAGTTTCGCACCTTATCTGCTTCAATGATCAGCTCTTCATAATCATCTCCTGCTACTTCAATACTAATTGGAGCACCTTGAGGAGGTCCAGCTGGATCTTTTGACACCGTCACCTGAACACCAGGATATGACCCAACGGCTGTACGGATCTCCTCCATTACATCCATTGTACTTTTACCTCGTCTCAACTTTGACTCAACAAACGATACAGAAATACGTGCTTTATTTGGCGTATTACTCATAGATGGACCTTCCTGAGGATCTGATGTCCCATTTCCTACTTGTCCCAATACCGAAGTAACCAAATAATTTACCTTCTCTCCGTTTACATCTTCCTCATAAATAGCCATTGCCTTAGAAACCTTAGTTTCTACCTCCATTGCCAATTCATTGGATGCCTCAATATCACTACCTATAGGCAACTCCAAGAAAACATTTACATAGCGTGGCTCATTATCTGGAAAGAATAAAATCTTTGGTGAATTCAGTGCAAATATCATTATAGAACCGATCAACATGACAATCATCCCAATAAATAGAACAACTGGACGATATCCTTTCAACCAATAACTTAAAAATTTCTCATAAGCATTTTCTAATCTTGGTAGGAACTGATCTTGGAACCAAAAAGAAGCTGGCTCCAAAGCGAAAGTATTGATCAGCCATATACTACCGGAGAATAAAAGTAAACTTGCAAACCATCCAATCCCAAATGCCATCATAAAGACAAGAGATAAAGTAATCAATAGAGCCCCACCAATTAAGGCACGTTTTCTATGTGATTTCTTCGCCTCTACCTTCATCAATACAGAAGTCAATACAGGATTGATAACCAATGCTACAAATAGAGAAGAACTCAATACAATCATCAATGTGATTGGAAGATACTTCATAAATTCACCCATTTGACCAGGCCACATTGCCAATGGCAAGAATACAGCTAAAGTCGTTGCAGTAGAAGCAATAATAGGTAACGCTACCTCTCCTACTCCATATTTCGCAGCCTTTATGGGACCATATCCCTCCGACATCAAACGATAGACATTTTCTACTACAACAATACCATTATCTACCAACATCCCCAATGCAAGGACTAGAGAGAACAGAACCATTACATTCATGGTTACTCCCATTGCAGATAGAATAGCGAACGACAATAACATAGACAAAGGAATTGCAATCCCAACGAACAAGGCATTTCTAAGGCCAAGGAAGAACAACAATACAAATACAACCAAAATCACCCCAAAGATGATACTATTCAAAAGTTCATCCACCTGATTTCTTGTCATATCAGACTGATCACTCGTAATAGTCACACTAAGACTTTCAGGATAATCTACACCCCTAGACTCCGCTAGTATTGCAGAAATCTTATCTGATGCAGACAGCAAGTTTTCACCTGCTCTTTTTATGATATCTAAAGAAACTACTGGAGCATTAAATTCTCTAGCATAAGATTCCTTTTCTTCCTCTTCAAATTTCACATCTGCAATATCACGTAAGTAAACAATATTTTGTTTTTCACGCTTAACAATGATATCACCAATATCCGCGATTGATTCAAATTCCCCAACAATTCGTACATTTCTTCTATAGTCATCCAACAACAGATCCCCACCAGAAATAGAAACGTTTTCCATTTGAATAGCCTGAGCAACATTCTCGAAATTCAATTCCATGGATTCCAATTTGTGAAGATCTATTTCAATCTTCACCTCTTTATCCATTACACCACGTACATCTACTTTTGAGATTTCTTTGATATCCTCAATTTTATCTTCCAACAATTCTCCGTACTCTTTTAATTGAGCGAGGGAGAAATTTCCAGATAAATTGACATTCATGATAGGCATCAATTCTGAGAAATTCATCTCAAAAGCATTCGGATCAGCAGGTAGATCCTTAGGGAAATCCGTATCCGACATTGCTATATCAATCTTGTCCTTTACCTTTTGAAGTGCTTCAGAAGGCTCTATACCAAAATCAAATGCTACCTTAATGGTGGAGTATCCCTGTACAGATGTAGATGTAATTTCATCCACTCCTGTAATTGCGTTGATCTCTTTCTCTAAAGGTCTAGTAATTAATTTCTCTATATCCAATGGAGAGTTTCCAGGATAAGGAGTCCCTATGTAAATTTCTGGCATTACAACTTCTGGGAAATTCTCTTTTGGCATTGTATTAAATGCCGTATACCCCATCAATAGTATGATTACCGTAAGTACATAGACCGAGACTTTATTGTTTATCGACAGACTCGATAAACCAAACTCTTTGTGTTTTTCTTTTTTATTAACGGTCATTGCTTATGCTTTTTTAGTTCTCACTGAAATCTCTTGTCCATCCTGAATATTTCTAGCGCCTTTCATTATCAGCTGATCACCCGTTTTCAATCCAGACTTCACATACATAGCATTATCATAACTTAATCCAGTCTCGATAGTACGTTTTTCAACAAATACTTGCGATCCTTTCTTAACTGCCACATATACATATTCATTACCTTCATGATCTTGCTGAATACTATTTGAAGGAATAGTAACCGCGTTTTTTTGTTCAAAATCCTTGATCAATAATGTAGCGATCATATTCGGCTTCAAATCATTATTGTAGTTTTCTAAAGCAATTTGGATTTTGTAGGATCTATTTGAAGGATTGATAAACTCACCTGTACGGCTAATTGTACACTCCATATTCTTTTCCAGTGAAGGAAATTTTACATCTACCAATGTTCCTTTCTTAATAATTGGAATATACTTCTCTGAAATTTCAGACTCAACCTTTACTTTATCCAAATTTACTAATCGAAGAATAGTTCCTTGAGGCATTGCTAACTCTCCAACTTTAGGAAAGATTTCATCAACAATCCCAGCAAATGGTGCTTTTACAACATAAAGATCCTCTTGTGACTTCATTGTTTCTATTTTAGAAACCAATCCATCATAATTAGATTTTGATTGTAGATATTGAATCTCAGAGCCAATATTTTGTTTGTATAAGCGCTCCTGCTTTTCAAATAAAATTTTTGCCAACTTAAGTGAAACCTCCAATTCCTTGATTCCATTTGTAAGGATCTCAGAATCTAAAGTTGCTAGCACATGACCAGCTTGTACACGTTGCCCCTCAGAGACCTGAATAGTACGAATACTTCCCGTAGCCTCTGGATTCACATTGATTACCTTATCTGCTTCAACAACTCCTTGAACTTCAAAGAAATGTTTGAATGTAGAACTAGACAAAGACTGTGTTGTCACCTCATAAATTTTCTTTTCTTCGCCTTCAATGCCCTTAATCTTGTCCTCAACATCTAACAAGTCACCTTTCGCTTTTGATATTTCCGCTTTTAAAGATGTTCTTTTTGATTTCAATTGTGCAAGATCGTCCTGACTACATGAGAACAATAATGCTATGGCGAATAAACTTATATATTTTTTCATCGTTATAACGATTTAGTAGTTGTTTAATGCTTGATCTAATTTCGATTTAGAACCGAATAACTGGAAGAGACTTTGGATATAGTGTCCCTGTGTTTGTAGGTATTGATTTTCAACCTGAGAAAGCTCCAGACTTGTAGAGATACCCTCGTTGAATTTTATTTGTGTTTTATTTCTGATTCGCTTTGCGATATCCAGGTTTTTCTTATCATTTTTCAATTTCGTTTGATAAAAAGAAAAATCTGATTTAGCTGACTTAGCATTCAACTTCAACCCTTCAGAAATTTGTGTTTTTGCCACCTGTGTTTTATCGAAATCCAATTGTGCTTGTTGTACTACTCGTACTTTCTTCAAACTATTGAATATCGGTACATTTATAGACAGCCCTAATATTTGAGAACGAGTCCAAGCAAATGAATCACTAATTTTCATAGCATTATCATTGGATGAATACACGTTTTGTAGAGTATAAAAAGCACCAATTGTAGGAAGAAACTTTGCCTTAGAATTTCTAAGTGTCAACTTTGACGCCTCCTCTTGTGTTTCGATCATTTTATAATCGATATGTAATTTGAAATCAAAAGGATTATCCAATTTTATATGTCCATTGATACCATTCAGAAAGTCATCCAAACTATTGGTCAATTCTAGATTTTCATCAATTGACACTCCCATGTTGAATTTCAACATATCGATACTTAATTCTTCTTGACGTTTTGCTTGCTCCAATGAATTGATACTATTCAAAAGCAATAATTCAATTTGATCAACATCAGACTCTTCAACAAATCCTTCTTTGTAAAGGGCTTGTGTTTGTTTCAATGTCTTTTGTAGCTCTAAGATAGATTCTTGTAAAATCTCCTTATTTCTACCAGCAATCAAAACCCCAGAATAAGATTGATAAACAGTAGCGACCACATCAATTTCTTTTTTTGCCTTCTGATCTTCTGACAGCTGAAGAAATATTTTAGTTGCTTGCAATCCTACAATATAAGATCCATCAAAAATTAATTGATTTACTCTGATGGCTGCGGTAGCAGCATATTGCTGTCCAAAAGCAACCTTTATTGGCTCATTTTCCTCACCGTTCGGTTCAGTATTTGGCTCATCATCAGAACCAAAAGCCGAAGGATCAATGATACTCTTTGGCAATTCTGGAAAATGCTGATAATCAAAAGAACCACTGATCTGTGGTAATCCAATGGCTATGGTTTCCTGAATTTTCCTACGAGATTTTTCAATATCAAGATTCGCATCTTGAATCAGGTAACTATGCAATTTTGCATAATCCTGCGCCTCCTTTAGGCTAAATGCTTGTTGCGCAAATGCCAAATTCAAAGGCATTATAAACACAATTATCAAGCGATAGATTCCTTTCATAATGTATTGGGTTATTTTGGGCTAATGTTGAGTTTTTGTTCTAGGTAATCTCTTCCCTTTGTTGAAACAATTCCATACAAGTGGAAAAAGATGCTCTCTTCTACCAATTGATTGAATGAATATTCGTTTCCTGGAAATATCTCCTCACTCACAATTGTTTGCATTCGTCCTACATACAACCGAGCAATGACTTCTATATTGAAGTTACTTCTATACCAACCATTTTCTACACCATCTTTCAAATTGGTTAGAATACACGATTTTACAAATTCTATCTTAGACGAAAAGATCTGATCATAAAGTGCAGGGTAATATCTTTTTAACTCAAATACTGATACAGGATTTAAATCTTTATTCTCCTTACAGATACTTTCATTTACCGCTAACATCTCATCAATAGGGTTGTCACAATTCTGTAGAATATGGCACTGCCCCTCCTTTTCATCCTCAAAGTGGTCAAAAAAGGATCTTTTCAATAAATCCTCTTTATTTTTCACATATCGATATAACGTTTTCTTTGAAATCCCCAATTGTCTAGCGATCTCATCCATATTCAAATTCCGAATTCCGAACTTTTTGAATAAGGACCAAGCGGCCGTTAATATTTTTTTCTCCTTCTCATCCATGGCGCAAATATAACAATAATTCCACAACGGAAACATTTTTCACTACATTTCGTTTCCTTTGTTAACCAAAATTTAACATTAATAGTATTATTCTGTTAAAAAAAAGCTGCCACGGAAAAGATTTATTTTAAAAATGAAAATGTATTTTTGTCTCAATTAATTAGAATTTACAAAATGGCAAGAGTACTTACAGGTGTACAAAGTAGTGGGATTCCTCACCTTGGAAATTTACTAGGAGCAATTGTACCAGCAATTAAACTTTCAAACGACCCAAAGAATGAAAGTTTGTTTTTTATAGCAAATATGCATGCTATAACAACTACAAAAGATGCAGAGAAAATCATAGAAAACACCTATGCCACTGCTGCTGCCTGGCTTGCCTTTGGATTTGATACCGAAAAAAATATTCTATTTCGTCAATCAGATATTCCTGAGGTAACGGAACTTACTTGGTATCTAAATTGCGTTACTCCTTACCCAATGTTGGCCAATGCTCATTCTTTTAAGGATAAGGCAAGTAATCTTTCTGATGTCAATGCTGGACTATTTGACTATCCAGTATTGATGGCTGCTGATATCTTAATGTACGATGCAAATGTGGTACCAGTAGGTAAAGATCAAAAGCAACACCTGGAAATGACCAGAGATATGGCTGGGGCATTCAATAGGATTTATGGTGAAACATTGGTTTTGCCAGAGTCTAAAATTGATGAGCAAGTAATGACTGTCCCAGGTATTGATGGCAGAAAGATGAGCAAATCCTATGGAAATTTCATCAATATCTTCTTGCCGGACAAGAAATTGAGAAAGGTACTAATGAAAATTATTACTGATACAAAAGAATTAGAAGAGCCAAAAGACCCTGATACTTGTAATGTTTTCAAATTATACGAATTGATGGCGTCTCCAGAAGAAATCTCTGAAATGAGGGACAACTACACTGGAGGAAATTACGGATATGGACATGCCAAACAAGCCTTGTTTGACTTGATCATTACCAAATTTGATAAAGAGAGAAATAGATACTGGGAACTTGTTGAAGATAAAGCTAAAATAGATGCAGAACTTTTAAAGGGAGCGGAAAAAGCTAGAAAAATAGGAATGAAAGTTCTAGATAGAGTCCGCAACAAAGTCGGATTTGGAAAATAAAGAAATAGGGGTGTCATTTGGCAGCCCTATTTTTTTTGCTTAATACTCTTTAACAAAAAACAAAGATTAAGAGCTTCCTTCAACTCAATAAAAAGCTTATTTTTGAATGGGTATAGAACAAAAAGCAAACAGCTTAGGTTCATCTCAACATCTTTCTAAATACTTACTACCAATATGAAGATTGCAGTTATCTTAGCCGGATCAGGAGTCTATGATGGATCTGATATTCACGAGTCTGTTTTAAGCTTATTAGCTATTGAAGAATTGGGACATACTGCAAGTTGCTTTGCTCCTAATAAAAATCAATTACACGTGATCAATCACTTGGATGGATCGGTAATGGAAGAAAATAGAAATGTATTAGTTGAATCTGCTCGAATTGCCAGAGGAGCAATTAGCGACCTATCCGAACTTCAAACTTCAAACTTTGATGCCCTACTGATCCCAGGTGGATTTGGAGCTGCCAAAAACTTAAATCAATGGGCTATCAATGGTCCAGAAGGAGAAATAGATCTGATTGTCAAATCTACAATTCTTGATTTTTTAGCAGCAAAAAAACCAATTGCAGCCTTATGTATGGGACCAACAGTTGTTGCCAAAGCATTAGAAGGCTCAAACCTAAATGCGACTCTTACCATTGGGACAACAAAAGAAAACTCACCATACGATATTCAAGGAATAGCTAGTGGAATGGAAAAGTTGGGAAGCACGCATTCCGAAAAATCAATTCGCGAAATAGCGATTGATGAGCAATTAAAAATTGTTTCCGCCCCATGTTATATGATGGAAGCATCGATCGTTGAATTAAGAGAAAATATTAAAATGGCTGTTGAGGCCCTAACGAAATTGAATTAATGAGCCCAGCAAAACAACATTCCTACGACGTAGCCTATTTAAAAATGGCTAAAGAATGGGCAAAACTATCCTACTGCGAAAGAAGACAGGTTGGCGCACTTATTGTGAAAGATAAAATGATCATCTCCGATGGGTACAATGGCACACCATCTGGTTTTGAAAATATATGTGAAGACAAGGATGGATTGACAAAATGGTATGTACTTCATGCCGAAGCAAACGCCATTACAAAGGTTGCTCATTCTACGCAAAGCGCAGAAGGTGCTTCTCTCTATGTTACCCTTTCGCCCTGTAAGGAATGTAGCAAAATTATTCTTCAAACTGGAATAAAACGAGTAGTTTACTCTAGAGCATATAGAGATTCTTCTGGAGTAGATTTCCTAAGAGAAACCGGGGTAGAAGTAACATTTATTGATGAAGAAAGTTTCTAAAATGAGAAACAATAAGAATACATTTAACCCAATTATTATAGCACTTATCCTAGTACTAGGAATGTGGATTGGTAAGCAATTTCAATTTTCTGAAAAACAAGAAGCAACCTTATTTGGCTCGAATTCTAGCAAAATTGAACAATTGATATTTCAATTGGAAAACAACTATGTTGATATATTGAATGTGGATAGCCTCGTTGAAGGAAGCATTCAACATATACTTGAACAGCTAGATCCTCACTCAACATATATTTCTGCAAAGGACATGCTACAGGTAACTGAAAGCATGCAAGGAAATTTTGATGGTATTGGAATCGAATACCAAATCAAGAATGATACCATTCGGGTGATTACACCAATCTCTGGTGGGCCTTCAGAAAAATTGGGAATCAAAAGTGGTGACTGCATCATCCAGGTTGACACCATTCAAGTTGCTGGAATTGGAATTACAAGTAAAGACGTCGTTGAAAGCTTAAGAGGGGAAAGAGGTTCTTCCGTTACTGTTTTGATCAAGAGACCAGGAATTGAGGATCTTATTAGCTTTGATATCATAAGAGATAAAATCCCAATTTATAGTGTAGATGTAGCCTATATGATAAATAAAGAGGTAGGTTTCATTAAAATAAATCGTTTTTCCGCTACTACCTACGATGAATACTTGAAAGCATTCACTGAATTGAAGCAGAAAGGAATGAAAAAAATGGTCTTAGACCTCCGAGGCAACCCCGGAGGATTATTACATGCAGCTATTGATCTATCAGATGAGTTTTTAGGAGATAAAAAATTAATTGTTTATACAGAAGGTGCAAAAAGAATTAAGGAATACCATTACGCAACTTCTAAGGGAGAATTTGAAACAGAAGATATCATCGTTTTGATAAATGAGGGATCAGCCTCGGCCAGTGAGATTGTTGCAGGCGCTATCCAAGACAATGATAGAGGAACGATTATAGGGAGAAGGTCATTTGGAAAAGGTTTTGTTCAGGAACAATCTCAACTTGGAGATGGATCTGCTCTTAGAATCACCACATCTAGGTATTATACGCCTTCAGGTAGATGTATTCAAAAATCGTATAAAGATGGATTGGATAATTACCATGTTGAAACGCTCAATAGATATGCTTCAGGAGAACTATTTAATTCGGATAGCGTGCAGCTACACGATAGCTTGGTATATACCACCAAATCAGGAAGAAAGGTTTATGGAGGAGGTGGAATCTACCCAGATTATTTCGTCCCTATAGACACCACTTTTAGCTCGTATTGGTTAAATAAAGTATTATCTACCTCAATCTTGGATGACTTAGCTTTTGAATATGTTCATAAAAATAGGAATTACTGGTTGAAACAATCCAACTTGTCAAAATATGCTGACAATTTCCAGGTTGAAGAGAAATTGTTCAATGAAATTATTGATCGTATCGATTCAAAAAATATCAAAAGCTCTAAATTAGATATTGAAAGATCAAAACCTTACCTTAAGTACAGGCTAAAAAGCCTTATAGCCAAAAAGCTTTGGTCAAACAAAGGCTTATATACCATTTGGAATACAGAGGATAAAGAAGTCCAAAAGGCATTAGAGATTTTAAGCGCTTCATAATTTATACAACATGATCCAAGCATCCATAGAACAACTACTTTTTATAGATATTGAAACCGTCTCTTCTCATCATAAATTCACAGAATTAAATGAAGAGTTGCAAGGTCTATTCGCTAAAAAAACTGCCTATCAAAGAAAGGAAGAATTTAGTGCAGAAGAATTCTATAATGAAAAAGCTGGTATATGGGCAGAATTTGGAAAAGTAGTCTGTATCAGTATTGGTTATATTAAGGAAAATGGTGAAGATCGTATTATGCGTTTTAAATCCTACTATGGTGAAGATGAAAAACAACTGCTTGCTGAATTTGCAGTTGCTTTAAAAAAATTCAGCACCTTTAAACTAGTAGGTCATAATGTCAAAGAATTCGATATCCCATTCTTATGTAGAAGAATGCTAATTCATGGTATTGAACTACCGTATAGCTTAAACGTTGCAGGGAAAAAACCTTGGGAAGTACAACATCTAGACACTATGGAATTGTGGAAATTTGGTGATTGGAAACATTTTACTTCCCTAAAATTATTGACTAATTTATTTAATATCCCAAGTCCAAAAGATGATATAGATGGAAGTGAAGTTGGAAGAGTATTTTGGGAAGAAGGAAATTGTGAACGAATAGCCATTTATTGCGAAAAAGACATTCTTGCTGTGGCTCAATTAATCCTTCGTTGGATGAATAAACCATTACTTGAAAAAGAGCAAATTCACTTTAGCATCCTAAATCAATAAGCCCATTTATCCTTTAGATAATTACCCAATAACATAAATGCTACAACAAGTATCATAATACCCAATCCTGGATAGATTGCTAGATAGGCTTTGTCCAAAACAATATAGGCATAGTGATCTCTAATCATATTTCCCCATGTTGGTGTTGGAGCAGCTGCTCCAATCCCTAAAAAACTAAGCCCAGATTCCAACAAGATTGCGGTTGCAAAATTTGCTGCACAAAGAACTATTACCGGTTGAAATATATTAGGCAGTACATGTTTGAACAATATCCTAAAATCTGAAAATCCAAGAGATTTTAGAGCTCGTACATATTCTTGCTCCCTCTCTTGCATCACTCTACCTCTTACTAATCGAGCAATTTCAACCCACATAGACAAACCTATAGCAAGGAAAACTTGCCACAGCCCCTTCCCTAATGAAAGCGTAATAGCAATAGCCAATAAAAGAGTAGGTACCGACCAAAGAACATTGATAAACCACATAATAGTTTTATCAATCCAGGAGCCGAAAAATCCTGCAATTAACCCCAATACCAATCCTACCAGTAAAGAAATTATAACTGCAAAAAAACCAGCCATAAGTGAAACTCTAGCTCCAAGAATTAGCCGACTAAGAAAATCACGACCATACTTATCCGTTCCCAAATAGTACGTATTATCTACAATGTTTTCTTTTACTACACTGGGATAAGCCAAATCTTTATATTCTATGTTTGTACCCTCCATGCTTCCGGATTCCCAATATATAATTGGGGAAGTCCCAGAAAAACGCACAGAATCTATAGCCACCTTTTTGATTAGAGACTCTTTTCCAAACCAAAATGAAGAAGTCATTAGATTCCCATTTGCCTTTTTAATAAGAATAAATTCTTGGTCCGAATTAGGTCTTAGATTGGATAGTGCTAATTGCATCTCATTAGCATGAGGACTGGAATCAGGAATCCATTGGTAAGCAAAAATAGCACCCAAGCTCAGTGGCACAATCAATAGCAAGGAAACTATTAATCGAATATATTTTAATTTTTTTATCATGCTTTATAGCTACGGCCTTTCCATTGAAACTTCACAAATATAGCACTCCCCACAATTAGAATGATATAAAGAGGATATAAAATAGACAGTAAAGGAAATACTTTTAACAAATCGCGTTCTTCATAATAATTAGCATATCGCTGAAGAACTAGGAATTCGGAACCCAATTTTGCCAGAATAAACCAAACTAAACCTGTTGTACTCCACACTAACACCAATGCCATAATAACAGACAAATTCGCAGCCAATACCAATGTACTAATTACTATAGTTGTAAAATCCTTGTAATATTTCGATTTTGCAGTCCACCTCATCCTCTGTTGCCAAAAATCAGTGAGGAGATTTGAAACTGACGTTTTGACTACTGCTTCCATTACTCCATTATAGACAATTTTATCTGGAGACCTTTTTTTGATAGCATGTAAAACAAACATATCATCGCCACTCGCAATACCTCCTTTGATACTCTCCACAACCTCCAAATAAACTAAACGTTTAACCATCCAATTGGCTCCATTACTCATTATAGGATTCCGAGTTAAACAACTGGCAGCAGTACTTGCCTGTAAACTCATGAACTCCAACCGTTGCAATTGATGAAAAACACTTTCTTCTCCTGTTAATGCAACTGGTCCCAAAACGCATTCTGCTCCTGGGTTTTCAGCAATTTTTTGCACAAAACTAGTAATCCAATCTTTTTGTAATTTACAATCAGCATCAGTAAAAAGAATCCAATCACTAGAAAGTTTAGGCAGTACAAATTGTATCGCAGCCTTTTTACCAAGTGAGCTAAGCAATTTATAATGTCGGATTTCTAAGGGACTATTTTCTATAAAACGATCAATCATCTCCCCCCCCTTGTCTGTAGAATGATCATTGATAAAATGAAAAATACATGGACAGTCTGTGAAACTTAATTTATCCAAATCCCTCAGCAAGTTGGGTAAATTACCCTCTTCATTTCGGAAAACAATGACTACATCAACGGAGAAGTTGTACGCAACCTCGTTTTTAACGCTTTTTAGTAACTTTTTAAGCGAATGATGATAATATACCATCAACAGGGAGTAAAGGGTCAATATCAAGCTTAAGATGCCTTCCATATTATTCGAATTTTAATACAGCCTTTTTCTGCTGGATGAGTCCAATTAAAACTGGAAATAAAACATTAACGATCCATAGAATCAACACCGAACTTCCAAGAATAAGTTCTGCCCCACTATGTAAATCAATTTGTAAAAAATAAAAACACAAATAACTCTTTACCAAAATTTCTGTTCCAGCAATCTGTGGAATAAAGGTAACAAGGGTGTGAATTAATAAAAGATAAAGGAACAAATCCCCTAAAGGGAATTCAAATCTTAAAATCAATAAAATACAGATATGCTCAGCTGTCAAAAAAAGGACTCTCATACAATTTAATCCTATCAACATACTGATTTCATTTCGAGACCAATAGGGAAATATTTCTATCAACTTGTCAAAGAATTTGAAAGGCCAACTAAAAATAATCATCATCCATATTACAAAAAACAATACCAATGGTATTGTCCAATTATCAGTCAGGAGAAAAGTTATGGAATAGAGTCCTAATATTAAAGTTGACAAAGGCTTTAACAGATTGTATAATGTAGAAGCCTTCCACTTAAATTTACTTTCCAACTTATCAAGTAAAAGCACCTTTGATGGAATGTCCAGAACTCGACCAGGACTGTAAAAGGAATATGCGAGACTTGTCCAGTTCATGCTTAGTGCCTGAAAAATGGAAACTGAAAATTCTCTATTCAAAATTCTTTTCCAGATCAGAGCGTCAGTCCAATGATGTACTACCCCAAAGAGAATTACAAAAAGAAGGCTTGAAAGCTGTACACTATTTGAAATATTGAGAACCAATACTTCAAACATCTCACTAGAAAACCCTCCTTTCAATTTAAGATAAACGAATACTAGAGCAAGCAAAGTGAAAATATATCTGAACACTTCGATAGCCTTAGATCCTAAATCTTCATATATTTTTAGATATTTGTAGATATTCTTCCGCATTGAAAAAAGACAAAATTATATTAGGTGTAGATCCTGGAACCAGCGTAATGGGCTTTGGGATCATTCATGTACAAGGTAAAAAAGTACAATTATTAGAATTGGACGTATTACTATTGCACAAACTAAATGGCCATAACCTAAAATTAAAAAGAATATTTGAGAAAACCCTGAGTCTGATTGACCAATATCATCCAGATGAGATAGCCGTTGAAGCTCCATTTTTTGGTAAGAACGTTCAGTCCATGCTAAAATTAGGACGGGCACAGGGTGTTGTGATGGCTGCAGGATTGTACAGGAATATTCCTATTACCGAATACGCACCAAAGAAGGTAAAAATGGCGGTAACAGGTAGTGGAACTGCTTCCAAAGAGCAGGTAAGCTTCATGCTTCAGAAATTATTAAATATCAAAGAGGCTCCCAAATACTTTGATGCAACAGACGGTTTAGCTGTAGCTCTCTGTCACCACCTACAAACAAAAAACCCGCACATGGCGGGTTCTAGTTCTGGATCTTGGTCCAGTTTTATAAAAAACAACCCCAAAAGGATTGGTTAAATATACTGACGAATTTTATCAGCAATTTCTTTCATCTCTTCTTCCTCTACCTTTATTTTCTCTCTGGTAAAGTTCATATCATTCATTTCATTCATTGGAACCAAATGAATATGCGTATGTGGCACTTCTAGTCCAATTACAGAAACTCCAATTCGAGTACAAGGGATGGCCTGTTTCACAGCCTTAGCAACCTTTTTAGCAAAGATATTTAAAGCAGCAAGCTGATCATCCTCCATATCGAAGATATAATCAATCTCATTTTTCGGTATCACCAAGGTATGTCCTTTCACTAATGGAAATACATCCAAAAAAGCAAGGAAGTCTTCTGTCTCTGCAATTTTATGACAAGGTATTTCACCTGCAACGATTTTAGAAAATATTGAAGCCATTATCTAGATATTTCAAGAATTTCCATTTCCATAATTCCCGAAGGAACTTGAATCTTAGCAATATCACCAACAGAAAGGCCTAATAATCCTTGACCAATTGGAGAGTTAACAGAAATTTTACCTGTTTTAACATCGGCTTCATTTTCAGCCACCAATGTAAAGTTAAATTCCTTTTTCAATTTAAGATTCATCAAACGAACCTTAGATAGGATTAGCACTTTTGAATTATCTAATAACGTTTCATCAATAAGACGAGCGTTTATCATCATACCTTCCAACCCAGCGATTCTCATTTCCAGCATTCCTTGCGCTTCCTTGGCAGCGTCATATTCCGCATTCTCCGATAAATCACCCTTATCACGTGCTTCAGCAATCTGTTTTGTAATCCGAGGTCTTTCTGTAAATTTTAAGTGCTCTAACTCTTCTTTAAGGTTCTTTAAACCTTCTTCAGAGTAGTATGATACTTGTGACATATTAATTCTCTTTACTTCCTATACATTTTATCATTCATCAACTAAAATCGCGTACTTTTCGCATTAAAATGAATAGGTATTAAACAACAAAAAGAAGACCGTAAACGATCTTCTTTTACAAATATACAAAATATGTATATGAATTCTATAGTTCCATGCTAACACCAAAGCTATGAGGAGCAGAGAAAGGATCTGCAGAACGATATGAATAGTCGATAGCGATATTCTTACCATCGCTCATAGGCAACTTATAAGAAGCACCTGCAGTCATACCAGTCAAAGCATTTGTTCTTCCTTCATCATACTCTGCTGTGATGTCACTTTCTAAACGGTAACCACCACGTAAGTACATACGAGATTTGAAGTTCCACTCTACTGCTAGATTGAAATTATCCTTCGTAAATGAGTTAGATGTAAATGTAGCCATTGGCGTAATCTTATTGTCCTCATCAAGAATAAAGTCATAAGAACCACCAATACTCAATAAAGATGGCACTTCAAATGGATCCATTCTATGCTCATACTGCTGTTGGTAAACAACACCTTGAGTCACTTCATTTGTCAATTTTAAGTCATCACCATCACCAGAGAAGATCAATTTAGGTCCTACATTTTTCAATGTAATACCAAATTTCAATTCATTGTTATCTCCAGATACATACTGAACACCAATATCTAATGTAATCCCTGTTGCATCAGCTTCAGGAGTAGATTCACTCAATACTCTAAAAGTAACCCCACCACTAATTGTTGGAGTAAAGCTCTTAGCGTAAGAAATACCGATATTAGTATAGGTAGGACTAAAAGTACCTGTTGATCCAGAAGGATCAAATTCAGTGGTTCTTTTAATATCACCAAACCCCCAGCTAGAAATAGTTATTGCCATAACTCCGTCTTCACTGATACGACGAGCAAAACCAGCAGTATTGATATCAATATCACCAATCCATTGAACATTTGAAAAACCGATTTCCATATCAGTACCCAATCTTGCAAGACCTGCAATGTTTAGGAAAGTTGCCTCTAGTCCGGCAACCCCTCCAACATTAGCATCAGCAGAACCTGAAGTTCTTGCCCATGGGTTAATTAATAATTCGGATGCACCGGCTTGACCGACACGTTCTTCGTTCCCAGCCACGGCTTCCTGATTTGAGGCATAGACCAAACCAGCAAGCAAAAGCATCTTAACTGTATATTTTGAAAAAATTCTCTTCATTATCTTTTTCTTTTTTTGGTCTATTAAAATGAATCAAGGTCAAGAGGTCTCAATGCACCAAACCATTTAAGTGTTTTCTCACCAGTTGGTGATTTAACATGGATGATGTACATACCTGAAGCAATTGATATACCTCTATTATTCTTCAAATTCCAAACAACATCAGCAGTTTCATCTGAACTCTTCAATTGAGTAATCAAAGTACCACCTACATTATAAATTGATACTGTAGATTTAGGAGGAACATTAGTAATTTTAATTCTGTGATCTAACTGTCCTGTTTCGTAGAATGAAGAACCATAATATGGATTAGGTACTACACCTACTAAATTAATAGGATCATTTGTATTATATCTATCAGAAATATTTGACCCAGTAATACTGTTTGTATTGAATGAGTATTTAGGGAATGCGTTGTTTGTAATTTCTTCAGCACATTCAAAATCTCCTGCTCCCCATTCTGTTAATGGTTGTGCAACATCAATATCAATAGATACTTCAGATGACAATAAATCAGCACCGTTAGCTAGCATTGGGATACCTGCCCAGGAAATGTTACCATATACCTTAACTTTTTTACTTCTACCAGCAATCCCGTCTTCATTTCTGATATCTTGAATCTCTGCATAAAGAGGATTCACTGTTTCATCAGAACCTTGATAAGCATTATTCATTACATATACATAATGCATACCACCGAATACCTGTCCAGTAGCCTCAATAATACCGTTGTTAGGTTGGTATGAATAGTTTCCTAATACAGATGTAGGATTCCATAACATATCATCTCCATTATCGTCAATAAGTGCAGAGTTCTCACCAAACATCATATTAAGACGAGTTCCAGAATTTTTATCAACTGCATATCCAGGGAACCAAGACCAACCTTGTCCAGATTCTTCATTACCATCAATATCTTTAGAATTTGAATTCTTGATCATTTTCAATTTTCTATCATCGACATTGTAATTTTCGATTTCCATTACTGGAACTCTTGTCCACATATCTTTGTTAGGAGTGAAGACGATACGAACAGATGGAAGATTTTGAAGAGAAGAGATCAAATCATAATCAGCACCTTGTTCAGGTACTTCACCATCAAAATATCTAGGGAAAATTCCTTTACCACTAAGAATTGAATAAGGAGCCCAAGTTCCACCTAATACACTTTCGTATACTTCATTTGGATCTAACCAGAACTCATCAATACCAGCAATACCAGCATCAGGATCAGCCTCCACAGCAAGTCCACCGGCATCACGAACACCGTAATCATCCCAGTTTCTTTCATTTGCTGCAGGTTCTGCATCTGCATTTGCCAAAGCATTGACACCTGCAGAAATCCAGTCTTGTGCACCATCATTGAAATTATCTTCATAATCCAAATCTGGTACAAATCTCAACCATTCATCTGATTCATTCTCAAACTTAATAGTAGCATTGATCAATCCATTACCACTTTCTCTTGAGGTCCATGGCTGATCACCAATATTATTCACATTTACAGCTAATCCCCAAGAAGGAATCAGTTGCTCATTCAAAATTGATATAGTAGATGTAGACAAAACTGTATCACTAGACTCACCGATTGTACGAATCAATCTCCAAGTAGTCTCATTATTTACCTCTTCATCAAATTCACTGTCTGGAATAAATTCAAAGATAAAATCAGCATTCTGTACAGCTTGTGGATCCAGAACGAAAATATTCACTGGAGAGAAGTCTGTAATATAATCAACTGAAGGAGCACAATAGTTTTCAACAATTGCAGTCATTGATTCTTCAGTCATCTGAATTTCAAAACCTGAGTTACCTTTTCCTTGCAATTTCGTCATTGCAGGTCTTGAACCATAAGCTCCAACAAAATCATTAGCATTTGGATAAGGGAATCCTTTTGAAACTTTGATATTTCTACGTCCAGCTTTAAAAGGTAATTTCTGACCTTTCATGTTTGGTATTAATGTATTCCCATCAAAATTGATATCCTTTTTATAAACCATAAATTCGTTATAACCATAAGCAATTGCCATATAGTAATACTCTTTATGATTTACCAATTTCTTATCACCAGTAGCGAATAAATCTTCCGTAATTTTAAATGAATGCTTAACACCTGCATTTGACGCAACAATTGTCTTGTTCGTAGGAATATCTTCATTCAACGTAAGATCAAATTCATGATTAATCAATTCATCGATAGGATCATCATAATTGATTAAAGTATCTGTACCTAATCTATAATTCTCTTTATCAACTTGGAATAATAATCTCGATTTTTCTTTATTGTATAAATCAGAAGGAGAAACTGTTTCATCACGTAATTGGAAGATTTGGTAACCTTCAAACTTATACGTATTGTCAGTAATATCAACTTCCTCAGTGCTAATTAAAGTAGGATCTACCTCTTCATATAACTCATTGTAGTTATTTGAACTTTGGTTATTTGAAAGAGTCATGATGAACTCCTCATCGTACGCTTGCAAAGATACTTCAGGAGCATCTGGCCCATTCAATACAGCGAAACAGTTATTAAATAAAGCCTGAGCTTTATCATCAGCCACTCTCATTTTTTCAACTGATGCAAAAGCACCACCTTCTGTAGCTTTAGCCCAAACCAATCCAGTAGTAACTAAGTTTACAGCACCTGGCTCCAATGAAAATGGTCCAGCAGAAATTAAGAAACGTCTATCCGCAGGTATGTTATTTTCACTCTCTTCCGTCCAATTCTCACCTGGATAATTAGGATCTGTATCACCTGGATACATCCAATCTGAAGGTATACCATTTGGATCAGTAGCGTTTCCACCACGTGTCATAGGAGTACCATCTTTCCAACGACCAATCAAATAGTTGTAGAAATCTGGAGCCTCTTCTGGGTTACCAGTTTTAGGATCAAAATCATTGTTATAGTAAACAAATTTTGACATTGAGATCAACTCTGGAAGATCAGTATCAGCAATTGGATTACCATCTTCATCATATGTACAGTCAATACAACCGTCAAAGTCATTATCTATTCCATCTCCATTATCAGCTTGTGGTCCTCTAAAGAAGTCCATACCAATTGCTGGAGGATTAGCACCATATCCTAGTGCTCCTTCATCAAATTCATCACCATTGTAAGAATATCCAAGACCTCTAAGAACATCACATCCAACATAATCATCATTATAGTTTCCTATATCCGAATCCACAAAGTGTCCAATAAATGTTTGGTTCAATGTTTCAATAGAACGGTTGATAATTTTAAAGTTATAGAATGTCATGTCATTGATCTCATCATTGGTGGTAAAACCAAATGCCTGAGTTCTAACTTCAAGACCTATTGTTTCAGAAGAGTTTGTTTCAGAGTGAACATTTCCTCTATCATTAAAGACAAAGAAGATGGTTTCATCACCAAACAAAAGATCATCTGTTTTACAGTCTCTATTTTCTAAGATATCATAAGCTGGAAAATCGAATGCCTCAGGATCATAAATACCATCACCATCGAAATCATAGAATGGCGCAAGCATTTCCTCTCCCAATTCACCATCTACTCCATTTCCAGGCCAATTTGTAATACTAGCAGGAGTTTCAGCGGAAGGATCACCACCTAGAACTTTGTTTTGGTAGAAATCCAAAACATCAGTCAAACTCATTTTCCAATGCTCGTTATATTTATTACAAACATCTTGATCTGTCTGACCATAATTTGGGTTTGCCTCAAACTCACCTGTGATTTCATTATAAACCTCAAGTCTAGCATCCAATGGACCAGGCCAAAAGTCATTCCCAGTTTGACGATAGGTCATTGCAGCGATCTTTAGTGTATTGTCATCAGACAAACCACCAATCCACAATGAACCAGCAAACAATGAATGTTTTCCACTATTGTTTGGTACTTCGTATTTTGCATTGGTACCATTCCACCAGAAGTCACCACCACCACGCATGATAGTACGAACGTTATTCACGCTCAACTCTGCTTCCGAACTAGCCGCAATACAGTTATTAGCAAGGACCGTTTCTGGACCTGCTGTTTTAACAATTACTCCCACGTTTTCTCTAGCGTTTCCAAGAAACACACCCAAAGACATGAAAAGAGCAAGGGTTTTATTTTGTAAGGTCAATTTCATCTTTAAGATATTTTCGGATTATTGGAAATTCATTGTTATACCTAAACGAATAGTCCTTGGTCTAAGATAATTATTTGGATTATTTGCGATATATAACGCATATAATGATCTATAAGCCTCTTCATTCTCTTGTTCAGATGCAGATTGCTGACCAGCAGCAGAGTCCAAATATCCATCATCATCAGCATTACCAGTAAATTGATAAACACTGTTAATATTTCTTGTATCCAATAAATTATTCACCTGAAGGTAAACACTTGCAGGGTATGCTTTTCTATTTCCTTTGCTATCCTTTTTACCCAATTTCAAATCGAAATTCTTTTGTAGTTTCATATCGAAACGGTAAGTCCAAGGTAATCTTGATCCATTAGGAGATCCTGCAAGAGAAGTTCTTGTTTCCGTAATTGGGGCAGCAACCGTAGTTTTAGAATATGGATTACCAGACTGAGCAGAGAATGAAATTACTGCAGAAGTATTTTCCAATACCTTTCTCAACTTCTCTGGTCCATTATAATTCTTTCCACCAAACATTTTATAGTCAACTGTTGACTGAATCTGGTGACGACTATCGAAACTTAAAGGTAAAGTTGTTCTCAAGTTAGGTTGACCAGAGTTAGCTAAACTAAATCCAGATGTTGCACTAGAACCAGAACCTTCAGCAAACTGAAGAGTATAGTTAGCAGAGAAGCGAATATTACCAACTCTTTTCATATTAAATGCAAGAGATGCACCTTTTACAGTTCCAAAGTCAATATTCCCATAAGTCATATATGTAGCAGGGTAAGCGTCACTGATATTAAGTAACTGTACCATGTCTCTCTGTTCTCTATAGAAAGCAGAAAGATCAATTGTAGCATTTTCACCCAATACCTGCTTGAATCCCATCTCGTAATCTGTTACTTTCTCAGGCTTCAAATTAGCATTTGTAGCAATAACTCCTTGTTCACCTAATGCGATATCCAAGAAATTCAAAGGATTCAATCTACTAGCTCCAGCTGATGGTCTGATAGTTTTGATATCATAGAATGCATAGAACATTGCAACATCCGAAATCGGGAAGTTGAATGATACACGAGGCATCACATTGATATCTGGTGTATAGTCTGTAAATCCGTTAGCCGTAAGTCCATTATTTTTAGAAAGACCGTTTTTAGCATCATCCTTCAAATAAGGCTGAGCTCTACCGTCTCCATAAATACTAGAAACATCATTTGTAACTAAACCTTCAGCAGTATACCATGTATCACCACTTCTATATCCATTTACAGCATTTGGACTTTCAGCGTTATCTACATAAACAACAAAATCATCTCCAATAGCAGAAGGTAATGCATCAACTCCTAAGTTTTCTAATAAACCTTGGCTTGCAGCTTCACCAGCACTGTATGTATTATAGATAGAGTACTGATCTTTCAAGATTTGTTGATTAGCATCATATCTATCTACACGAACCCCAACGTTAAATACAAGGTCACGTACAAAGAATTTATCTTGAATATATCCAGCCATATAGATTGGTTCAAAAGCACCAACCTCTCTTTTCAGAATACCATTAGCTAGAGAATCAGTCAAGAAATCATCCATTTCTATCTTGCTTGTAATCTCATTACCATATGGATCATAACCATAGTATCTAAACGCCATTCCTTGATTCAGAATTTCTTCAGAAGAGAATAGGTTTAAATCAAGATCATTTGGATTCATTCCATCCACGTTCAAATAATCTTCATAGCTCATTCCTAGTAAATCTCTGGCGCTTTTTGCAAAACCATCTACCTGAGTTCCACTAAGGTCAGTAAATTCATCAAGAACCAACTGTCCATTATCATTTACGTCACCGTTAAATTCATAACGCTTGATACTTCCGTCATTGATGAATCCGTTAGCTAATAGACGACCAACACTCCAAAGAGTATTAGGAGACATTTCCCAAGATCTTCTCGTTCTCTTTTCAAATTCGAAACCGATTTTTACCTGGTGATCTTTAATCATTGCAGAAGCAGCACCAGAAAGCCTGAACTGTTCTTCTTTAAATTTTGAAGCGTAATTGTATGTTGTCCCTTTCGGTTCAAATAATCCGTAAACTCTATTTGGTTGATCACCATTTCTTAGTGCACCACCTGTTACCAGTTGGTTTATAGAAGACTGACCTAAATCAGTTGCAAAATCAAAGTACTGACTAGTATATGCAGACTTATCACCGTTTAGTCCACCTGGAGTAAACTCCCAATGGTCGATTCCGAAAGCATCTCTCCAAACAGCTGGTTGATCAAAAGCAGTAACTGTTACCGTTTCTTCTTCACCAGTTACATTATTCATAAATGTAATATTTCTGATGTCTCCCAAATTATCAATAAATGATGTCCCTAGTTTATTGTATACAGGATTGAATTTACCAACATAACCATATTTAGCATAACTGTCTCCAAATGTTTCATGTCTATTCTCTACAGTTCTACCTTGGTAATCAGCACGAATATTATAGTTAGCGTTTGTAATTGCTGCAGAAGTACCATCTTCTTTCTTTTCATCCTTGAAATATTGAACAAAGTTCACATAAGCTGTATAACGATTATCAACATTCTCTCCAGCTTGGTTAGGATTGAAAACACTATTTCTGAAATTTGTATTTTTACGAACTCCATTTCTGAATGTACCCCCAACTTTCATTGTAGAATTTTCACCCGTTTTGATGTTCAATTTAGTTTGTAAATTGAAGAAGTCGTTTTCTTTATTTTTTCTATAGTCCAATTTAGTCAAATCCTCATTGGCAATAATATGATGGATTCCATCTATACCAAATGGTGAATTTGGACTACCACCCATAACCAATGGATTCGCATTGATGGCAGCTTGAACATCATCATTCAATTCAAAAGAACTGATTGAATAGCTATCATCTTTCAAATGACGAACATTACCAGAGATAACTAAACCAGCTAATACTGTTGTATCTGTTTCAGTCTTCTTCCAAGCAACAGGACCTGTATAGAAGAATTCACCTAGCGTATACCCATAGTCATCTAGCAACTCTGAAGTTTGAATATCAAAACTTGCTGCGTGATTTGGTTGAGGAGCACGTGTTGTAATAGAAATAACACCAGAAGTTGCATCCCCATATTCTGCAGGAAGACCACCGGTAATTACCTGAATCTGCCCCATTGCTACATTTGGTAACTGAGGAGAACCTACCATTTTTACACCATCCACATAGTATACGGTTTGTTCCGATCTACCACCACGAACGTTTACAGATCCGTCAGCATCCTTTTGAGATACACCAGCTGTACTTGCCGCAATAGAAGAAACACTTCGAACAGGAAGATCAGCAAACTCTTCACGAGTTACTGTTTGCCCTCCGGTATTATCCTTTTCAATTAAGGACTTCTCAGTGGTTAAAACAATTGTTGTTAGGAGGTCACTTGCTTCCTGCATTTGAACATTCTTCTCAGTCACAACCCCATTTGAGATAACAACTTTTTGAAGTGTTACAGTAGCATAACCAACATAACTAAATTCTACATCATAGGAACTCGGATCCAAAGGAGTGATGACATATTCACCATCTAAATCCGTAGTAGTACCCCTAACATTAGTCCCAGACATTTTCACAACAACATTAACGAATGGGAGAGGATCTCCCATCTCATCAGTGATAGTCCCCCGAAGAGTCTGCGCCATCATGCTGGTAGTCAAGCCTATAAAGGCCATCAGCAAGAGTAATTTCTTAAACATACACGTGTTTTTTGATCTATTTTCTACATTTCAATCGGGTAAATTTACGTAATGGCAAGCGACTAGCAAAGCCTTTTTTAACAAAATTTTAACCTAATTTTACATATATTTGGCAATAATCTAGTGTTTTAAGCAGTTGAACTACATATAATACCAAAGTCTTATGAAACGTGCATTTTTAAACCTTTGCTGCTTAGCTCTTATACTTTTCACAAGCGGTTGCTCTAAAGATGAAGCAGATAATTTCCCTAATGTTTCCGTTAACTTAACAATCTATCCAGGAACGGGATCTTATCATTCATTAGGAGCTATTGGAGGTAGCATGAACTTAACTGGAGGAGTTAATGGACTGATAATATATAGAAGGAGTCAAAATGAGTTTATGGTATTCGATAGAGCTTGCACCTATGACCCTACCAACCCCTGTGAAAAAATAGAATTACAAGACGAAGGTGGGTTTACAGCAAAAGACGCCTGTTGTGGCTCAATATTCCTACTAACAACAGGTGAGGCCTGGGACGGCCCCGCCCCCTATGGATTAAAAAGGTACAATAGCTACTTCGATGGAGTTAGCCTTACAATATGGAACTAAAAAAAGGTCCTCAGAAACTAATCTGAGGACCTTTTTATTATATATATTAAAATATTCTAGTATCTGTAGTGCTCTGGCTTATATGGCCCATCTACCTCTACTCCAATATAGCTCGCTTGATCATCAGACAATACTTCCAATTCTGCACCAACCTTCGCTAAATGAAGTTTAGCTACTTTCTCATCCAAATACTTTGGCAAAGTATATACTTTGTTTTCGTAATTAGCTGAATTTACCCACAATTCAATTTGCGCCAAAGTCTGGTTAGAAAATGAATTCGACATTACAAATGATGGATGACCTGTACCACAACCAAGATTTACCAATCTTCCTTCTGCCAATACGATAACATCCTTACCATTTACAATATACTTATCAACTTGTGGCTTCACTTCCACTTTAGAATCTCCAAAGTTTTCATTCAACCATCCCATTTGAATTTCATTGTCGAAATGCCCAATATTACAAACAATACATTTATCCTTCATTGCAAGGAAATGTCTATCTGCAACAATATCTTTATTCCCAGTAGTTGTGATTACGATATCAGCACGTCCAATTACATTGTCCATTTTTCGAACCTCATAACCATCCATTGCAGCTTGTAAAGCACAAATAGGGTCAATTTCTGTAACAATAACACGAGAACCTGCACCACTAAATGAAGCAGCAGTACCTTTACCTACATCACCATATCCAGCGACAACAACAACCTTCCCAGCCAACATCAAATCCGTTGCTCTACGAACAGCATCAACTGCCGATTCTTTACAACCGTATTTATTATCGAACTTAGATTTAGTTACTGAATCATTTACATTTATAGCAGGCATTACCAATGTACCGTTCTTTTGTCTCTCGACTAATCTATGAACACCAGTAGTTGTTTCTTCAGACAAACCTTTGATTCCTTCTGTCAATTCAGGATATCTATCAAAGACCATATTGGTAAGATCACCACCATCATCCAAAATAAGGTTCAATGGTTTTCTATCCTCTCCAAAGAATAAAGTTTGCTCAATACACCAATCAAATTCCTCTTCATTCATCCCTTTCCAGGCAAAAACAGGAACCCCTGCAGCAGCTATAGCAGCAGCAGCATGATCTTGTGTTGAAAATATATTACAAGAAGACCAAGTAACATCTGCTCCAAGATCTACTAAAGTCTCAATAAGTACAGCAGTTTGAATTGTCATATGAAGACATCCGGCAATTCTAGCTCCGGCTAAAGGCTTATCCCCTTTATACTCTTCTCTGATCGCCATCAAACCTGGCATCTCTGCCTCTGCCAACTCTATTTCCATTCTTCCCCAATTTGCTAAAGAAATATCCTTAACCTTATAACGAAGACCTTTTTCTGTTGCTGTATCCATAAAATAGCATTTATTTTTGTGCAAAACTACGCAATTATAGGAAGAAATAAGTACATTTTACCTCCAAAATTACTGAACTACACAATCAGAGTAGAGCATAAGTAATTATGAACGAATATTTTATATTTTTCACAGCAACTGAAGCATGGAGAAAATACTAGAACACAACAATGATCATGGATCGTTTCACCTGTATCAATACAACCAAAATTCAAATGAATTATTGGAGAATGTCCAATTGTCAGTAAGTGACCAAGAAAAAATCAACAGCTTTTCTTCAAAAAAGAGGAAGAAAGAATGGCTAGCCGTGAGGCACCTCGTCAACATCCTCCATCTAGGGCAAAATATTCAGCTCGTATACGATGAAAATGGAAAGCCTTTTTTAAATAATGGAACAAAAATCAGCATTAGTCACTCTGATAATTTTGTAGCCATTGCCCTATCAAAATATCATGAAATTGGCATTGACATTCAATATTTCAAAGAAAAGATCCAAAATATTCAAAGCCGATTCTTACATCATAAAGAACAGGATTTCATTCAATTGAAAAACGAGGAAGAACAATTACAATTTCTTCATTATTATTGGACTGCAAAAGAAGCCATCTACAAAACCATATCAGTAGCAGGAACTATCTTTACTGAAATTGATTGTTCAGATTTCAAATCTGAAAAAAAGGAAAATTGGATGGCAACTTATCGAGGAGAAATCTTTACATTGTATTCTTTAAAATTAGGTCAATTATTTCTTTCCTTTTCCCATTTCGCGGATCTGGAGCAATAAAATTAGCTTGCAACAATCACAATGGATATAAAGTTCAACCGAAATAAAAAAGAAATTGCAGTATTAGTAGATCCAGGTAAAACAGATATTGGATTACTTGAAAAAACAATACTCAATGCCGATAAAGCAATGGCTAACTATATATTCATTGGCGGCAGCATTCATACAAGTGACAAACTAGACCAAACCATTGATTTCATTAGAACACTCACCGCTATTCCAATAATCTTATTCCCCGGTAGCGCATTACAAATTACTGCAAAAGCTGATGCAACACTATTCATGAGTTTAATATCTGGTCGGAATCCTGAATTATTAATTGGACATCAAGTATTAGCAGCTCCTCTTATTAAGGAAAAGAAGCTAACAACAATTTCAACCGGCTATATGCTGATTGAAAATGGACATACTTCTTCAGTTGGATACATGAGCAATACAATGCCTATTCCTAGGGAGAAAAATGCCATTGCAGTAGCAACAGCAATGGCAGGAGAAATGCTAGGATTGTCTTGTATTTTTATGGATGCCGGAAGTGGTGCATCCCAACCTATTAAACCTGAAATGATTCAGGCTGTTAAATTAAACACCAACATTCCTTTAATTATAGGCGGAGGAATAAATCAAGCCATTCAAGTGAAAAATGCCTTTGAATCAGGTGCTAATATAGTAGTCATTGGCAATGCCTTTGAAACCAACCCTGACCTAATAGGAGAATTATTGAGTATTAGAGATCAGTTTTCCGAAAAAGGACTTTAACCAAAATGCACAAATCCCACCAAATATTGGAGCAACAATATAAACCGTTACAGCAGTGTATTTAACCGGAGGAAAAGCAGCCTCTCCCCATCCTGAAAAATAAGCCACCAATCGAGGCATCAAATCTCTAGCTGGATTCAATCCAGCCTGACTAATTGGCGCCACAATACAAATAATCAAGGTGACCAAAGACCCTATAAACATAGGCGCCAACAGAGTATCACTTGGGAATTTCTCAACAATACCAAAAATTCCTAAAACCAAAAGAAAGGTTCCTAAAAACTCAGCTGCAAAAGCCGTTGCATGACTCGCTACAATCTTACCCTCAAAACCTGGATTCGGAAAAAACTCACCAAAAGCCGCAGCCGTTTGGTGTGAACCTTCTGCGCCACGAATAATACCATTCTTCAATTCAAAAACAGCCAGACTATCTCCAAAGAAAAACAAAACCGCTAATCCTGCTATAAAAGCACCCACCAACTGACCAGAAACATATTTACCGAAAGCTGATTTGGAAATATTCTTTGCCATCAACATCGCTACAGATACCGCTGGATTCAAGTGACCATCGGACAACTTGGAAGAAGCTACTATTCCTAAAAAAACTGCCAATCCCCACACGCAAGCAATTTGAAATATGCCTGAGAAAGCAGCTCCACTAATAGCCAAAGCCACTGAGGCTGTCCCCATAAAAACTAAAATAAATGTCCCTATCAATTCTCCAAAAAATGCCTTCATAGCAAAAGTTTCAATTAAAATAAATCCTCTATAATTAAGGTAAAGTATTCTCCTAACGAAAATACTTTACCTTACTTAGTTACCCTTGTCTTTTTGACTAAAAAAATCAAAAACATAAATTAAAGTGCCACTTCCAATTGAAGTCTGAAAATCACTTTATCCTCTTCACCACCTTCATTTCTCAATGTCAGATCACCTTGAACTTTCAAATTGTGACCTACAATATATTTAGAAAGACCTAAAGTATAATCTATTATATCTGCGTTTCCAGTCAAACTCTCAGGTCTAACTTCAGTATATCTACCTGCCAACTCCCAGTTATTCAGAAATAGATAACCAGCAGATGCATTTAATGAAGACCCGGTATAGAATCCTCCCTCAACAACACGATCACCTTTATCATCAATAGCAAACGAACCATCATCCTCTCTCTCATAAATCATGACGCTATCATTTGAAACCACTCTATTAGCGTACTCAACCATTAAAGACAAACCTCTGTATTTAAACATCATGTCAGCAAAGATTGTTTTCAAATCTCTTGACTCAGATAAAAAAGCACCTTTCTGCCCTCTTTCTTTTACCGAATTATCATTGTAATCATATGTAAAACCTAAAGCCAACTTTGGATCTTCTTCTCTTTTCAAATCAGCTCCGAAATAATCCCCTTTTCCATTGAATTTACCAAATGGCAACATCTCCAATCTATAAGTATAATCTCTTCCTTTACTAGTTCCAGAAAAGTTCTTCCCTTCTCCAACAGAAATAGACCCCATATGTCTTACCAACATAGCTCCCATGTTATAATGTGTTCTCAATTGGATACCTTTATCACGATCGATAGTAAACTTTGAATTCAATTCCGAACGATCAACAAATTGTAATTTTTGAGACGAGATTACACGCTCTCTATTACCTGGTAGTTTAGTTTGCCCCACCCAAAGATTCCAATTTCCTACAAAGTTCCATTTCACAACAGCGTCAAGTATTTCAGCATTTACTGCATCATACTCAATTTTATAAACCAATTTTGGCGAGAATGCAAACCCATCAAATTTAAAACGAGCTCTTCTTAAAAACATCTTCTCCACATAAGAAGGGTCTCCTTCTTCTACATAAGTCCCCTCATATCTGTTCTGCATTCTTGCGCTAAACTTTACAGCAAATGAGCTATCTGCCGCCATCATTCGAAGGCCTTTTCCAAATTTATCTCCTGTCATTGATTGAGCATTTGCAGTTGTAAAAGCCGCACACATGATCAATAACGCAATAACTGCACTAGAGATAATACTTCGTTTCGAATTTTGATTCATTTTTTCTAAGTTCTGAATTTTGATACTTTCTTCTTCATTTTTTAATAAATCTGAAAAGAGAACTTTTTCACATTCCCTTCACGGTCTATTAACTTTCGCTGTGCAAATATGAAAAGTCTAAACATTCAGTCAAAGTCTATTACGCTTTCTTAACCATTTCTTAAAGCCAAATTTAATTTCGTTTCTAAGATTAAAACCCCCAAAACCACTGATTTCATTGATATTATGTTATCATTAAATTTTATCCCGTATCAGTTCGAAAACCTTGAGATTGCCCTGAGTTAACATTAAGTTAACATAGACATAATAACCTCTTAACAAGAACTGCAAAATCCTGAATTACTTTTGCCTCAGAAAATCAATAAAACGAAAATCATGGAATTTGGATTCTGGGATCTCCTTACGGTAATTGGAGCATTAGGTTTTTTCATCTACGGGATGAAAATAATGAGTGACGCATTACAGCAAGTAGCTGGATCTAAAATGCGTCAAGTATTAAGAAAAATGACCGCAAACCGTTTCACGGGAGTTGGTACGGGATTCTTAATTACTGCTATTTTACAATCTTCATCTGCTACTACTGTAATGACAGTAAGTTTTGTAAATGCAGGGTTGATCTCCTTAGTAGAATCTGCCGGAGTAATGATGGGTGCCAATATTGGTACTACAATTACAGGATGGCTAGTTTCACTTATTGGATTTAAGATGAAAGTTGCTCATTATGCACTTCCTATTATAGGTGTTGCATTTCCTTTTATGTTTGCTAGTAAACAAAGCAGAAGAAAATGGGCCGAAGTTGCAATTGGATTTGCCCTTCTTTTCCTAGGACTAGGTGAATTAAAGAATGCAGTCCCAGATATCAAAAACAATCCAGAGGTACTTGAATTTTTACACCAATTTACAAACCCAGGATTCTTTACAAGACTACTATTTGTAGGGGTTGGTACATTACTTACTGTAATAGTACAATCTAGTAGTGCTGCAATGGCATTAACCATCACCTTAACAACACAGGGACTTCCTTTAGACATTGCAGCTGCAATGGTTCTTGGTGAAAATATCGGAACAACTATTACTGCAGAATTAGCATCTATGGTGGCAAATGTTCATGCGAAACGATCTGCAAGAATCCACTCTATGTTTAATATCATTGGGGTGTTCTGGATGGTACTAATCATGCCATGGTTTCTTGATATTCTAGGAAAGTTCATGCCAGACACTACCGGAGGAGACACTAATAAATTTGCTTTGGCCATGTTCCATACTGCATTTAACTTTATCAATGTAATACTTTGCGTTGGATTTGTTAAACAGCTGGTGAACTTTGCTATTAAAACGGTTAAATCTAAAGGTGATGATGACGAAACATTTGCTTTAAGACATATTGGAACGGGAGTATTTACATCTCCAGAACTTTCTATTGAAGAAGCAACAAAAGAGGTCTCTCACTTCGGTGAAATTACTCAACGCCTTTACAATATGCTCCCAGACCTTTTAGTTGAAACGGAGCACAAAAAATTCAACAAAAAGCTAAAACGTATTCACAAATACGAAGACATTACGGATAAAATGGAGATTGAAATCGCCAACTTCCTTTCTATAACTTCTAAAGAAGGATTGAGTGAAACAGCATCTCTTAGATCAAGAAGCCTATTGAGCATTGTTGGAGACTTAGAACGAATTGGTGATATCGTTTACCAAATGTCCAAGAGCCTTGAACGCCGTAGAGAATCAAAAGCATACTTTACCCCTGAGAATAGAGCGAATATTGAATCTATGATTGAAAAGGTCAATATCGCTATGAACATTATGACAGGAAACTTGAATTCTCCATACGCAAACGTTAGCCTAACAAAAGCACAGGCAGCAGAAGAAGAAATCAATGAATTGAGAAATGAATTGAGAACTGCTCACCTGAAGAACCTTCAAGCTGGAGACTACAAAATCGACACTGCATTAATTTACAATGATCTATTGCATTCACTAGAAAAAGTAGGTGACCACATTATAAACGTTACTGAAGCAATTGTTGGATTAAAATAAAGAGCGTATTCTTATTTAGAATTCTAACTCAAATCAACTAAATTAGCAGCCTGAATAAGGCTGCTTTTTTTATGGTATCAACTCCAATTTCAATTGATAGAATACTAAATATTGAATCCGAAAAGGAATTCAACCAATCTGCTATTGACCTATTTCATTATCAAAAAACATCCAACAAAGTTTATAAAGAGTACCTAGGTCACATCAAAAAAGACCTATTGAACCCTACTCATTATTCCGAAATTCCATTTCTTCCAATCTCATTTTTCAAGACACACAAAATAAGCTGCAAGCCACAAAAACCTGAACTCACTTTTAGCAGTAGTGGAACAACCGGAAGTATAACTAGCCAACATTATGTCTTTGATAGCTCCATATATATTAAGAGTTTTAGAAAAGCATTCAATCTCTTTTACCCAAATTCAGAAAACTACTGTATCCTTGCTCTTCTACCTTCCTACCTAGAGAGAACAGGTAGCTCACTTATATACATGGTAGAGGACCTTATCAAACAGTCAAAGCATCCAGAAAGTGGATTCTACTTGTATGAACATACAGAATTAAAAGCACAATTAGACAAACTAGAACAAGCCGGCACTAAAACAATTCTATTTGGTGTTAGCTTTGCTTTACTAGACTTCTTTGAAAACTTCCCTTGCAAACTACAATACACACAAATTATTGAAACCGGAGGCATGAAAGGAAGAAGGAAGGAACTTATAAGGAATGAACTTCATGAAATCTTAGAGGAGCAAAGTGGTTTAAAACATATTCATTCAGAATATGGAATGACCGAATTACTCTCTCAAGCCTACTCAGTCAAAGAAGGGATCTTCCATTGCCCACCATGGATGAAAATATTAGGCAGAGACCCTGAGAACCCACTAGAATTAAGTAAGAAAAAACATGGAGCAATCAACATTATTGATCTTGCCAATATAGACTCCTGTGCCTTTATCGCTACCCAAGACCTTGGTAGCTTTTACCCAAATGGCTCCTTTGAAATTATGGGAAGGTTTGACAACTCCGACATAAGGGGTTGCAACTTAATGGTGACAGGGTAAATTTTGTCTTTTATTTCATCAAAAGCTGACTTTTCTCATTTCATATCTCAATTAAAATTACTCTATCTTTGTAACCTTAAAATCAATCGGGTTCTATGAATGAGCCAAAAGATGTTTTCAGACATGATGAAGAAAGGAAAAAACAACAAACGACTCTTTAATCAGAAGAGCAAAGAGGAGTTGGAGTTGGAGTTAAAAAATGAAAAGTATCCTCGTACAACTATATCATTTTATCGCTATGCGTATTTGAATGATTTGGAAGAATTAAGAGATGAACTTTTCTTACAATGGAATGCTTTAAAACTAAAAGGTAGGATATATATCGCTGATGAAGGAATCAACGCTCAACTATCCTGCCCAGAACCATTTGTAGACGCATTTAGGGATACGCTAAATCAATACAAAGAATTCAAAGACGTTCCCTTTAAAATAGCCGTAGAAGATCAGGCAATGTCTTTTCTTAAGCTACAGATTAAGATTAGAAAAAAGATTCTTGCAGACGGGCAAGATGACAATAGTTACGATGTAACTAATGTTGGAAAACATTTAAGCGCCAAAGAATGGAATCAACATCTATCAGATGACAATAGCATCTGTGTAGATATGAGAAACCATTACGAAAGTGAGATCGGTCATTTTGAAGGAGCGATCTGTCCAGATGTGGACACTTTTAAAGAGGAACTTCCAGAGGTTTTAAACCTTTTGAAAGGTCAGGAAGACAGAAAAATACTTTTGTATTGCACAGGTGGAATTCGTTGTGAAAAAACCTCTGCCTTTTTGAAACATCATGGTTATGACGATGTCAACCAATTACATGGTGGAATAATAGATTACGCTAAGCAAATTGAAGAAGAAGAACTGGAAAACAAATACAAGGGTTCCAATTTTGTATTCGATGAACGCCGTGGAGAAAAAATTTCAGATGATATAATTTCATCTTGTCATCAATGTGGGAAACCATGTGACACACATACAAATTGTATCAATAAAAATTGTAACTTATTATTCCTTCAATGCGAAGACTGTAAGAACGAAAATCAAAACTGTTGCAGTCATGAATGTATAGAAATCGTCTCACTTTCTAAGGAGGAACAAGAAACATTAAGAAAAGAAAGCGGAGCGGATCCGAATAAAAAATATAGGTCGAGCTTAAGACCCAAATTGAAGGAAATTCAACAACAAAAAGAGGCAAATGAAACTAATTAAATAAGCATTGCATTTTTATAATGCATTTTAACCGTACTATAATAAGTACTTAACTTCAGCACAATGCCTATATATCATTCATTGGGGAATTTCCCTCAAAAACGACATGTCGTTTTTAAAAAAGAGAATGGCGATCTTCATTATGAGCAGCTATTTGGATGTGAAGGATTTGCAGGTATGTCATCATTGATGTACCATTTACATAGACCTACACAGGTTAAAGAAATTAAAGCGTCTAAAGATATCAGCCCAAAGGTTGCCATTGATAAGAACATTCAAAGTCAACTACTTAGAGGATTTGAAGCAAAACCTACAGATGATTATTTAGAAAGTAGAACTCCTGTTCTAGTAAATAGTGATTGTTATATAGAACTAGCCGCTCCAAAAAAATCTATGACTGATTATTTCTACAAAAATGCTGATGCCGATGAGGTCATCTTCATTCACCGTGGAACAGGAACGCTTAGATCAATGATGGGTAACCTGACCTTCTCGTATGGAGATTATTTAGTAATCCCTAGAGGTATGATTTATCAAATGGAATTTGATACTGAGGACAACCGTCTATTCATTGTACAATCCTTTAGCCCTGTATATACTCCAAAAAGATACAGAAATCACTTTGGACAACATTTGGAAGACTCTCCATTCTGCGAACGTGACATCAGAAGACCATCTGATTTAGAAACACATGATGAAATTGGAGATTTCACAATAAAGATTAAAAAGGAAGATGTTTTACACGAATGGGTATATGCGTCACATCCTTTTGACATTGTTGGATGGGATGGATACAACTACCCATACGCCTTCTCGATTCACAATTTCGAGCCAATCACTGGACGTGTACACTTACCACCTCCAATCCACCAGACATTTGAAACAAATGCATTTGTAATTTGTTCATTTGTACCAAGATTATATGATTACCATCCAAAAGCTATCCCGGCTCCGTATCACCATAGTAATATTGACTCTGACGAGGTATTATATTATGTGGACGGAGATTTCATGAGTAGAAACAATATTGAAGTTGGACATATCACCTTGCACCCTGCAGGAGTTGTTCATGGACCACACCCCGGAGCTACGGAAAGAAGTATTGGTAAAAAATCTACCGAAGAACTAGCTGTAATGGTTGATACATTCAAACCATTGAAATTGACTGAGCAAGCGGTAGCAATGTCGGAGCCAGATTATTTTAAATCTTGGTTAGATCACTAAAATTTATGAGACGAAAAGGATATTTATTGTTTTTACATTGGGCAATGTGCTGAAGGCCTAAAATAATCTCATTCATACCCAAAATGTAGTGAGTTAATCTTTTATATTTGTATATTTATAAGTTGACTAACTCCTCCTGTCATCATACAAAATTACTTGACTTTTTAAGCATACTATTATGTCAGACAAATTAAAAAATACGGACTACGGTCTAGAAAAAATATTCGCTGAAGCGGAAGACTTCCTACCGCTTAATGGAACAGATTATGTAGAGATTTATGTTAGTAATGCAAAGCAAGCTGCACATTTCTATAAAACTGCATTTGGATTCCAATCATTTGCTTACGCAGGATTAGAAACTGGGAATAAAGAATTTACTTCTTATGTAGTGAAGCAGGATAAAATCAAATTGGTTTTAACTTCTCCACTAAAGAAAGGCACGGACATCGGTAGACACATTGACGAGCATGGAGATGCAGTAAAGGTGATTGCTATATGGGTTGACGACGCTACTAAATCTTTTGAAGAAACAGTTAAGCGTGGAGCAAAACCATTTATGGAACCTACAAGAGAAGAAGATGAGAACGGATATGTTATTCGTTCTGGAATTCACACATATGGTGAAACTATCCACATCTTTGTAGAAAGAAGCAATTATAACGGAACATTCCTACCAGGATTTGAAAAATGGGAAAGCAACTATAATCCAAAGGATGCAGGATTGAAGTTCATTGATCACATGGTTGGAAATGTTGGCTGGAACGAGATGAACACCTGGTGTGAATTCTACAAGAAGGTAATGGGATTTGCTCAATTGGTATCATTTGACGATAAGGACATTTCTACTGAGTACACTGCACTGATGTCTAAGGTGATGAGTAACGGTAACGGTAGAATTAAATTCCCGATCAATGAGCCAGCTGAGGGAATGAAGAAATCTCAAATTGAGGAATATATTGACTTTTATGGTGGAGCTGGATGTCAGCACATTGCCGTTTCAACAAACAACATTATTGAAACAGTAACCCACATGAGAGACAATGGCGTTGAGTTCTTATACGTTCCTGACTCCTATTATGATACTGTACTAGACAGAGTAGGCGAAATTGATGAAGAGCTAGAACCGTTGAAGGAACTAGGAATTCTTATTGACCGTGATGATGAAGGTTACTTATTACAAATCTTTACCAGACCAGTTCAAGACAGACCAACCGTTTTCTTTGAGGTCATCCAAAGAAAAGGAGCACTATCCTTTGGTAAGGGTAATTTCAAAGCTTTATTTGAAGCGATAGAACTAGAACAAGAAAGAAGAGGTACTCTTTAATCTTAATATTTAAAAGCCAGCATTAGCTGGCTTTTTTTATTGGACAATTTTTACTAAATTAATGGGGTGTTTATTAAAATTCATACCCTGAAGAAATTAAAAAACATCCAATTCTAAATATACTGTTTAAAAGCTATTTGGGAATTGAGCATTATTTCGTACTTTTGCCCAAGAATTAAGATGTTGAATAAGGATGAGGGGACGATAGTCCCCTCTTTTTGTACCACAATGGAACTAAAACAAGAACTAAGCGAGCAAGTTAACATCCTTTTAGAGGAGTTTGATTTATATCTAATCGATATTGAAATCAACGCTGGCAATGAGATAGAAATCCACGTGGATTCAGACACTGGGATCAATATTCAAGAATGTAAAATGCTAAGTCGTAAGATCGAAAGCTGGATACATGAAGAAAAAGGAGAGGATGCAGAGTTTTCTTTAACTGTTGGATCACCAGGAATTGATGTGCCTTTGAAACTTCAAAGACAATATCTTAAAAATAAGGGACGCAAAATTCTAGTAATCGATAAATCCGGAGAGAAAAGCGAAGGAAAAATGATCGAGGTCGATGAAGAAAAAATCACTTTAGAGTGGAAAGAGCGCGTACCAAAAGAAATAGGTAAAGGAAAAAAGACAGTTACATTGACAAAGGACTTTATGTACAATGACATTGCAACTGCAAAAGTTTTAATTACTTTTTAACAATCTTCAAGCATGGATAGTTTAGCATTAATCGAATCTTTTTCAGAATTCAAGGAATTCAAAAACATCGACCGAGTTACTCTAATGAGTATTTTGGAAGAAGTTTTCCGTTCTATGTTGACCAAAAAATTTGGCACAGATGAAAACTTCGATATTATTGTAAATCCTCAGAAAGGAGATCTTGAGATCTGGCAAAACAGAATCGTTATTGCAGATGCGGACTTAGAAGACCCTGTGTCTCAAATCGCATTATCTGATGCAGTTAAGATTGAAGCTGACTTTGAAGTTGGTGAAGAAGTTTCTACTGAAGTTAAAATACCAGACTTCGGACGTAGAGCTATCATGGCAATGAGACAAAACTTAATTAGTCGAATTCATGAACATGATAGTAACAATCTATTCAAGGAGTATAAAGAGCAGATTGGTGAAATCATCAATGGTGAGGTACACCACGTTAGAAAAAATGAAGTAATCATTTATGATGATTCTATGAATGAACTAATTCTTCCAAAAAAGGAACAAATTAGATCAGACTACTTCAGAAAAGGGGATAATGTAAGAGCAGTTGTAACAGACGTTCAACTGAGAGGAAATAAACCAAAAATAATCTTATCAAGAACAGCCAATAGCTTCTTGGAAAGATTATTTGAACAAGAAATACCTGAGATTGCAGATGGTCTTATTATCATTAAGGCTGTTCATCGTATTCCAGGAGAAAAAGCAAAAGTAGCTGTTGAATCTTACGATGACCGTATTGATCCAGTAGGTGCTTGTGTTGGGATGAAAGGTTCTAGAATTCACAGTATTGTACGTGAATTAGGAAATGAGAACATTGATGTAATCAACTATTCATCTAACATACAACTATTCATTCAGAGAGCATTGAGTCCTGCAAAAGTGACTTCAATGAACTTGAACGAAGATAATGCAAAAGTGGAAGTTTATCTAAAGCCAGACCAAGTATCACTTGCGATTGGAAAAGGTGGACACAACATTAGATTGGCTGGTATGATCACCAACTATGAGATTGACGTTTATAGAGATCTTGAAGATGAGGATGTATTACTAAGTGAATTTACTGATGAAATCGAAGCTTGGATTATTGATCAACTAAAAGAGATTGGATGTGACACTGCCAAAAGTGTACTGGAATTACCAGTAGAATATTTGGTAAATCGAACAGATCTTGAGGAAGAAACAATTATCGAGGTTAGAGGTATATTGAGTACTGAATTGTATGATTAGTTAATCCTAGTTAAACAAAATCAGTACAAACAAAATTTAAAGAACGAAAGGCCGTATAGACTATGAGATTAAGTAAGGTTGCAAAAGAACTCAATGTAAGCATTGATCGCCTAGCTGAAAAGCTCTCATCCAAAGGGTATGAGGTGGATGCTCGACCGAATTCTAAATTAACTGAGGAGCAGCACAACTTTTTGGTAGAAGTTTTCGAGAAAGATCAATCGCAAAAATTGAGATCGAAAGAGGTTACCAAACGGAAACGTGAGGAAAAGGAAGCTCTTAAGCAGTCCCAAAAACAGACTGAAAAGCCATCTGAAGAAACGCCTGTGACTTCTCCTAAAGCTACTGAAGAAACAAAGGAAGGCCCTAAAGCTAACCTTGATGATGAATTCAAAAAGCTTCAAAAGGAAATTCTTACGGAGAAAAAGGAAGAAAAGCCTAAGTCTAGTGAACCAACTGCTGAGATCATCAAAGCAAAGGCAAACTTATCTGGGATTAAAACGGTTGGAATTATTGATTTAGATAATTCTAAAAAACCAGAAACTCCAAAAGCTCCAGTTAAAGAATCTAAAACTAAAGAAGCTCCTGCCAAGGAAGCTCCAGTTAAAGAAGCTAAAACTAAAGAAGCTCCTGCCAAAGAAGCTCCTGCCAAAGAAGCTCCTAAAGCTAAAGCAACTAAAGCTAAGGTAACTGAAGAAAAGCCAGCTACAAAGCCTAAACAACCTGAAGCAAAAGCGGAAGATACTACCTCAAAATCAAGTACGGCCAAAAAAGAGGTAATCAAAGCGAAAGCTCGGGCAATTAAGGGGATCACATCTGTTGGAAATATCAACGAACCTGGATCAAAATCAAGTGCTGGAAAATACGCTTCAGGTACTGAAAAGGTAGAAGAAAACTTGAAAAAAGCAATTGCTAAAAAGTTAACAGCTGCAAAAAAGGAAGAACCTAAAACTGAAAAAGTTATAGAGGAAACTACTCCTAAAGCAACTGAAGAAAAGAAACCAGAAGAAGTAATCAAAGCGAGAGCTAAAACACTTTCTGGTCCTACTTTTACAGGACAAAAGATTGACTTAACTCAATTCCAAAAGCCTAAGAAGAAAAAGGACAAAGTTGCCTCATCTACAAACCCAAAATCTACAGATCCTAAGGATAAAAATGCTGCTGCGAAGAAAAAACGTAAGCGTATTGCTAAACCAGGAGAAGGAGCTAACAAGGGACCAAGAAAACCTGGACAAGGTGGTGGTGGTGTTGGAAGACCAACTGGTGGAAGACCTGGTGGTGGTGGTGTCGGAAGACCTACTGGTGGACCTGGTGGTAGAAGAAAGAGTTTCCGTAAAGGAGCTCCAAGACCTGCTGAGAAGAAGGAAGAGCCAACAGACGCGGAAATCGCAAAACAAATCAGCGAAACACTTAGCCGTTTAACTGGTAAAGGGAAATCTAGATCTTCAAAATACAGAAGATCAAAAAGAGATGAACGTAAGGAGCAAAAAGCTATTGAAGCTGAATTGCAAGATGCTGAAAACAAAACAATAAAAGTAACCGAATTCGTAACAGCAAACGAATTGGCTACCATGATTAACGTAGGTATCACAGAAGTTATTTCTTCTTGTATGCTACTAGGGATTATGGTAACCATGAATCAACGTTTGGATGCAGAAACGCTTCAAATTGTTGCTGAAGAATTTGGTTATGAAGTAGAATTCGTAAGTGCTGACGTTCAGGAAGCAATCGTTGAAGAAGTAGACAGGGAAGAAGACTTGGTAACAAGACCTCCAATTGTTACAATCATGGGGCACGTTGATCATGGTAAAACATCTCTTCTTGATTATATCCGAAATGCAAATGTAATTGCTGGTGAAGCCGGTGGTATTACACAACATATTGGAGCTTACAATGTAGAGTTAGCAAGTGGTAAGAAAATATCATTCATTGATACACCAGGTCACGAGGCCTTTACCGCAATGCGTGCTCGTGGTGCACAAGTTACCGATATCGTAATTATTGTAATTGCAGCGGATGACGAAATCATGCCACAAACAAAAGAAGCGATTGCACACGCACAAGCTGCCAATGTGCCAATCGTATTCGCAATCAACAAGGTAGATAAGTCGCATTCTAATCCTGAAAAAATCAAGGAGCAGTTGGCAGCAATGAACCTATTGGTTGAAGATTGGGGTGGAAAATTCCAATCGCACGATGTATCTGCAAAAACAGGACTTGGTGTAGATGACTTGATGGAAAAAGTAATGCTTGAAGCAGAACTTCTTGACCTTAAAGGTAACCCAGAAAGAAAAGCTACCGGAGCTGTTGTTGAGGCATCACTTGATAAAGGAAAAGGTTATATCACAAACATCCTAGTACAAACAGGTACTCTTAAGGTTGGTGATTTCATCCTAGCAGGACAATACTTTGGTAAAGTAAAAGCCATGCACGATGAGCGTGATAATCTAGTACCAACAGCAGGACCTTCTATTCCATTAAGTATTCTTGGTTTGAATGGAGCTCCTCAAGCAGGTGATACATTCCACGTAATGACAGACGAAAGAGAAGCGAAAGCTATCGCTTCAAAACGTATGCAATTACAACGTGAACAAACAATTAGAACTCAACGTCAGTTGACTCTTGAAGAGATTGGTAGACGTCTTGCTCTTGGAGATTTCCAAGAACTGAACATCATCTTGAAAGGGGATGTGGACGGATCTATTGAAGCACTTTCTGATTCATTATTGAAATTGTCAACTGAACAAATTCAGGTGAACATTATTCATAAGGCAGTAGGTCAAATCTCTGATTCAGATGTTCTATTGGCTTCTACTTCTGAGGCAATCATCATCGGGTTCCAGGTAAGACCTTCGAACTCTGCAAGAAGATTGGCAGAAAACGAATCAGTAGACGTCAGACTATACTCTATTATCTACAACGCGATCAACGAGATCAAGGAAGCGATGGAAGGTATGTTGGCACCGAAGTACAAAGAAGAAATTGTTGCTAACATTGAAATTCGTGAAACTTTCAAAATATCTAAAGTTGGTACAATTGCAGGTTGTATGGTACTCGAAGGTAAGATCAACAGAAATAGCGAGATCAGAATCATTAGAGAAGGTATCGTAGTTCATGAAGGTAAACTTGGTTCTCTGAAACGTTTCAAAGATGACGTGAAAGAAGTAGCTAAAGGTTATGAATGTGGATTGAATATCGAGAAATACAACGACATCAAAGCTGGTGATATTATTGAAGCTTATGAACAAATTGAAGTTCAACAGAAACTATAAGCTAAATTAAATACTATAAAAAAGGCTGTCAGATTATATTCTGACAGCCTTTTTTTATGCACTAAAAGATGTATTCACTTAATTCCTTTTTTGAATCTTCCTAGTATATATAGATTCTCCTACCTTAAATACTAAAAGGTAATTTCCGTTCTCTTCAGAAGAAATATCCAATAGCTCTTCTTTTCCTATTGGACCTCGACTTTTTATCACTTGCCGACCACTAGAATCAAACATTGTCAACTCATCTATCACATACTGATCATTAATAATCTCAAGGTGAATCAAACCAGAAGTAGGATTAGGATATATAATTAGCCAATCCAAGGATTCTATTTCTTCTATAGAAACATTATTTAAAACCTCTATAACAATACTATCTACTCCCCTACAATTGTTTTCATCAACAACCTCTAATAAAACAGTATATAAACCACCTACAAAATAATCATAACTCAATTCTTGTAAATGACTTGTATCTCCATTTGCGAAATCCCAAGTATAAAACCAAGAGGTATCCGCCGTAGAAGTGAAATGAATTGAGTTATTTCCTCCTACCAAATAAATAGTAGTAATATCAGTAAGGATATCAAATTCAGGAAGTGGGGCAACTTCCAAATAGATCGTATCAAAAGAATAACAACCATTAACTTCTCCACTAACTTCATAATATCCTGAACTAATAGGAACCAGTGAGATAGAATCTCCAGTTCCTTGAACCGTTCCTTCTAACTCTCTCCAAGAATAATGAGTAGCACCCGTAGCCGATAATAACACATTATCCCCAAAGCATACAACCTCATTTTCTAAGTAAATATCGACTTCTGGTAAATTCTCGACTACTAATTCTAAGCTATCCATATAAATACAATCACCCAGTTGTGAAGAAAGAAAAATTTGTGTTGTATCCATAACAACAACAAATACCGAGTCACCAATTAAAGTATCCCCAGCAATATACCACTCATAGTTATTAGCACCTGTTCCTACCAATTCTGCAATATCTCCCGAACAAGTCACGGAATTCGTGAAATTAATACTAGGATAAAGAGCTTCTTGCACTGTGATAGTTATAGAGTCTTGACTAATACAGCCGTTCAAAGTAGCTGTTACTGTATAAGTGGTGGTAGTCAATGGAGATGCAATTACCGTATTTCCTGTATCTACATTCAAACCATTAAAAGGAGTCCATATATAGCTATCTGCTCCTAAAACAGAAATAGAACTACTTTCCCCTTCACAAATAGTAGAATCATCACTTACAATATTCAATTCTGGATTTGCATAAACCTCAACAAAAACAGAATCCACTGCCTTGCAACCATTACTTTCTCCTATTACATAATAAGTGGTCGAAATAAGTGGAATAGCATTAACAGTCATTCCTGTATCAATATCCAAAGTCAAACTTGGAATCCAGGTATAATTTCCTCCACCAGAAGCAATTAGATTAGCGGACTCTCCATAGCAGATAACAATGGTATCACTATTCAATGATAAGCTAGGCAAAGGAATTACATCTATCCAAATAGAATCGACAGACACACAATTATTTATTGTTCCCTCAACAAATACAAACCCTGCTATCCCTGAACTAAAATACACCTGATCTCCTATAACTGAATCTGTACCCAATCCTAGATCCCAAACATAATCTTCAGCACCAGAGGCAGTCAACAAAGAGGAATCGCCAATACAAATTGCAGTAGTAGAGGCTTGAATATTGACCAATGGTTCATCAACTACATCAACCAAAATAGAATCATTAATCATACATCCATTTGTCTCTCCCATGATATAAAACTTCGTCGAAATTTCTGGATAAACTGTTATAATTGATCCGATTAATGTATCTCCGGTAACAGAAGAAATCCATCTAATAGAACTAGCACCAGTAGCCGACAGAGTTATAGAGTCTCCAATACAAATTAAACTATCTGAAACACCGATATTCAATACAGGATTGGGATGAACAATTACCTCCACGCTATCTTGAATTGAACAGCCATTTACAACGCCTGTAATCCAATATGTAGTTGTAGTGCTTGGACTTGCCAGCACAGCAGCCCCTACTGTGGTATTCAATCCTAAAGAAGGTTCCCAAGAATAACTATCAGCACCGGAAGCTACTAAATCAATTTCGTCGCCCTCACAAATTGTGAAAATTAAAGAATTAAAACTAAGAATTGGTAGTGGGTTTACCACTATAGTAATCGAATCAATTGAAGCACAACCATTGGTTGTACCCTCAATATAATAAGTAGTTGTATTCAGAGGATTTGCAATGACAGACGAACCACTTGTATTATCCAAGCCAGAAGATGGGCTCCATTCATATTCCTCGGCTCCAGAAACTGTTAAGATGGTACTATCACCAAAACATATTACTGTATCATTAGCTTGAAGATATAAGAAAGGGAGTGAGACCACCTCAATGTGAATAGAATCCGTTATTATACAATTATTTTCATTGGCAGTGGCAAAATAGGTAGTGGACGACAAAGGGCTAGCCATAACTGAATCTCCTGTAATGGTATTCAAACCAACAGTTGGACTCCATTGCACATCACCAGAACTTGAGGCTATCAAAAGAGTTGATTCACCCTTACAAATACTATCCTCAGATGAAGAAAGAGACAATGAGGGCAAATCAAATACAGTTATAAATACAGAATCTACAACAACACAGCCATCGGCCATTCCTTGAACAAAATACCAACTACTTTGAGTAGGACTTGCCAAAACAGAATCCCCTGAAAAATTGCCTAAGCCTGAAACTGGACTCCAAATATAATTTTCAGCACCTGTACTTACTACTAAAGTCGATTCTCCAGAACAAATACTGTCATTATCTATATTTATAACAAGGTTTGGAATTTCATTTACCACAATTGTAATACTATCTATTGAACTACAACCGCCTATTGTTCCTGTTACTATATAGGTAGTAGTACTATCTGGACTAGCCAATACAATACTTCCTGTATCTATACTCAACCCTATGCTGGGGGACCAAACATAATTTAATGCTCCTTGAACTGATAAAGAACTTTCATCACCTAAACAAATACTATCAAGATCACTGGTAAGTATCACGTCTGGTAGGTTATTTACCACAACTGTTATGCTATCTGTTGAACTACATCCAGCTACTGTTCCTGTTACAAAATAGGTAGTAGTACTAACCGGACTAGCCTGTACAGTACTTCCTGTATCCATATTCAATCCTGCACTGGGAGACCAAACATAATTAAATGCTCCTTCAACCGATAAAGTACTAACATCCCCTATACATATACTATCAAGATCACTGGTAAGTATCATGTCTGGTAAGTCATTTACCAGAATGATTAATGAATCTACTGACTCACAGCCATTCGTATTACCTGTAACAACATAGGTAGTTGTTACTGTTGGGGAAACATATACACTATCCGCTGAAATAACATTCAAGCCAACCGCTGGGCTCCATTCATAATTAGCAGCTCCCTGGGCAACCAATAGTGTAGAATCTCCAATACATATCTGAATATTGGTACTTGAAAGGCTAATATCAATAGATTGCTGGTAGGTTAAATCATAGCTGCCACTTGCTCCTTCTGTCCCTTCTACTACAACGAAATATGAACCTACGGATAAGGAATTCAAGGAAATTATACTATCTCCATATGCAATACAGGAATCGAGTGAACAACTATTCAAAATATAAATATTCAATTCTTCTGTACTCACAATGTCTACCGTAATATCAGCTATCTCAGAAATGGTAAAGTTATGAACCACTTCAGGTCCACTTTCATTAAGAAGAGAGCAACTATAACTATCGTTATTCGAAGTAAAATTGGTGCTATTTCCTGAATAAGTCTCTCCACAACTTAACTGAATGGGAGAGCTACAATCGATAAATGAAATAACTGGAGAAAAACAGACTTCTGTCTCCTCCGTAAAATCAAAACTACCTCCTGAAGCCACTGTGTCTCCATCCATATTTGTTAGAATATAATAACCAGAACCATATCCACAACAAATTCCATCTCCGTAACTATCATTGATTACAAAATCATAACAAGAATCAACTAGGCAACTCAGAGTCTCTTCATATAGTGTATTATTACTATATCCTGAACCAGAAAATACAGTATTATTATTCCCATCTTTCAGTGTCCAAGAGGTTTCGCTTCCAAAATTATCTGTCTTTAGATCCAAATAAAGCGACTCACCCTCCGTAATTTCTATATAGTTTGTTTTCGTTAAGCTATCTGATTCATTTAAATTGGAAGCTTTCAAACTTACAGTATAACTTCCGCCAGCACTAAAACTAACAATGGGATATTGCGAAGTTGAATCTGTTCCATTTTCAAAATTGAATGTATTAGGGCTAATTGTCCACAACCAATCATTTGGGATACCTGCTGTTCCATCAATAAATTCAACCGAAACACTTGTACATGAGACCGTATCTACAGCGTAGAAATCTGCTACCAAAGGCGTATTTGGATCTATATAGATACTAGTTGTCCAAAGGCCTCTACCGTATGAGCTGGCACGCAGACTATTTTGAGAAGGTCCCAAATCGTTGACAAATAATTCGAGTTCCGTAATTTTAGGATAAGCTGGTAAACCGTTTGAATAATTGATCCATACAGAAGAGTTGTTTGGTTTAAAATAGACACCATAATCAGAACCAGCATAAATACCTTCAGAACCTGAGACAGAAGAATATATAAGGCAATTTTTCACATCACCATTATCAATATTCCCAGTAATATCTGTCCAATTAGCCCCCTTATCTTCAGATTCATAAATTTTTGATCCTTGGGAAATATAGACGGTATTGGTATCTATGGGATGACAAACAATATCTTTAATAGTTGATACACTTGGGCTACTCAATGTCTGCCATAGTACCAAAGTATCATTAACATTATCTGACCTATATATATTTGATGACTTAGAAGCGTAAAATATATTAGTATCAACAAGACTGTGTTCTACCACCTGAAAATTTGTATTTCCACCGAGGTTATTTGAGATTTCTGTCCAGACTATTGAAGAAGCATTATTAGTTTTGACATTTATACTACGCCAAATATCTTTGTATCCTATATACATCGTATTGGGGTTCGTGGAATGCAATGTATAAGGTGTAACCCAGCCCCCTGATTCTGTTATTCCATTCACATTATTTCCAGCAATGGAACTGAACGAAGTACCTCCATTTGTTGACCTTCTAATGGCTCCATAATACAAGGAACCGTACATATAATTTGTGGTAGTATAGTCTACGATACATTCCATTCCATCTCCACCAATTTCAGTAGACCAAGCACCATTGGTATATACAGCAGTACCATTATCTTGATAACCAACAATAACATGATTCAGCGACGTCGCACTCTGTCCTAACTTATAGCATTGCGCTATGGCCAATCCACTAGAAATATCTGTCCAGGTAGTTGTTTCACTAGTCTGATAATATACCCCCCCATCGTTACCATTGTATAGGTTGCTATTTACTGGAGAAAATTCTAATACATGGTGATCTGCATGAACTGCATCAGCATTTGTCCCTACCCAATGCGCATTGATTACCCAGTTAACCCCAGCATCGGAAGATTTAAATATATTCACCCCACCTACATATACTTCATCCTTATCGGAAGGAGAAACGGCAATACAGAGGTCATACCAGGCTTGCCCTCCAGTTCCACTCCCATCATGAGAGTAATCCATGATATTCGGTGTTGTACTTTTTTCTATAAATGTCAAACCAGAATCTACAGAAAGATAGATTCCTTGATAAGCCGATCCAGATGTTAAAACAGCATAAACATAGCTCGAATCGGCAGGAGTGACTCCAATTACCATTCGATCACTTGTAGGTAAACCCTCAGCTACTCCAATCAATGACCAAGTCAAACCATTATCTGAGGATCTATAAAATTCCCCTGATTTACTTCCATAAACAATAGAAGAATTACCTGGCATAAAACGTAAATCCTTATAATTGCCACTGGTGGTGGAAGTCCAACTTAACCCAGCGTTCGTACTTCTAAAAACACCACCACTAGTACCCGCCAATAATGTTGTTGGATTTTCTGGATCTATCAATAAGGCGCCAACCGTAACATTTCCCATTCCAGTATTAACACTTCCCCATGTATCTCCTCCATCTATACTTAAAAATACACCCAAACCAACAGCATCTCCTCCATCTCTATCTCCTGTACCGATATAGATGGAATCTGGAGAATTTGGGTGAACAGCAATGGACGATATCCCTAGTGTGGATAAATTATCAGAATTGGACGACCAACTTGTTCCTCCATCATGGGTTTTCCAAAAGCCACCTGCCGGTGCTCCGATATAAAAAGTATCTTGATTTGTTGGATGAAAAGCTAGACAATTCACTCTACCCAATCCGTTTGGTTGTCCAGTTCCGTTCGCAGGTAAAGATATAGGGCCCAATTCAGACCAATCCCCTTCTACATTAGCCATGTTTTGCATGGCAATTTCATTTTGAATAGACTGCCAAATCTCTTCTGCCTGAGGCTTTAAACCATCGGCAGAAACCCTAGAAGACATAAAGTCTTCCCATCTTTTAAATGGCTTCCATCCCGCTCCTTTTCTCTCTTTTCTATTTTTCCAATACACCTCAAAAGCATGCTGAGTATCAAAAAAATTAGCCTTTGGATCTTGCATCATTTCGATCCAATAAGGATAATTTTCGAGTGTTTTATCATCAGGTACTGACTTGGTTTTATCTTGACCTATAAGTTGAAAACACCATAATAAAATAATACATAATATAATCCTCTTCCCCTTCATGGCAATCACATTGATTAATAGTGAACAACAATGTTCAATTAATTTTTTCGAATTTAGGAATTCAATAAGCTTATAATAAAGAACCAGAACAGGTTCTTAGAAATAATTAAATAAATTGATAAACGACGGTCTATATTTTTTTAATCTGATAGATTAATTCAAAATCAAACTACTATGATTAATACACGACCGTCTATAAGTAATAAAGGTAGGTAATAATCTAAGATATAAGTTAGATTTTGCATCTTTGCCTTTGCTATTTTAGAAAATGACCAAAAATTCAATTCGGATTGTTCATAAAATATTCAATAATGCTACAATTGAATTTCAATTTTGCTAAATTTAGCTACACAAAACAACGTGATCATTACGCCAAAAAAATTCGGGATGAAGGACAGCCAAACTGATATAACCACACTAGTAAAGGAAAATGCAAGCAAGTGGATTCAATCTCCATTTGATATTGAAACACAGCATGCAGCCCAACAAATGATGGATGACAATTCCGAAGAACTAATCGAATCATTTTATACCGATTTAGCCTTTGGAACAGGAGGAATGCGTGGAATAATGGGTGTAGGAACCAATAGAGTAAATAAATACACCTTTGGGAGAGCTACTCAAGCCCTAGCCGATCTACTTAATCAGCAATATGAAAATGGCTCTGTTGCCATAGCTTTTGACTGTAGAAACAATAGTTTAGAATTATCTAATATAGTTGCCGATATACTGAGCGCTAATGGAATCAAAGCATATATTTTTAATGAGTTAAGACCAACTCCCCAACTTTCATTCATGGTTAGACACCTTGGATGTTCTGCAGGGATTGTAATTACAGCCTCTCATAACCCTCCTGAATATAACGGATATAAAGTATATGGAAACGATGGATGCCAAATTGTAGCTCCATTTGACAAACAGCTAATTGATCAGGTTTTAAACACTCAATTTGATGAAATAAAATTTGACCGAAATGAGGGACTTGTTGAGTATTTAGATGGGGAAGCAGATGAAATTTATTTAAATGCAATCAAAACCCTTAGTCTATCCCCCAAAATAATTCAGGCTCAAGAATTGAGCATTGTATATACTGGATTACACGGTACGGGTGCTGTAATGGTTAGAAAGGCGTTAGAAAAATTTGGGTTTAACGAAATTCATACTGTTTATGAACAGGATAAAATTGATGGAAACTTCAGCACAGTAGATTCTCCTAATCCAGAAGAACCTGCTGCACTAAAAATGGCCATGAAACTAGCAGATCAGTTGAACAGTGATTTGGTCATGGGAACAGACCCAGATGCTGATCGAGTGGGAATTGCCATTAGAAGTAAAAATGGGAATCTTAAATTACTTAATGGGAACCAAACAGGAGCTCTATTAATTTACTATATCCTAAAAAGATCAAGAAGGTTAGAATTACTCGAAGGAAATGAATTCATAGCAAAAACAGTCGTTACCACGGAATTGATAGATAAAATGAGTCTAGATTTCGGAGTGAAAGTTTACAATACGCTTACTGGATTTAAACATATAGGTGCCGTAATTAGAGAAAAGGAAGGGAAAGAAAAATACCTTGCTGGAGGAGAAGAAAGTTACGGGTACCTTGTTGGAGACCTTGTACGTGACAAAGATGGAGTTTCTGCATGTTGTATGATTGCCGAAATGATGGTTTGGGCTCAGTCCAAAGACCTTCATGTTGAAGATTTATTAGCAGAGATCTACATGAAATATGGCTTCTACCAAGAGGACCTTGTTTCGGTTACTAAAAAAGGAAGACAAGGGGCTGATGAAATTGCTCAAATGGTTGAAAACTTCAGAAGTAACCCACCTGTAAAAATCAATGGGTCTACAGTCTCTAGAATGATCGACTATAAATCTCTCGAAGAAAAGAATATGCTAGATGGCAGTATCCAAAAAGTGAATTTACCTTCTTCCAACTTCATGCAATTTTACACTGAAGATGGTTCAAAAATTACTGTTCGACCATCGGGAACAGAGCCTAAAATTAAATTTTATTTTAGTGTCAATGGGCCATTAAATTCTCCTGAAGAATATCTTCAAACTGAAAAGCTACTGAAGGAGAAAATTCAAAATATAAAGGATGATTTAGGTATTTAACAATCTCCTAGAATCTTTAAAAAAGGCTGTAATCCAAAGAGGTTACAGCCTTTTTTATTTACATTAAAACAACTGTAAATCAGTTAATTGCGAACCCATTATACTATTTATTCATTTTTTTACTGGGTTTTATAAAAAAAAATATCATAAATTTGCCCCAGCATTACACTTACCAGTGAGTAAGTTTTATAAAGAAGAGGTGAGAGAACAGGCTCTATGATCCTCTGGCAACCACACAGCCTTGTTGTACAGGTGCCAAATCCTGCCCTAAATGGGAATTATAAAAATGAAAACGATGAACACAACTGTATACACATCTCAGCATAACTGCGTTTTTCTGAACATAACAGAGGCAACTCGTCATTGTTCAAAACGAATGATTTAGTGGTGGACTCCGTTATTTAGGTAAGGCTATCAAGCCTACTTATACACCACATTTTTCAGACTTCTAAAATTCAGAGTCAACACTTTTTTGGCTCCAATCCAAGAATTTCTACAATCATTCGATCATGTCTAGAAAAACATATCAATATCGCGGTGTATTTTATACCGAAAGGAAGGAAAAGATTAAAGAACATAAACAAATCTTAGCCTAATGGAAGTAAATCTAAAAAAACAAAACGGCGATTTTCACTTCAAAGCATATAATGCAAATGCTTATTGCCTTGACCTTGACGCCTCCATTAGTATAGGCGGGGCTGAAAAAGGATTTAGGCCAATGGAATTAGTCCTTACGGCTCTTGGCTCTTGTAGCTCCTTTGATCTTATTCACATCTTAAAGAAACAAAAATTGAAACTTTCCAATTGCCAAGTAAAGGTGACAGGAAAAAGGAGTGATGATATTCCCTCCATCTTTGAAGAAATTCATATTCATTTTAGCCTACAAGGTGATGTTGCTGAAAACAAAATCAAAAGAGCTTTGGAGCTAAGCTTGGAAAAATATTGTTCAGTAGCCCATATTTTACAACCTACAGCCAAGATCACATATAGTTACGAATTAATAAATCAAACACAATGCACGACAATACGCGATTAATTAGGAGCCATGTCCCCCATACATCATTTGGAGAACACAGCAGTCCTTTGTACCTGAATAGTAGTTTTACTTTCCCAGATGCAGAAAGCATGCGTGCAGCCTTTGAGGCAGGAAGTGATGCAACCGTATATAGCCGATATAGCAATCCTAATACAGATGAACTAATTAGTCGTCTTTGTATATTAGAAAATGCAGAAGATGGCTGGGTGACCGCATCAGGAATGGCAGCAATATTTACTTGTTTCTCAGCTCTTCTTAGTCAAGGTGATCATATTTTAGCTTGTAGGTCTGTATTTGGCTCTACTCATCAAATTTTTAGTAATATATTCCCTAAGTGGGGAATATCACATAGTTATTTTGATGTAACTGCCTCCGAACAGGAATGGGAAGCTCTAGTATCAGAAAATACAAAGGTTCTTTTTGTAGAAAGTCCTACAAACCCAGCTTTGGAACTACTGGACATAGAAGCGCTTGCTAGATTTGCTAAAAAGCATAATATCATTTTTGTAGTAGATAACTGTTTTGCAACGCCTATCCTTCAAAAACCCTTAAACCTTGGTGCAGATTTAGTTATTCATTCAATGACCAAATTCATAGATGGCCAAGGACGTGTTCTGGGTGGAATAGTCTTAGGAAACCAACAATTGATAGATGAAATTGGTGCTTTTGCCAGACACTCTGGACCAGCACTATCACCTTTCCATGCTTGGTTACTTTCCAATAGCCTTGAAACTTTTAGTCTTCGAGTAACAGAAAAGTCTAAAAATGCAAAATGGATTGCTCTACAACTAGAAAGCCATCCGGCTATTTCGAAGTTGGTATATCCCCATTTGGAATCCCATCCCCAATATGATTTGGCAATTAAACAAATGAAACTTGGTGGAGCCCTCTTTTGCTTTGAATTGAAAGGTGGATTAGAGGCCGGTTCAAAATTCCTTAACAAACTATCTATCTGCTCATTAACGACTAATTTAGGGGATTGTAAAAGCATCGCCTCCCACCCTGCTTCAACTACTCACTCAAAACTAAGCAATGAGGAACAATTAGCAGTAGGAATATCGCCAGGATTGATTAGAATATCCGTAGGTTTGGAACATCCTGAAGATATCTTAAACGATATCTTAAAAGCACTTGAATAAAGAGAAATGTCAGAACTAAAAAGATCAAACGTGAAAAATATAGAAGAAATACTCAAAGAACGAATCTTAGTTTTAGATGGGGCTATGGGTACTATGATCCAAAAATACAAATTGGAAGAGGCTGATTTTCGGGGAGATCGATTTAGTGATTTTCACATAGACCTCAAGGGGAATAATGATCTTTTGTCCATCACTCAACCCACCATTATAGGAGCGATACACGAGGAATATTTAGCAGTCGGGGCAGATATTATAGAAACCAATACATTTAGTAGTACCACGGTGGGTATGGCTGATTATGAATTGGAAAAAATAGCTTATGAATTAAATCTTAAATCTGCAATAATTGCTAGGGAGGCCGCTGATAAATACACCAAAAAAACGCCAAATAAACCAAGATTTGTAGCTGGTTCAATTGGACCAACCAATAGGACAGCATCCATGTCTCCTGATGTGAATAGCCCTGCTTTCAGAGCTATTACATTCGACCAATTGAGAATTGCATACAAGGAACAAATAGAAGGATTAGTAGAAGGTGGTGTTGATTTATTACTCATAGAAACTATCTTTGACACACTCAATGCAAAAGCAGCGCTATTTGCTTGTGAAGAGGTCTTTGAATCGATTGGGTATAAATTACCAATTATGATATCGGGAACCATAACAGATGCTAGTGGACGCCTTTTGAGTGGTCAGACACCAGAAGCCTTCCTTATCTCTGTAGATCATATCCCATTATTGAGTTTTGGCTTGAATTGCGCCTTGGGAGCCGAAGAGATGGAGCCTTATTTGCAACAGGTTTCAAGAATTAGTAACTCAGCAATATGTGCCTATCCGAATGCAGGACTACCAAATGCCTTTGGAGAATATGATCAATCTGCGGAAGAATTCTCCGATGAGGTGAAATCATTTCTTGAACTTGGGATAATTAATATTATTGGAGGTTGTTGCGGAACAATGCCACAGCATATCAAATTGTTAAGTGAATTAGCTGAAAATTACAAACCCAGAAATATTTCAGCTTGGTAACAAGCTAATTAAATATAGCTGAAAAGAAAAATCAAATGAAAAGGATTTTACGACTATCTGGGCTAGAACCATTGATAATAACCAGTGACTCGAATTTCATCAATATAGGAGAACGTACCAATGTTGCGGGCTCTAAGAAATTCAGACGATTGATAAAAGATGGGGACTATCAAGAGGCTTTAAAAATTGCCCGAGAACAGATTGAGGGAGGAGCGAAGATTATAGACATCAATATGGATGATGGACTAATTGACGGAAAAAAGGCAATGGTTCACTTCCTAAATTTGATCGCCGCCGAACCAGAAATTTGCAAAGTCCCAATCATGATCGATTCTTCCAAATGGGAAATTTTGGAAGCAGGATTACAATGTGTTCAAGGAAAATGTATTGTTAACTCTATTAGCCTTAAAGAAGGAGAAGAAGAGTTTATTAAATACGCAAGTAAAATAAAAAGATATGGTGCTGCAGTAGTCGTAATGGCCTTTGATGAAGTTGGACAGGCTGATACGCTTGACCGAAGAATCGAAATCTGTAAAAGGTCATATGATGTCCTTGTAAATAAAGTAGGTTTCCCTGCTAATGATATCATTTTTGATCCTAATATATTCCCTGTTGCTACTGGAATGGAAGAGCACAACCTGAATGCCTTGGACTTTTTCCAAGCAACAGAATGGATCAGTCTGAACCTTCCAGGGGCACAAGTCAGTGGAGGACTAAGCAACGTTTCATTTTCATTCCGCGGAAATAACTTGGTGAGGGAAGCAATGCATTCTGCCTTTCTGTACCACGCGATCAAGGCGGGGATGAAATTGGCAATTGTCAATCCTTCCCAGTTAGAAATTTATGATTCTATTGAGCCTGAACTATTAATCAGAGTGGAAGACGTACTATTGTATCGAAGAAAAGATGCTACTGAACGCCTACTAGAATATGCCCAAGAAGTAAAGGGAGACAGCAAAGAGAAGATTAAAAAACTTGATAAATGGAGGGAGGAAAGCCTTGAAGATAGAATTACCCACTCCCTTGTTAAAGGAATAGATGATTTCATTGAGAAGGACGCACTTGAAGCACTTGAAAAACATGGTAAAGCGCTAGATGTTATTGAAGGCCCTTTATTGAACGGAATGAAGGTGGTTGGTGAGCTTTTTGGCTCAGGTAAAATGTTTTTACCACAGGTAGTGAAAAGTGCTCGTGTGATGAAAAAAGGAGTGGCAACCCTCCTGCCTTTCATGGAAGATGGTGATGATGAGGTTCAGCGAAAAGCGGGAACACTAGTATTAGCAACTGTTAAAGGTGACGTTCATGATATCGGTAAAAATATTGTGAAGGTTGTTTTGTCCTGTAATAACTATGAAGTTGTTGACCTAGGCGTAATGGTTCCAGCGAACAAGATATTGAAAGCTGCAAAGGAGCACAATGCAGATGCAATTGGATTAAGTGGGTTAATTACTCCTTCGTTGGATGAAATGGTCTTTCTTGCTCAGGAAATGGAAAGACAAAATTTTGAAATTCCATTGCTAATTGGTGGAGCAACAACTAGCAAAGCACATACAGCAGTAAAGATATTCCCGGAATATAAAAACCCTGTAGTACATATTGCCGATGCTTCACTAGCAGTAACTACTTTGTCCACATTATTAAGTAAGAAAAATAGTCCTTCATTTATTCAAAAACTAAATGACCAACATACACTCATTCGTGATCGATATATAAATAACGAAAAGAGTAAACAATTCATTCCAATTGCTATTGCAAGGAAGAATAAATTCCAAATCGATTGGAAGGAAGACGACATCAATGTTCCAAATAAACTAGGTGTGCATATCCTAAAGGATTTCAGCCTGGAGGTTTTAGAACGATATATTGATTGGACTCCATTTTTTCAATCTTGGCAACTTTTCGGTCGGTTCCCGAAAATCCTAAACGATAAGACGGTTGGAGAAGAGGCTCATAGATTATATTCTGATGCAAGACAGATGTTAACTGGACTCGTCAAGGAAAAAAGGTTGAATGCACATGGGGTATTTGGATTATTCCCTGCAAACAGTTTAGAGAACGATTGCATTGAAATATATGATCCTAAATCACAGGATACACAAATCAATAAATTGATCACACTAAGGCAGCAGAGTGAAAAAAAGAAAGGAAATAAATACTATGCTCTGTCAGACTATATAGCTCCAAAATCAACCGGTTTTAAAGATTATATGGGATGCTTTGCCATTTGTATTGATGGCGCAGATGAACTTGCAAGTCAATATGAAAAAGAGTTAGATGACTATAAATCCATCATGGTAAAAGCCTTGGCTGATAGACTTGCTGAAGCATTCGCTGAATACTTACATGAAAGAATTAGAAGGATTGAATGGGGTTTCAGCGGTGGAGAACAATTGTCAAATGAAGAGTTGATACGAGAAAAGTATCAAGGAATTCGGCCGGCACCAGGATATCCAGCCTGTCCAGATCATTCAGAAAAAATTCGAATTTTCGAATTATTGGATGCCGAAAAAAACATTGGAATCAAGCTAACAGAAAGTCTAGCAATGCATCCAGGAGCTGCTGTTTCAGGATATTATTTCTCTCATCCTGAAGCCAGATATTTCGGTTTGGGGAAAATAGATTTCGATCAAGTAAATAGTTATGCCAAAAGCATGGAAATAACAGTTGGAGAAGCGAAAAAGACCTTATCGGTTTTATTACCCTCGTCAACAGATTAACCTAAGAAAAGAATAAGCTATGAAAATAAAAGACCATTTAGCCCAGGCAAAAGATGTCCTATTTTCTATTGAAATACTCCCCCCATTAAAAGGAGCAAATATACAATCTGTTTTCAAGGCTATGGACCCGCTAATGGAGTTTAAACCACCATTTGTTGATGTCACCTACCATCGAGAGGAACATGTTTACAAAGAACATAGCAATGGGCTTCTTGAATGTATATCAACTAGGAAACGACCCGGAACCGTAGGCATTTGTGCTGCCATTATGAATCACTACCAGGTGGATGCAGTACCTCACATAATTTGCGGCGGTTTTAACAAAGAGGAAACAGAAAATGCCTTAATTGATTTGAATTTTTTAGGTATTGACAACGTTTTGGTATTAAGAGGTGACCCAATCAAATCGGAGACCTATTTTAGCCCTACAGATTCAGGACATAGATATGCCTCTGAACTTATAGATCAAGTAGTTCAGCTTAATCAGGGGAAATATTTAGACAATGACATTATCAACCCTACTCCATCAGACTTCTGTATTGGCGTGGCAGGATATCCGGAAAAGCACTATGAAGCGCCCAATTTGGATGTGGATATGGAATACCTAAAACAAAAAATAGATAAGGGAGCAGACTATATTGTTACTCAGATGTTCTTTGATAATCAAAAGTATTTCGCATTTGTAGATAAATGTAGAGCTGCTGGGATAACTGTCCCCATCATTCCTGGCTTAAAGCCTATTTCGATAGAACGACATTTAACTGTTTTACCACATAGGTTCAATATAGATTTACCTGAAGATCTGGTAAAAGCTGTTCGCGGTTGCAAAAACAATAAGGACATTAGACAAGTAGGAGTTGAATGGTCTATACAACAATGTAAAGAGCTTATTGATTATGGAGCTCCCTGCCTTCATTTTTATTCAATGGGGAATTCTGACAATATTTATAACGTTGCCAAAGAAGTTTTTTAACTTCAAGCTTTAAACCTCGAAAAGCCCCGATAAATCGGGGCTTTTTTTTTCTTAAGATCTACAGTTAGTCTTTCTCACAAGTACTCAATCCAAACGGGGCATAAAGTGGACAAAAACTAACCAAACTAGTTAAGGCAAATACCCCTGCCAAAACAAGTAATACAATTCCTATTGTTCCTGTTACAATATCATTCAAATAAAGTATTGCAAAAATTACTGCCAAAACCAAACGGATCATTTTGTCCGTTCTACCCATATTTCTCTTCATTTCTATAAAATTTACTTAAATAAAATTTGATTTCATATTCAAATTTAGGCATTCTAAAATATCTAAAAACTGATGATTGTCAATAAGTTAATATTTAGCAATAGCAAATCAATATCTAAAGATCAAAAACATTTGTCTTTTTTTTTGTACCTTTTAACTTATCTAAAAGATAATAAGTTTATAAAAAAGTCATAGAAATGAATGTTAAAAGATTTATAATTTCGGTTCTCGTTGTATTCCTAACTATTTTTGCCACCGACTTTGTCTTTCATACTATTTTATTTGAATCGCTGTACAGCGCTACAAGTCATTTATGGAGAGGTGAAGACGAAATGCTAATGGCACCAATGCTAATAAGCCAAATTGGATTTGCTTTAATTTTATCCTTCATATATATTAAAAACTACGAAAATAGAGGCTTGGAAGAAGGTCTCCGATTTGGATTGTATTTTGGACTTTTGCTGTCTGTCATTCAAATTGGTAAATATTCCTACCTACCAGTTCCTTTTCAATTGATTGAAGCTTGGGTGCTAGTAGATATGGTCCAATGTCTTCTTTCTGGAGTATTGTTATCCATCATTTATAAAAATTAGGTTAATTAGGATCTGATAAAGAACCTACAGTCATGTAATTGGAGCAGTATTTTTTATTCGTAAATTTCGTCAAACAACGATATTTCGTACTTTTGCGCCATGACAGAAAGTGGTAGAATAGAATTAATGGCTCCAGCTGGTGGTTGGGAAGCTTTACAGGCTGCAATTGATAATGGAGCAGACTCCGTATATTTTGGTGTTGATCAGCTAAATATGAGAGCAAGAGCAACGATGAATTTCACCTTAGGTGACTTGGAAGAAATTGCTCAAAGATGTTCTGAGAAAGGAATTAGGACCTACCTAACCTTGAACACTATTATTTACGATCATGACTTGTCTATTCTGAAAAGAGTCATTGATGCTGTACAAGAAGCAGGTATTACTGCAATTATTGCTGCCGACCAAGCTGCAATCAATTACGCTCACTCTTGCGGAGTTGAAGTTCATATCTCCACTCAGCTAAACATCACAAATGTAGAAACCATTAAATTTTACAGCAACTTCGCTGATGTCATGGTTCTTTCTAGAGAACTTAGCCTAAGACAAATTAAGCATATTTGCGATACTGTTAAAAAAGAAAACATCACTGGACCCGCAGGAGACCCTATTGAAATAGAAGTCTTTGGTCATGGTGCACTTTGCATGGCTGTTTCTGGGAAATGTTATTTAAGTCTTCATACCACAAATGCATCTGCAAATAGAGGGGCTTGTGTTCAAAATTGCCGAAGAAAGTATAAAGTCATCGATATTGAGGATGGACATGAATTGGAAATTGATAATGAGTATATCATGTCACCAAAAGATTTATGTACCATTGATTTCTTGGATCAACTAATCGATTCTGGAAGCTCAGTTCTTAAAGTTGAAGGAAGAGGAAAGGCTCCAGAATATGTAGCAACAGTCATCAAAGCATATAGAGAAGCTATTGATGCTTACTACGAAGGAAACTACACTAAAGAAAGAGTCGAAGAATGGATGACCCAACTAAGAACCGTTTACAATCGTGATTTTTGGGGAGGTTATCTATTAGGACAAAAAATGGGAGAGTGGACTGACACCAGTGGATCAAAGGCAGTCCAAAAGAAAGTATTCCTTGGAAGAGGAGTGAAATATTATCCAAGACCTAAAATTGCGGAATTCAAAATTGAAGCACAGAAACTACAAGTAGGAGACCGTATTTTGGTTACAGGTCCAACAACTGGTGTTTTTGAATCTGTTGTAACTGAAATGATGGTTGATGACCAAAAATCTGATATTGCAAAGAGAGGTCAGAACTGTACAATTCCACTAGAGAATATTATTCGCACTTCTGATAAGTTGTACAAAATAGTAGATGCAGAATGATTGTAATATCACATCAAAGACAAAAATGTATTGGGTGTAACTACTGTGTTGAATTGGCATTTGAACAATGGAGAATGTCAAAAAAAGATGGTAAAGTAACCCTTATTGGAGCTGTAAATAAAAAAGGCTTTCATACACTAAAAACAGATGATGCTGCTTTTGACGATAACGTCAGAGCAGCAGAAGCCTGTCCAGTAAATATTATTCAGGTTAAAATGATATAATTCATCCAGCAAAGCCATGTCACATTACCATCAAATATTAGGGATTCCTATTAATGCTGGAAAAGAAACGATTAAAAGAGCCTATCGAGAAAAGGCTAAAATCTATCATCCTGATATTAATCCTTCAACATCAGCAAAGGACAATTTTATCCGAATCCATAGGGCCTATAAATACCTTATGGAAAACCATGGAGAAATAGATTATTCCAGATCAAGAAGGAGTACCACTTCTCCAAATAGAGAAGAACAGATAAGACAAGCCAGAGAAAGAGCCGCACAAAGAGCAAAGCATAGGGCTGCACAATTGGCCAAAATGCGCTACGAACAATTCCAAAAGGAAGAAGAAGCATTTAGAAATTCTGCTTTTGTTGGCCTATACAAACTTCTATACTTTCTGGGCTACCTAATTCAAATTTTCCTTGCCTTAATTATAGGTTCTATTCCTTTTTTTGCAGGATTTAATAATGGCTGGTTTAGCTTTTTCCTAGTGGCCCCAATTTTTTTCTTTGGGACTTTCGCTATGATTCAAAAAGCTACTAAATGGAAGAGAGAAATAAACCAATCCTTTATAGGTGGAGAATTATAATTCCATTCGGGAAAGGATGGAATCAATATATAATTAGGTGGTCTCTACTTTTTTCAACAATTTAACAATCACCAATAATTCTACAAGTAGTGAACCAATATACAGGGCCATAAAATGAGCTACTAATATTCTTGGATCTTCAACATCTTTGATGATAGGGAATAAATAGGCCGCTGAGACAGCCATCTTCCCAAGCATAAGCCCCATAAAGACAAAGCCCAACTTATCTTTCAATTTTTTGGAAAAGACATATACCATGGTGACAACTACACCACACATGAAATAGAGTAAATAGTAGAATTGACTAAAATAACTAAGTAAATTTTGCCAATACATTCCAGCAAGAATTCCATGTACAATAAAAGGAACTAACAGTAATCCATAACTCCCTATAAACCATTTTACCTTATCTATTCTCATCCTCTTTCCCAATACTAATAACTTGTTTTATCACTAGATATAATGCTCCGAACACTCCCAATAAGGACAAACCTATAGTAAACCAAGGCTGACTATACTGAACGTACTCATCAAGCTTCATTCCACCCCAAACTCCAACAAAAATAACAAAACCCATTTGAAATACAAGGCTAAGAAAGCGACTATAGGCCTTCATCATTTTTCGCCCTTCTTCCTTTTCTTTTTTACTAGATTTAAACATGGGGAAATAAATTATTTAAGACCTTTAAGGAATTTATCATGAAATGCCTCGTATTCTTTTATATTCTTACGTTTATATAATGTAGTGTAATTTTTCGAACTGATTACAAAGATCGGAATATTCTTCTCTTTTAAGGTTTTAGAATACAACTTTGATTTCAAGAAAGCATCTTTATATTTTACCGCCTTTATAGCACCGTCAAATAATTTAACGCTTACCATGGAGAGATCATCTTCAAAGATTAATTCCTTTACGCTAAGACTAGCACTTTTAAAAGATTTAGTATTGAAATTAGATAAATCGGTAGTTAATTCAGAAATGTTCAGCTTGCTTCTATCAATTATCAATATAAAGAAGTATTGAGTATTTAAATCTTTGTCATAGGCCGACAAATCAAAATTGTCTTTATCCCCTTCCAGAAAGGATAAAATCTCTGAAGCCTTCTCAGACTCCACAGTATTGGCATATTTACTTTTAACAATATTTAGGGACTGAATATAAGCAGCCTTACCATCTCGCGAACCAATACTCAAACTTTTTAATAATGCGAATTTTGGAAGCATTTCATCTTTCTCATGAAGCAGCCCAAAATTATCTGCCATTGCAATTACCTCATCATATTGGTGGATCTCATAGGCTATGTATGCGGCAGCATAAATATCTGAAGAAGTAAGACTATCACTATAATTCAAAGATTCATTATTCGCCAGCTTAGCATATTGAGAGTTAGGATCCCTTTCCATAATTAGAGACTTATATCCTTCGGCCTTGATTGGGAATTCAGTCATTGAATATATTCTAAAAAGCTGGTACCATACAGCTTCAATACGTGAATAGGCCGAATAATCATCCTCCACTGTAACAAAACTAATTTCAGATTTCTCTAAATCAACCAGTTGTTCTTTATAAATCATTCCAAGCTGGTAATAGGATTCGCCATTTTCTTCCAAAATTAGAGCGTACTCATCATCCGTTTTGGGAACCTGAGACAAAATTTGAGCAATCTTTCCATCTACAGTATTTGCAATAGTATCCGTCTCCTCTTCTATCACCAATTCATCATCTTGAAATGCAATTTGCTCTTTATTTTTTCTTCTCCAATGATCTTCTTTAGTTCGATTACCCCACTTTTCAATAAATAGTTTTTTCCCTGAAGCTATGAGATCAGGATTACTGAAATACCAACCTGAACCATCTTTTTTGTTCGCGCTCAATTTAGCATTGGCTTTACTCTCGATAAGCCTTAATTTCTTTTCTGCCTCTTCTTGTCTTAATCTTTCTGCTTCTTCCCAGGCTAGAATCCAATCATTCACTATGGCTTCTTGCTCCCCCACAGTCAAACCATACAGACTCTTGATGCTATCATTCCAGTCAATGGTCTTGTATAATTCACTCAATTCGGTAAGGGAATTCCAAGTCCCCTTTATTGCACGGTATCCCGGATAATCCTCTGCAATTAAATTCATCACTTCATCATAATGTTTTTGAGCTCCTTGATATTTTCGCAAGTCAAATTTTAAATTCCCTAGGCTCAGATGTGTTCGGATGAGCTGATTGGTATTATCAATGTTTTTTTCAAGAGAAATTTCAAAATTCTCAAGAGCCATAGTTGAATTATCATCATTCAGGTAAATGATCCCTAAAGCGAAGTATATTTGGTCTAAATAATCCTTGTTCTTAACATCTTCAACCATATCATGAAGACGTTCTACAATTTCAGACAAGTCACCACTTTCCGAATCATAAGCTTTGGCTTGATAAAGCAATGAATTAAATACTAACTCATAATCAGAGCTCATCTTTTCAACTAATTCAAAATATTCCTTAGATTTTTTATTCTCGTCAACCTTATGATACAATTGTCCAATAATAAAATAATACCTCGCTTTCTTCTTTCTATTTTTGGTCAGTTCAAGAGCTTCCGTTAAACTCAAAGCAGCCGCTTCATAGTGCTCCATTCTTTTGTACAACTCTGCTTTAACTTCCAATAAGTGTAACAACTGTTTGTCATCAGTAGAAAAATTCTCGACAATATGTTCCAATGCAGCCTCGGCAATCTGATAATTACCTAAATTAACTTGACATTCTGCAGACCAAATTCTGGCATCTATCACCTTATCGTGCTCTCTTAATGTGGTAGTATGATTGAAAACCGTTTGAGCACTTATGAAATCATGCTTAAAAAAATGAGCTTTACCCAAAAGTAGGAAGGAATTATCAATCCATTTATTGCGCTCCTTTCCCTTGATTTTCATGGAGTGTTTTTTAATAGATTTTGTGCATTTTTCAATGACAATTTCCATATCAGGAAACAAACTCGAGGCATCACTTTCTGTACCCATTTTCCGAACAGATAAGATCTCATCAAAATCCTCTTGCAAATTTATCTCATAGTTCCGTAGCCCCGTATTAAATGCTTCTTGGCCGTTGAAGTAAACATTATAACGAGCAGTCATCGCATGATAAGCCCTATTCAACTTCTTATTTTTCCTAGTTGAGCAAGCGGAAACCAATAGAGCGATAATGAAAAGAGTAAAATATAAAAGTCGATTTTTTTTCAACATGCTAATTTTTATTCTGCATTGTAGGAAATAGTACCCATTCAATTTATATTAAAAGGAATATACCAAGGATCAATCCTAACTATGAGCAAAAACAAATTTATTTGTTTTTTTCGGCTTTTCACTTTTAATCTTCTCTTTTTACGTGAATTTTGCTGATTTAGTATGTCTCAATCGCATTAAGTGCATAAAACTTACCAAAAAATAATATTATGGACTAACTTGCTACCTATAGAACAAAGTAATAACAAAGGCTTAATCAAAGCTTAGTAAAAGGTGGTGAAAAGAAAAAATCAAAAAGAAATAGAAGATCAAAAAGAAGGAAAAAGATTCAGACTTGTAAGAAGTTCTGAAGAAAATGAGCACCTCCCATCCATTATCAAATTTAATGGAAGGCAGCTGGTTGTATCTTTGATTGGCTTTTCATTTTTAGTGTTTATTGTCTCCTTTTTTATCATTTCTTACAGTGCTCTCCGTGAATACATACCAGGAGTTCCTTCCTCAAAAATAAAAAAAGACTTAATCAGCTTAAATCAGCAATTAGATAGTATTGGAGACCTTTCAGAAAAAAATGAATACTATTATCAAAACATTTCCAATATACTCAACAATAAAGACACCTTACCCTCTGTAAAGAGGAAGGATTCTCTCAGGAAAAATGAAAATCCCATCTTAGAGAAAACGGATGAAAATATCGATTTCATTCAAAAAATTGAGGACAGAGAACAATTCAACACTATCGAAGTCAGTACAGAGGAAGAGAGCCTTAAAAGCAGAGTCTTTTTCCCTCCAATTCAAGGATTGATAACGGATAAATTTGATGTCAAAAATAAACATTTCGGCGTTGACTTAGTAGCGAATACTAATGAACCTATTAAATCTGTTTTGAATGGCACTGTAATATTTGCAGATTGGACAAGCGATAATGGTCATATCATAGCTATTCAACATAAAGATGATCTAATTAGTATCTACAAACATAACTCTGCTTTGCTTAAAAAAGTTGGGGAGTATGTTCGCTATGGAGAGGTTATATCAATTATTGGAAATACTGGTAAATTGAGTCATGGAGCTCATTTACATTTTGAGCTATGGTACAATGGCTATCCAATTGATCCGGAAGAAGCGATCTTATTTTAAACATGAACAATATTAAATCTTACGAATACCAATTATGCGGGGATTAAAGCCAGGATTGAGCAAAATTTTTGCAAAAAAAATAAGAAAAGAGATTTTAAAATGGAGTAATTCCCCTTTTAAAAGCCAGGAGAAAGTGTTTCAATCATTGATTGAAAATGGTCGAAAGACTAGTTTTGGGAAAGACCACAATTTTCAGGAAATACAATCTCATAAGGACTTCATTAAAAAGGTTCCCATAAGAGAATATGAAGAACTAAAACCATATATCGACAAGGTTGTACAAGGAGAAAAGGATATATTGTGGCCGGGTCTTCCTCTTTACTTTGCGAAAACTTCTGGAACCACATCTGGAGCCAAATATATTCCCCTTACCAAAAAGTCTTTAAAAAATCAGGTTGAAGCCGCGAGGAATGCCTTACTAAATTATATTGCCATTACAGGGAATTCTAAATTTACCGATGGAAAAATGATTTTTCTACAAGGCTCCCCCCTCTTAAACCATGATCAAAAAGTACCTAGTGGCCGACTTTCGGGTATAGTCGCTCATTATGTTCCAAAATATTTACAAAAAAATCGTCTTCCGAGCCTGGAAACTAATTGCATTGAAGATTGGGAAACGAAAGTGGAAGCAGTTGTAAAGGAGACTTTACCAGAAGATATGCGCCTGATTAGCGGTATACCATCTTGGGTTCAAATGTATTTTGAAAAATTAAAGGAGACCACTGGAGGCAAAAAAATAAAAGACATTTTTCCAAATTTCGATCTCTTTGTATACGGTGGTGTAAATTATGAACCCTACCGTCAAAAATTTGAAGAACTAATCGGTAAAAGTGTGGATTCTATTGAACTTTTCCCTGCCTCGGAAGGGTTTTTCGCTTTTCAAGATCGACCAAAAGAGCGAGGGATGCTTCTTTTAGTAGATGCTGGAATTTTTTATGAATTTATTCCTGCTGAGGAAATATTCAATGATAATCCAACTCGTCTCACCTTAGAGGAAGTAGAATGTGATGTGGATTATGCATTAATAATTTCAACTAATGCTGGACTATGGGCCTACAACATAGGTGATACAGTCCGTTTCATCTCAAAAAGTCCATACCGTATAGTTGTATCAGGAAGAATCAAACATTTCACCTCTGCCTTTGGTGAGCATGTTATTGCCTATGAAGTGGAAGAAGCTCTGAGAAGAACATTAGAAAAATACCCAGCACAGATAAATGAATTTCACGTTGCTCCAGAGGTAAATCCTGAAGAGGGACTTCCATACCATGAATGGTTGATTGAGTTTGAAGAAGAACCTGAAAACATGGACAAATTCAAAACTAATATGGATCATGAAATGCAAGCCTTAAATCCTTATTATAAGGATTTGCTAGAAGGTCACATTTTACGTCCCTTGGTTATCTCCCCTTTGAAAAAAGGACAATTCAACGTATACATGGACTCCATTGGAAAACTAGGAGGACAAAATAAGGTTCCAAGATTAGCTGATGATAGAAAGCTAGCAGATGCTATTAAGGCAATTAATTTCAAACAAAATTCCATTTAACCATTTGAAATAAAGTATCATTCTATACGATTGTTTGATATTTCGTTAAAAAAGAGTGCTTAAGACTAAATTTAGCAATTAAACGAGAATTGCTTTGTATATTTGCATCGAATTTCGGGAATGGAACATTCCATTGCTCAAACATCACATTTTAAGAAAAGATGAGAATATTATCTGAACAAGAACTGGAAAGACGCGAAAAGCTGTCTAAACTTCGTCAAATGGGACTGGATCCTTATCCAGCAGCATTGTATCCTATAGATACGAATTCAGCCGAAATAAAGGCCAATTTTGAAGAAGGTAAAAAGGTTTGCCTTGCTGGTCGTTTGATGGCAAGGAGAATTCAGGGTAAAGCATCATTTGCAGAAATTCAAGATGGTGAAGGTCGTGTACAAGTTTACTTCAACAGAGATGAAATTTGTACAGGTGAAGATAAAATTATGTACAATGAAGTATATAAGAAACTACTTGACCTAGGGGATTTTGTTGGAATAGTTGGTGAATTATTTACAACTAATGTAGGTGAAACTACAGTAAGAGTTAAAGAATTTACACTATTGAGCAAATCGCTTAAACCATTACCACTTCCAAAGGAAGACAAAGACGGAAAAGTATTTGATGCATTTACGGATCCTGAAATGAGATACAGACAACGATATGTTGATTTAGTTGTCAATCCACAAGTACGAGAAATCTTTAAAAAGAGAACCCGTATTGTGAAAGCCATGAGAGATTATTTTGATGATCATGGGTATATGGAGGTAGACACTCCAGTATTACAGGCAATTCCAGGTGGAGCAGCCGCACGACCATTTATTACACATCACAATGCATTAGATATTCCATTATATCTAAGAATTGCAAACGAATTATATCTTAAAAGATTAATTGTTGGTGGATTTGAAGGAGTATATGAATTCTCTAGAAACTTCCGTAATGAAGGAATGGACCGTACTCATAATCCTGAGTTTACAGCCATGGAAATTTATGTAGCCTACAAAGACTACAACTGGATGATGGACTTCACCGAGGGGACTTTGGAACATGTTGCTAAAGTAGCCAACGGCACTACTAAAACCGTTTTCAACGGTCAAGAAATTGACTTCAAGGCACCTTATAAAAGAGTGACCATGCGTCAAGCAATCATAGACTTCACAGGCTTTGACATTAAAGGTCAATCTGAGGATGAATTGAGAACATGGGCACTTGCCAATCAAGTTGAAGTAGACGAAACAATGGGGACTGGTAAATTGATCGACGAAATATTCGGAGAAAAATGTGAACCTCACTATATCCAACCTACTTTTATTACAGACTATCCTGAAGAGATGTCTCCATTAACGAAGAAACACAGATCTGAACCAGGATTGACAGAGCGTTTTGAATTGATCGTATGTGGAAAGGAGATTGCCAACTCTTATTCAGAGTTGAATGATCCGATTGATCAAAGAGAGCGATTTGAGAAGCAAGTTCAACTAGGAGAACAAGGAGATGATGAAGCAATGTATATTGATCAAGATTTCCTAAGAGCCTTAGAATACGGTATGCCTCCAACAGCTGGTTTAGGTATTGGTATTGATAGATTAGTTATGTTCCTTACTGACAATCCATCTATCCAAGAAGTATTGTTCTTCCCTCAAATGAGACCTGAGAAAAAAGTTGTTGAATTAAAGGATAACGAAAAAGCAATTTTTGATTTGATCAAAAAGGAAAAATCAATGCCTTTGAATGATTTAAAATCTGCCTCTGGACTAAGCAACAAAGCTTGGGACAAAGGAATGAAAGGACTATCAAAAATGGGCTTAGTAAAGGTGACAAAAATTGAAGATGCTCTGATTGTAGAAGCTTAATCATAAATCTAAAATAAAAAAAAAGGCACTGAAAATTCAGTGCCTTTTTTTTTGCCTCATTTTAAGGATTTATTAAAATATAATCTGGATGCTGCCATTCTGCACCCGCAATGGTGTATGTAGGTTTCACCTTAAAAGATAATTTCACCTTTTCACTTGGCTTCTCTCCATTAATTAAACTCAAAGCTGTTTTAAGAACCTTAGTGCCACTTTCTCCTCCAAGTATATCGAATAGATTCAATCCAACTTGAAATGGAATCAAACCACTACCTTGTGCTGGAATACTAATGGGGTCCATCACCTTACCTTGTAACATTTCCTTATCGTCCATTAAGGCGATCCATTCCAATTTATTCACAAATACATCGCCCCCTTTATTATCAACTTTTACATTGACCACCATACTTATAGGTAGATCTTTCTCCAAAAGGGCACTGGTAATTTTAGCGGCATCAAAAAAACTGAAATCAGATATACTATTTTTACCATTAGTGTCAAATCCTGCTACCTTGTATTCAACAATTCCAGCAAGACTGAATTTACAGTTTTGAATTAATCCAGCCATCCCAGCCAACTCCTTGCATGAGCTAAAGGTCAATAGAATGGTAGCTAATAATAGGTATAATTTATTTCTCATTCTTTATCTTTCTTTTATATACTAAATGTAACTAATTTATCTTGTGCTACATATAAGTATATTGAAAAAAAAAAGAGCGATGTAAACCATCGCTCTTTTCAATTATATGTTATATCTAAACGAATGTCTAGAAGAAGTCAACTCTATTATCCTGAATATCAGAAGACTCTTTAAGAGCAGGAACTACTTGGCTTGTTCTGAATTGGAAGGCATTTTGTAACTGTGACTTAATTCCATCATAGTTATTGCTTTCTGGTGTTTCTTCAAATGAATCAACTTGCAAGAAGAAAACTCCATTTGAACCTGAAATCGCTTCAGACATTTCACCACTATTCATACTAAACATAGCACCAATAACCTTAGGCTCATATCCAACTCCAGTTAATGCAGATGAAGAGAATGGTACTGAACTGAAATCTACAGTAGATACACCCATTACACCAGCAGTTGCTTCTAGTGAAGCTACTTTACTAGTATTAAATTCTGACATTAAGATTTCCTTTTTCTTCTCTTGAGTTATCATCAACTCAATTGCAGCTCTAGAAGCTTCTAAGGTACGAACACCTTTTTCCATTTTATCAGAGACCATTGCAACAACAAATTTATCAGCCAATTCGAAACGGTTGATATCACCAATTTCTCTTTCCGTATTGAAAGCCCAACGAACAATTTGACGAGCTTCACCAACAGCAGTGATATTTGTAGTTTCCGTATTCAATCTCATAGCAAAGCTAGCTATTGATTGATCTTCTTCAATTTTTGCATCAAAATCTGCATCAGTAGAATTATTCATTGCAAATTTCCCAGCAGTAGAGAAAAGAGCAGAACTTGTTACTTCCGATACAAGTACATCTGTAGTAAAAATAGCTACCTGAACAGAATCGTTTCTAGAATCCATCAATCGGGCTGCAACAAAAGCATCCCCTTCAAAGAAAGGACCAACAACAGTACCTACTTCAGAAGAATGCATTGCATCATCGATAGAAGCAGACAGTTGTCCTTTTGCAAAATATGCAGGGTTAAATACTACATCAGAATTCTCACGTAAGAACCCTTTCATATCAGTTGTAGACCTGAATCCAGAGATCGTATCATACACCTTGAACTTCTCATTGAATACAATTTGCTCATCCATCAGTGTATTGAAATCATTTTTTGAATCTTCAATATCCTTTGCAGAAGCATTAATCTCGAAAACCGCATATTTAATCATACGTTCGTTTTCTCCTTTGAAATCATCAAGGTTTGCATTATAATATGCTAAGTAATCTGCCTCAGTTAAAGAAATAGATTCTTCAGGAACAGTACTATAATTTTTATAGATATATTTTCCTGTAGCGGTTTTACCTTGTTGGTTAAAGTATTCCTTTGCTTCATTAGAAGTTGTTTGGAAAGACTTTTGAACAAGAGTATTGTATTTCCCATTCAAATATTGCTTCCTGATCATGTCGATAATCAAACTATAACGAGCTGGATCCTCATTCTTCAATTTGATCAGAGATTGAGATAAATCTGAAGCAGAAACTTCCTGACCTGGTTGAATTCCGAAGATACTACGGGCAACATCACTTATTTCAGTTCCTTTATAACCAGCAGTAATTGCTAATAACTCTTCAGGTGTAACGCTTAACCCAGTCATTTCATACTCATTACCCAAAATGATAGAGTTTACTTTATCATTCCAAAGCTGTTGTCTTAACAAGGTGTTTTCCTTAGCACTCTGAGAAGCGTTTGAAAGATTTCTCAATTCTATTTCGAATTGTTTCTGATCGATAGCTGTCCCATTTACCTCACCCAAGATACGTTGTTGACCACCTAAGATTTTACCTCCTGAACCTAAAAGATCACCCATAAGGAATGCCAATAATGCCAATCCTATTATTCCTACCAAAAGCCCGGAACGTCTACGTATGCTTTCTAATGATGCCATTCTTAAATTGTGTTTTTTATTTAGCCCACGAATATACAAAACTTCAACCGATGATAAAAGTCTTAGGCTTAGCTTGTATGCTTAAAATGTGAATTTTCTTTTATTCGACGTAATAGTTCACCGACATCTTGATTTCTTCCAACCTCGTTTGATGTGCTTTTACAATGGTAAAGCGGTGATTTCCTATTCGTATTTTTTTGTTTTCACTTGGAATATCCTCCAAATGATGAAGTAATAACCCACCTAAAGTTTCATACTCATCTGAAACTTTAAGTTTCAATTTATATGTTTCATTTAGGTGATCTATCTCCAATCTAGCAGAGAATAAGTATTCGTTCTCGCCTATTTTCCGCTCAAGTAAATCGACACTATCATGCTCATCTTCAATCTCTCCAAATATCTCTTCAATAATATCCTCCAAGCAAATTAATCCAGAAGTCCCGCCAAACTCATCAATTACTACTGCAATACTTTTTCGCTCCTTGGTCAATAAATTAAGAATATCATTGGCCAACATCGATTCAGGAATAGTAGCAATAGGAATCAATATCTCACGAATATTCTTTGGCCTCTTGAACAATTCGAAGCTATGAGTAAATCCAATTACATGATCTATATTCTCTTCGTAAATTAATATTTTGGAATAACCTGTCTCCACAAATTCAGCATGCAGTTCATCAATGCTATCATTTACATCCATAGCAACAATCTCTGTTCTATGAATCATACATTCTCTAGCCTTTACTTTTGTAAAATCTAGTGCATTTTGTAAAATCTGTATTTCGGTCTCCACTTCTTCAGATGCAGGGATACCAGAAGTATGTTCATCCAAATAATTCTCTAAATCAATACGTGCAAAAATTGTTTTTTCATCACCAATAGATTGCCCCAACAATCGGAGTATCTGATTTGAGATACCTGTAAATATCCAAACTACAGGAAACAGCAGAAGGTATAATAAGGAGACGGGGAAACTAAATACTTTTAATAAGCGGTTAGCGTACAAATTGAATACTGCTTTGGGTAAAAACTCTGCCGTAACCAAGACGAGTAAGGTAGAAATGATAGTTTGGATCAGTAATATCAGGAATCCAGAACCAATATGCTCTCTTAACATAGGTTCTAAAAGTCCCCCCATTTGCAATCCATAGACAACCAGAGCAATATTGTTACCAACAAGCATAGTAGCAATGAAACTAGATGGATTATCAAGGAATCTAGACAGCAATCTCGCCGACCAAAGCCCTTTCGATCGTTCCAATTCTATATGTAACTTATTGGAACTAACAAATGCGATTTCCATCCCTGAAAAAAAGGCGGAAAACAGCAAACTTGTCAATATTATACTTATTGAGGTATTCAATTATTCTTTTCTTCGTTTAACTTTTGGAACTTCAACCTAGACTTTCGTCTAAGGAAGTACATGATCACTCCCAACAAAGTAAAACCAAGGAAAACCCAACCATTGTCGGAGTTTTCTGAAGTAAAACTATTGAAGGATTTATAAATGCACATTAGGGCAAATGCTACCCAGACATACTCTACACTAATCGCTATCTTTTTTAGCATCTACTGAAATTGTTCCTGTTAAATTAATAAACTTAGTATAGGTGAAGTCATCCTTAGCTTCTAATCCCATACTCATTTTGGTGAAACCATTTTCAATAATATAAACAGTATCGGTTGTAGAAACCCATCTGTTTTTCTCATCCCAATTTATAAAATTAGTCTGAAGAATCACACCATCTTTACCGGTAAGTTCAACATTTCCATAAGCCTCCAAATGATCTCCTTTAAAATAAACCGCTGAATCTGCTTTCATTGTAGAGGATTCTCCCCTAGTTCCGTCTTCCAATTCACCGTATGTAGTTAATTTTACTCCTTTTGGAAAATTATAATGCTCTTTCCTACCAGAAAATATTTCAGCCAAAGTGGCTTCTACCTTGATGTTTATTTGCCCATTTTCTGAGTATTCCATAACCATCCCATCCATCTCTAATTCTGGAAGGACTTTTCTATTGGTTAATTCATCAACCTTTTTCATGTCATTCTCACAGGATGAAAAAAGAAAAACACCCAAAACCAGCAAACCTTTGCAAAGGGTTGAAAACAACAAAGCCACTCCCTTAGGAGCGGCATTGTACTTCGTATATATTTTAGAAGAAATCATTAATTAGATTTCACCGTACGAATCTTGATTACCTCAGTGTACCAACATTCGATTTTAAATGATTGACCTTCTTTATAACCTGAACTAAATGCATCTGTTACTGAAGGAACATGTTTTGAGAATTGCCCAATCAACTTATTCGCTTTCTTAGCAGATGAAGGATCAATTCTTTTTGCAAATTCAAATTTATCCAAAGCAGCGCAGTACCCTACTCGTTTCAAAAATTCTGTTCTCAATTCACCACACTTCCTAGAGGTAGCAGCATAAACTTGTCCAATCAGAATGTAAGGATCTCCCCATGCTTTACGCAATGAAGCTGCCTTCAATGCTGATGATTTCGCAGCAGAGTATGAACCTTGCCCCATTTGTACTCTAGCTTTCAAGTAATGGTAATCTGCTCTCTTAAACTCATCTGTTTCCTGCTCTAAAGCATTCGAGATGTAGGTATTTGCAACAGAATACTCTTTTCTTTTCAAGGCATTATATGCTAAGTTGATCGCTGCATCAGCAGTTGGGTCTAACTTATACTGTTGTTCTGCAACTGTGAAGAAGATATCAGAATCCGTACATTCTTTTTTCTTCATCAACTTAGTGGCTCTTGCCAACCAGTCAACATCTTCTTTATTTACCTCAAAGTTCTTAGTAAACAATTCCGTCAACTTTTCACAACTCAATAGTGGTCCAATTGTTTTTTCAATATTTGCCTCTACATCATTTAAAGTTGAAAGAATTTTTGTGGCATTACTCAACTTTCTTTTTTCCTTTTTATTCAAGGCAACAGAATCACTTTTGGCTGTTAGGTCTATATTCACCCCAGAGAACTTAGACTTCTGAAAGGAAATAACCCCACTTAAATCAGAGTACATCACCAATAGATCGTCCATGTTGTAAATTTTCTTATTCTTCAACCTCACACTAGTACTGAAGTAATAGTTGATTACAGAACGAGAAATGTTATTTCCATCTTTTTCATAAGAAGCTTTTAGAAGAATATTGGCCTCTTCCAATTTCTCAGGAAAGTTTTTATAGGTTGAAACACCTTTCTTCCCTAAGTTCGCCCCTTCTTTTTCTGGGTAATATTTTACCTGCTGATCATAAATAGCAAACAATGAATCCATCCAAGAGATCAAGGTTAAAGTGTCTTTTGCTACTTTAGCATCCTTCATGAATTTCTGAACCATTTTAGGTCCATGGATATACAAGTTTTTTGATCTTAAAGGCGCATTATTGAAAATATAACTCCAACTTATATAAGCATCTTTATAATTTTTTTGCTTGTAATACTCATTGTAAAGAGATAAACTCTCTTCGGTTTTATCTTTGTCTGGGCCGTACTTCAAAGAGTCTACATTGTTCTCTTGCGCGTACATCCCAAAACTCATTGCTAGTGCAAGAAATAATGTTGCTAATTTCTTCATGGCTATATTTTGTGTTGTTATTAGTCTATTTTACGTCTTACAAACCATCTATCTCTAAGAGACAATGCGATTTGAAATTTGAAATAATCTTCTTTCACCAATTCCTTTTCGTCCTTTCCTCGCTGACCGAATTCGAAATCAAAGTTAAGTGTACTTCCATTCTTACGAACTGGTATACCAAAACCAAAATTGATGCCAAATTCTGTAATATCCGTTGGGTCAGTGTTATCCATCCCGCTTGCGGAAATGTACCCATCTGAAAATCTGAATCCTCCACGATATTGAACTCTATTAAAGAATTTTCTAATATCCTTGTAGTTTGGAGTATATGATCCACCAACAGCAATGGTCATCATATCTTTTAATCCATTATCTGTGTCCCCAAATTTTGAAAACTCTGACCAGTTAACCAATCTTAAGTCTGCACCTAGGTTCCACTTATTCAATTCACGCAATCCAATACCAATACCAATTTCTGATGGCAAGGTAACAGACCCCTCTTGAATTTTCTCATTAAGCAAAGTATCAAGAATTGAATTTGAAACTCCATTATAGCTATAGGTATTAACAAATAATTTCTCCTCTGAAGCTAGATCAATTTTAGGACTATAAGTAATACCGGCGCTAAAGAATCTTTCATCAGACAAGGCTCTGTTATACTGCAAACCTAATGTATAGGAAAGATCCTGAACATTAATTTCTTCTGTTCTTTTCGTACTCATATAGGTTGGATCTTGGTATTGTTCATTTCTGATCATTTCCAACTGACCATAGATAACATTTACATTAAGACCAACAGACAAATTATCATTGAATTTATAAGCAGCACCAATGAAAGCCTTATTCAGACCTCCTTGCCCTTCATGAATCAATTTATAATCTGTAGTATCATTAGGCAAAGCATCACCATCCAGGATGACAGCCTCAAAACCCATATGTGACATTGGGACTAATCCAAATGATCCAGACCACTTTTCACCAAATGGAGCCGCTAAGACCAAATGTGAAAAATTGGCAAAGTTTTCTTCTTGCGCTAGACTACCTTGATTTAATTTCACCATGCTTCCATTCATACCGAATTCGAAGTTGGTTAATTTTAAATTCGAAGTAGATGCTGGGTTGGAAAGGTTAATATAACGATCACTAAACATACCAATCCCAATTCCTCCCATACCTTTAAAGTAACTAGTGGATGTATTTGCCAATTCACCAATTCCAAAATTTGAATAGGGTGAAATGGTATTTTCTTGGGCTATAGCTCCCAAGCTCAACAAAGCCAAGGCTTGTATAGATAAATATTTAAGAATATTTTTCCTCATTGTGGTCTAGAATATAATTAAGTCCCTTTATTAAAAGACTTGAGTCCGCAAAGATGCCATTTTTTATATACTTTTCAAATTTAGAAGCATCTCCTCCAGTTAAAATTATGTTAACTTGTGTATAACGCTGAGTTAACTCTTCTATTGCACCACGAATTTCGTACACTACCCCCCAAAAAGCTCCAGATTGAAGACAGGAAATTGTATCATCACCTAAGGGAGCTACATTTTCATTTACTTCAACTAGAGGTAATCTACCTGTAAAATGATTCATTGCACGTAATCTCATATACAGGCCAGGATGAATAGAACCACCTAAATAATTCCTTTCACCATCAATCAGGTCGTAGGTTATACATGTTCCTAGATCTATAATCAAACTAACTTGATTGGGATATTGAAAAGCCGCTCCAGCAACAACTGCAATTCGATCCCTACCCAAAGTTTCGGGATTTTTGTACTTCAATTTTATAGGAAGAGAGATATCATGAGCCAAAATCAAACAAGGAATATTTAATTCTAAACTCAATTTTTTTATTTCAATTTCTTCGTAACGAACATTACAAATGATCAATTCTTCAACTGAGTTACTCTCTAGGAAAAAACTTATCTCTTTTTTTTGCCATTCCGGCAATACCAGGCCATCAGAGACAACTCCCTGATCCACAGCGTATATCTTTACTAGGGTATTTCCAATATCAATACATGCCTTCATTTTTTTATATTTTTTACACGATTTTTTCTGAGTGGTCTTGCAAGATCAATATTTATCTCTATATTTGCAACCGCAATACGGTAATGGTGCTATAGCTCAGTTGGTAGAGCAAAGGACTGAAAATCCTTGTGTCCCCGGTTCGAATCCTGGTAGCACTTCAAAAAGCTTCTCAAAATGAGAAGCTTTTTTTTTGCTCTTTATTTTTCAAGTATTCCTTCACCGCTAATTTTTATATTAAATTTACAAGAATTCCTTAAATTGGATGATTGCTTTACAGAACCTTTGATCAAATAAACCATTATGATTCCATTTACGGCCAAAAAAACTTTCATTTATTCTATAAATGTAGCACTTCTCTGTATTTTACAATCCTGTAATTCCGGCCCAAACAAAGAAATTTTAGCCAATTTAGAAGCTGATCAGCTATTCTCTACCATACCTAGTAGCTATAGCGGACTTCACTTCAACAATCAGCTTGATGACACAAGCGCTATAGCTCACAAGCAAATTTCAGAATATGAGTATTACTTTAACGGTGGAGGTGTTGCTATTGGTGACATCAATAATGATGGGCTACAAGATATTTTTGTAACAGGAAATCAAGTAGCCAATAAGCTATACTTAAATAAAGGAGATTTATATTTTGAAGACATCACTGAAAAGGCTGGATTTAGCTTGAACAGATGGTCTACAGGAGTGAGCATGGCCGATGTAAATAACGATGGCTATTTGGATATTTACGTTTGTAATTCAGGACCTGGAAAAGACAAATCAAATCGAGGGAACGAATTTTACTTGAACAATGGAGATCTAAGCTTCACAGAAGCTGCCAATCAATTTGGCATTCAGGATGAACATTATTCTACACAATCTGCATTTTTTGACTACGATAAAGATGGGGATTTAGATCTATTTGTAATGAATCATTCCATTCTGTCGGATGTTCCTTTCAATGAACTAACAAAAATTTTAAGTCAGGAATCGGAATTAAAAAAATACAGCAATACCCTATTTCAAAATAATGGGGATGGCTCCTTTACCGATATTACCAAACAAGCAGGTCTACAAAAATACAGTTACGGATTGGGATTAGTTATTAGCGATATCAATGACGACGGTTGGCCCGATATTTACGTTTCAAATGATTTTGACATCCCGGACTTCTTATTCATGAATCAAAAGGACGGAACTTTTAGAGACCGCATAAAATGGAAAACCAAACATGTCTCCTACAATGGAATGGGTTGTGATATTGCAGATATAAACAATGATGGAGCCGTGGATATTGCCGTTGTTGACATGACTCCTGATGATCATTTCAGAAGCAAGGTAATCATGAAATCGATGGACACAAAATACAATAGGTTCATGATTAATCAACTTAAGAGACAACATCAATATATGTTCAACAGCCTTCAACTTAACAATGGAGGTGAAGTCTTTTCTGATATCGCTCACATGGCTGGTGTAGCTAAAACGGATTGGAGTTGGGCGGCTTTATTAAGTGATTTTGACAATGATGGATACAAAGATTATTTGGTTACCAATGGCTTTCGAAAATATAGCATTGATAACGACTATAAATTGTATCAAAAAAAATTATTAGAAACTGGACTAGATATCTCTAAGGAAGAATTCCACAGACAGTATACCCAGTTTCCAGAATTGAAACTACCCAATGTATTGTACCGCAACAATACGGACTTAACTTTCACCAATATCACGGAGCAATCTGGAATGAATCAAAACACCTATTCTTATGGAGCATCATCAGCAGATTTAGATGGAGATGGCGATTTGGATTTAGTTATCCACAATAGTGATGATGAACTTTTGCTCTATCGAAATAATAGTAATAGAAATTCTAAAAACAACTACCTCCAAATCAAATTGAAAGGAAATGCATTACAGGCAAAAGTGACACTCTACCACAGCGAAGGAGAAATTCAATTTCAAGAGGTGTCTACGGTTAGGGGATACCAATCTGCCGTTCCACAGATGCTTCATTTTGGACTGGGGGATGCCTCTAAGGTAGATTCCTTAGACATTGAATGGCCAGATGGATCTTTCCAAACGGAATACAATATTGCCGCCAACCAATTGCTTAATATCAAAAAAGGGACGTTAAAAAACAAAACTAAAGCAAGGCCAAACTACCTTTTGCCCATGGTAAACGCCAAAGGTCTGAATATAGATTATAAGCATGAAGAGAATGACCATTACGACATGGCAGTAGAAGTTTTGCTCCCTCACTCACAATCGAAATTGGGTCCTTTTTCTTCCGTTGGCGATATTAATGGAGATGGATTGGATGATATCTTCATTGGAGGAGCAAAAAATCAAGCAGGCTCCATTTATATTCAAAATAAAAAAGGTAGTTTTTCCAAAATGATTTCAACTGCTTTAGAAAGAGACAAAGCCTCAGAAGATATGGATGCCCTATTCTTTGATGCGGACAGCGATGGTGACCAAGATTTATATGTTGTTAGTGGAGGAGGAAGTGATTTTGATAAAACATCCCGCTTATTACAGGACAGACTGTACCTTAACAATGGGAGCGGTGAACTAAAAAAGGCAAAGAGCAACTTGCCCAAAATGATCAGTAGCGGGGCAAAAGTGAAAGCTTCAGACATTGATCAGGACGGCGATTTGGATCTATTCATTGGTGGGAGGACTAGTCCCGGCCAATATCCAGTAAGTCCTCGAAGCTACTTATTGGAAAATAAAGGAGGTCGATTTATTGACATTACTTCAAGTCACGGACCTGAGCTGTCAAACATCGGTATGGTAACAGACTTCATCTGGTCAGACTTCAACAATGATGACCATAAAGATCTAATTGTAGTAGGAGAATGGATGCCTGTAAGCTTCTTTGAAAATGATGGATCGGGTAGATTCAGTTTAAATGATAAAGATTATATGAGTGAGCATTTAAAAGGTTGGTGGTATAGCATTACTGCTGCAGATTTAAATGCAGATGGAAAAGAAGATTATATTCTTGGTAATATTGGATTAAATAATAAATTCCATCCGAGCCCTGAAAAGCCGTTAAAAATCTACGCTAACGATTATGATGAAAATGGGAAATTGGACATCGTTTTCAGCTCTTACTATAAAGGAAAGGAAGTTCCGATGAGAGGAAAAGAATGTTCTACACAACAAATGCCAGGTATAGAAGGAAAATTCCCAAGCTTTAGAGATTTTGCAAATGCAAGTCTTGAAGATGTATACGGAAAAGAAAAATTGAAAGAAGGAATTCAATTTTCTGCCAATAATTTTCATTCCACTATCCTAATAGCCAAAGGAGATTCTTTTGAACACCTTCCTTTACCGAATGAGGCACAAATGTCGGCATTGAACAGTTGCTTGGTTGAAGATGTTGATAAGGATGGAATACCCGATCTAATAATAGCCGGAAACATGTTTCAAACAGAGTTTGAAACAACTCGTTACGATGCTTCTAATGGACAATTGTTAAAAGGAAAAGGGGATGGAACATTTGAAGCTGTTCCTTTTAAACAATCTGGATTTAGTGTACCATTAGACGTTAAGGAGCTGACTTGGTTTAACATTGGAAACAGAAACATAAAATACATTCTCGTTACCAATAACGATATGCCGATTCAAGTGTTCAGAACTAGATAATCCCCTATTCCAATCAACTGTACTTTCAATTATCTTGAAAAGCTAATTGAGACTAAATAAGATGGTATACATTTGCATAAAATTTCAGCCCTATGAATGGCGTAACTTTTATGCTGATATCTTCCTTTGCCTTTTCTTTAATGCACCTTTGCGTTAAATACATTGGCTATATTCCAGCAACTGAACTGGTTTTTTGGAGGAGTGTTATATCTATTTTACTTTGTATTCCCTATTTCATAAAAAAGAAGATAAATCCCTGGGGGAATAACAAGAAAGTTCTATTCCTGCGTGGAATAACCGGGACAATTGCCCTGAGTCTCTTTTTTATTACAATAGGGCATATGCCCTTAGCTAGTGCAGTGACCATTCAATACCTATCTCCAATATTTACTGCATTTTTTGCCATTTTCCTGATGCGCGAAAAAACTGCCAGCTGGCAATGGGCATTTTTTCTATTAGCTTTTGTGGGAGTGTTCGTGATGAAGGGCTTCGACAACAGAGTTGAAGGCTTGTACGCCGGCATAGGACTTGTATCTGCTGGCTTCGCAGGACTAGCATACAACTGCGTAAGAAAATTAAAAAACACAGAACATCCCTTAGTAGTAGTTTTCTATTTCCCATTAATCGCCCTACCAGCAACGGGAATTTTTCATCTATATAACGCCTGGGCAGAACCAAGTCTGCTAACAAATTTTGAATGGTATACCCCAAGTGGAAAAGATTTACTCATCATAACCATGATGGGTATTTTTACACAGATTGCCCAATTCTACATGACCAAAGGGATTCAAAGTGACAAGGCAGGAAATATTATGACTGTAAAATACGTAGGAACCATCTTCGCCTTGAGTTATGGTTATTTCTTTTTTAATGAGTTCTACGATTTCAAAAGTTTGATGGGGATTTTACTCGTCCTATCAGGAGTAATATTGAATATGTTATACAAGCGGAGGTTGAGCAGACGATCATCGCTCAAAGAAGCTTAGAATTAGCTCCATCTTGATTAAACAACCATAGCTGTCCTATAAAATTATTTCCATAAGTAATGAGAAACAAAAAAGGCTACCTCAATGAGGTAGCCTTTTTTTTATATCTTTTAGCACGACTTATTAGTGTGCTTCTTCTCCATCTTTCAACGGTACATTTTGTGGAATGAAGTCATCGTCAGCACCAGGCTTAGAATAATCATATGGCCATCTGTGTACTTCAGGAATTTCTCCTGGCCAGTTACCGTGCATATGTTCTACAGGTGTAGTCCATTCAAGTGTATTAGATTTCCATGGGTTTTGACTAGCTTTCGTTCCCTTGAAAATACTATAGAAATAGTTGAACAAGAAAATGAACTGAGCCAATCCACCGACGATAGCACAAATAGTTACAATCTCATTGATATCCGTAAGGTTATCGAACATTGGGAAAGCAGTATTTGAATAATATCTTCTTGGAAGACCTGCCAATCCAAGGTAATGCATAGGGAAGAATGTTCCATAAGCTCCCAAGATTGTTAACCAGAAATGCAAGTATCCTAATTTCTTGTTCATCATCTTACCGTACATTTTAGGGAACCAGTGGTAAACACCAGCAAACATACCGAATACGGCAGAAAGTCCCATTACAATGTGGAAGTGACCAACAACGAAGTACGTATCGTGTACATTGATATCCAAAGCACTATCTCCAAGAATCAAACCGGTAAGACCACCCGTAATGAAAGTTGAAACCAATCCGATTGAGAACATCATTGCTGGAGTAAACTGTAGATTTCCTTTCCAAAGTGTAGTCAGGTAGTTAAATACCTTAACGGCAGAAGGAATCGCAATCAATAGGGTCGTAAATGTAAATACACCACCTAAGAATGGACTCATACCAGAAACAAACATATGGTGTGCCCATACGATGAACGATAAGAATGCAATTCCCAAGATAGAACCAATCATCGCTTTATAACCGAAGATAGGTTTTCTAGAGTTCGTAGAGATAATCTCAGAAGTCAAACCAAGTGCAGGCAATAATACAATATATACCTCTGGGTGACCCAAGAACCAAAATAGGTGCTCATACAATACTGGAGAACCACCTTGGAAATTCAATACTTCACCACCAATAAGAATGTCTGAAAGGTAGAAGCTAGTCATCATAGATCTATCGAAGATCAACAACAATACAGCAGCAACCAATACTGGGAAAGACAATACCCCGATAACAGCTGTTACGAAGAATGCCCACATAGTAAGTGGTAGACGGCTCATAGCCATACCTTTTGTTCTTAGGTTAAGAATAGTAACGATATAGTTCAACGATCCAATTGAAGAAGATACAACGAAAATAACCATAGAAACTAACCAAAGCGTCATACCCAATCCAGAACCAGGAATAGCCTGTGGCAATGCACTCAAAGGAGGGTAAATTGTCCAACCAGCTGAAGCAGGTCCTGTTTCAACAAATAGTGAAATAATCATAATAACACTAGAGATAAAGAACAACCAATAAGAAACCATATTAAGGAATCCGGAAGCCATATCTCTTGCTCCAATTTGAAGCGGGATTAACAAGTTGGAGAAAGTACCACTTAATCCAGCTGTCAATACAAAGAATACCATAATAGTACCATGAATGGTAACTAATGCAAGGTACATATTCGGGTCCATTTGACCATCTGGTGCCCAGTCCCCTAAGAACGTTTCCAAAATAGGGAATCCCTCTTCCGGCCAAGCAATTTGAAGTCTAAAGAACAATGACATAGCCATACCAATAAAGGCCATGATAATTGCTGTTACCAGAAACTGCTTTGCGATCATCTTGTGATCCATACTAAAGATGTACTTCGTTACGAAGTTCTCTTCATGATGTCCGTGCTCTGCTGACATAATATATCTTTTCGTTAAGTTTATTAGTTAAGGCTAGCTGTAAGTGATGTTTGCTCACTTAACCACTCATTGTACTCTTCTTCCGTTTCTACAATCACTTTCATCTGCATGTTATAGTGAGCAGCTCCACAAATTTTATTACACAAAAGGATGTAATCAAATTCAGGATTATTTTCTTGCTCTCTCATTTCAACAGTTGTCTGTGTAGGCTTGAAGATAAACTGAGTATGTGCTCCAGGCACACAGTTCATTTGTACTCTAAAGTGTGGTAAATATGCTGAATGGATAATATCTTGAGAACGGAAGTTCAATTGAACTTGCTTACCAACTGGCAAGTGAAGTTCTTTAACTACGATATCATCCTCTGCATTTTTCAAATCAGCAGGAGTAGTTTGTAATTCCAAAGCGATTACAGTTTTACGTGCAGCCTCTAAACTCTTGATTACCTTCTCCTTTTTCGCGTTTTTGATCGCATTTGAACTCTCTTTGATTTGCTGCTTCATCATTGCAATATCTGCATCAATATCAGCAACACGAGCATCCTTTGCAGGAGTAGAAATAACACCCAAAGTGTTTATTCCTCCAACCATACGAACATTCGCTCTACCTAATTTATTGTCAGCACCGGCATAACGAGCTGTCCAATCAAATTGCTTAGCATATACCTCAATCTGGATAGAATCTTTTTCCTCAGGATCCATAATTCCATTCCAAACCCATAAACCATAACTGATCAATACAGTTAATGCAATAGCCGGAACAATCGTCCAAATTGTTTCTAATTTATTGCTGTGAGAAAAGAAAGTTGCCTTTCTATTTCCAACCCCTCTATACTTATACGAAAAGTAAAACAATACTGGTTGTAGGATTAAGAATACCGCACCGATCATGATCATAGAGATCGCCATCAGGTTGTCAACTTTCTCCCCATGTTCAGATGATGCATATGGTAGTAACACGTCCCACCAAGCAATTGTCATCCAAATACAAGATCCTACAAAAAGTAAACCGAATACAAGTAAATACTTTCCTTGTCTGTCATTGTCTTCTTCGGTAATATCATTAATATCTTGATTATTGATCTTACCCGACAATTCAAATACACGTAATATCTGTGCGACTGTAACAACAGCCAACACAATTAATGCTATGATTAAAAAATTCATTATCTAAGTTTTTACCTTTATTATTGAACGTGAAGATGCTTACTTTCTTCTAACATCGGATGATTCTCTTGAACAATTGGTAATTTAGAAATTGCACGTAATGTAACAAAAATAAATATACCAGCAAATCCTAAGAAAGTTCCGATTTCAACAAATCCAATATCCCAATGAGCTCCAACAGTTCCCGGCAAGATAAGTACACAAACATTTACAAAATGTCCGATTAACATAAATACACCTGCAAACATCAATTTACCCATAGATCTTTTTGAATTTCTACTCATCAAGAAGATAATAGGAACACCCCAGTTAAGAACAAGAGCACCTATGAAAGGAACTTTATATTCTTCGAAACGGATCATGTAGTAAGTAACCTCCTCAGGGATGTTAGCATACCAAATCAACATAAATTGTGCAAACCATAGGTACATCCAGAAGTTAGAGAATGAAAGCATCAATCTACCAAAGTCATGCATGTGGTTTTCATTCACAATATTCAATACTCCTTTTTTCTTAAGGTAAATTGTGAAGAAACAGATTACAGTAATACAGCTAACCCATAATCCAGAGAATATGAACCATCCAAACAATGTACTAAACCAGTGTGGGTCGATAGACATAATCCAGTCCCAAGCCATCATTGAAGAAGTCACTGCAAAGAATACTAAAAATATAGCTGAACGTTTGAAAGCCTTATAGTACCATTTAGTACCACCTTCTTTATCCTCTTTAATAGAGAATTTCTTGAAGCTATAAGCTAAACCAATCCATCCAACAAGATAGATAACCGCTCTAATTAGGAAGAATGGACCATTAAGATAACCACTTTTTCCCGCGATAATAGAATCATAATTTGGAGCGTTTGGATCTGTAATACCGTCTTCCATCCAGTGGTATAAATGATGCTTATGCATCATACCCATAATGATGATTAATAGCATTACTCCACCACCTATCCAAAGGTATTGTCCCATTGCTTGAGGAACACGCAAGACAGCCGCAGACCATCCTGATTGTGTAGCATATTGAAGTGCATAAAAACATACAGCTCCTAATGCAATAGCAAGGAAGAAAAAGTTTCCGATCATCAAAGCAGACCATGGTCTGTTTGCTTTTGCATGGTAGTAGTGAATAGTTGCTTTAACAACACTCTCTACAGAATTTGCTTCCAACATTTCGTTTTCAGCATAGTGCGTACCCATTTCATTAGATACGGCTTCAAATAAATTGGCGTACATACCAGCGAAGTGACCGTGACCATGAGGTCCATTAGCCGCTTCTTCAGCGTGATGCTCGTTGAACATCGCTACTTCTTGATCGCTGTATACCTTATGTAAATCCAGTCTCAATCCGTTAGCAGCATCTTCTACGTGATGCTTAACTTCCTCATCTGAATGATGTGAACCAGATCCCATGAATCCAGTTCCTAAGGCAACTACCCCTATAACGATCAGGATGA